>FSYS01002179.1_pt1 | contig 89091 bp, 63 predicted proteins | sample 1638491 | NCBI WGS metagenome assembly FSYS01 (sample SAMEA3914788, study PRJEB12502) | metagenome | biome: forest; material: soil | place: Canada | collected 2011-07-03 | depth 0.1 m | reverse complement strand
GGCCTGATGGCCGGCCACGTCGCTCCCGAAGCTCAGCTCGGCGGCCCCATCGCCGCCGTCCGCGAAGGCGACACCATCACCTTCGACATCCCCAACCGCGAGCTCCGCCTCGAGGTCCCCGCCGAAGAGCTCGCCAAGCGCCTCGCGAGCTGGAAGGCTCCCGAGGCACGCTACAAACGCGGCGTCTTTGCCAAGTACACCAACTCCGTCAGCAGCGCCAGTGAAGGCGCCGTCACGACCTAACCTTCGCGCTTGATCAGGACGTAGTAGTTGCTCTGTGGTAAGCCCGGGCCTTTGGCCCGGGCATCCAGCACCGATGTAAGCCGGGGCTTTAGCCCTTGAGGTACTCACCATGCCGAAGACAAATCCGACGAACCCGCACCCACCCCAACTCACCGGAGCCGAGATCCTCTGGGCCACCCTCACCGGCGAGGGCATCACCACCGTCTTCGGCTATCCCGGTGGCGCCATCCTGCCCATCTACGACGCGCTGCGCAAGTTTCCCATCCACCACATCCTGGTCCGCCACGAGCAGGGCGCCTCGCACATGGCAGATGGCTACGCGCGCGCCTCGGGGCGGGTCGGGGTCTGCATGGCCACCAGCGGACCGGGCGCGACCAACCTCGTCACCGGCATCGCCACCGCCATGCTCGACAGCATCCCGATCGTCTGCATCACCGGCCAGGTGTCCTCCAAGGTCCTCGGCAGCGACGCCTTTCAAGAGGTCGACATCACCGGCATCACCCTGCCCATCACCAAGCACAACTTCCTGGTAACCCGCGCCGATGACATCGCGCCGACCGTACGCAAGGCCTTCCAGATCGCGCTCTCCGGCCGTCCCGGCCCGGTGCTGGTCGACATCACCAAGGACGCCCAGCAGGCCTCCGCGGCCTTCGACTTCGACGCCGCCGCACCCGCGCCCTTCCGCCCGCATCCCATGCTGCGCGCCACCTCCACCAGTTTCGAGGACGCCGTCGCCCTCATTCGCGCCTCCAAGAAGCCGGTCATCCTCGCCGGTCACGGCATCACCCAGGCCGATAACCGCCGTGGCGCCGAGGCCGAGGTGATCGCCTTCGCCGAATCGCAGGGCATCCCCGTCGCCAGCACCCTGCTCGGCCTGGGCAGCTTCCCCGCCGCGCACCCCCTCTCGCTCGGCATGATGGGCATGCACGGCGAGTCCTGGGTTAACAACGCCATCCAGCAGGCCGATCTGCTCATCGCCCTCGGCATGCGCTTCGACGACCGCGTCACCGGCAACCTCGCCCACTACGCGCCCAACGCCAAGAAGATCCACGTCGAGATCGACCCTTCCGAGATCAACAAGAACGTCAAGGTCGACGTCGCGCTCATCGGCGATCTCAAGCAGACCCTGCAGACGCTCCAGCCCATGCTCGCGAGCAACGCCCCGGCGAATCCAAGCACCGGCGAGTGGCTGCGCGAGATCACGCAGTCGAAGGGCACCGCCGCCGTCCGCGACATCATCAACCTCCCCGACAACGGCCATCTCTACGCCGCGCATGTCATCCACGACATCTGGCGCGAGGCGGTTGCCGCAGGCCGCGAAAAAGAAACCATCATCGTTACCGATGTGGGCCAGCACCAGATGTGGGAGGCGCAGTACTTCAAGCACGAGGCTCCGCGCTCGCTCGTCACCTCGGGCGGTCTCGGCACGATGGGTTTTGCACTGCCCGCAGCCATCGGCGCTAAGGTCGCCTGCCCCGAAAAGGACGTCTGGGTGATCGCCGGCGACGGCGGCTTCCAGATGACCGCCGCCGAGCTCTCCACCATCGTGCAGGAGTCGCTCGCCATCAACATCGCCGTCATCAACAACGGCTTCCTCGGCATGGTCCGCCAGTGGCAGGAGGCCTTCTACGAGAAGAACTACTCCGCCAGCCCGATCCTCAGCCCGGACTTCGTGAAGTTGGCCGATGCGCACGGCATCGCCGGCGCGCACGTCCGCGAGCGTAAGAGTGTAACGCCCACGGTCACAAAGGCACGCACCAGTGGCAAGCCCTTCCTGATCAACTTCCAGGTCGAGAAGGAGGACGGTGTCTACCCCATGATCGCGCCCGGCGCCGCCCTACACGAGATGGTTCGCCGCCCGGTACACGATCCCCTGCTCGAAACCGCGGAGGACGAGTAGATGCCTTCGAACGGACCCAGCTTCCAGCACGCATCGCTCGCAACGATCACCCAATCCGAAGCGGAGACGATCCTGTCCTTCGAAAACGTCTACGCTGACGGAATGCTGCGCGCAGCCGAGGTGAAGCTTCTCGGTGTCACCGAGATCCTCTGCAACGGCCTCGCGATCGCGAAGTTTGAACTCTTGGAAGACGATGGAGAGGTCCTCGAGTTCACCGAGGAGGCAGGCGCCCTCTCTATCACCGTGGCCTGGGTGAACTTCAGGCAGGACACCGAGACCACACACTCCTATCGCATCGCCTGCCGATCGATCGCGACCACGATCGGAGCCATCTCGCCCGACAGCCCCATCGGCAACTAGGAGAATCATGCTGCAGCGCATCGAAGCAAGTGTTCCTGGCAAATCTGGCATCCGCTCTCTGCGGCGAGGCTCGCTCACAATCCCCGCCTTGGCCGCGGCGCTGCTCGTGTCTGGCTGCAAATCGACGCCTCCGCAAAATGCGCCCATCGTCACGCCGCATCCGCAAGCGGCTCTGTATCCGCCGCGTCCAACGGTTCCTCCGCCCGCGTTCAAGATCTTCCATCACGACACCAGTTCCATCACGTTGGTCACCAAGGAAGACGCCACCGACGACGAGGTCGAAAGCCTTATCTGGGAGCTGCGCGACGCGGCGCACGCGCATACCTTCGACACGCTCAAGATCCCCCAGAAGCTGGTAGACGAGCGCGACCACAAGATCTGGTTCCACATCTATCGCGGCTCCAAGTGCGCCAGCGAGAAGTACGCCAGCGGTCCCCCCCCGTGCGGCGGCAGCTATCATGCGGCCGGCGACTACACCTTCGGCAGCTACACCAGTCCCGAGGCCGACAACGGCGCCCTGCTCCACGGCGAGGACCACGAGACGGAACTCTGGGATCCCGACGCTCCCTACAAAGCAACACCGCCCAATCCCAGTTAGCCGTCTTCCCCCGCTGCTCCCTGATTCCTGTTCCCTGAGGTCCTATGCTCCACACCTTCGTAGCTCTCGTCAGTGACAAGCCCGGCGTCCTCACGCGCGTGGCCTCGCTCTTCCGCCGCCTCAACATCAACATCGTCTCCCTGACGGTGGGCGAGTCGGAGCGCCCGGACGTCTCCCGCATGACCATCGTCTGCGAGGCACCCGAGCACGCCGCGCACCGCATCAAGGCGTCGCTCTACAAGCTCGAGATCACCATCGACGTCGACGAGGTCGGTCGCAGCGAGGCGGTCATCCGCGAGCTCTGCCTGATCAAGGTCGCCGCTGGCCCCTCGCACCCACTCGGCCAGCACTCGCGCTCGCAGATCTTCGAGCTGGCGAACGTCTTCCGCGCCCGCGTCGTCGACCTCGCACCCGAGTCCATCATGCTTGAGATGACCGGCGCCGCCAGCAAGATCGAGGGCCTCATCCAGGTCATCACCGAGAGCGGTTACACCATTCTCGAGGTCTCCCGCACCGGCCGTATGGCCATGCGCCGCGGCCACCACACCAACCGCGTGCTCAAGGCTCTCGGGACGCCCAACGGAGCCAAGCTTGACGCGCCCAATCTGCCCAAACTCGCCGCTGACGAGCTTCTCCCCAACCAGTTCGCCGATCTCCATGAAGAGGAAGAGTAAAACACCCCAAAATCGTCGGGTCGGTGATTTTCCGTCAAGCACCTAACTCGCCAACAAACGTGAAATCCCCAATAACGACGCGGGTAAATCTATTTCAGAAATGTGCCGAAAGGGCACCTTCAATCCCGTAGAATTAAAAGGATAGGAAAAATTTTGACGCGGCACACTCGGGAGTCAGAAGAGGTACTATCCGCTAACTGCAATGGAATGAAGATTTTAGTTCTACCCCCTTTTGAATGAATATCTTTACAGCTTCAACTTGGCCGTAAACCATTCATTCTAATTCACTTATTTCCAAGATAGGGGGAGGGGATACCCCCCTCGCTCACGAACCGAAGAAAGAGAAAAGGACCAATCGGAAATGGCTAAGGCATACCACGACGCAGACGCAGACCTCTCCCTCATCCAGGCCAAGAAAGTCGCCATCATCGGCTACGGCTCGCAGGGCCACGCCCACGCGCTCAATCTCAAGGACTCCGGCGTCGACGTCCGTGTCGGCCTGCGCGCGGACTCCCCCAACGCCGAGCGCGCCCGCAAGGCCGGCCTCGAGGTCGGTACCGTCGCTGAGGTCTCCAAGTGGGCCGACGTCATCATGAACCTGACGCCCGACCAGACCGCCGCCAAGGTCTATCACGCCGAGATCGCGCCCAACATGAAACCCAACTGCACCCTCATGTTCGCGCATGGCTTCAACATCCGCTTCCGCACCATCACGCCGCCCGCCGGCGTCGATGTCTCGCTCGTCGCGCCAAAGGCCCCCGGCCATCGTGTCCGCGAGGTCTTCACCGAAGGCGGCGGTGTCCCCGGGCTGGTCGCGGTCGAGCAGGATGCCAGCGGCACCGCCCTCGCGCTCGCGCTCTCCTATGCCAAGGGCATCGGCTGCACCCGCGCCGGCGTGCTCGAAACCACCTTCACGGAGGAGACCGAGACCGACCTCTTCGGCGAGCAGGCCGTGCTCTGCGGCGGCACCAGCGCCCTCGTCAAGGCCGGCTTTGAGACCCTCGTCGAGGCCGGCTACCAGCCCGAACTCGCCTACTTCGAGGTCCTCCACGAGCTCAAGCTCATCGTCGACCTGATGTATCGCGGCGGCCTCGAGTACATGCGCCACTCCATCTCCGATACCGCTGAGTGGGGCGACTACGTTGCCGGCCCGCGCATCGTCACCGCCGAGGTCAAGAAGGCGATGAAGGGTCTGCTCAACGACATCCAGGACGGCAGCTTCGCCAAGCGGTTCATCGCGGAGAACGAGACCGGCCGCCATGAGTTCACCCGCATCCGCCGGCAAGAGGCCGCCCACCAGATCGAGAAGGTCGGCGCCGAGCTGCGCAAGTCCATGCCCTTCCTCGATCCGGTCAAGGTCGAGAACGGTGCTGTCGTCAAAGCTTAACCAAGCAAACGCAACAATGTAGGAAATGAAAATTGCCGCCGGGCGCGCGTGGGAGCATGATAGAAGTATGTCTTCGACCGTTGCCTCCCACGCCCCCGTCGAGCCCTTCCGGATTCCCTCGGCGCCTCCTGTGCCTACTCCGATCCCGGAGATCGTGGAGGCGCTGCGGACCATTGGGCCGCTCGACGGCCTGAGCGACTCGGAGTACGAGTGGATTGCCCACCACGGCGCCGAACGTACCGGCGAATCCGGCGCGTTCATCTTCCGCGAGGGCGAGCCGGTATCGAACCTCACCTTCATCCTAAGCGGCGAGATCCACGTTCGCCGCCGTCACGGCGGCCCCATGGCAATCTTCATCGGCCGCGCCGGCCAGATGACCGGCAAACTTCCCTTCTCGCGGATGAAGGGTTACGGTGGCGACGGCTATACCAACGGACCCATCTGGGTCCTTGATCTTCACGAAAGCCACTTTCCCGCGATGCTGCAGTCGATCCCATCGATGGGACAGCGCTGCGTCACCGTGCTGCTGGACCGCGTGCGCGAGGTCACCCGCATGGAGCAGCAGGCGGAGAAGCTCACCGCCCTTGGCAAGCTGGCTGCCAACCTCGCCCACGAGCTCAACAATCCCGCCTCGGCAGCCCAGCGCTCCGCCGCGGGACTCTTCTCCGAGCTCCGCGACTACGGCAACCACAAATATCGCCTTGGTAGCCTCTGTCTCACGCCCGAGGAATCCGCCGGCTATATGACCTGGATCGAGCGCGCCCGCCGCGAGATGGGAAGCCACGTCCACGATGAGCTCTCGGGCGAGGCCGTCCTCGCCATCGCCGACCGCGAGGACGCCGTGCTGCGCTGGCTCGAAGCCCACCAGATCCCGGAGCCGTGGAAGATCGCTCCCGCGCTCGCCGAGGTCCGCCTCAGCCTCTCCACGCTGGACGATCTCGCCGCTGTGCTCGCGCCTAAGGCGCTTCCCGTCGCTCTGGGTACCGTCGCCAGTAGCCTGCGTGCCGAGCGCATGGCGGAGACCGTCGTCGACTCCACCGTCCGCATCTTCGACCTGATCAGCGCCATCAAGGACTACTCCTACATGGATCAGGCGCCGATCCAAGAGGTCGATCTCGCCGAATCGCTCGAGAAGACGCTGCTGATGTTCCAGTCACGCCTGCAGAACGTCACCGTGAGGCGGGACTTCGAGCCGGGTTTATCCCCCATCAGCGCCTACGGCAGCGAGCTCAACCAGGTTTGGACCGCGCTGATCGAGAACGCGCTCGACGCCATCGACAGCGGTCGCCGACCGGGTATCCTACAGCTCAAGACCCGGCTCTCCGGCCAGATCGCCCTGGTCGAAATCTGGGACAACGGCCCCGGCATCGAGCCCGGCCTGCAGTCCCGCATCTTTGAACCATTCTTCACCACCAAGGCCCCGGGCCACGGCCTCGGACTTGGCCTCGATACCGCCCAGCGTATCGTCAGCAAGCACTCTGGTTACATCACCGTGCAGTCGAAGCCGGGCGAGACCTGCTTCCAGGTACGCCTGCCCCTCAATCAGGGCCAGGCGTACTGAGCACGATCTACTGGGTTACTTCCACTCCACGCCAGAACGCGATGTGGTGCTTCACATTTCGCGCCGCCGGCTTGGGATCCGGGTAGTACCAGGCCGCGTCGGGGTTCTCCTGCCCGTCCACCAGCAGGCTGTAGTAGCGAGCCTGTCCCTTCCACGGGCAGCTGGAGGTCGTCGAACTCGGCCGCAGGTACTCCCTCTTTACCGTCTCTTCCGGAAAATAAACATTCCCCTCGACCATCTCGTAGGTTTCACTCTCCGCGAGTGTGTGGCCGTTCCATACTGCCTTCGCCATGTCAACGCACCTGCAGTCTTTTCAATAAGTTACGGCGTCCGCAAAAGCGTGCGGCCCTCGCCGCCGGAGTTCTGGAACCCCGATGCCAATAGCGCATTTGTAACAGAACGGAGGGCTTAACGGAAGCGGGCGAGGATCCATGACCCTCGCCCGCTTCCCTTTCGCCACGTCTTCGTAGCTCGCCTTAAGCCATGCTCTCCACCAGCGGCCGAGTCTTCTCCGGGTCTGGACGCTCCGGCGCGGCGACCGCTGCCGGCCCTGCCACCTTCATCTCGTAGCTGCAAGGTGGAGTCGTCGGGGTCTCCTCCGCCGCCCCCTTCTTCGACCGCCGCTTCGGCAACGCCTCCCGGTTGTTCGGACACACCAGGAAGGTTCCCTTATCGTTCGCTACCTCAAGCAGATAGGCACTCTCGCACTGCGGGCAGGTCTGGTTCACCAGCTTGAGGTTGCTGGCAAAGTCGCACTTCGGATAGTTCACGCAACCATAGAACACGTCGCCGCGCTTGGTCTTCCGCACCGCCAGGTCTCCGCCATCCTTCGGGCATTTGACGTCGAGCAGTTCCTGCTTGACGTACTTGCACTTCGGATAGCCGCTGCAGGCGATGAACTCGCCGTACTGCCCGTCGCGTTGCAGCAGCGGCTTGCCGCACTTCGGGCAGGCCTCTTCGAGCTGCACCGGCGGCTTCGTCTGTACTTTCTGCGTCAGTTTCCGGATGGTCTTGCACGGCGGATCCTCGTTGTAGCCCGGGCACGCCATAAACGGACCCCACGGCCCATTGCGCAATACCATCACACGGCCGCAGTTATCGCAGAACTCCTCCTCGGGAACGTCGTCCGCACCGGGAGCGCTCAAGTCCGGCTTGGCAGCGAAGTTCTCCTTGGTGAAGTCGCAGCTCACCGGCTCGACGACAATCTTTTTGCCCTTGCCCTGCGCCTCGTTGACGGCCGTGGCCAGCTCCTTCTCGTCCGCAACCTCCTTGGAGAAGTCAGTCACATCCTCGGTCACCGCCTTCACCTCCATCGGGAAGTGGAAAGCGGTTGTGATCTTCTTGGTCACTGCCTTGGGGTCCTTCTTCCACGGTCCGGCGGCGACGGTCATCGGCTTGGCCTTCGAGAACGCGCTGCAGGCGTAGAAGCTGCCAAACTTGCCCCACTTCAGGATCAGCGGACTGCCGCATTTGTCGCAGATCTCGTTGGTGACCTGCTCCATCCGCTTGATGTCTTCCATGTGCTTGCCCGCGAAGACCAACTCCTTCTCGAAGTGGTCGTAGAACCCGTTCAGCAGGTCGGTCCACTTCTCTTCGCCGTCTTCGACCGCGTCCAGCTCGCCTTCCAGCCGCGCCGTGTACTGCGCGTCGAAGATGTACGGGAAGTTCTTCACCAGCAGGCCAGTCACCACGGTGCCGATCTCGGTGGGAACGAACTTCGACCCGATCTTCTTCACATAGTCGCGATCCTGGATGGTGTTAATGATGGAGGCGTAGGTCGAAGGCCGGCCGATTCCGCGCTCCTCCAGCACCTTCACCAGCGACGCCTCGTTGTAGCGCGGCGGCGGTTCGGTGAACTTCTGATCCGACTCCAGTTTCTCGAGCTTCAGCGCCTGGCCCTCGGTCAGCTCCGGCAGCCGGCGATCCTCTTCCGACGCAGACGTGTTCGCGTTGCCATCGGATCCGTCGCCCGCCGCCTGTTCCACCGCCTCACGCGCCAGCTTCTCCGCCGCGGCCTGCTCGGCCTTGCCAGCTTTGTCCTTCGCGGCGGCACGCGCCTTCTTGTCCTCCTCCTCGAACTTCAGGAAGCCTTCAAACTTCAGCACGCTTCCGCTTACCCGGAAATCATAGGTGTTCTTCGCCTTCGCCGCCACGTCCACGGTGGTCTGATCGAAGACCGCCGGGGTCATCTGGCTGGATACAAACCGCTGCCAGATCAGGCGATACAGACGGAACTGCTCATCCGACAGATAGCGGCGAATCGAATCCGGCGTGAACTGAACATTGGTCGGCCGGATGGCCTCGTGCGCATCCTGGGCCTGCGCCTGCTTCTTGCCGGCGTACTCGTTCGGCTTGGCCGGCAGATACGCCGCGCCCAGCTTGCCGATGTACTCCCGCGCCTCTGCGATCGCATCCGGCGAGACGCGCGTCGAGTCAGTACGCATATAGGTGATCAGACCGACCGTGCCCTCGCTGCCGATCTCTACGCCCTCGTAAAGCCGCTGCGCCACGCCCATCGTCCGGCGCACGTTGAAGCCCAACCGGCTGGAGGCGTCCTGCTGCAGCTTGCTGGTCGTGAACGGAGCCTGCGGATTCCGACGGCGCTCCTTCTTCTCAATCCCGCGCACCGACCACGCCGCGCCCTCAAGCTGCGCCAGCACCTCGTCGATCGCCTCTTTGTCGGGCAGCGCATTCGAGAGGAACTGCTCCTTGCCTTCCTTGTCCAAGCCGTTCGCGACCCGCAGCGGCTTGCCCTCGATGCCGACCATGCGTGCCGTAAAGTCCTGACCGCCCTTGCCGGAATTCAGCAGCGCGTCGAGCGTCCAGTACTCCACTGGCTGGAACGCGTTGATCTCACCCTCACGCTCCACGATCAGCCGTAGCGCCACCGTCTGCACACGTCCGGCCGACAGTCCGCGCCGCACCTTGTCCCAGAGCAGCGGCGACACCTGATATCCCACCAGGCGATCCAGCACACGCCGAGTCTGCTGCGCGTCAACCAGATCCTCGTTCACGTCGCGAGCATGCTCGAATGCCGCCTTCACGGCCTTCTGCGTGATCTCGTTGAAGGTGACCCGGCGAATCTTCGACTTATCCTTCATCACCGGCAACAGTTGCATCGAGAGATGCGCCGCGATCGCCTCACCTTCGCGATCCGGATCCGGCGCCAGATACACCATGTCCGCCTTGGCCGCCAGCTTCTTGAGCCGGTCGACAACCTTTTCCTTGCCTGGAGACACAATCAGCGTCGGCGCAAACGTCCGCTTCTTCAGCTCCACGCCGATGTCGTTCTTCGGCAGGTCCATGATGTGGCCAATCGAGGCCTCTACTACGTACTCCGAGCCAAGATATTTATTGATCGTCTTCGCCTTTGCCGGCGATTCCACGATCACAAGTGATTTCCCCATTCGTTCCCTTCTCTACCCCAAAAACACCATCAAACCCGTCGTCCGGCACAACTGTTTAAGAATTTACCGATTCCATGCGAACCTAACACGCTTCGTCGTGCGCGTCATCTCGGAGCTCTCCGAAGACAACGCTCGTCCATAGCCACAACAGACGTTTCTTTGAACAAAAAGTTACGTTTTCCACAGAGCATTCGTCTCGCCACCAGCTGCCGCCACCCGGCAAATCACTAGAAACAACGGAGTAGTTCTTGCCCGGCAACTGCTTCATCCGACCGGCGAGTTCCAATTCGAACAGCGCCGCAAAGATCTGCGACGACGCCAACTCCCCTTCAGCCCCTCGATCAATGCATCGAGCTGCATCGCCTCGTCACGTCGCAACCGGCGCATGACCGCCTGCTCATGTCTCGGAAGAGCTGCCTCGCCTTCTCCTGCCTCGTTGAATAAGGATGCAATACTGGAGACCTTCGATTCAAGTCCCCCCCATTTCCCCCGACTGCGCACCAGTATCTCCAACTCCAGCCGGGTCTGCGATGGCAGGTCCTCCCAGACATCCTCCCCAGTCGCCGTCAGCTTCGCCCCCCTGCTTGATTAAGGTGTCGGGTCTCCAAGCGTTCTTGTTGGTCACGTTGCCTAGAACCGCGAACACATCGCACCCTCTGCTCAAGCGCACAGCGGGCTGTAATCCGTGTTCCGCTGTACTCTCCCGCCTCGATCACCAGCAGGCCGGCGCTCATTCTGCTCAGGATACGGTTGCGAATGGGAAAGTTCTGCGAAGAGCGCTCCGCCGCGCCCAGCCCCAAGACCGCCTTGGCGCAACGCGTCGCCCCATGCCCGGAGTCAACGTCAGCGCCATCTAGGCCAGCCGCGACCGCTCGCCATCGGCCGTCGTTCGCTCGACAGTGTTGTACACGTATCGCCTCCACCCGCCGCGGACGCACCGGTGCGCCGCTACGCTCGAACCAACCGGAGACCCAATTCGCCGGATGACGGCCGAGCCTACCCAAGCCCAAACCCCATGTCAAGCCCAACCGCACCCGCGGGCTTCGCTTCCACACCCTTCAACCGGTTACTTTGCCTCCAGGCCGGCCGCCACCGCCAGGCGGAGTGCCTCCGCGGCCGAGGTCACTGCATACGACGAGGCTCCCGTCGTATCGCACTGACGATGCTGGAGAAACGGAATCGTATCGGCCGCGCGCAGCGCCTTCGAAAAGAAGTAGCCCTGCATCGTCTGGCACTTGATCTCCTCGAGGAACACCGCCTGCTTCGAGTTCTCCACGCCCTCCGCAATCACCTCCAGCCCGAGGGTATGCGCCATCGAGATCACCGCCTCGACGATCGGACGCGTGCCCTCCGCCTCCATGATCTTTTCGATGAACGAGCGGTCGATCTTCAACACATCGATCGGAAGCTGATGCAGATAGCTCAGCGACGAGTAGCCGGTGCCAAAGTCGTCGATAGCGATACGGATGCCAAGCTGATTCAGATACCGAAGCTGCCGCGAGGACTCCACGAAGTCCCGCATTACGACGCTCTCCGTCAGCTCGAGTTCCAGCAGCTTCGGATTCAGCCCCGTCTTCACGAGAATCTTGCCCACGCTCTCCGCAAAGTCTTTCCGGGCAAACTGCAGCGCGGAGATGTTCACCGCGATCGGCAGCGCCTCCAGCCCCATCCGCTGCCACTCCATGCTCTGCTCGCAGACCCGCTCGAGCACCCAGGAGCCCAGCGGAATAATCAGCCCCGTCTCCTCGGCGATGGGAATGAACTTCGACGGGGGCACCGCGCCAAGCCGCGGGTGCCGGAAACGCAGCAGCGCCTCCAGTCCGACGATGGAGCCATCCGGCCGGCACTGCGGCTGGTAGTCGATCTCGAATCCACCCGTATGCAGCGCGCGCGACAGCTCTTCCTTCAGATCGCGCACCTCAGCCGCCCCCATCCCGATCACCGGCGAGAAGGAGCGTGTGCCCACATGCTCATTCTTGGCCTGATACATCGCCATATCCGCGTTCTGCTTCAAGTGCTCGGCCGTCTCGCCGTCTTCGGGAAACATCGAGATGCCGACGCTGATGGCGATGTTCAGATCCACCTGGTCGAACGCCAGCGGCTCGGTGACGATCTGATGCAGGTCCGCGGCGGTCTGCTCGGCGGAGGCGTGATCCTGCACCCCGCTGAGAATGACCATGAACTCGTCCCCGCCCATGCGCGCCACAGTGTCGGCGGCGCGCAGGCGCTTCGAAAGCCGCGCCGCCGTCTCCTGCAACACTAGGTCGCCCAGAGGATGCCCGTGCGTGTCGTTGACGTGCTTGAAATCGTCGAGATCGATCCAGAGAACCGCGACCTGGCTTCCCTCGCGCTTGGCCTGGGCGATCGCCACCTCCAGCCGCTCCTCGCCCAGGCGCCGGTTCGGCAGCCCGGTGAGCACGTCGTGATACGCATACAGCAAGAGCTGTTGATGCAGACGTTGATGCTCGAACACCAGCGCCGCCATCGAACCGACCATGTCCAGCAGCTCGAGATCGCGCGGCGTGGGCACCGCGCGCAGCCGAGAGTAGATCGTTAGTACACCGATCGGTCCGCCCTCCGGCGCGAAGAACGGAACCGCCCAGGCCGAGCAGATCCCATTCGCCGCCAGCAGCTGACGCCACGGCGTACGCTGCTGCGTCGTATCCTCGATCGTGTAGGCCTGCCCCATCTGTAGCGCCACCGCCTCGGGAGCATCCGGAAAGTCCGACTTGATTCGCTGCAGATGGTCCATCAGCATCTCCGGCACACCCACGGAGCCGCGCAGCAACAGCACATCCTCTTCCAACTGGTGGAGCGCCGCGCACCACACTGTGCGTTGGTCGGTCAAGGTCGCCACCAGGACATTCACGGTAGCCTGCAGCGACTCGTTCTTCGCCAGCATCTCCAGCACGCGGTTCCGGCCGCGGTTCAGCAGATCGGCGCGGTGACGCTCCTCAATCTCTTCGCGCAACTCCGCCGTACGCTCGCGAATCGTCTGCTCGAGCCCATGCGTCTTCTGCCGTAGGCCCATCTCCACTTCGTACAGGACCGACTCGCGCCGCTCGAACTGCCGCCCCAGCCGGTACCGGCCCAGCGCGATCATCAGGACGGGGAGGAAGACCAGGTCGCCCAGAAGCAGCTTCCAGCGCACATAATCGCCAGCCGAGGAGGGTAGGGACCGCATCCGCAACGAGAGGAAGATGCTCAGGGACGCGATCACCAGGCAGAGAATCAAACCCGGTATATACCAGCGGTCCCGCATCTGCGACGGTCGGCGGAAACGATTCGATTCAAAGAAGGCTGTCATGGGGATGTACTTGTCCCATTCTCCACACCTGACGTGAAATGTCCATCAACTGAACACACTCAGTGTTGTAAGAATCGAGACTCTAGGTTTAGCGGGAAGTAACCGTACCGCTGTCCCCTTCTGCCCAATAGCTGCTGCGAGAGGTTACCACGTAGTCGGGATTGTCCTTCAGCCGCAATCCCAGTGCATGCAGCCCGGGATGTGGCGACTGCGGCTCGAAGCTCAACACATAGCGATTGGGGATGTGATTGGAGAGCGCAGCCAGCGCCCGATCCAGACCGTGCGTGTCCTTGAAGGAAAAATACTCGCCCCCCGAAAGCTTGGCCACCGTCTCCGGGACATTCTTCCGTAACCCGTTCCTACCCGCCACCGCAGCCAGATTCGCTAAGCGCAACGGAGGCAGCAATACGCCGGCGCAGTCCCACGCCTGCTTCAACTTGCTGTCCCCTGGCTGGGGCGCCTTGTCCGGATCCGTCGCCATGCACCCGCCCGGCGGCCCCGGCTCCACAGCCTCCGACGGATGAATCATATTCGCCCCGAGATCGCGCTTTGCCTCATCCCTGGAGCTGGAGAAGGCGATGCTATAGATCGACGTGTTCGTGTCGCTCAGCACGCGCAGTGCATCCTCGATCTTCATGTGGCTGCCATGATCCACCGTCTCCGACAGCAGCAGGATCGCGCGCCGATAGTTCGGTGGCTGCTTGCGCAGCATATCCACCGCATAGCCAAGAGCGTCGAGAGTCGCGTCGCCCTTATCGCCTGGCTCCAGCTGATTCAGCGTCGTCTGCACCAGATCGAAGTCGTGGTTGAAGTTCTGCACCAGCTCAGGCTCGCTATCGAAGCTCACCACCGCGACCCGGTGCCGCACATTACCCACCATGGACTCAAGCAGCGTGCCCAGGTCATGGTAGTCGTCCAGATACTTGGCACCGTCCCCGCCTGTCTCCACCACGATGACCAGCGCCAGCGGCTGGGCGCCCGAGTCCTCCTCGAGGCGCACCTTCTGCTCGACGCCATCGTCGGTCACCACGAAGTTGTCGGCCGTCAGCGTGAAGACCGGATCGCCCTTCTTCGTCTTCACCAGCGCGGGAACCAGCACCAGCGTCGATCCCGTGCGCAGCACGGTGTTGCCCCCGCCCGCCGCGCTCTGAGCTTGCGCCGGTGTCACATCGAAATCAAAGTCGGAGTTGCCCTTCGCCGGCGCGCTCGAAGACTGTGGCGGCTGCGAACTTGGCGACTGCGGAGCCTGCGCCAGCGCCACGGGCAATCCCAGCAGTGCCATCGCACTCAACCATCGGAGGCCCCGGATTAAATGCTGCGGTCGAATCATCCTCTACCCGACCCCAGTCTATCGCTCTCCGCCTGCCCACGCACCCTCCCGCCGAGAATCCATCCCCCGCTTATCGCGACGCAATCGTGTCGTCCGCCCGCACCCGGTTGCGCGCCTGCTCGAGCATCGCCAACACCTCGCCCGATGCAACTGTGGTTGCTCCGCAGCGAGATACGTCTCCATCTCCGCAATCGCCGCCGGCAGGCGCCCCGCCAGGCTCAAGGCGTGCGCCCGCAGCAGATGCACCTCGGCGTAGTTCGCCGGAGCCATTGCCACCGCCTGCTCGCTCCAGTGCAGCGCGCCCTCCACTTCGCGACTGCCGATCGCCGCCCGCGTCCGTTCAGACCGTGCCTGCCATGTATCGACCTCCGCCCGTGCAAATTCTCGAGAACAACCACGGCATCGGCCCAGCGATGCGCTCCGTTATAGGCGCCTGCCAGAATCACCCCCGCCCAGGCCACACCCGGCTCAGCCCGCTGCGCCCGCTCCACATCCGCGATAGCCGCGTCGAACTGGTGTCCGCTCACCTCGTGGATCGCTCGCAGCAGATAAACCGCTGCAAAGTTTGGCGCCACCTCCCGCGCCTTGATCGTCTCCCGCTCGAACTCCTACTCTTCCGTCCGATTGACCTGCATTGCACCCGCGCACGCTCGAAGTGCGCCAAGCCTTCTCGGGGATACGCAGCATCGCCACCGAGACCGTAGGCAGCGCGCCCGGCAGCAGACGCTGCACCGGCCGCATCTCGACGCTCTGCCCCGCAGCCATCCCCACCGCCCAGGCCATAGCAGCCCCCATCTCAGCCAGCCTCTCCACACCTTCCACGTGCCCATGCCCGCCTCCCTCGCAAGACCTCGAGTTCAGTACATCGGCTTTGCACGGTCTCCAACCGTGGGAGGGAAGAAAAAGATCGCCGTCTGTCTCAAATCGAGACGCGCTCGCCTCGCCTCACTCCGCGGCAGTCTCTTCCTCGCAGCGGCGGCACTTCATCCGGTGGCCCAGCCACTGCGCCCGCCCCGCCTCCGTCCGCACCCACTCCCGCACAGTCCACGGCGGATCGTCGCGAACGTGCCGCCCATGCCCACACTCCAGCCGCGCCACCCAGTGCCCCTCTTCGTCCTGGTAGAACCCCACGATTGCCCGCTGCATCGATCCGCCTCCAATCCCATCCAATAAGCTAACTTGTGATGCTGAACTCTTTGCCCCTGCGTGTAGCTGCCATCGACTTTCTCAATCCCGCCCCTCTGATGTGGGACTTTGAGCACCCACCTCTCGCCGCCGAGCTCGCACAGCACTACCAGCTCACTTACACGCAGCCCTCCGAGTGCGCCGTCAGACTGCTCAGCGGCAGCGCCGACCTCGGCCTCATCCCAATCGCTGCGCTCACCCCGGAGCTGGCCGTTGTTCCGGGCTGTGTGATCGCCTCGCGCGACGAGGTCCGCTCCATCCAGCTCGTCGTTAAACAAAAAGACAAAGCTGCGTCCGACGACATCCTGCGCGGTGTCCGCACCATCGCCGCCGACACCGCATCGCGCAGCTCGCTCGCCTACACCCAGGTCCTCTTCCGCAAGTTCCTCGGCGCCGAGCCCGGCTTCCTTCCCGCGCCTGCCGATCCCCTCGCCATGCTCCGCTCCGCCGATGCCGCGCTGCTCATCGGCGATCCCGCCCTGCTCGCCCTCGAGGCCCGCGACCAGATTGAGCAGCAGATCGGCCCCTGCCTCTGGATCGACATCGCCCACGAGTGGCACACGCGCACCGGCCTGCCCTGGGTCGCCGCCGTCTGGGCCGTCCGCCCAGAGTCGCTGGGATCCAAAACCCGGTCCCCCGACCGGCTGATCGAAGACCTCAACCGCTCCCGCGACCACGGCCTTACTCATATCGACGACCTCGTCCGCGAATGGACCCCGCGCATCGCCCTGGCGCCCACCGCCATTCACAGCTATCTCACCCAAAACATTCACTACGTCCTCGATCTCGGCTGCATGGAGACGATCGAGCTCTTCCGCCGCTACGCTGCCGAGGTCGACGCGCTGCCGCCCCTTCCTGTCCCACGCTTCCTCTGAGGTAACCAGAAACCTGCATCAAACTTCCTGCCGGACGCGACTTGTTCCCCCGGCCACGCGTCCAATCAGGAAGATGCCCATGCCAGGAGTCCAGTCCGCCGCAGCCGCGTCTCCCAAACTGTCCGGAGCTCTGTGCTTCCATCTGCTCGCGGCAAACGCCCATCACGGCCACAAGTTCGTGCATCTGTTGATCTCCTTCGGTGTCTTTGGGGTCTTCCTGGTCTCCATCGTGGACTCGTCCTTCGTCCCGCTCCCGGTCCCCGGCGTCACCGACATCATGATCGTCCTGTTCGCCGCCCAGAAGACCAACTGGCTGCTGCTGATCACGCTCGCCACCGCCGGCTCCGCGCTGGGCGGCTACCTCAGCTACCAGGTGGGCCAGTCGGGAGGCATGACCTTCCTCGAGAAGCATGTCCCGCCACGTATCTTCAAGCGCGTCTGCACCTGGATGCAAAACCACGCGATCCTCGCCGTCGCCCTTCCCGCATTGCTGCCGCCGCCGATGCCGCTCAGTCCTTTTGTACTGGCAGCCGGCGTGCTCAAGATGTCGCGGACCAAGTTCCTAACCACCTTCACCCTCAGCCGCGCCCTACGGCACTCGATCGCCGCCGGGCTCGGCATCCACTATGGCAGACAGGTGCTGCACATCTGGAACGCCTTCTCGGACAAGTGGGCGAGCACCATCCTGAGCGTTCTCTGGAGCGGCATTGCCCTCAGCTGCGCCATCGCCTTCTGGAAGCTCTACAAGACCTCGCGCAGCGTCGGCATCGGCTCCGCGGGCATGGCCCGGGACTCCAAGGTCGCCTCCTGAGCGGGCGCCGGCTCGCCTAGAGCGTCGCCACCTTCGGCCGTGGCGCGAACTTCCGCTTGTAGTATCCGGTGGTCAGGATAATCGCCGGAACCCCCACGATCGTCGGCCACACCCAAAGAAAAAGGCTCGGCCCAAAGATCCGCGGCAGCGTCACCACCGAGAACGCCGTCCACGCCGCGATGTAGCTCCCGATCATGTGGCCCAGGTGGCTGTACCACCAGAACATCTTCTCCTTCGGCTTGTAAACGAACGTCCAGAGCTCTCCCGCCGCCAGCCGCATGCCGATGATCCCGAACAAGATCGCCACGATGCCCATATGCTGCACGGCGGCCGGTCGCAACACTGCCAGCCCGGCCAACGCCGCGCTTGAGCAGAACGTGAACACCCCAGCCGCCCAGTCGATCGGCCGTGCACTCCCGCCCCGAGCCAGGTCCTTCAACTTGGTCGCGCGGTATCCCGACCACGCTGCATAAAAGCTGAATACCGCCACCAGCGCCAGGAACAGCACCGGCCGATAGAGCGCCATCGGCAGCGCCGTACCTGCGACGATCCCCATCGCCCATAGATAAACCATGCCCCAACGCCGGTGCTCCTTGCCGCCCTTGGCCGTCGCCAGCGCCACCGGCGCCAGCAAAAACGACGTCGCGCCCGCCGTTACATGCACACCGAGGAAGACCTTCATCCACAAAGGATCGTGCGTCATGGCTGACTCCGTCTTAGAGATTCGGCAACAGGGTTGCGCAGGTTCCTTCCCGCCCCGGTTCCAACAGAGTGCGCCCACCACAGCGAAAGTGCCACAGTTTTCTCCAGCGCAATGAAAAAGGCGAGACCAGATTGCCCTGGCCTCGCTCTGTTCGCTGTTCCCTGTTCGCTGTTCCCTGAGGGACTCTACTCCCAGCGCAGCAGAGTCGTTCCGACCGTGTACCCGCCGCCGAACGAGGCCAGCAGCACGGTCGCGCCCTTCTTGAGGCGGCCCTGTTCGAGCGCCGTGTGCATCGCCAGCGGAATCGTTGCTCCGGTGGTATTGCCGTACTCGCCGATGTTGATGACGATCTTCTCCTCTGGCATGCCCAGCCGCTCCGCCGTCGCCTGAATGATTCGCTGGTTGGCCTGGTGCGGGATGAAGAGGTCGATCTCCTCCGCCGTCAATCCGTTGCGGTCAAGCAGCGCCCCGCTTAGCTCCGACATCTTGCGTACCGCGACCTTGAACACCGCGCCGCCCTCCTGGTGCACAAAGTGCATCTTCGCCGCCACGGTCTCTGCGGTCGAGGGATGCAGGCTGCCACCGCCCGGCATATACAGCGAAGAGGCGCCCGAGCCATCGATCTCGTGGATGAAGTCCACTAACCCGACCTCGCCCTCTTCCGCTGGCTCCAGCAGCACCGCACCCGCACCGTCGCCAAACAGAATGCAGGTCGAGCGGTCGGTGTAATCCAGGATCGAGCTCATCACGTCGGCTCCGATCACCATCACCTTCTTGTGCACGCCCGACTCCACCAGCTTCGCGCCGGTCTGCAACGCGTACAGAAACCCCGAGCAGGCCGCCGAGATATCGAATCCCCACGCACCAGTCGCGCCAATCTTCTCCTGCACCAGGCAGGCCGTCGCTGGGAAGAACATATCCGGTGTCACCGTCGCGACCAGGATCGCCTCCACCTCGGTGGCCGCAATCCCGCGCTTCTCCAAGCAGCACCGCGCGGCCTCGGCGGCCAGGTCGCTGGTCGCCACACCCTTATCCACAATATGCCGCTGGCGAATGCCCGTGCGCTCGACGATCCACTGATCGTTCGTCGTCACCATCTTTTCCAGATCGGCATTGGTCAACAACCGCGGCGGAACATACACCCCGACAGAACTAATCTTCGCCCGCACGGATACGCGCGGTTTCAACGTCAAACTCAATCCATCACCTCGTGAACCTACAAGGACAGAATACAAAACTCATGCTATCTGAATCGCGCTTCAGACACTCTGCCCCCGTAAAAACCCCGCTCACTGCCCCGCCGCCCACGCCATCCCGTCCGACAGGCTGCCCGTCTTGATCAACCGCGCGACTGTCCAGTTCGTTAGATCGATCTCCGCCACCTGGCCCGTCTCATCGCACGACACATACGCCCGCTGCCCGTCCGGCCGCATCAGCACGGCCTGTGGAGCCGCCGGAACCTCGAGCGTCCGCACCACCTGCATCGTCTTCAGATCGATCACTGCCAGCTTGTTCGCCCCGGCAAGCGTCACCACCAGCCACCGTCCATCCAGCGTCGGCGAGCTGCCAAAGCCAATCGACGGCAGCGGAATCCACCGCGCCACCTGATTGGTTGCCGTATCAATCACAATCATCTGCGGCTTCGTCTGGTCCGCCGTAAACACCCAGCGATCGTCCCGCGAGATTGAGATCCGCTGCGCATTCTCCGACACCGGAATGATCGCCAGCGTCTTGCGAGTTTCCAGATCCAGCACGGAAACCGTTCCCGGCCCCACGTTCGACGTATACCCACGCTTGCCATCATGCGAGATCGCCAGCATGTGCGACTCCGGTTGTCCGGTCGGCACCGTTCCCACCACCTGCAGCGTCTTCGGATCGACAACCGTCACCGCATGCTCCAGCTCCGTCGTCACATACAGCAGTCCATCGCGCGGCCCGACCGTCACGAAGTGCGGCCGCACCCCCTTGCCGAAGTCCACATTCCCAACAACCTTGTGCGCCGCGATGTCGATCACCACCAGCTTGCGGCCATCGGTCCCCGGCCGTCCCACGCCGGAGTCGCCATAGATCGGCACATACGCAAACCGCCCGTCCGGCGACGCCACGACCTCATGGCCCGTCTCGCCCTCCACCGGCACCGAAGCCACCTGCTGTCCCGTCTTCGGATCGACGATCCCCAGACTCTCACTGCCTTTTTCCACTACCAACAGCATGTTCGCGTGAACCCCTTTCGCCGCCGGCAGCGGCGACATCCACAGAGACAACCCCACTAACGCCAACGCCACGCGATAGGACATAATCTCCTCCGATCGCACCCACTATACACAACGCACAACCGGACATGGCGCGTATCGTGCACGCACCAGATTCAAAAATGTAAGGGGGGGGGAGGAGAGGAGATTTAGCGCCGGGCGACCTACTGCGCCCATACTTGCCCGTTACCGTTGCTTCCTTCCGGACCTGGCGGGGTTGGCGGGATTACGTCGCGTAGGACCCGGCACTCGCTAAGTCTACCATCGCAAGGACGTTGCCACCAAACCGCCGCCGACCATGCCAATCCCCGCGCCAGACCGGCGTCCATCCCACCCTGCGCCGCGCGAAATCCACAGAAACTGGTAAACTAAGAGGCTGTGACTCCTCCCGATCTTCTCGCAGCCCAGCCCGTCGAAACCGCCACTGTCGCCCGCCCCAAGATAGGCTTCGTCTCGCTCGGCTGCCCCAAGAACCTCGTCGACTCCGAGGTTATGATGGGCCTGCTCCATCACAACGGCGCCGAACTAACACCCGATGCCGAAGACGCCGAGATCCTGGTCGTCAACACCTGCAGCTTCATCGACTCCGCCAAGCAGGAGTCCGTCAACACCATCCTCGAGATGGCCCGGCACAAGATCGCAGCCGGAGGAAAGGCCCGCCGCCTCATCGTCGCCGGCTGCCTGGTCGAGCGCTACCGCGACGAGATCCAGAAGAACATTCCCGAGGTCGACGCCGTTGTCGGCACCGGCGAGCTCGAGGCCATCCTCGCCGCCGCCGGCCTCACGCCCTCCGGCCACGCGAACAACTCGCCCTTCAACATCCTCCCGCAGGGCGCAGCTAGCCCAACTCAGGACCTCATCAGCCGCGCACCCTCGGCCGTGCACCAGCACTCGCACCCCACCGAGGTCGGCGCCCAGATCCTTGCCGAAACAGTCGCCGAGGCCACGACGTCGCGCCCCGAGGGCGACGCCCGCGAGCAGTCCGGCCGCTTCTCCCGCGCCGCCTGGGACGGCGCCACCGCCGCGCTCCCCGAGTACCTCTACTCCGATCAGACCCCGCGCATCCTGACTACCCCACGCGCGAGCGCCTACATCAAGATCGCAGAGGGCTGCGACCACCCCTGCAGCTTCTGCATCATCCCGCAGTTGCGCGGCAAGTTCCGCTCACGGCGCATGTCCTCGATCGTCGCCGAGGCCGAGAACCTCATCGCCCAGGGCGTGCGCGAGATCACCCTCATCGGCCAGGACACCACCTGCTACGGCGAAGACCTCGGCCTGAAGGACGGCCTCGCCCAGCTGCTTGATGCCCTCGCCCTGCTGCCCGGCCTGCGCTGGCTGCGCTTCCTCTACACCTACCCGAACAAGGTCACGACGCGCCTGCTCGAGACCATGGCCAAGCACGACACCATCGCCAAGTACCTCGACGTGCCGCTGCAGCACGCCAGTCCCGCGGTGCTCAAGCGCATGAAGCGCGGCGGCAATGCCCAGATCTTCCTCGACCTCATCGCCAAGGCGCGCCAGATCGTCCCCAACATCGTCATCCGCACCAGCTTCATTGTCGGCTTCCCCGGCGAGACCGACGCCGACTTCAAGGAGCTCGAAGCCTTCATCACCGCCGCCAAGATCGATTGGCTCGGTGTCTTCACCTACTCCGACGAGGAGGGCGCCGCCGCCTTCAACCTCGACGCCGAACTGAAGCTCCCCAAGCGCACCATCGAGAGCCGCCGCCGCAAGCTGATGAAGCTGCAGCAGAAGATCAGCACGCGCGCCAAAAGCGCCTGGATCGGCCGCGAGATCGACCTCCTGGTCGAAGGCCCCAGCGAGGAGACCGAGCTGCTCTGGCAGGGCCGCACGCCGCTGCACGCCCCCGAGATCGACGGCAAGGTGCTTATCAACGACTTCGGACCCCACGACGCCCTGGTTCCCGGCACCTTCTACCGCGCCGAGATCACCGAGTCCCACGACTACGACGTCGTCGCCCGCATCCTCGACTAACCCAGCGATACGAGTCAAGGATGCTTGAACTCCAGGAACTCTGTCTGCTGCCGCCTCAGGAGTTCCTGAGCAACGCCGGTTGATGTAAGATAGTAGCCATGATGACCGCGACACTTCAGCAACGGCGCTCCACACACGGCATTCAGCCTGTGTCGTGTTTTGCCTGCGCTCTGAAGTCGATTTCGGTCATTCCCGCGCCCATGCCGGTGCGTGGCGCTCCGTAATCTTCAGATCCTCCTCTGAGATACGAAGCCGCCACAGCGAAAGCTCTGGCGGCTTTTCTCTTTCCCCCAAAAGCCGACAGCCCCAAGGAATCACCCATGCACTGGACCTATCGGATCACCGCCGCCTCCAAACCCCGCGTCCTCCCGCGCCTGGTTCAAGTCTTCGCGGAGCAATCCCTGGCTATCCGCTCACTGGACGTCGCCCTTCTCCATCAGAGCGCAGAGATCAACATCGCCGTCGAGGCGGACTCCGAGTCAGCCCACCGCCTGAAGACCACGCTCGACCATCAGGCCGACGTGCGTCAGGTGGAGTTGACCGCCGGGCAGGCGCCAACCGCCGCCAAGGCGCAGCGTCAACGCACCCGCACGCCCACAAACGCATCCATTCTTTAGAATGGAGACAGCCATGTCGAACTCTCCCAAAGCTCTCTTCTGCCCGACCTGCCGCAAGGTCGTTCTCGCCACCGGCGAGCACTTTCCCTTCTGCTCGGACCGCTGCCGTCTTCTCGACCTGGGCAAGTGGGCCTCCGGCGACTACAAGATCAGCTCGCCCATCCAGGACCCCGACCTGCTCGAAGAGCTCGCCCGCTCGAATGCCCAGCGCCACCCCGGCGGCAACGACGAGGATTAGACCAGGGAAGAAGATGGGCGAGGCTCCCCCACTTAAAGTCCTAAAGTATTCCATTCAGCTGGGTTAAGTACAAGCCAAAGTCGAAATTGCTCTACCTTCAGTTCAACCTTCGCAAAAAGTCCAGATTCGAGCTGCGTTAGCCTTGCAGGGGGCGGACTTTATCTTTGCGCGCAGGCACCGGCTGGAGCGGAGGCCGGTCCCACCAAGATACACTCGGAAACAGTACGAATTCATGGCAAACTCCACCGTTCAACTTCATCCTCCCTCTGAAAAGAAGACCCTCTGGGCCTGGGCGATTGGCACCTTCTTTGGAGCCGGCCTGCTGAAGCCCGGCCCGGGAACCTACGGCAGCGCCGCCGCGCTGCTGCTCTGGTATGCCGCCGCCCACTTCTTCCAGCCGACTGCGCTATCCCTCACGATTGGCACCGTCATCGCCGCCATCGTCGCGACCCTGATCGGCATCCCCGCAGCGACCTTGGTCGCCCGCGAGTCCGGCCGCGAAGACCCCGGCCATGTGGTCATCGACGAGGTCGCCGGCCAGCTGATCGCCCTGATCGGGCTCAGCCCCACCTGGCTCCATGCCGCCCTCGGCCTCGTCCTCTTCCGTTTTTTTGACATCCTCAAGCCCCCACCGATTCGCCAGCTTGAGCGCCTCCCCCAGGGCATTGGCATCATGCTCGACGACGTAGGCGCCGGCATTTTTGCGCTTATCTGCGGCCACCTCATCCTGCATTTTGTGTAGGCCAGCGCTGTCCTTCAAGCTAAGCACTGCAGTTTCATCGCGCGCACGGGGCGGCGAATCCGAATCCGGCGCGCGCCGCCAACCATCTATACTTAGGTGATGGCGAACTATCTTCCGACGACGTTAGGCGCACTGCGCGCCAGTGAATACACCCCAGCCCGTCTCGCCCGGTCCGTGAAGGACGAGCTCCGCGACAACCTGATCGCCAAGCTGCGTAACGGCGCGGGGAAGAATGGCCAGCCTCTGTTTCCCGGCATCGTCGGCTATGAGGATACAGTTGTCCCGCAGATTGTCAACGCCCTGCTCTCGAAGCACAACTTCATCCTGCTGGGCCTGCGCGGTCAGGCGAAGAGCCGCATTTTGCGCGCTCTGACAACGCTACTCGACGCGCATTGCCCCTATGTGGCGGGCTCCGAGCTGCGTGACAATCCCTACGCCCCGCTCTCGAAGTTCTCCCGCGATTTGATTGCCAAGCTCGGTGACGACACTCCGATTGCATGGATGACGCCTGACGATCGCTATGTCGAGAAGCTTGCGACCCCGGACGTGACCGTGGCCGACCTGGTCGGCGACGTCGACCCGATCAAGGCCGCGCGGTCGAACCAGGACCTCGGCTCCGAGCTGACCATGCACTACGGCCTGCTGCCGCGCGCCAACCGCGGCATCTTCTGCATCAACGAGGTGCCCGACCTCGCCGGCAAGATCCAGGTGGCCCTGTTCAACATCATGCAGGAGGGTGACGTACAGATTAAGGGCTATCCGGTGCGGTTGGCGCTCGATGTGGCCATCGTTTTCTCCGCAAATCCGGAGGACTACACGGCGCGCGGCAAGATCGTCACGCCGCTGAAGGACCGCATCGGCTCGGAGATCCGCACCCACTATCCCGAAAGCATCAACGAGGGCATCGCGATCACGCAGCAGGAGGCGTGGACCAAGCGCGGCAACGATCACGGCTCGCTGAAGATCGAGATTCCGACCTATATTCGCCAGATCGTGGAGCAGATCGCCTTCACGGCGCGCGAGGACAAGAAGGTCGATAAGCGCTCGGGCGTCTCGCAACGGCTGCCGATCAGCACGATGGAGCTGGTAGTCTCGAACGCCGAGCGCCGGGCGCTGATCCACGGCGAAAGCCTCGCCGTGCCCCGCGTCGGCGACATCTACACGGCGCTGCCGGGCATCTCGGGCAAGATCGAACTGGAGTATGAGGGCGAGATGCGCGGCGCCGACACGGTGATCCGGGAGATTATTCGCGGATCCGTCGCGACGATCTTCGATGAGTACTTCGCTGGCACCAACACGCAGCAGATCGAGCAGTGGTTCAACCTGGGCGGAACTGTGCAGCTGACGGATGAGTTCTCCTCGGCCACCTCGCAGAAGGAGCTGGAGCAGATTCAGGGGCTCTTCGAAAAGCTGACGCCGCTGCAGATCGACAGCAAGTCCAAGCCGGAGACTGCGGTCTCGGCTGCCGAGTTTCTGCTGGAGGGCATGTACGCGCACAAGCGCATAAGCCGCAGCGAAGAACGTAGCTTTACCGCCGCCGAGAAGAAGCAGCGCAACAACGACGCCGCGAACTACGGCGAAAAGATGCGGGAACGCGAGATTGAGCGCGACGACTACAAGAACCGTACCCGCAGAGGCTTCAACTAAGGCAGGGACCGATGAAGCGCATCCGCTACACCAAATTTACGGGCGATCTCTCCTCTTCCTTCGGCCTTGAGGACCTGATGCAGGCGCTGTCGGACTTCCTGCTCGACTCGGGATTCAACGATCCCTACTCGCAGTTTCAGGAGTTCAACGACCAGACGCTGGAAAGCCTGCGAGAGGCGATCAAACAGGCGCTGGAGTCGGGCGACCTGTTTGACGAAGAGTCGCAGGAGAAGTTCGACCAACTGGACGCTGATCAGGTGGAAGAGCTGGTCGACCAGATTGTTCAGAAGATGCAGGAGCAGAACTTCATCAACGCCGAGATGCCCGACCAGGGCCAGGGCGAGCAGGGTGACGGCAACGGCCAGGCGCGCTTCGAGGTCACGGACAAGGGTATGGACTTCCTTGGCTACAAGGCGCTGCGCGAGCTGCTGGGGCCGCTGGGCAAGTCCAATCTGGGCCGGCACGATACGCGTCACGAGGCCGCCGGCGTCGAGACCAACGGCAGCTCCAAGTTGTACGAGTTTGGCGACACGCTGAATCTCGACATCACTGCTACGCTCTCGAGCGTGTTCGCTCGCGAAGGGCTTGCCACGGCGATCGAGGGCGAAGAGCGGGTGCCACTGAACATCGAGTACTCGGACATCCATGTGCACCAGTCGGACTACGAGTCCTCCTGCGCGACCGTGGTGCTACTGGACTGCTCGCACTCGATGATCCTCTATGGCGAGGATCGGTTCACGCCGGCCAAGCGCGTGGCGATGGCGCTCTCGCACCTGATTCGCACGCAGTTTCCGGGCGACACGCTGAATCTAGTTCTCTTTCACGATACCGCCGAGGAGATTCCGGTGTCGCAGCTCTCGCGCGTCAAGGTTGGCCCCCACTACACCAATACGAGGGACGGCCTACGCCTGGCACAGCGGATTCTGGCCAGGCAGAACAAGGACATGAAGCAGATCGTCATGATCACCGACGGAAAGCCCAGTGCGCTGACGCTGCCCGACGGACGGATTTACAAGAACGCCTTCGGGCTCGATCCGCTGGTGATCGCCGAGACGCTCGAGGAGGTCTCGCGCTGCAAGCGGTCCAATATCATGATCAACACCTTCATGCTGGCGCAGGACTTTTCGCTGGTGCAGTTTGTCCAGCAGGTCAGCGCGATGTGCCGCGGCAAGGCCTACTTCACCAGTCCCGCCAACCTGGGCAACTACCTGCTGATGGACTTCATGTCGCGCCGGATGAAGACGGTCCACTAGCGCTCCAGAAACAGCCTCTGACAGTGGCGTCCCCGGCGCTCTTCGCGCTATACTTGCGCCGAACGACGGGGAGGCGCCCATGGTCCTGACCGATAATCCGGCTTTCACGCCTCCGATGACTCGGAATGCCGCGATCGTGCTCACACCGGAGGCGCGACTCCAGACGGGGGTTCTCCGCTCTAACTCTCCCAGCAGCATCCGGCCCAATCTCTTCGGCGACTAGCGCCCGGCCTGCCCTCTCAGCCCTTTGTCCCCTCGCGTCTGCGCTCCACACCTGGGGAGCAAACGCTTCCCGTGAGGACGAAACGGAACACCCATGCTGATTGACCAGGATCCAGGAGAGTTCGCCATGAAGACCCTGACGCAGGAATTCGCACGGATCGCTACTCCCGAGGCGCTCGCTCGCTTTCGTCCGAAGCTCACCTGCCCGCTTCCTGGGCCACGTGCGCGCAAGATCCTGGCCGAGGACGAGCGGCTGCTCTCGCCCAGCTACACACGCAGCTATCCGCTAGTGGTCAAACGCGGATATGGCTGCCGCATCGAGGACGTAGACGGCAACGAGTTTCTCGACTTCACTGCAGGCATCGCGGTGGCCTCGACCGGACACTGTCATCCTGAGGTGGTCGCGGCGATTCAGGAGCAGGCAGCACGGCTGATCCATATGTCGGGCACGGACTTCTACTACGAACTGATGCCGAAGCTGGCGCAACGGCTCTCCACAATCGCTCCGATGGCCGGGCCGCATCGCTTCTACTACGGGAACTCGGGCGCGGAGGCGATCGAGTGCGCGATCAAGCTGGCACGCTACCACACCGGGCGGCAGAACATCATCAGCTTCCTCGGCAGCTTCCACGGACGGACCATGGGCGCGCTCTCGCTGACGGCTTCGAAGCCACAGCAGAAACGCCGCTTCGGGCCCTTCGTTCCGGGCGTGACCCATGTGCGGTATCCCCGCGTCTACCGGGAGACGGACGGCAGCCCGAAGGCCGCGGAGGCCCTAGGGCTGGCGTGTGCGCGCTTCCTCGAAGACACGCTGTTCAAGACCACGCTGCCGCCGGAGGAGGTCGCCGCGATCTTCGTAGAGCCGATCCAGGGCGAGGGCGGCTACCTCGTCCCGCCAAGCATCTTTTTGCAGGAGCTGCGCCATGTCTGCGACCGCCACGGCATCCTGCTGGTCGCAGACGAGGTGCAATGCGGGGCTGGGCGCACCGGCCGGTGGTGGGCCATCGAGCATGCGGGCGTCGAGCCCGACATCGTCTGCATGGCCAAGGGGATCGCGTCGGGAATGCCGCTCGGCATCTGCATGGCGAAGGCGAAGATCATGGACTGGGTTCCGGGCTCGCACGCCAGCACCTTCGGCGGCAATCCGCTGGCTCTGGCGGCGGCGCTCGCCACCCTTGAGATCATCGAACGGGAGGGCCTAGCGAACGCCGCAAGCATTGGCACAGCGGCACTTGCGCGCCTGGAGCCGTGGGTTTCGGACCACGCGATCGTCGGTGATGTGCGCGGCCGAGGCCTGATGATCGGCGTGGAGATTGTGGCGGACAAGCACTCGAAGACGCCCGCGAGCGCACTGCGCGACCGCATCGTCGAGCTTGCGTTCGAGCGCGGCTTGCTGCTGCTTGGGTGCGGGGAATCGACCATCCGGATCTGTCCGCCGCTGACCGTCACGCAAGCGGAGACAGACATCGCGTTCGATATCCTCGAGGAGTGCATCGTCGTTGCCGAGCGGCAGCGGAGGTCCGAGATCTTGAAAGGAAGCCATTCATGAATACGAATCAGCCTGTATTGCAGCAAACGCTGGACAGCATTCTCGGCCCGGAGCGCACGGAGCGCCTCTTCCGCGTACTCTCCATCCCGCCGGGACTGCTTGAGGAGAGCGGCGCGCGGATCTCGCGGGCGGGGATCGCGCAAGCGTTGAACATCATGTTGTTTGAAGACCTGCTGGAGCGGGTTCCGGATGCGAAGTGCTACGCCGAGGACCGGCTTCACGCGGGGACAAAGATCCTGCACGATCATGGTGCCGTGCGTACAGTCGCGCTCGCCGGCATGGGTTCGCTGCCGGCGGGCGAGGAGGCGATTACGCGCATTCTTCGGCCGCTCGGATACAGTCGAAACGGGGTGTATCCGCTCGAACGCCTGAAGATGACAGGCCGCTCCTACGCGCAGGCGGAATATCCCCAGGAGTTGGCCCAGTTTTTCCTGAGCGAGCTGCATCCGGATCGCTTCTCCTCGGAGTTCCAGGCGACAGTCGGACGAATCACCGCGAGCTCCGCCGATCCTCTGACTGAGCGGGCGAATTCCCTTCTGAATCAGCTCAATGCGGAGCGAGCGCTGGCTGTGCACGAGGCGATCGAGTTGCTGCCCGTATTGGCCCGCTGCTTCCGGCGCCAGCACGAGGAGCCGGCTCTTGCGGACTACGAGATGCTGCTGCGCGAGTCGCCGGAGATGGCCTGGATTTCTACCGAGGGCAATGCGTTCAACCATGCGACGGACCGCGTCGCGGACGTCGATCAACTAGCCGTCGAGCAGAAGCAGCTGGGGCGCGCGATGAAGGCCAGCGTCGAGACATCGCAGTCCGGAAGGGTGCGTCAGACGGCGTTCCTCGCGGCGCGCGTGCAGCGGCGCTTTCGCACGGAAGACGGCAACTGGATCGAGAAAGAGGTGCCAGGATCGTTCTATGAATTCATCACGCGGCTGCCGCTGCCGTCCGAGAAGGGCCTCGACCTCAGTTTTGACAGCTCGAATGCGCAGGCGATCTTTAAGATGACAGCAAACGCGGCAAGATGACGGCAACCGCCGGGTCGTGAAGACTGGTCGAGTGAGGCCGCTGCTGCGATGATGGTAGGCCATGAGCCAAGAGTCGCCATTCGTCCTTCTTCCCAGCTCGCACATGCGCGCGCATGAGAAGTTCCCAGGCGCGCGGGAGCTGGAAGCTGAGCTGCGCCGCAGGGTGCGCGGAGAGGTTCGCTTCGATGCGGCATCGCGCGCGCTCTACGCGACCGATGCGTCGAACTACCGGCATATCCCGATCGGGTTGGTAATTCCTCTCGATGAGGACGATGTTGTTGCTGCGGTTGAGGTTTGTCGCCGGTTGGGGGCGCCGATCCTGTCGCGTGGCGCGGGGACGTCGCTGGCTGGGCAGGGGTGCAATGCGGCGGTCGTGCTCGATTTTTCGAAGTACATGCACCGTATCGGTGCGGTCGACCCGGTCGCCCGGACGGTGCACGTGCAGCCGGGAGCGGTGCTCGACCGTGTGCGCGAGGCGGCCGAAGAGTTTCACCTCACCTTTGCGCCAGATCCCGCAACTCATAGTAGATGCACACTTGGCGGCATGATTGGAAATAACTCCTGCGGCGTGCATGCGCTGATGGGCGGGAAGACGGTCGACAACATCGTCTCGCTGGACGTGCTGCTCTACGACGGGACGCGCATGCGGGTGGGGGCGACGAGCGAGGCGGAGATCGACGCGCTGATCGCCGCCGGAGGCCGAGTTGGGGAGATCTATGCGGGGCTCCGACGGCTCCGCGACGGGCATGCCGGAGAGGTGCGCAGTGGCTTTCCGCAGATCCCCAGGCGGGTGTCGGGGTTCAATCTGGACGAGCTACTTCCGGAGAATAACTTCCATGTTGCCCGTGCTTTAGTGGGGAGCGAGGGAACCTGCGTGATCGTGTTGGGGGCGATGCTGCGGCTGGTGCGCAGCCCCAAGTACCGGACGCTGGTGGGGGTGGGATTTGCGGACATCTTTGTGGCGGCGGACGCGGTGCCGGAGCTACTGACGCATCCGTTGATCGGGCTTGAGGGCATCGACCACTATCTGCTGGAGGCGCTGCGGCGGAAGCAGAAATCGCTGGACGATCTCGACCTACTGCCGCCCGGGAATGGCTTTCTGCTGGCCGAGTTTGGCGGCGATGACCAAGCGAACGCCGATGCGCAAGCACTTCATTTTGCAGGGTTTCTTGGCGGGTTGGAGTCCGCTCCGACGGCGCGGATCTATACCAGCGCGGAGGCTGCGCGGGTGTGGCACATTCGCGAGTCCGGGCTGGGCGCGACGGCGTTCGTTCCGGGCAAAGGCACGGGGTGGGAGGGATGGGAGGACGCCGCCGTGGAACCGGCTCAGTTGGGCTCGTATCTCCGTGCAATCAGTGGCCTTATGAAGGTATTTGGATATCACAGCCCGATGTACGGCCACTTCGGGCAGGGCTGCGTGCATATGCGGCACAACTTCGATCTGGAGAGCGCGGCAGGGATTCAGGCGTTCCGCGAGTTTGTGGATCGGGCGGCGGAGATTACGCTGGCGCATGGCGGGTCGCTCTCGGGGGAACATGGGGATGGACAGGCGCGCGGGGCGCTTCTGCCCAAGATGTTTTCGCCGGAGCTGATGGAGGCGTTTCGCTCGTTCAAAAAGCTGTGGGATCCGCATAACAGACTGAATCCAGGCAAGTTGATCGACGCTCACGAACCGCATGAAGACCTTCGCCTGGGGGCGGATTACAAGCCCTGGCAGCCCAAAACGCACTTCTCGTTTGTGGAGGACAACGGCTCGTTTGCCTCGGCGGCGCTGCGCTGCGTGGGGGTGGGGGCGTGCCGGAAGCAGGATGCCGGAACGATGTGTCCGAGCTTTATGGCGACGGGGGAAGAGTTGCATTCGACGCGGGGGCGGGCGCATTTGCTATGGGAGCTGATGCAGGGGGAGGTGCTGCCGGACGGGTGGAAGAATGTGCAGGTGAAGGAGTCGCTGGACCTGTGTTTGAGCTGCAAGGCATGCAAGAGCGAGTGTCCGGTGTCGGTGGATATCGCCACGTACAAGGCGGAGTTCCTGGCGCATCACTATGAAAATAAAGCGCGACCGCTGAGCCATTATGCGTTTGGACGGATCGACCGGTGGGCTCGGCTGGCGTCGCTGGCGCCGGGGGTGGCGAACTGGGTGGGGAGTGCGCCGGGGCTGAGTGGGGTGATCAAGGCAGCGCTGCATGTTGCTCCGGAGCGGCGGTTGCCGCGGTTTGCGCGGGCGTTTACGCGGGGGCGGAGGCCGGAGGTGGAGGCAAATTCCGGGGGGAGGGAGGTGTTTCTTTGGGCCGATACGTTCAACAATTACTTCCATCCGGGAGTGTTGCAGGCGGCCTATAAAGTGCTGATTGCGGAAGGGTTTCGGGTCACTCTGACGAAGCGGCATATGTGCTGCGGACGGCCGCTTTATGACTTTGGAATGCTGGACATGGCGAAGCGATATTTGGGGACGGTGCTGGATGCACTGGAGCCGCAATTGGCGGCGGGCGTGCCGATCGTGGTGCTGGAACCGAGCTGCGCGAGTGTGTTTCGGGACGAGCTGCCGAACTTGCTTCCGGAGGATCCAAGGGCTTTGAAGCTACGGGATAACGCGTTTCTTATCAGTGAGTTCCTGGTGAAGTTTGCGCCAGGGTACAAGCCGCCGCAGGTGGACGGGAGGATCGTGGTTCATGGGCACTGCCACCACAAGGCGACGATGGGGATGCAGGACGAGATGACGCTACTGCGGGCGACGGGAGCGAAGGTCGAGCTGCTCGATTCGGGGTGTTGCGGGATGGCGGGGCCGTTTGGCTTTGAGAAGGATAAGTTCTCTCTTTCTCAGAAGTTAGGGGAGCGGGTGCTGCTTCCGGCAGTGCGCTCCCGAGGGGAAAATACGATCATTGTCGGCGACGGATTCAGTTGCTGCGAGCAGATTACGCAGAATACGGACGCCCTGCCGATGCACTTGGCGGAGGTGCTGGCGCGGGGGATCGAGTGAGGTCTTTTGCGGGCGAAAAAGGCCGGTAATTGAGTTGGTTTCTTTGCGGTCTGTGGTCAGTTGTGGACGATTTCGGGCGATTCGCCGCTGTGGCCTTGAATTTGTGGGATCGCCGACATTTGTGGGCAGTCGCGGGAAGGACGGAGTTGGGTTTTGACGGGGGTGGTTTCGGGGTTTGGCGCTGTTTCTTAGGGCCCAAAAGCGCCGAGTGTGTGCGAAAACGTGCGGTAGAACGTGGTCAAATGTACGGCTAACGTGGACAAGATGCGGCACACGGGTCGGCGGCCTCGGAGGTTGCGCTTCGCATCCTGAGTGAGGCGTCTTTTTCGCCCGGGTTGCGATTGGTTCGAGCCGTTCCCTTCCCTTCTCGGCTTTCGCGGTGGGGTGGGGGGAGGTTCCTGGCGGAGACCGGGCCTCGGGCGTGTCGATACATTGCTTGCGGAGAAAAGGCGCGATCGGACCGAAGGGCTGGTGCTTGCGGCGCGGAGTGGGTCGGGGGCCATCGTCGAGGCCCATCGCGGGGCGAGCGGCCCCGCGATGGGTACGGGGGGCGGGCTTTTCGGCACGACTGAAATCGGGTGCCTCCGCGGTGGTTCCGGTGGAGTTTGCGGGTGGCTATAGGGAACAACGGTCGAGCCTCGCTCGATGCCCGCCTTAGTCTCTACGCCGCAACCGGTAGAAGCGCCCGTTCCGACTTCGCGCCGAAGATGCCGCACCCAGTTTTCCGCAGCCTTTGAAGGCGTGACCTTCCGGGGGCGGTTTTCGGAGCACGCTTGGGGAGGCGGGGGATGGACGCCGCGCGTTCGGTGTGAGGCAATGGAACTGGCAAGGCAACCCGGCGCTGCCCCATCCCTATCCAATATGTAACCCACTGTGCACGATGGATTGCGGTGCGAGCGCCGTCTGGCTCCTGCTCGACCGAACGCGCTCGGCTTGATCGAAGCTGCAGGGCCATCCTGAGTACGATCTCTGCCGCGCACGTCGAACGACCTTCGCGACCGTTCGCGTGTGTACTGGGTGCGACCGACACGTTCGTCGAAGCGGGTGCTGGACAGAGATGGAACGTGAGGAGAGAACAAGGCGATGATCCCCCCAGACGGCTCACCAAACGGCGGGCCACACAGCGGAGCAGGCGGCGGACGGGGTAGTGGACCAAGGAGCGCAGCGAAGCAGGTCCTGATCACCGGTGGTGCTGGCTTCATTGGAGGGCATCTGGCGGAGGGGTTGCTGGCGGAGGGGCATCGGGTGCGGGTGCTGGATGACCTGCTGCCGCAGGCGCATGCGGGTGGCCGGCCGGGGTCGTTGGCGGCCGAGGTGGAGATGGTGAGGGGCGACGTGCGCGATCCCAAGTGCGTGGGGGAGGCGCTGCGCGAGGTGGATGTGGTCTTCCATCTGGCGGCGACGACGCGGGCCGGCGATTCGATGTACGAGATCAGCCGGGCGATGAGCGTGAATGCGCAGGGGACCGCGGAGCTACTGCAGGCGATGCTGGACACCAAGGTGACGCCGGCGAAGCTGATTGTGGCGTCGTCGATGTCGATCTATGGTGAGGGGCAGTATGTGTGCTCGGTGTGCAGCCGTCCGGCGTGTCCGCGGGTGCGATCGGTGGCGCAGCTGGAGGAGGCGCGGTGGGAGGTGCATTGCGCGGACTGCGGGGGGCTGCTGCTGTCGCGGCCGACGGCGGAGACCAAGCACGCGGAGGTGCAGTCGATCTATGCGCTGTCGAAGCGGACGCAAGAAGAGCTGTTTTTGATCTTTGGGCGGACGTACGGGGTGCCGGTGACGGTGCTGCGGTTGTTCAACGTGTATGGGCCGGGGCAGGCGATCGCGAATCCGTATAGCAGCGCGGCGACGCTGTTTGCGGCGCGGCTGCTGGAGAATGCGGCGCCTCTGCTGTTTGAAGATGGCGAGCAGACGCGCGACTTTGTGCACGTGCGCGATGTGGTAGGCGCGTGCCTGCTGGCGATGGAGCATGCATCGGCGAACGGTGAGGTGATCAATGTCGGCTACGGCGTGCCGATCCGGATGCGGCGGGTGGCGGAGATTCTGGCGGCGGCTCTCGACAGGGAGATCGAGCCGGTGGTGACGCAGAGGTTTCATGCGGGCGACATACGCCACTGCTATGCCGATGTGACGAAGGCGCGGAGGCTGCTCGGGTATGAACCGAAGATGACCCACGAGCGGGGGCTGCGCGAACTGGCGGCATGGTTGGCGGGGGAGCAGGCGAAGCGGTTGGCGAAGGACGGCAGTGAGGCGGCGGTGGTCCCGCCGCTGGAGATGGCTGTCGAGCCGGCGGCGCGTACGGTGTAAGCGGAGCAACGGGTGTGGATGGTTCCGGACTTTAGTCGAATTGAGTAACTTCGCCGAAGTAAGTTACTCAATTGCGTAGTTACCAACTTACTTACTTCTTACTTTCTGGCTATCACCGCATTAAGCTCACGTCGACTGAGCAGGTCGATTTTTATATCTCCGCTGTTTCTGCAGCATCTAGTGAGTCCGAACGCCGCGTTGTCAGCAATGGTGTTCCGGTAATTCAAGTGGGACCGGTGATCGAGTTCGACTTTCCCCTGCCCTTGCTGCTCAGTTCCGAGATGCAGCGGCATGACGCCGAAGGCGTCCGCGTGGAAGACATGACCCGGCACCTCATCCGCAGTGACGAACAGGTCGATACCATGATGAGCGAAAAGGCACGCGACGAGTGGCATATTCGGTACATCTCCTACTTCAAAGACCTGTGCAAACAGGCGGTCGATGCAGGCAAGACGTCATGGGAGGCTAACGGCTGCCCTCTCTTTACCAGTACCGGTGAGCCGCTCTTGTTCGACAAGAATCACCTGACGCTTACGGGGTCGCTGCTGTTCGCGGGTGCCATGCGGGAGCAGGGCAGCTTCCTTGAAGTCAATCCCTTCTCCGTGCGTTTCCTTGATCATGGTCGGCGGGGACGGTTCGCGCTGAGCGGAGGCTCGCCGAGGGGCTTGGAATCTGCATCTCACTGTGGTCATGATCAAATCAGTACGCGACGAGAACCCGGACAGGAGAACGATGAGGGACAGTAAGTGGATCAGAGATTGCTTGTGCGTGCTGTGCATGGGCCTGGGTGTCGCCTGCGGCACGAGCGCGCAGACGGTCGCGCAGGAAGCCTCCTCGGCTCCGCGTGGAAACGCATCGGGATCGACGAGCTATCCCCTGGCAGGCGCGACGTTCTACGTCAATCCCTATTCGGTGGCGGCGGGACATGTGCATGAATCGTGCTCGGCCTACTTTCCGGACTCGCCGCCGCGGGCGATCGCGAAGATAGCCGCGATGGCGCAGGCAGTCTGGTTTGGGGACTGGGATCCGATGGGAGAGATCGAGAAGAGTGTCGACGACCTTTCGCGGACGGCCAAGGCCAAGAGGCAGGTGCCGATCATGGTCGTCTACAACATGGTGCATCGGGACTGTGGCGAATACTCCAAGGGGGGAGCCGCTGATGCCGCCGCGTATCGGCAGTGGATTCGGAACTTCGCCGAGGGGCTGGGAGCGGCGAAGGCAGTGATCATTCTCGAGCCGGATGCGCTCTCGCAACTGGAGAATCAGGGATGCTTGACGGGGCCGCAGAAGCCAGAACGGGTGGGGCTGATTGCGGACGCGGTGGAGACGATCAAGGCGGAGGACAGGAACGCTTTGGTCTATATCGATGCGGGACACGAGGGCGCGGTTCCGGTTCCGGAGATGGCGCGACGGTTGCTGCGGGCCGACGTGAGCCACGCACAAGGGTTTGCGCTGAATACGAGTTACTACAGCTCTACTGAGGCGAATCGCTCCTATGGCGACCAGCTCTCGGCACTGATCGGGGGCAAGCACTTCGTGGTGGATACAGGCCGCAATGGCAGGGGCGGCACGCCGGACAAGCAATGGTGCAATCCGAAGGGGCAGGGTCTCGGCACGCCCTCGACGGGATACGACTCGGGCCTGATGGATGCGGGCGTAGTGGTGCTAAATCCTGGCGGCTCCGATGGTGCATGCAACGGAAACCCTCCGGCGGGCACCTTCTCGCTGGAGCTTGCGTGCGGGCTGCTACAAAACGCGGTCCCGAAGCGATGAGGGTGCCGCCGTATCAGGCTGGTGATTGATCAAACGAACGGAGATTGCTGCAAAAGCTCCTCGACGAAGAGAGGAGAGGCCTGGGCCGGGGCGGTTTGAAAGTTGTTGAGGCCGACCCCAACCAGACGAAAGAGCTGGTCCGGCGCTGCCTCGACGCGGTCGCGGAGCGCGAGGGCGATCCGGGCGAGTTCCTCGCAGGACGCGGGCGGAGCCGAAGGCGTGAGGCTTCGCGTAAGGTTGCTGAACTCTTTGGTCTTGAGCTTCAGGACCACCGTCTTCGCGGCCCTCGCGTTGCCTTGCGAGCTCTTCCAGACCTTCTCGGCGAGGCGACGGATCTGCGGTTCTGTGTCCGCAAGCGGAATGTCCACGGGAAAGGTGTCTTCGGCGGAGATGGATTTGCTCGCGCGGTTCGACACAACCGGATTGTGATCAATGCCGCGGGCGAGGTGATAGAGCCGCACGCCGTAGCTTCCGAAATAGCCTTCGAGCGTGGTCAGGTCGAGGGCGTAAAGATCGCCGACCGTCGCGATGCCGACCGCCTTCATGCGGCTCTCCGTGACCTGTCCTACGCCGGGGATGCGCCCTACGGGCAGCGGGAGGAGAAAACTCTGGACCTCGTGCGGCTGGATGACAAAGAGGCCGTTCGGCTTCTTCCAATCGGAGGCGATCTTGGCCAGAAATTTGTTCGGCGCCACGCCGGCGGAGGCCGTGAGGTTGAGCTCATCGCGGATCTGCTCGCGGATTCTCTTCGCCACGCGCGTCGCGGTCGGAAGCTGCATCTTGTTCTCGGTCACATCGAGGTAGGCTTCATCGAGGGACAGCGGTTCGATGAAGTCGGTATGGCGGCTAAAGATCTCGCGAACCGCGTGCGACACAGCCTTGTAGCGTGGGAAGTCTGGCGGAAGGAAGATTGCTTCGGGACACAATCGCTCGGCGCGCAGCGCCGGCATGGCAGAACGGACGCCATAGCGGCGAGCCTCATACGAGGCGGCACAGACCACCGAACGACTGCCACGCCAGGCAACGACAATGGGCTTTCCTCGAAGTTCGGGATTGTCTCGCTGCTCCACCGAGGCGTAGAACGCGTCCATATCCACATGCACGATCTTGCGCACGGAAGTAGCGATGGCATCGGCGACTGAAGTCGCGTTTGGCGGTTGCGAGTCCAGAAAAATCACCTCGCATCCATTCAATCACATTCGCCTCTTATTCGCCCGGAAAGTCCCGGCAGAGATACTCAACAGACACTTGCGCTCTTCACACCGCTTCGCGCTGTGAAGAGCGCCCCAGCGCAAGCGTCTCGACGATGATTCGACTTCGTCTACGAAACTACAGAAATTTTCCTGTGAGCCATGAACCTAAATCGCTTACAGGAAGACGCACACCGACGAAAAACTCACCGAATAAGGCATAGACTGCGCTGACTTGGTCGAATCGCATCTCGTAGATGAGTTTTTTGAAGACAAGAGGATCGTCCGCGAAAAGATCGACACCCCACTCCCAGTCGTCGAAGCCGATCGAGCCAGTAATGATTTGGCGAACCACATTGGCATAGCGACGCCCGATCAGACCGTGTTCGTGCATCATTCGCTGCCTCTCGGCCATGGGCTGGGTATACCAATTCGCCGTCTCAGCGCGCTTGCGATCCATGGGATAAAAGCAGACGTATTTCGCATCTGGTATGGCTGGATTAAGACGCTGCGTCATTGCGGTTGCTTGACGATCCAAAACTTCACGAACACCTGCTTCCCATTCGGGTGTCCCCGCTTGCAAGCCCTTTTCCGCAAGGCTCGCATACGTTTTGGCAGACGACTCGTACAGGCCGAGTTCGACCATCGAGAGGTACGAGTGCGATGGCTTCAAATAGTCACTGAAGCCGGTTTGAGAAAGTTCGAGCTCGACACGATTCAGATCTTTGAAATCGTCGCGGAAGTGAAGAAACAGGAGGTCTCCCTTGTGTCCCAAGAGAGAAAACAGCGCAGAGCAAGGGCGACCAGCTTGTTGCTCCCAGCGCACGAACAGCTCTGTGACCTCCGTTGTGAGAGCGGTCCGCTTCGCGGAATCGAGATTCCGCCAGCTCTTCCAATCGAAATGGAACATTTGATGCAGGACACTCGAACCTTCGAGTGTCAGTGGTACGGCGGGCAAATCAGGCATGACATTTCCTCTACGGTGAGATCTACGGGGCTCAAGAATAACGCGGGAGCCAATCGTCTACTCATCGGATGATTTCGATCGCAAAGCGACTCTGCTCTGGTCTATTGCAAGATCCTTCACTCAATCGCTTTCTCTTAATTATTATGGAACTCTTTGCCCCATGTCACCACATCAATCATTTTCTCCACGGAGGTTTCAGGCACTCGTCGCTGTCTCCGTGCGGTACGTCTGTTCCCCTTCTGGCTCCGCTGTCCATCTAAGGACAGCTTAGGGAGCAGGCGGTGATACGACAACGACGTATCTACAACGCTTTCAGACATCAGCCCGAGATCATTTTTACGACCTTTTGAAGCGCTCCGTGTACTCTCCGGCAGTGATGCCAATCACCCGCAGAAACGTTCTGCGCATCGAATCGGCGGATCGGAAGCCACACGTATCTGCGATCTCCTTGAGTCCCATAGAGGAGCTGTCGATCATCTGTTGCGCGGCCTCAACTCGCATCCGGTCGACGAATTGACCGGGATTCATCTTGGTTTCGCGGAGGCAAACGCGAGAGAAGTGGCGGGCGCTCATACCAATCCGCTCTGCAAGTTTTTCGACGGTGAGATCTTCTTTCAGATGCTCGAGCATCCAGACCTGCAATTCCCGCAGCGGTTCCGATGCGACTGCCTGCCGCGAGAGCATGTGGCTATACTGCGCCTGTCCACCCGGACGGACCAGGAACATCACCAACTGGCGCGCGACCTTCAGGGCGGCTTGGTGTCCATGGTCCTCCTCGACCAGTGCCAGGCTAAGATCGATTCCAGCCGTAATGCCAGCCGACGTATAGGTCGAGCCATCACGCAAATAAATCGGGTCGGGGCAAACTTCGACATTCGGAAACTCGCGCGCTAAACGGTCACAGAAGTCCCAGTGAGTCACGGCTCGTTTTCCGTCCAGAAGTCCCGCTGCCGCCAAGACGAAGGCGCCGGTACAGATCGACGCAACGCGTCTGGATTGTGCAGCCGCATTCCTAACCCAATCGAGGAAGCTACTGTCGTACTCCCCGCTCTCTGCTCCCGGACCTCCCGAGATGATCAAGGTATCGATCGGACCTGAAAGGTCGCAGAGTGAAATGGCGTTGGTCAGCGAAAAGCCTCGATTCGTTCTGAGTTGGTGATCCCCGTTCGGCGTTGCGATCTCGACAGCATAGCCAGAAGCGTTGGCAAAGACCTCCAGCGGTCCCGCGACATCGAGAATCTGAACCGGTGGTGGCCCCGTGATCACCACTCTGCGCATGTCTCTATTTTAGCCTGTCGATAACGCTCGCAGGCATCTTGAATGTATGCCTATATGTCCGGTTTTGCTGGAATTACGTCGTGGATTCTGGATTGAACCTTTGGATACAATTCGTTCAATTCTTGTTGAGGAGTGATTTTTGACGCGTTTTGCTCTTATTTCTGGCTCGGAAACGTCCTGCGACTCGTGGAATCATATGCTCGACAGGCTACGGGAATGTGGTCATACCGGTCGCGTCTACGGCCTTGACGAGATCTCATGGGCGCACGGTATTAAAGCTGCGATTCAGGCGCTTGCAGACAGCATTGGCTGCGGCAACGAAACGATCCTCGTGGGCCACTCCATTGCTGGGTTGTTTCTTCCGTCCCTTGGCGAGGCGATCGGCGCAACAAGCCAGATCTATATCGCGGCCCTCATACCTCAACCTGGGAGATCTGTGTTAGACCAACTTCTCGTGAGCGAAGAGATTTTCTCACGCTCATGGGCTGAGGAATATGAAGCTATGAGGCAGTCTACTGATCCACTCATAAGCTACCGGAGTTTTCTCGAATGGCACCTGTTCCACGACTGCCCTCCCCAATCCGTCGAGCAATACTGGATGAAGACGGATCTTCCGCTGCGCAAGATATACGAAACGCCTCATCCTGCACCAGACCCGAGAAAAAACTGCCATTTCATCGTGTGTACGGGCGATCGTACCCTCCAGCCCAGGGCACAGCGGCTAAGCTCGGAGCTATTACCCTGTGCGAGGGTTTCTGAGATCGATACTGGACATTGTCCCCATATTGCGGCGCCGGCGGACCTTGCTGATCTCATCCTGTCGCATACTCGGAGTGCGCATCGCCAAAGCGCAGCAAGCGTGGGCTAGACGGTGCGCAGGAAGCCGAGCAGGTAAGGAGAACTTCGCCGTCCGGGATGACTGAAAAGCTCGCTTCGATTCAGATCGTGATTCGAGGACAGCAATGAAGACAACAGGGTCGCCGGAACAGACCAGCTATTCGGTGAACCGTGGAGATGGGTGAAAGATCTTCGCGAGCAATTGGGGAACCGTCCGCTCAAGATAGGTTGGGCTGAGTACGCTGGGCCCAAACAAGGCGTTCACCGCAAATCCTTCCAAGATCGCTTCAATGGCTAGCGTGTCACGGCGCATCTGCTCGTTTCCCCGTTCCGTGAAGAACTCATGCAACTCTTCCTGATTGACTGAGCAGCTTGTCTCGAGGTGCTTTTCCGAGAGTTCGGCAAGCAGATCAGGATGACGTAATGCAAAGAGTTTGAACTCAGTCTGCAACAGCAGGGTCTGGGAATCGCAGATCTGCTCGAGAATGTACCGAATAACCGCATCGTACCGGGCCTGTTCGCCAGCGACTGGATCGATACGCTCCCTCAGCTCACGAGCCCGCCTGCGTGAGGCGCGGCTGCGAAGCGCGAGGAAGACCTCTGTCTTATTCGCAAAATTGGCATAGAAGGCACCCCGGCTCCGGTTGGCTTCGGCGGCGATATCCTCAATGCGGGAAGCCTCGAAGCCATCGCGCGCAAAAATTGTCTCCGCTGCAGCAAGCAAGGCAGTGCGCGTCCGTTCGGATCGTAGCGCCTGCCGGGAGACAGCCAAGTCAGCGCCTCCCGCGGGGAGTTCGTTCTTGCGGTCAGATTTTTTCAGTGGCATACATAGATTCTTGCACCCAATCGCCTCCCTTAAGCATATATACATGCGTGCATGTTTTCAACCAACGCTTTGATCTTGATTCCATCCAGAGGGTTTATGCAACTTCGTAACTCCGCGCCCGCCGCAGGCATGCTGGCGACTGTGCTCTCCGCTGCTTCGCTTCTGTTGAACGGTTGCAGCAAACCCGCCATGCCTCCGCCGAGCGGTCCCGCAGCTGTAGAGGTCATTCCCGCGGTTGAACGGGAGGTGCCGCTTACCGGCGAGTGGGTTGCTACCACCGACGGATATGTGAACGCGCAGATTCAGCCGCAGGTTTCAGGCTACCTGATCCGGCAGGACTATAAGGAAGGTAGCGAGGTGCGCAAGGATCAGGTCCTCTTTGAGATTGATCCACGACCGCTCCAGGCAGTGCTGGATCAGGCGAAGGGCGCTCTTGCCCAAGCACAGGCTCAGTTGGCACTCGCCGAAATCAACACCAAGCGTGATACTCCCCTGGCGCAGGTGCACGCCATTGCCCAGAGCCAGCTCGACAATGACATCCAAACGGAGGCCGCGGACAAGGCATCGGTAGCCAGTGCACAGGCCCAGGTAGAGGCTGCGGATCTGAACGTCGGCTTCACCAAAGTTCGCTCTCTGATCGACGGCATCGCCGGGCAGGCTCAGGTGCAGGTGGGCAATCTCGTCGGAACCAGTTCGGTGTTGACCTCGGTCTCGCAGCTCAATCCCATCAAAGTTTACTTCTCCATCAGCGAGCAGGAGTACCTGGCGCTCTCGGCGCGGGTGAAAGCGGGTGGCCACGGCGACCTGCTGAGCAGCGGCGACGCGATTCCCCTGAAGATGACGCTGGCCAACGGCCAAGTCTATCCCTACACCGGGCACATCATTTTCGTCGATCGTTCGGTCAGCGCGCAGACCGGCAGTCTGCGCATCGCAGCCGGCTTTGCAAATCCCAATAATCTGCTTCGCCCCGGGCAGTTTGGACGGGTGACGGCGGAGACCGACGTCCTGCACAACGCCGTCCTGATCCCGCAGCGGGCGGTGAATGAGTTGCAGGGAATGTACCAGGTCCTTGCCGTCGGCGGGGACAACGTCGCACACGTCCGCAACGTTAAGCTGGGCACGCAGGTAGGCAGCAACATCGTGATCCAAAGCGGTCTGCAGCCCGGCGAGCGCGTCATCACCGAAGGCCTGGATAAGGTACGGGACGGGATGAAGGTTGCGCCGCAGTTGGACACGACGCTGGCCACGACGCCGGCCACAGCGCCGCCGGCCGGGCAGAACGCGCAGGGGAACTAATCATGTCAAAGTTCTTTATTCGCCGGCCCATCGTGGCCATGGTGATCGCCATCCTCATGGTGATCGCAGGCTTGGTCTCGATGCTCAGCCTGCCCACCGCACAGTTCCCGAACATCGTGCCGCCGGAGATCCTGGTGCAGGCCACCTATCCCGGGGCCGACGCCAAGACCCTCGAGCAGGCGGTCGCAACGCCCATCGAGCAACAGATGAACGGCGTGGACAACATGAACTACATGGAGTCCACCAACGCCAGCAACGGCATGACGCAGTTGACCGTTGACTTCGACGTCAAGACCAATCCGGACACCGACCAGATTCTCTCGCAGCTGCGCGTTTCGCAGGCCCAGAGCCAGCTGCCGGCAGAGGTCACGGTCGCCGGACTTACGGTGCAGAAGTCGCTTTCGTCGCCGCTGATGCTGCTGGCGGTCTCGTCGCCGAACTCCACCTATGACGGCACCTTCCTGGCCAATTACGCCTACATCAATCTGGTGGATGAGGTAACGCGCGTCAAGGGCGTCTCCCGCGTGCAGGTCTTCGGTGCGGGCCAGTACGCGCTGCGCGTGTGGGTCAAGCCCGATCAACTGGCCAAGCTGGGCGTGACCGTTCCCCAGATCAATGCCGCGCTGCAGACACAGAACAACGTCAATCCCTCCGGACAGATCGGCGGCGAGCCCGTGCCCGGCGGCCAGGAGTTCACCTACACCGTCCGCACACAGGGTCGACTGGTCACCGCCGAACAGTTCGGCAACATCATCCTGCGCTCCAACCCCGACGGCTCCGTGCTGCACCTGAAGGATGTGGCCCGCATCGAGCTCGGCGCCCAGACCTACAACCTCAATGGCCGCTACAACAGCAAGCCTGCCGCCATCATGGCGGTCTATCAGCTGCCTGGTTCGAATGCCGTGCAGACGGCCAAAGATGTGCGCACGCGCATGGACGAGCTCAGCGCGCGGTTTCCGCCGGACATGCAGTATCAGGTCGCGCTCGATACCACGGCGGCGGTCAACGCCGGCATCCACGAGATCCTGATCACGCTGATCATCTCGCTCCTGCTCGTCATCCTAGTGGTGTACCTCTTCCTGCAGGGTTGGCGCGCGACGCTGATCCCGCTCATGGCCATACCAGTCTCGCTGATCGGCACCTTCATGGTCTTTCCGCTGCTCGGCTTCTCGATCAACACCCTCTCGCTCTTCGGCCTGGTGCTGGCAATCGGCCTGGTTGTGGACGATGCCATCGTCGTCGTCGAGGCGGTCGAGCATCACATCGAACAGGGCAAGAGCCCGCGTGACGCGGCCTTCGCCGCAATGGAGCAGGTCGCCGGTCCGGTCATCGCCATCGCGCTGATCCTCACGGCGGTCTTCGTTCCCACTGCGTTCATTCCTGGCATCACCGGCCGGCTGTATCAGCAGTTCGCCGTCACCATCGCCATCTCCGTCATCTTTTCGGCCTTCAATGCGCTGACGTTGAGCCCCGCACTCTGCGCCCTATTGCTCAAGCCGAAGTCGAAGGTGCGCGGGCCGATGGGGATGTTCTTTGGCGCCTTCAACCGCGCCTTCGGACGTCTCACCAACGGCTATGTCAACACCTCTGGCCGTCTAGTGCGCAAGTCTGGCGTCGCCATCGTCCTGCTGTTGATCGTCAGCGGCGCGGCCTACTTCTTCGGCAGCCACCTGCCGGGCGGCTTCCTGCCGACAGAGGATCAAGGCTACGCGTTCGTGGCCCTGCAACTGCCGGAGAGCTCTTCGTTGCAGCGCACTACCGAGGCCGCGCAGTCGGTCGAAGACGCCCTGCACCGGGTTCCTGGGGTCGAGAGCGTCACCTCCGTCGTCGGCTTCAGTCTGCTCAGCTTTACCCAGGACACCTACCACGCCTTCTTCTTCGTCACGCTCAAGGACTGGGAACAGCGCAAGAGCGCAGACCAGCAGTTCACCGTGATCCAGCAGAACCTGGCGAGACAGCTAGCCGGGGTGAAACAGGGTCTGGCGTTCTCCTTCCCGCCACCGGCGATTCCGGGTCTCGGCAGTTCGGGCGGCGTGAGCCTTGTGCTCGAAGATCGCTCCGGCAGCAACGACCTCAACTTCCTTACCGCCAACACCTATAAGTTTCTCGGCGCCTTGAAGAACCGGCCCGAGGTTGCGGCGGCCATCCCTGCCTACAATCCTGAGGTACCGCAGCTCTACGTCGATGTCGATCGCGAGAAGGTCGAGCAGCAGCAGGTTCAGCTCAGCGACGTGTACACCACCATGCAGGCTTTCATGGGCGGGTATCTGGTGAACTACTTCAACCGCTTCGGCCGCCAATGGCAGACCTACATCGAGGCCGAGGGCCCGTCGCGCACGAACATCGAAAACATCGGCCAGTTCTACGTAACTGCGGCCAATGGCAATCGGGTTCCGCTCAGCGCCGTCACTACCGTGCGCCGCACGACAGGCCCGGAGTTCACCACCCGTTTCAACGAATATGAGGCGGCGCAGCTCACCATCGTTGGCGCACCCGGCTACAGCTCCGGACAGGTCATGGCGGCTCTCGAAAAGACCTTCACAGAGACCATGCCAAAGGGCATGGGCTACGACTACCAGGGTATGAGCTACCAGGAAAAGAAGGCGCAACAAAGCGTTCCACCGTGGGTCGTCTTCTCACTCTCCGTGGTGCTCTGCTTCCTGATCCTCGCCGCGCAGTATGAGAGCTGGTCGCTGCCCTTCGGCGTTCTACTCAGTACGCCGGTGGCGATCTTCGGAGCCTATCTCGCGCTGACGCTACGGCATCTCGAAAACGACGTCTACGCACAGATCGGTCTGGTCATGCTGATCGGTCTCTCCGCGAAGAACGCCATCCTGATCGTGGAGTTTGCCAAGGACGAGTACGAAAAGGGCGAGACCATCTTCGAGGCCGCGATGGGCGCAGCCCGGCTGCGCTTCCGGCCGATCCTCATGACCGCCTTCGCCTTCATCCTGGGTTGCGTTCCGCTGTGGATCGCTACCGGGGCCGGCGGCGTCTCGCGCCAGATCCTCGGGACGGTCGTGATCGGTGGAATGCTCGCGGCCACGCTGCTCGCGATCTTCCTCGTGCCCGTGACGTTCTCCATCGCTGAGCGCTTCTCCAATCTTTTCAGCAAAGAGCACGACGGAACCCTCGACGTCCACGGCCACCCGCACATTCTGGACCTGGAACCTGCAGAAATGGAAACCGTACCCTCGCAGGAAGGACAAGCATGAACCGCCCCGTAGCTACGCTCCTCAGTCTCTCCCTCGGCCTCGCTGTGGCCGGCTGCAAAGTCGGACCGAACTACAAGCGGCCGGTTGTCAACACGCCAGCGAACTATCGCGGCGCGATGGCCCCGGACATCGCGCCCACTCCGAACGCCACGTCGCTAGGGACGGAGAAGTACGCCGCCGTCTTTACCGATCCGGTGCTGCAAGGCCTGATCGCCGAGGCCTTGAAGAATAACTATGACGTGAAGATTGCCGCCGATCGCGTGCTCGAGCAGCAGGCGCAGCTCGGCATCACCAAGGCCGGGGAGTACCCGACTGTCAACATCGGGGCTACCTATGACGCGCTCGGTCTTCCGAGCGGCCTGCTCGGCAACAGTAACTCCGGCAGTAGCAGCCAAAGCACGCAGACCAACTATTTTGCCGGGGGCTTGACCGCCTCCGTGGCATGGAATCTCGACTTCTGGGGCATGTACCGTCGCGAGACGGAGGCGGCCCGAGCAAGCCTGCGTGCGACCGAATGGGCTCGGCAGACAACCTACAGCACCCTGGTGCAGAGTGTCGCTTCGTCGTACTACCAGTTGCGCACGCTCGACGCGGAGCTGGAGATCACCAAGCAAACGCTGGCGGCGCGCAAGCAATCGCTGGCTCTGACCCAGACCCTCGAAGAGGGCGGCAATACGTCACTCGCCGACGTACGCCAGGCCGAGCAGCTCTACTACACGGCGCAGGCGGCACTTCCCAATCTCGAGAGCCAGATCGAGCAGCAGGAGAACAGCCTGGCCCTGCTCCTCGGTCGCGACCCTGGCCCGATTGCTCGTGGCCTGGACATCGCCGATATGCCGCATCCGGTGGACGTGCCGGTCGGCCTGCCCTCCGAACTGCTCGAACGCCGCCCCGATGTACGCCGCGCGGAGCAGCTATTGGTGCAGGCCAACGCGAACATTGGCGTAGCCCGCGCGCAATATTTTCCTCAGTTCTCGCTGTCGGGGACAGGCGGCGTCTCCAGCAGCCAGCTTGTGGGAATCGTTGCCTCCAAAAACGTCTACTACTACGCGATCGGCAGCGTAAGTCAGCCGGTCTTCGACGCCGGAAAGATTCGCAACAACTACCGCCTCGCGCAGGCTCAGCATAAGGAGCTGCTCGATACGTATCAGCAGACCATCGCCGGCGCTTTGCGCGATGTGTCGAATGCTTTGATCGCCTACAACAAGACCTGCGAGTATCGCGAGCAGCAGGAAAAACAAACCGCCGCCGCACAGGATGCTGTACGCCTCGCACGCCTGCGCTACAACGGCGGTTCCACCAGCTATCTCGAGGTACTGACGAACGATGCCAACCTATATAGTTCGCAACTCACGCTCGAGGCCGCACAGCAGCAGGAGGCGTTGTCGCTCGTACAGCTCTACAACGCGCTGGGGGGAGGCTGGTGAAGAGTCTGAATAGAGCGCCCAACGGCCACAACCAGCGGAAAGCACTCAAAAGTGGCCATGCACCCACTGCACTTTTCGCTTCATTTCCAACGATCGGAGGCCACATACCACACAAAACAAAAGCGATGAATCCGGACGGACTGCCTCAGTAGCACTGCCACCCGAACGTCGATGAGTGGCAGTGCTACGAGAAGGGCGCCGCGCGCGTGACGATTGTGGGTTGAATGCGGATGCGCCAGTAGTATGGAGTCGTGCACGATCCGTGGCCCGCGTCTCACAAAGGGTAAGTTTTGCGACATGGTTCAAGCTCGCAAAATGCAGGGCTTTGAGCGTTGCAAATGTTCGCAGCAACCGCTGTACTCGCGGAAACGGTCGTTTCAAGGTAGAACGAGTGGGCAGAGCCGAAAGCCACCAGGAGCCATATGTAACCCGGACCGCCCTTAGGTTATGAATCGAACGGTCGCGTGCCATTTAAACGCCTAACCGCTACATGGTTGACCGATAACCATTGGGTGAGTCGGTAGAAACCTGCGCCGAATGCGAGTGTCCCTATCACGAAGACTGAAGTTCTTCTTAAGCCGCGAGCTTATCCGCTTATCCGGCGCTGATGCACAATGAATACATGAGTGTGCCGGAAGGGGAAATCCTAAGCATTGTCATTCGCGCCGTCCTCTTCGACATGGACGGTGTTTTGATCAGCTCGATCGCAGCCGATGAGCGAAGCTGGCTTAGGTGGGCGAAGCTGCATGGAATGCAAGACACCTTCTCCATCCACAGCACGCACGGGCGTCGCACAGTCGATACCATCTACGCTCTTCGACCCGATCTCGATTTGACGGTTGAGCTTAATCGGATGGAGGAATTCGACGCAGAGGATACTCTTGGTTTGACCGTTTATCCCGGTGCTCAGAGTTTACTCGCAGAGCTATTGCCAACCCAGTGGAGTATCGTAACCTCGGCGTCCGAGCGGGTGATGCGTCATCGTCTCGGCATCTTGGGAGTTTCGTTACCGCTGCATATTGTCACCGCTGATCACGTCAGTTCGGGCAAACCGAATCCCGAGCCGTACCAACTCGGTGCGGCACAACTCGGCGTTAAGCCCTCAGATTGTCTCGTTATCGAGGATTCGCCCTCCGGAATCCGCGCGGGCAAGTCCGCGGGCAGTCCCGTACTCGCTGTAGCCTCGTCTCATACATCTCAAGAACTGCATGAAGCCGATTGGATCATCAGCTCACTGAATGACCTGGAATTAAAAACCGGTGAGGATAGACTCATAACCTGCCGCTTCGTACCTATGGCTAGGCTAAGGTAGCCCGGTCGAATGATTGCGGCACTCCATCCGAATTGCCATCGGTTCTGTTCGGCCAAGCTCCGTCTCAGACAACAGTGGATTGGTGAGCATTCCGTTTAGATCACTGTTTTTAGGCGCCAAGTTTTGCCCTGATGCCTCTTATAATTGAGGCTTGCTCAACCAGCTCGTCATCTCGAATCTCGCCCACCGTCCCGTGCGCACGCTCCTCAGCGTACTTGCGATTGCCATCGAAGTCACGATGATCCTGACCCTGGTCGGTGTCAGCTACGGCACCCTGCACGCCACTGCCCGCCGCGCCCAGGGAGTAGGCGCCGACATCGTCATCCGCCCGGTCGGGTCCGCGATCCTCAGTCTCAGCTCCGCCCCGATGAGCGACCGCCTCCCGACAGTTCTCCTGGCTGAGCCGCATATCGCCCGCGCCACCGGAACCATGGTTGTGCCGCTCTCCGGCTTCGACTCCATCACCGGCCTCAATTTGGACGAGTTTAACGAGATGTCCGGCGGCTTCCACTACCTCCAGGGCGGTCCCCTCGTCCAGGACAGCGACGTCCTCGTCGATGAGTACTACGCCCGGGAAAAACACCTCCACATCGGCGATACCATACCGCTCATTAATCATGAATGGCACGTCGCGGGTATCTACGAGTCCGGCAAGCTCGCCCGCATCTGCGTCAAGCTCTCCGCGCTCCAGGAGTTCACCGGCAACCCCCACAAGATCAGCCAGGTCTACCTCAAGCTCGATGACCCCAGCCAGATCCACACTGTCCTCGACGCGCTCAAGCTCAAGCTCCCCGGCTACCAGATCTTCTCCATGGAAGAGCTCGTCTCCATGCTCTCTATCAGCAGCGTCGGGATGCTCAAGGACTTCATCAACGTCGTCATCGGCATCGCCGGCATCGTCGGCTTCATCGTCGTTTTCATGGCCATGTACACCGCCGTGCTTGAGCGCACCCGCGAGATCGGCATCCTCAAGTCCGTCGGCAGCTCCTCTGCCCTCATCCTCGGCCTGCTCTTCCGCGAGACCATCGTCCTCGCCCTGGTCGGCACCGCGCTCGGTATCCTGCTCACCTATGGCACCCAGTGGCTGATGCAGGACGTCGTCCCCAACAGCCTGACGCAAGAAACCGTCTACTGGTGGTGGCCCATCGCCGCCGCCATCGCCGTCATCGGCGCTCTCCTGGGCACCATCGTTCCCGGTATCAAGGCCGTCCGGCAAGATGCAACCGAGGCCCTATCGTATGAGTGATGCACCCGCAGTAAGAACGGCGTCTGCAACACCGAGCAGCAGTGCATCTCCGATCATCAAGGTCCAGCAGTTGGCCAAGACCTTCCGCGTCGGCGATGTCGAGGTCCACGCGCTCCGCGGCGTCAACCTCGAGGTCGTCAAAGGCGAATTCATTGCCGTTGTAGGCTCCTCCGGTTCCGGCAAATCGACCCTCTTCAACATCCTCGGCGGCCTCACGCCGGCCACCTCGGGAAGTGTTCATATCGACAGCCGCGATCTCGGCGGCATGACCAACGCCGAACGCACCGAGCTACGCAAGCATACCGTCGGCTTCGTCTTTCAGAAGTACAACCTGCTTCCCACATTAACCGCGGAGGACAACATCCGCCTGGTCCAATTCATCGGGGGCCGCGACACAGCCTTCACCGAATCCTTCCAAAAAGTGCTGCATCTGCTCGGCATCGCCGACCGCCTCAGGCACAAGCCCCGCGCCCTCTCCGGCGGCCAACAGCAGCGCGTCGCCATCGCTCGCGCCATCGTCAATGAGCCTGCCATCCTGCTCGCCGACGAACCCACCGGAAACCTTGACAGTCAAAACTCCGCCGCCGTCCTCAAACTCCTCAAGGACCTCAACCAGCGCCTCGGTCAAACCATCCTAATGATCACCCACGATCACGAGGCCGCGGCCTACGCCGACCGCACCCTCCAAATGCGTGACGGCCAAGTGGTTTAGGTTGGGTCTTCTCAAATCACGGATCGGAGCCAAGAGCAAAGGGAGCGAGTGCGTGGAGGAGATACTAGCTCGCTGCAGGCTAGGGTTCGAATCCCTGGTCAGCCCGATCCCGGTTGAATGCACCTGACTCGAAATCAGGCCTACCTTTACGGATAGGGGAGCGCAAGTCCCTTTCTAGCGCCTGCTTGTAAGGCGGGCTCTCTTCAGGGTATGCCAAACTTCCCTTTGAAGGGCAGCGCGGGATAAGACCGACGTTTCAGGATTACCCACGACAAAGGACAATGTGGCCGGTCATCACCCTCCATCAATTTGCTGAAGGGTGTTCAACATGGTCGACGATTAGGACGTCTGCCGAGCCTTTTTTCCGCAGCACTTGATTCCGAGCTATTCTTTCAACGCCTGCTCGAATGTTGGTGCCGAGTCGCCAGCATGAAATTCCTCGCCGCCTGGCAGGTTGGCAGCCACAAGCCCCCACTCAAGATTGAAATCGACGTTCCCCTTGATCCCTGTCTGATCGAACATGGGGCGATCGACATTCCCTACTCCCGTCAAAATACCTGCAACGAGTGTCATGGGTACATCGCGTCCGCCGTCTCTCAAGCGCCCCGGGGCGCGTGGCTTCATCCTCATAATTCCTCCGTAGGATTGCGGAAAAACGAGCCCCACCAAAAGTGATGTGGTTCGTCTTCAGTCTGGAGCCACCTGATGGCCGACCTCATTATTTTGCCGAGGGCGGACAAGTGGAAGGGTCGCGGCCGGCGGCGGGCCTCCAAAAAGCTGAGAGAATCTATGTGTTTTGACCACCTCATTATTGTTTTTCACAGGGTAGTTTACCAAAAAATCTTTGAATTGGTAGAAGGCTGAGGCTGTCAATCCGGACCTGGTCCGATTTATCGGATTTTCATGGGGAAGGTCCTCCATACGCGGTTTGGCTACCGAAGTGCCTCTATGGTTCCCATAATCACCACTAGTAGGCGTACTGCTTCAACCGGTACCACCATGCTTCCCATTTGCCTGCTGGCGGCAGGCAAATGGGACTCACGCAATCGGAATGGATTAATCGGAATGGATTAAATGTCCTCCGTAACGTAATCTTTTGCTTTTTTTGAGATACGCCCGGCGGGAAACCATCGCAGTATCAAGGAGAGATTCTGTCAATGAAGAAGCTACTAGGAATTTTGATTCTATTCGGAATGACGGCGCTGGGATGGGGCCAGGCCATTTCGGTAAATGGTGGGTCCATTCAGGGCACGATCACGGATCCGAGCGGAGCAGTGGTTGCGAACGCCGCAGTTGTGGTGACGAGCACGGATGAAGGAACGACGCGAGCCCTAAAGACCGATAAGGCCGGCTTCTATAGCGTGGGGCCTCTGAATCCAGGCCCGTATACGCTGGCGATCTCGGGGGCGGGATACGATTCGCTTTCGGTCAAAACCACGATTCGCACCGGTACGGTGACGAGCGGTGACTACAAGCTGACGGTTGGTTCGGCTGAGACCACGATCGAGGTCTCGGCGACCGCGTTGCAGGTGAACACGGATCAGATGGGGGTGGCGGCGGTCATCAGCCGCGAGCAGATCGACACCCTGCCGTTGAATGGGCACAACATCCTGGATGTGGCGCAGTTGCAGCCCGGCGTTCTGCTGCAGAGCGGCCAGACGTTTGACCCGACCAAGGCTGGGTACTCGGCCATCTCCGTGGGCGGCGTCTCGGGGCGTACGACGCGTATTCTTCTCGACGGTCAGGACATCACGGACGAGACCGTGGGAACGACCATCTTCAACGTCTCGACCGGAGCAATCGACGAATTTCAGTTGAACCAGTCCACGCAGGACGTCTCGGGCGAGATCACCTCGACTGGTCAGGTGCTGATGTCGACCCGTTCGGGCACGAACAAGTACCACGGTTCGCTCTTCTATGACTTCCAGGACTATCGCACTGGCTTCGCGGCGACGACCGGCGGCTTCAATTCGCCGTTCCAGCGCAATAACTTTGGCGGCAATTTTGGTGGTCCGATTATCAAGGACAAGCTGTTCTTCTTCGCCGACGTGGAGCGGATCAAGCAGGATGAGGAAGGCGCGGCGACGACCAGCCCGACCTTCTCGTCGATTCAGAACCAGTATCCGTTTGTGCCCGCGCCCTTCCGGGATACGTATACGACCGGCCGCATGGACTACAACGGATTCAAGGGATCGCACTGGTTTGCGCGTGTGGCGTACGGCGTCAACTCCTCGGACTCGAACTTCAGCGAGTTGTACGCGCTCTATAAGAACCGCGACAACGTTCCGGCGATTGACGGTGGTGTGGACTTCGTCACCGGCCGCTTTACGCACTCCTTCCGTGGTGGCTATGAGAAGTTCCACAACCTGTTGACGGATGGAACGGCAGGCCTCACGTCGATTTACAACCCGACTAGCATTCTCGGTGTTCCTGTTACTCTTTCGGATACTACGGACGGATTTTATGCCGGCCCGAACTATCTGGCACCGCAGGGCACTTACCAGTCCGACAAGCAACTGCGGTACGACGGCACGTGGACCAAAGGCAATCACAGTATCAAGTTCGGCGCGAGCATGAACCGCATCCTGGGTGGCGGCTTTGCAGAATTCTATGGCCCGTCGCTATACACCGAATTCGGTCCTGGCAACCTGCTACCTGGTGGGAATCCTGCCGATCCGATCAATGGTTATTCCGCTAAGGACTATATTCTAGGCAACGGCAACGGTCTTTTCACCGAAAAGCCGGGCTTCGGCCTGAGCGGCGGTGGAGAAGAGGATTGGCGTAGCGCTGCCTATGTTGGCGACTCCTGGAAGGTGGCCTCGTATATGACCGTCATCGCTGGAGTCCGCTGGAGCGTCGATACCGATCGCGCCAACCAGGACCTTGGGACGCCGCTCTGCTCGAGCGTCAATCCTACGTATCAGTTCGCCGGATGCACGGGAAATACGCCTCTATTCGATCAGTATCAGGCTGGACTGGGTGCCAAGACGCATCAGCCGTATGCCAACTTCGGACCACAGGTAGGATTTGTCTTCAGCCCTGGGGACCACAAGACCTCGATCCACGGCGGCGCCGGCATCTTCTATGAGAGCGACATCTTCAACAACACCTCGAACGCCCGCAGTGCGGTAGTCAATGCCAATGGCAATTTCTTCAATTCTACGGGGATTTGCGGAGGGACAAACTCCCTCACGCTGCCCAACGGGCAGATTGTAAATTCGGTCAATGGCGTTCCCCTCTCCACGATCTGCGGTGAATCGATTGCCCAAGCGGCGCCGCAGATTGCAATCGTGAAAGCGGAGTATCAAGCAGCGTCGCAGACCGGCGGACCGAATCCGTCTTATATCGGCAACGGCGGGGGTCTCAAGTCCACTGGTATCTATGGTGCTCCGTTTGTCAACCCGTATTCGATCCAGATCAACGGCGGTGTTGAGCATGAGATCCACAAGGGCACGATCCTGGATGTCAATTATGTCCACAACGCGACTTTGAAGATTCCCCTGCTGATCGACGTCAATCATGTGGGCGCAGCGCGGTTTCTCAATGTAGCTGCGGCGCAGGCGGCAATCACCAGAACCCTTGCCAGTTGCGGAGCGGCGTCGATCAGTGCGGCGATCGCCCCGGGCGGATGCCCTTCGGGATCCGGTCCGAATGGCAATGCCTCCATCGTGGACTTCGCGACCAACGGTCTGGACTCCGGCAACCAGTTCGATGGTGGTTATCCTGCCCAGGTGCAGGGCACACCACTGGCAGCCTTTGCAGGTGCAAATCCGAACGTAGGTCTTGGCGAATTCATCCTTCCGGTAGGTCGCTCCGGCTACGATGCGTTGCAGATGTCGTTGCGCCAGCAGGCTTCGCATCCGCTGCCGGGAATCGTCAGCAGCAACGTCCAGATCTCCTATACGTTGTCGCGCTCGGTCAATCCCATTGGAGGCACCAACGCCGCCGATCAGTTCTTCAACTCGCTTCCGTACGACTTCGATAACCCCAACGAATTTATGGGTCGGTCGAATTTGGATCACACCAACGAACTGAGCTTTGGTGGCAGCGCGGCTCTGAAATATGGGCTCCGGACTGCGATTATCGCACACTTCAACTCGGCGCAGGCGACCAGCTTGACCTTGGACAACAGCTCGGGAGCTAACGGCGAGATCTTCCGTACCGACGTGACCGGCGACGGCACGACGGGAGACATCGTTCCGGGTACGTTGCCGGGTTATTACATGCACCAGGTGAAGGGTGCTGGCCTCAATAAGCTGATCAGCAACTACAACACGACGCATGCTGGGCAGGCTACGCCAGCTGGTCAGGCTTTGATTAGCGCAGGACTCTTCACACAGTCTCAGCTCTATGCCTTGAATGGTGTCCAGCAGCAGATTGCAACCGCTCCGAGCACACCTTTGAACAATGCTGCGTTGCGCGCTCTCGATATGAACTTCTCGTATCCGATCACGCTCAGCCGCTTCCGGGAAGGGCTCAGCCTCGAGCCTGGAATCGCTCTATACAACGTATTCAACATGAGTAACTTCGGTTCGCTCGGCGGCCAGTTGGCCAATGTTGCGGACGCGGGCGGTACTGTCGGGTCGGTCAACAACTTCCTGAACGGACCGAACAACATGGCGGTGGAGAATGGTCTTCGTGTGCAGCGCGGATCGGGAACCTACGATCTCGGTGCACCTCGTTCGACCGAGTTCCAACTGAAGCTGAACTTCTAATCGAAGCAGGCAGTCTGAACGCACAGGGGGAGCCATAATCGGCTCCCCCTGTTCTTTGGGTTCGGTGATGCGTAGGTCATGCGTAATGGAGAGTGCGTTGGGGCACTCCGTGGTGGGTGTTACGGGCGGAGCTGGTATTCGAGCAGGGTGCGGGCGGCAGGAAAAGAAGTAGCCCTGGGCGTACTCGCAGTTCAGCGGTGAGTTGGGCGACGTGGGCTGCGGTCTCGGTGCCTTCGGCGACGACCTCCATGCCGAGGTTGCGGGCCACGCTCATGATGGTCTGTGATCGAGAGGCTGTCGTTGTCGAGGGCGATGCGGGAGCCAAAGTCGTCGATGCTTAAGCGGACGTCGAGTTTCTTGAGTTCGATGAGGACGGTAGCGGCGGGGACGGCAAGGGAGCGGGATCCAGGAGCAACGCTCCTGGTGGTCGAGGGATCGGCGGCAGCTTGCCGCCGACAAGGATCTGCTCGCCAAGATCGACGACCTCCGGCTACACAGTTTGATTGCCCGTTGCTCTCCAATGCCGAGATCGTCTTGGCGGGCTCGTGAGGAGAGCAAAATAGTACATCTTTAAAATGGGCTGAAAGGAATCGTTTTCGCCCATGATAATCCGACATGGCCCGGGGTACGGCCACACTTGAGGATGAGAAGTCGCGAGTAGTGAAGCCGGCGTCAGCAAGAGTGAAGCTGCTGGAGCGAACGCTCCGATCATCTGATCCTCCTTGCGGACATGCAGCTTACAGCGGGTATTGCATCTTGTTCTAGGGGCTTTCTCGGCAAGGACGGGTCGGGACAGAATCTGACCGAGTTCTAGCTTCAGTCCGATCCGGATGCGCCCCGATACCGCGGACGCGTCCTCCCGGTCCTCGCGGATTCGATCTGCTTCGGCGATCAGTTTGCGGCCTTTCTCGTAAAGGGTAAGGCCAGCGTCGGTGAGAGCGGTCGATGGTGGAATGTCGAGGGCAGCGGCAGCGCGCCCGGCGCGGGACCATCACCAAAAGCCAGAACGAGTGATCGCGTCTCCCTCTTGTAGAGGACTGTACAATCGCTGTGTTCGGCCGTTGCTGGTCGAGCTAGGAGGAACGTTGCCGGAATTCATTGACTCGCCACAGCAGTTCGGATCAGCGCGAATGCGTCGCAGACTTCTTCTTCTGCTCGCTGTGATCGTCTTCGGCATCTTCGTCTGTAGCCGGATCGCATTGGCCTACTGGGTTGACCTTCTCTGGTTCGCCTCGCTTGAGTACAGAGAAGTTTTCTGGAAGACGCTGGGGCTGCAGGCAGGCATCTTTGCTGTCTTCACCGTCGTGACGTTCCTCCTTCTGTACGGCGCATTTTCGATGATCAGACGGACACATCAAGCCGATCTGCCGAGTGCTCATGCAATCGTCATCGCAGGACAGCCGGTTAGCCTGTCAGTCAAGCCCGTCCTGCGGTTCATCTCCTTTTGCGTTTCGATCCTCATCGCGGGACTGACCGGCATAGCAATGATGGCGGACTGGCCGACTTTGGCGCTGTTCTGGTATGCCCCGCATGCGACGGGCAGCGTGGTCGACTCGATCTTCGTCAGGCCGCTGAATTTCTTCTTGTTTACCCTGCCTGCATGGCAGCTCATCAATAGCTGGCTCCTAACGCTGTCCCTCACAATCTGTGCCGTTGCGGTTTTGTTCCTCTTCATCACGAGTGGCTCCCGAAGACTCGAGCAGGGACGCATCCGCTATGGCGCATCGCCTTGGCGTGCTCTCTCTCTCTCCGAAGCCATCCTGCTGCTGATCCTCGCAATGACCGTGTATGTCGACCGGTTTCAGCGGTCGCTGGAACATCACACCATATTCGATGGCATCAACTACACCGACGCGCATGTCATGCTCAATGGACTGCTCGTCGTCTGTGCTGCCCTAATCATCGGCGCGAGTTTCGCGGTGGTGAACGCGCTGCGGCAGTCGCGCGGACGATGGCTTGTCGCTGCAGCCCTTCCTGCCGCGTTGTGTTACGGCGTCCTAGGGATCGTTGGCTGGTACGTTGACAGCTTCGTCGTAAAACCGAACGAGCTGGTTCGCGAGCAACCCTACATTGCCCACAACATTCAAATGACCCGGCAAGCCTATGGGCTTGATCGATTCTCGCAGAGCGAGTTTCCCGCCGAGACCACGGTCGATGCCACCGACCCGGCGCACAATCAACCGACTCTGCAAAATATCCGACTGTGGGACTGGCACGCACTGCAGGACACGCTGCGTCAGGTGCAGGAAATCCGCACCTACTACGACTTTCCGGACATCGACATCGATCGCTATAAGATCGACGGAACGATGCGTGAAGTGATGCTTGCAGCACGCGAACTGAACGTCGATAAGCTCCCGGTCAGTAGTCGGAACTGGATCAACGAGAAGCTGATCTACACCCACGGCTACGGAGTGACGATGAACCCGGTCAATGGGTTCACAGCGGAAGGATTGCCGACATTGTTGCTGAGCAACATGCCCGTCCAGAGCACGGTGCCTGATCTCACGGTCACGCGCCCGGAGATTTATTTCGGGGAATTGACCGACACCGACGTGTACGTCAAGACCAGGCAGCAGGAGTTCGATTACCCGCAAGGCCAGAGCAACAATCTCACGTCCTACCAAGGTACCGGCGGCATTGTGTTGGGCGGTTTTCTGCGGCGCGTCCTGCTCGCAATCGACCTGGGTGATCTCGGAACCTTGCCGTTCAGTGATGACATCAACGCGCAGAGCCGATTGCTGATGCGGCGAAACATCCGCGAGCGCGTAGCCAAGCTCGCGCCCTTCCTCACGATCGATCAGGACCCCTACATGGTGGTGGGCGATGATGGCCGCCTCTCCTGGGTCATGGACGGGTTCACCGTCTCCAACAGCTATCCGTATTCGTCCCATTACAACCTCGCCGGTAGCCCCATCAACTACATGCGCAACAGTGTCAAAGTGGTTGTGGACGCTTACAACGGAACCACGACTTTCTACGTCTTTGACCCTGAGGACCCGATCCTCGCGGTGTATCGGCGCATCTTCCCCAGTCTGTTCAAGGATCGTGCTGCGATGCCAGCGGACCTGCGCAGACACATGCGCTATCCCGAGGCCCTGTTCAATGTGCAGTCGGAGGTCTATGGCCTGTATCACATGACGAATCCGGAGGTTTTCTTCAATCGCGAGGATCTATGGACGGTCGCCACTGAAACCGGGACCGATGAGAACGGCCAGCAAACGGTCCATTCGATGCCGCCGAACTTCGTCTTGATGAAGCTGCCGGAAGGAGCTGCCGAGGAGTTTGTGGAGATCATGCCGTTCACCCCGGCCAACCGAAACAATCTGATCGGATGGATAGCCGGGCGCTGTGATGGCGCAAACTACGGAACCGCGGTCGTCTACAACTTTCCTAAAACAAGGCTCATTGACGGTCCGCAACAAATTGAGTCGCGCATCGATCAGAACGCGCAGCTTTCAGGACAACTGACGCTGTGGAATCAACAAGGCTCGCACGTGCTACGCGGAAGCCTGCTCGTCATCCCATCTGGGCGGGCGCTTCTGTATGCAGAGCCGATCTACCTTCAGGCGCAACAGAGCCCCATGCCGGAGTTGCGACTGGTCGTACTCGCGCTGCAAGACAAATTGGCATACGGCACTACCTTTCAGGCAGCGCTCACGTCCCTTTTCGGCGGGCAGGTGTCATCGCTGAATTCCAGCGATGCGCTTCAAGCTGCACCGGTAGCCCAACGGATGGCCGCACCTGCGACAAAGATCAATGTCCTTATTGCGGAAGCTAGCAAAGACTTTGCCGACTACCAACGCCTGACGGCAGCGGGCAAGCTGAGCGAAGCTGGTCAAAAGCTTGATTCGCTAAAAGGCATACTCGACCAACTCAATGCACATGGGAACTAGAGCGCTTTGATTCAATCAATCACTCGGCGTATCGCCCGCAGCTTCTGGTGCAGGTGACGGTATGCGTTTTTATCAGTAGCAAAATGGGATGATTGTCGACAACCTTTCCGTTACTCGTGACCAGACAACGACAAGCAAGGTGCGGTTTGTCTGTGATCCGCCCGCACTTCGGACTATTCGTAACGTAGGGCAACCATCGGATCTGTTTTCATCGCCTTTCGGGCGGGCACGTAACAGGCCATGAGTGATACTGATACTAGAAGAAGAGACACTCCAGCAAATGTAATGGGGTCTGTTGGCTGCACTCCATACAGGAACCGCGTCATGAGGCGAGTTGCGGCTAGAGCCGCGATCAGGCCGATCGCGATTCCTGCGAGAATGAGGCGCGTCGCCTGCCGAAGAACCATGACGAAGATCTGTGCGCGTTGCGCCCCGAGCGCCATACGAACGCCGATTTCCGGGGTCCGCTGCATGACCGAATACGAGATCACGCCGTACATGCCGATGGAAGCCAGCATAAGCGCTAGCACTCCAAAGGAGCCGACCAGAAGCATCGAGAATCGATCGGCGGTCGTGGAATTATCAACCAGGGCTGTGAGTGTCACAAACTTCGCGATGGGCAGGTCCGGATCAACGGCACGAACCTCCTGCCGCACGCTTTCCAGGATCGCAGCTGAATCCGCCTTGCTGCGTACTGCGTATTGCATCGACTGCATCGAAGGCCAGACTTTGATCTCATTCTGTGTATAGGGCACGAACATCTCGGGATCGGGCCGTTCACGCAGCGAGGCGTGTTTGATATCAGCAACCACGCCAACGATTATTCTTGCGGGAATCTTCGTCGTTGCGACACCCACCTGCTTGCCGATCGGATCTTCGCCCGGAAAATACTTCTTGGCCATACCGCTGGTGATGATGGTTACGGGCACGGATTTGAGCGTATCCGCTTCACTGAAGTCCCGTCCGCGAAGCAACGTTGTTCCGATCGTCTTGAAGTAGCCTGGCGAAGCAAAGGAGTAATTCGCATAGGCCTGCTCAGAGCGTTTCGTAATTGGATGCTCCGGAATGCGGATCGCCGTGCCGTCCGGCTCACCGCCCATAGGAACGACGGAAGCAAACCCAGCGCTCTGCACGGTCGAAATTGAATGGAGCCGCAATAGAACCTGTTGATAGACCTGTTCCATCCGCACTGAATCGGCATACTTAGCGATGGGCAAAGGCAACTCGAAGGTGACAACGCGGGCTGCATCGAACCCGGCACTCGAACGAAGCATGGAGTAGAAGGTTCTCACCAGCAACCCGGCTGCAATTACAAGCACGAGCGCCATCGCGACCTGAACGATCAGAAGAGCATTGCGAATTCGTGGCGCGGTCGTACTGCCACCGGAGCGCTGTCCTCCTTCCTTCAGTGCCTCGACCATATTCATGCGCGTAGCGCCCATGGCCGGTGCGAGACCAAAGAGTACTCCGGTAAACAGCGTGACCCCCAACGCATAAGCGATCACCCGCAGGTCAAGTCCGGTTTCGTGAAGGTGCGGGATGCTGTCTGGGCCAAAGTGTTTCACCAGATAGATATTTGCCTCGCCCAAGAAAATCCCAATCAATCCGCCGACCAAGGCCAAGAGGAGAGATTCGGTCATAAGCTGCCGAACCAAACGACTGCGGCGCGCACCCAACGCTCCACGCAGGGTGAGTTCCCGGCGCCGTCCCACGGAACGATTCAGCGTCAACCCGGCGACATTGGCGCAGGTAATTAACAGCACCGCACTCACTGCCCCAAGGAGTAACAGCAAGGGAGTCCGGGCATCCGCTTCGGATTGTTGCGCTAAGGGGACTGCGCGGGTAAACCAGTCTTTCTCCTGCGGTAACTGGTCTTCCAAACGCCTTTCGGAAACTTTTAAGTCTTGCTCCAAGCGACCAGCAGGAAAGCCCGTCTTGAGCTGCCCGATGACTCCCAACTCATTCGCTCCGGTGGGAGCCGCGGGGAGTGCCAGCGGCACCCAGAGCTGCGTCTCTTTGGGAAGATCGAGGAGGGGAGGGATGCCTTCCTGATTCGGAAAGGTGAAACTTGCTGGCATGACTCCGATCACAGTATAAGGATCGCCATTCAAGTCCAACGTCCTGCCAACAATGGCGGCATCGCCGCCGAATCGGCTGCGCCAAAGGCGGTTGCTCAAGACAGCCACATGCTCATGGCCTAACTGATCTTCCTCCGTGGTGAAGGTACGCCCCAGCGACGGGGATACGCCCAAGGCAGGGAAGAATCCGGCGGATGCGCGAACCCCTTCGAGAAGTTCCGGGCTGCTTGTGCCGGTGAGGTTGAAGGAGGCCTTCTCGAAGGCCCCCAGGTTTTGAAATGCGGTTTCCGTGCGGGCTAGGATGCTGTACTCGCCCGGCGCCCAGGGCATGTCTCCAATTCCGTCGAGCGGACCCTCACGCCAGAGCATCATGACCCGGTCGGCATTCGGATAGGGCAGCGGCTTGAGCAGGATCGTATTGACCAGGCTGAACACGGAGGTGCTTGCACCGATGCCGAGGGCAAGTGCGAGTGCGGCAATGATGAAGAAGCCGGGGTTCTTACGCATGGCATGAAAGCTGTATCGGACATCCTGGACCGTGGTTTCGAGGGAGCTGATGCCGCGAGCCTCGCGACAGGCTTCCTTTACCTGCTCCTGCCCACCAAACGCGAGGCGGGCTCGTCGCATGGCCTCCTTCTCGCTCATACCGGAACGCTTGTACTTTTCGACCTCATGGTCGAAATGAAAGCGAAGCTCCTCGCTCAACTCCAGTTCCACAACGCTCTTCCGAAATAAGGCACGGAGACGAAAACGCAGATCATGCAGCATGGCGCGACCTCACACACTCTCGAGAACTTGGGCAACTGCTGCGGTCAGTTTTTGCCAACTGTCCGTTTCCGCTTCAAGCTGATTTTTGCCGCTTCGGGTAAGTTCGTAGTATTTCGCGCGACGATTGTTCTCGGATGTTCCCCACTGGGCCTTGATCCAGCCTCGCCGTTCTAGCCGGTGGAGCGCCGGATACAAAGAGCCCTGCTGAATCTTGAGAACGTCGCTCGACACCTGTTGCACCCGCTCGGAAATGGCCCACCCATGCTGAGGTCCGAGCGCCAGCGTGCTCAAAATGAGCAGGTCCAGCGTGCCCTGCGGAAGATCAATATGTCGATCCGTCATCGTCTCCCCTTCAACTTCTACAGGTGTTGTATAACCTCCACTGTAGAAGCGCAAGGGGTAAGTTGTATTTCTCGGAAGCCCCGCATGTAGATCGCGTTTTCGTATCGGCGAGCCTTCGGTTCGGGACGGGTTGAAGTATGAGCCGTCTCCTTGAGGTGGCGCCCCTCCCCAGCTGCCCATAAATGGACAAGATCAACCGATTTTGAACACTGTCCTCTTGTCGACGCCCGATCTGCAAGTGGTAACTGTTTGAGCATGCGATGTTTACCATTATCGTCAAGTGGCACGCCGCGTGCTTTCGGTTGGCGACAACTATATGGCCCGGGAGCTATGTATGTTCATGCTGATTCAAGACCTTCGATATGAGCGACCGGGGAGAAGCGGATTGAATTCCGTTAGTTGGGTTTGGTGAGGTTCCGTGCGAACTGCCAGCAATGCGCCTTCGCGCAGCTTGGAAGAGACATCAACTGAAGTCGTCGCTTTCTTCAACAGATGAGAACGCCGCTCGCGGTCCGCAGCCTGGTGATCCTGCATGACCAAGCCCGCACGAAATTGTCCGAGCCGTACCAGTTGCCTGCCTGTCAGCAACCACAATGGACGAGCCGTTTACGGAACTGGTCGAGCCGGGACGTTTCTAGAAACGGAGCGCCGTATGCAGCGTCATGGTGCGGTTCGCGGCAGTGGTGCTCAGGAAATTATTGGACGAGGCGATTGGCTCTCCGAAGAAGGGCGAGCTCAGCACACCGATCGGCTGCGCTGGGCTAACAGAGTTGGTTAGGTTCTGCACCTCCAGCGAAAACACCAGCGCATAGCGCGGATCCGGAAGCGCTGCGTGCTTTCTGGGCATGGACGACATAGGCGGCGGAGCTTCCGGATCGGTCTGCCGCGTGCCGAAGTTCCAGGTCTCGCTCGCCTGTAGCTGCAAGGAGACAAACGGTCCCGCCGAGCGACCGTAGTTCACTGGAATGATCTTCTCGCCCGGCTGCGGGTTGAGATCGAAATTGCCGTAGACCGTGTGCGCGACATCGGCCGGCTGCGAGGCTGATGTCGCGAACGATGGGCGATCGTTATAAATTGTGTCGCCGTTGTTATCCGACCCGGTAGTGATATTGAAGGGCTCGCCGGCGCGGGTGGTCAGAAATAATCCAGTGCGCAGGCCCCACTTCAGGCCTGCATTCATGCCTACGTAGGCAGCCTGGTGCCGGTCCGATTGACTGCGGCCGTAGTCCTGGTGGATGTCGTAGCTGTTGGAGGCGAAGTTGGTCGCGCCAAAGGTGTCGGAGTTTTGGCGCTTGAAGTTGAAGTGGCCCCACACAGTGATATTGCTGTTGACCTTTACCCGCGGATCTATGTAGAGCCAGTTCCCACGGCCCTCGGCGCCGGAGGAGAACTCGTAGATATTGCCCGCCACCGCGCCGTAAGGACGCGTGCCGTCGGCGCGCGGGGCGTTGGCGTTGATCGATACCCATTGATGCTCTTGCACCTTGTTCAGGTAGGTCGCCGAGATCGAGCCGCGCTTGCCCAGATTGAACTCCGCGCTCGCGCCCGAATCAATTTCGTATTCGGAGCGGAAGCCGGGAGCCACGCGGTAAATGGTTGGAGCCCCTAACTGCGATGCGGGCGGAGTGTCGTTCACGAAGAAATTCGGATTGGTGACTGTATATGTTTGCTGCACCTTGGGATTGTTTTGTCGCACGGCGATCATCAGGTCCGCAATCGGGAAGCGGTCGTAGAAAATGCCCGATCCGATGCGCAGCACTACGGTCGCAGGCTTCTTGTCGGTGTGGTGCAATGCCCACGCCAGGCCGAAGTGCGGCGAGGGATCGGCGTGATCGGGGATCGCTGACTGTGATTCGAACCGGAGGCCGAGGTCTACGCTCACTTCCCTGCGCAGCTTCCACTCGTCCTCGGCCCACAGTGCGACATCGCCGGTGATCGCGCAGAAATTCGCCTTACCCGTCGTCAGTTGAAATTGCGATGCGCTCGGCGTGCCCAGCACTGACGCCTGATAACTGGCCAGATTCGTGAAGGTGAACGTCCCATTGAAGCCTGCCGTCGATAGATTGGCATCGCGGTAGAGACGGTACCGGACGCCCGCCCGGATGACGTGCTTACCGTGCTCATAGGCCCCGTTCTCCTGAAATTCGAACTGATCCTGGTTATCGTGATCCGTCTGTGAGGGACTTCCGCCCCCGCTGCCTGTGCCTTGTACCATGATCGTGGGCGATGTGGTAACGGGGTTCTGGTCCGTGCGCGTGCCAATCCATTCAAATCGGGAGTCCATCTCCGCGTTCGCGCCGATGATCTGTGTGTCGCGCAGTTGCAGCGTCTGCGTGGTCACGGTCGAGTTATAGGATTCGCTGGGCAGAACGAACTGGCTCAGTCCGCCGTTAACCTGACCCGCGCGATCGAACTCGTATCGTCCGGTGAACGTGTTGTTGGTCGACCACTGCCGGTCCAGCCGAACGCTATATTGTCCGGTGGTCGTGGGGTCGGGCACGGACTCGGAGAGTCCATAGATGCTGCCCGCGCTGTTGACCGACTGTGCATTGATGATCGCGTTGTTCTGTTGGTCGTAGTAATCGGCGCTCAGGAAGAGCGACGTATTCTTGTCGAGCGGCCCGCTCACGTTGCCGACCGTATGCACGCGATAGTATCCAGGTTCGGACTGGTGCAGAAATGGATTTTGCGAATTGAGGCTGGAAGGATCGCCATACACGTCCACCGAGCCGTGCATCCTGGCAGTGCCAGGCTTGGTGAAAATCTCGATGCGCCCCATGCCCAGCGAGTCATACTCGGCCGAGAACGGATTCTGGTCGATCTTAACCTCGCTTATTGCGCTCTTCGGCGGGAAGTTCCCGCCCGAGAATCCGTCGACATAGATCTGCGGCGGGTTCGAGCCGTCGCCCCCCGCCAGAGCCAGCAACTGCTGCTGGAACGTCGCGTCATCATCGGAAAGCGTAGCGAGTGCGCCGTCCTTGAGGTCGAGCATGTCCTTGTTAGCATCCTCGGAGGTGCTCATCTGGTTGGCGTCGCCGCTGACTTCGACAAATGTCTGAGTGGTGGCGATGATTAGCGGCACATTGACGCTCACAGGCGTTGCACCGACGCGGACTTCCTTGAAGAAAGGATCGAACCCGGGAGCGGTGATGACCATGTCATATGTTCCGGGCAGCACCGGCAACGAAAAACGGCCGCTCGCATTGGTGACGAGGTCACGCGTGAGCGATCCGTCCGTTGCGGCGATGTGCACCGCAGCCCGCTGTACGAGCGCACCTGATGGGTCGGTGACGACACCGCTGAATGACATCGATTTTGTTGTTTTCGGGCTGGGAGTTTCAGCGGTCGCTCCTGACGAAGCCGCGGCCGCCGTCAGACTCCATCCCCTGCTCGCGTCCAACAGCAAGCATGCCATTACGTTGTCATCAGCTTCCAGCTTGAAATCATGCAGCTGCTGCGTGCCGATGGTCGCACTACCAGAGGTCCACGTGAAACCATTCGCGCTGGCAAGGAGTTGGTGCTCGCTGATGCTCACACGTCGAAACGCGAAGCTCCTGTCAGCTCTGCTTAGTGCTGTACGCTTGCCTTCTGATGAAGGCGAGCTCCCATGGATCATCGCCATGTTCGTACTGCGGACCGTGCCGGAAACCGGCATGTCGTTGGGACCAGTGCAACTGTCTGCGCCCGGAGCAGGAGGTAATCCAGTAACAAGTGCCAAAGCGAAAAAGACGATTGTCTGGTCAACCATTAGGGTGCATTGCCTCACTGTTCCCGCATCAGCTTGGATGGATCGGCGGCGAGCGCTTGCATGGCTGGAATGGCAGACGCTGCAACGCCGAGCAGCGCCATGGTCAGCACCGCGCCGCCCACCACCACAGGATCGCGCGGATCCGCCTGATACACGATCCGCCCCAGGAGCCCGCTGGCGAAGACGCCGGCTAGCAACCCCAAGATCGATCCCACGCCAAGCAGGACGATGGGGCGCCCTACCGCCGCGCGCATTACTTGCGTCTTGCGGGCTCCCAAAGCAATGCGAATACCCAGTTCCTTCATCCGTAGGCTCACGGTATAGGCCGCCATGCCGAAAATGCCCGTCACCGCCAGCATCGCCGCCAGCAGGCCCATAACGCCCAGTGCCACGGTCGCCGCCCGTGCGGGAAACAACACGTCCCCCAGCGCATCCGGCCAGCTCTCGAGCCACATGGGCACGTTCGGCTCGATGCCGCTCAGCGTGCGTTCGAGTGCCGCCGCAATTTCGTTTGACGGCCGCCTCGACCGCACCACGAAGACCGCCTCGGTGTCCTCGCTTTGCGACGACGGCAGATACAGCGCGGCCTGCGGTGACTCGGTCAGATCGTGGTACTTGCCGTCCTCCGCTACGCCCACCACTACCGTCAGGTTGCCATTCAGAATAAAGCTCTCTCTGATCGCCGGCATCTCGCCCCACATCTTTCGCGCGAAGGTTTCGTTCACGATCGCCACATACGGCGTCTGCGTGGTGTCGTGCCAAGAGACGTCTCGCCCGCTCAGCAGCCGGGTGCCCGCAGCCTTCAGGTATCCCGGCGACATCCCGTACAGCCGTGTCTCCAGCACAGCGTTGTCCAGGGTAAACTCGGTCGTTCCCGGCCGGTAGATTGGAATTCCCTTTGACCCGCCGGCCATCGGCGTCGCGTTGATCGTACCCACCGCCGTCACCCCGGGGATGCTCGAGGCGACGCAGAGCATCGCCTTCTGCTTCTCGAGCGCCAGGTCGCCAGCCAGTCCCGCCTGACTCAGGTCCATATCGGCCAGCATCACTCCCTGCGGCTGGATCCCCAGCGGCGTATGCAGCGCGCGCACCATTCCCCGCACCGCTACCAGCGAGGCCGTTAGCAGCAGCGTGCAGATTGCAATTTGCGCGCCCAGCAACAGGTCCCGGAGGGCAAGCCGGGGCAGATGCAGGGCATCCGCCGGGCTGCTCGTCATCATCTGCAGCGGGCTGCTCTGCCACACCTGTCGCGCCAGAACCATCCCAAACAGAAGCGCGCTTCCCAGAGTCAAGATCAGGCCCGCCAGGTATACCCGCGCATCCACGCTGATCTCCAGATGGCCAAAGCCTGGATGCCACCGGTTCAGCGCGCCCAGCAGCAGGTCCGCGCTTACCAACCCCGCTGCGCCGCCCATCAGCGAGACCAGTGCGGCCTCGGTCAGCAGTTGGCGCACCAGACGCCGGCGGCTCGATCCAAGGGCCACACGGAGCGCCAGTTCCCTGCCGCGATCCGCCGCGCGCGCCGCGAACAGACTGGCCAGGTTCGCGCATGCCGCCGCCAGCCCCAGCAGCGCGAGCGTGCTTACGCTGTAAAGAAATCCGCGAATCACGTCGCCTTCGTCGCCGATGAGTCCCGGATGAATCAGGCGCACCGCCTGTCCCTTGTCGGTCTCCGGGTACTCCTTCGCCAGCTCGGCCTCGATCGCATTAAGGTCTTCGGTCGCCTGCTGCGGCGACACGCCCGGCTTCATCCGACCAATCACCGTCAGGAGCCATGTCCGGCTATGCAGATAATCCGTCCCCGCCTCCACCTGCTGCTCGTTCGCCATCGGGATCCAGTAGTCCGGCCACACAAACCGCTCCGTGCCGTGGAACTTCGCCGATGCCACGCCGATCACCGTAAAGGGATGCTTGTTGAGCTCGACGGTCGTCCCGACTATGCCCCCATCGGCATGAAACGCGGTTCGCCACACTTCATCGCTCAACACCACGTACGGCATAGAATCGGGGCCTTGCTCGTCCGCCGCGTGGAAGAACCGCCCCAACTCCGGCTGCGCCCCCAGCAGATCGAAATAGTTGCTGGTGACCTCATCTCCGGAGACTCTCGTCACCGCATTTCGCCAGCTCAGTCCAGCATGAGAATATCCATAGATTGCGGCCATGTCGCTGAAGCTGGTGTTGCGCCGTCGGAAGTCCCGAAACGTGGGATACGATGTCGTCAGGAGCCTTCCACTCATCCACGGCCGGTGACGCAACTGATATAGGTTCTGTGGGGCGCTCACATCGAGCGGTTGCAGCAGCACCGCATTCAACACTCCGAAGACGACGACGTTGGCGCCAATTCCCAGCATCAGAGTGATCAGGGCGACAACGGTGAACGTGGGAGACTTACGCAGCATGCGCAGCGAATAGCGAAGATCTAGTAGCAGGTTCTCCAGAAAGGGCAGGCCCTCTTCGGCGTGGTAGTCTTCCCGAATCGCCTCCACAGGCCCGAACTTCAGACGGGCGTGGCGACGGCCTTCCTCCGGGGTCATGCCAGCGCAAATGTTTTCTTCAGTCAGGATCGCTATATGCGATTCGATCTCTTCTCTGAGCCGTTGATCGCCGCGGCGCCTGGTCGTGAAGTTGAGAAGACGGGTGAATAACCGTTTGAGGTCTCTCATGCCAGGTCTTGCGCCTTCACTTCAAAAAAGCGTGCGATGATTGCCGCTGTTTGCTCCCAATCGCGTTTTTCGGTTTCCAGTAATTTGTATCCCGCACGCGTCAGCCGATAAAAGCGCGCTCGGCGGTTGTTTTCCGATGGACCCCACTCCGACTCGATGGCACCGTCCTGCTCCAATCTCAGCAAGACGGGATAGAGCGTTCCCTGATTCACCGAAAGCAGGTCGCTGCTGATCTGCTCGATACGTCGGGCGATGCCATAGCCGTGCAACGGCCCCAGCACATCGAGAGTCTTCAGGACCATTAAGGTCAACGTTCCTTGCTGGACATCCTTCTTCTGTTTCATGTTGCTTTCCCCGTCTGACGGTCCACTGGCTTACCAACAGGAGAATGCCACGACTCCACTGGGAAAGCAACAGGTAATTTAGATAATCTTTCCGATTGAAGCAGAATGGACTCAGCGGCAGCCTCAGTTCACGAGTTTGGGAGGCAAGCCTTGCGCCCTCGGCATATTCGCACTATCCACGGTGCGAATCGGCAGTCCTAAGATAGAGGCGGGATCGAACCGCCCGACGCCGGCCTTTTCAGGGCCTCGCAATCCCAGCTAAGCAGTCTGGAATCAGCGGAAACGATTGATGCGATTAGCGTTGCGGTTCCTCGATTTAGGATTGTTTAGGACAGCCTGGGGTGATCTCGACAGTACGATGGTCGCGTATCGGTCGTGAAGTCAGAGCCCTCTCACCTCTTTTTGCCACATGCCGAACCCAATGAGGGTCCCATACCCAAGGCAACCGTAATCTGACATGTTAGCGAGAGATCTGTAGCTGTAAGTCATTTTCAACTGAACCGAAAGTTGGTTTGCTTTAAACAACTGTAGTTTTTGGCCGCCGGAGATCCGATATGAGCGAAAGACATCTTGGAAGCGACTCGCCACCTGTGAATCGCACCTTTTCGAAGGATCGGTGGATAGCCGAGGATGCCTTGAAGGAGACAAATCTGCCTAGCAGGGTTTCGTTCTACAACGTAACACCAACTGTCCCGAACCGTTTGGTCGGCCAGTTGCCGAGTGCCGATCAGATCGCACCGCTTTTGGCGGGTATAGATTGATCAAGGAATGATGGTTGAGAGAGCCACAATGCAAAACTCTCACAGCTGTGCGAGTCTTGTGGACCCACGACGCGTTGGTTCTGTCTCAAGAATTTTGCCAACTATGGCGTTCCGCAGAAGCCCTGCGGGATAAATTGCACGATCGTATTGAAAGGGAAGCTGATGGTGTCAACAACACAACCTCCCGCGAAGCTCGCATCGAGCACGAAAGATGCGCAGAACGCGTCAGGTCTGCTTTCTTCCGACTCGGTGCTCCGTATTCTGCGGTTGATTCTCGCGGGAGCCCCTTTGCCAGAAGTGCTCACAATCATCGCTCAACTGGTTGAATCTCCGGGCGACGGCACGTTGTGCACCATCTGGCTCCCACATGAGGACGGGAAGCAGCTTTATTGTGCGGCAGCGCCGAGCCTTCCAGGATTTATCGCTGACGCAGGATCGATGACGATCGGTCCAAAGGGTGGATCCTGTGGCACAGCCGTCTATCGGAAGGAACCGGTCTATGTAAATGACATTCTCACTGATCCCGTCTGGGATCACTATCGTCACAGGCTCTTGCCTTTTGGAATTCGAGCGGTGTGGTCGCGGCCGTTATTTACGAGCGCAGGTCGAATCCTCGGGACGTTCGCCATTCATTACCGTGAACCGCGTAGCCCTGATGCCGCCGATCTACAGCTCATCGAGAATGCCAGCCACATCGCGGGAATCGCAATTGAGCGCCACCTCAATGAGGAAAGCCTACTGCTCGAACGCGATCGACTACACCTGCTTCTGGAAATCACGAACAGTATGACCTCGAAGCTAGATCTCCGTCGTTTGGTGGAGACACTCTCCACGAATCTGCTGAGAGTCACGCAGTGCGACTTTTGCGCTCTCCTTCTGCCGGATGCAGATAATCTGCAACTGCGCGCAACCATTCTTTACAATCCCGCAGGCCGAGGCTCCATCGTCGACGGAACGAAGGTTCCGCTGAAAGGATCGACCTGTGGCAAAGCCTTTCTCACCGGCAAGAATCAACATATCAATAGGCTCGAAGACCTCAGGGATGACCCCGACACCTATGGCAGTCGCGAAGGACGACACTTCTTCGAGCGAGTGCTGGCAGAAGGCTTAAAATCCGGATGCGAACTCCCGCTTGTAGGTCGAAAGGGAGTCGTTGGCGTTTTGGGAGCATTTAGTCGCTCGGAGAGGGCATTCTCCGAAGATGGATTTGCCTTTCTGGAACAAGTCACCCGCCAGGTAGCCGTTGCTGTTGAAAATGCATTGGAGTTTGAAAAGGCAACGGAAGACCGAGTCAGCGAGAAGAAGCGCAGACTGTACCTCGAAGAGGAAATCCGGGCTGAATTTGGGGCAATCGTCGGTGACAGCCCCGCCTTAAAGAGCGCCTTGCATCTGGTATCAGTAGTCGCGCCTACGGCATCGAGCGTGATGGTTCAGGGGGAAACAGGTACCGGGAAAGAACTGATTGCACGAGCCATTCACAATCTGAGCGATCGTAGGGAGCGGGCCTTCGTCAAATTGAATTGCGCCGCGATCCCGCTTGGGCTCCTCGAAAGTGAGCTGTTCGGACATGAAAAGGGGGCGTTCACCGGAGCGATCGCGCAGAAGACGGGACGTTTCGAACTGGCGAACAAGGGCACGCTCTTCCTTGATGAAGTCGGCGACATTCCACTGGAACTTCAGGCAAAATTGCTGCGAGTCCTGCAGGAGCAGGAATTCGAAAGGCTGGGCAGCAACCGCACTCACAAGGTCGACGTCCGCCTCATTGCAGCCACCCATCGTGATTTGCCCGCGATGGTGAAACAGACGACGTTTCGCGAAGACCTCTACTATCGGCTGAAGGTATTTCCGATCAATGTTCCCGCCCTGCGGCAACGTGCGGAGGACATACCGAAGCTGGTCTGGCATTTCACAGAGCTCTACGCGCAACGCATGAATAAGAGAATCGACACAATCCCGTCGGAGACGATGGATGCGCTCCTGCGATATCGCTGGCCGGGAAACGTTCGCGAATTGCAGAACTTCATCGAGCGCGCCGTGATCCTTTCTCCCCACACCGTATTGCGAGCGCCAACTTCCGAACTAGAACCCTTCAGCGCTCACAAAGGCCCTAATATGACCATGACGGGTCTTGAAGAAGTTGAACGAGATCACATCCTCCGTGCCCTTGAGGCAAGCAATTGGGTTGTAGGTGGCAGAAGCGGTGCCGCGGAGCGACTAGGAATGAAGCGCACGTCTCTGGTTTACAAGATGCAGAAGCTTCGGATCATCCGTCCCGCGTCCTCCCAACGGGAGAGTCGGGTACGCCAGGTGTGACAGTCTCTTGCCGCATGCCGCGACAATCGTCGCGACGAGAATCCGTCAGTGGCGGAAATCAGTCACAAATCCATCAGCTGGGAACCAAGCATGTAGGGCTGCTCTCAATTGTAGGTTCTTGTAAAAGAAGAAACTATCGGATTCATAATCTCGCTTCGAAAGTCCTCGTGCGATGGCAAGTAATCTGCTTCTTTAGAGTCACGCCTGAAATCAGTAGCGAGTGGCACATTTATATCGAGCCTCTCGCTAAGCCTAGTCTGACCTGAGAATCCGGCGACTGAAACAAGACCATGTCGATTCTCGACTCGAAATACAAAGCCGTGCGGTCGATGACATGGTCTCTCGCGGCGAATTTGTCCGCAGAAGACCAGATGGTCCAATCATGTCCGGAAGCCAGTCCCGTGAAATGGCATCAGGCCCATACAACCTGGTTCTTCGAAACTTTTGTACTCAGGCCGTTTCTCGCGGATTACAAGCCATTTCGCGAAGAGTTCCATCGTCTCTTCAACAGCTATTACATCTCTCTCGGCGAGCAGATTCCCGAGAAAAAGCAGCGCGCCTTTTTTTCTCGTCCCTCGCTCGATGAGGTCCTGGCCTTTCGCACGCACGTTGACCAGGAAATGGGAAGACTCTTAGAACGCTCTGTGGATGAGGAAGCGTCACGTCGAATCATATTGGGACTAAACCATGAGCAACAACATCAGGAGTTGGCCCTGACGGATATTAAGCACGCATTCTTCTCCAACCCCTTGCGTCCCTCGTATGAAGAACCTTCGTTCGACAGCAAGTCTAGTCAGACTATCCCGAAGCTCAGATGGCACAGTGTTCACGGTGGACTGATTCAAATCGGTCGTCCGGCAAACACGGATGACCCGATCAATTTCTGCTTCGACAACGAGACTCCCCGACACAAGGTCTATCTGGAACCGTTCCGAATCGCAAACCGACCAGTTACGTGCCGCGAGTATCTTGAGTTCATGTTGGATGATGCATATACGCGTTCCGAATTCTGGCTGTCGGATGGTTGGGAGACGGTGAAGCTGGCAGGCTGGGAGGCTCCGCTGTATTGGGAGCGCGATCCCGGTGATGAAACCGGCTGGCGCGTCTTTACCTTGCGGGGATCGCACGGGCTCTCCTGCCTTCTCGACACCCCCGTTTGCCACATCAGCTTCTTTGAAGCGGATGCCTTCGCCCGCTGGCGCGGCTGCCGACTCCCAACAGAGTCAGAATGGGAATTCGTTGCCAGCCGGAAACCGCAGACTGGGAATTTGCTGGCGAATGGGAGGCTGCACCCCGCAGTGGCGACCGGGGAGGGTGTTGACCAACTCTTTGGGGATTGCTGGGAATGGACCGCCAGCCCCTACACGGGCTATCCGGGATACAAGCCCCTTCCAGGGGCACTGGGCGAATACAACGGAAAGGTTATGTCCACTCAGATGATTTTGCGCGGGGGCTCCTGCGTCACGCCCGCAGATCACGTACGTGCAACCTATCGGAACTTCTTTCCACCCGCAACGCGTTGGCAATTCACGGGAATACGTTTAGCGGTCTAAATGGTCTTGGCTGGCATGGTTACATACCTTTATTGCGACAAAGCTCGCGACCAACTCCCGTCAGTGTTGGACATCCGTCGTGCGTCCGTCAGTGGGCGACTGAGATCTGTGCAGACTTGCGAACCGATCCCCTCAAGCCTGGAAGGAGTTAGCTTCGCTGTCAACTGTGGAGTAGGGGCATCGGCGTTTGGCACTGCGGTTGCCTTCAAGTACCCCGCATGCGCCCTGTCGCCCGCAAAACAAGCGCTATGAACAGGAGAAATACCAGTAAGTAGACCGCGGTCAAACAGATTAAACAGAGTCAGAAGGAGTTCTATGAGTACTGTTTCCAAGTTCGCTGTACCCGTGACATCCGTTCACAAAGTCGAAGCAGACGGAGTCGAAGTCTTCTACCGTGCGGCGGGTGATCCGAATGCGCCGGTGGTGCTCCTGCTACACGGATTCCCGACGTCGTCGTTCATGTTTCGCGAACTCATTCCACGTCTCGCAGATCAGTTCCGAGTGATCGCACCAGACTTGCCTGGTTTTGGATTCACGGAAGCACCGAAGGAACGAACCTATATCTATTCGTTCGACGCGCTGGCGCACACGGTGGAGGCGTTCACAGATGCTCTCGGCTTGAAACGCTACGCGATTTACGTGTTCGACTACGGGGCTCCCACAGGCTTCCGTCTGGCGATGAGCCACCCCGAACGAATCACCGCGATCATTTCACAGAACGGCAATGCCTACGAAGAGGGGCTCGGCGACGCGTGGGCACCGATCAGGAGATATTGGTCTGAACCCAGCGAAGAAAACAGAGATGGGATCCGCCAAAACATCCTGAATTTCGAAGGAACTCGTTGGCAGTACACGCACGGTGTAGCGAATCCGGAAAGCGTTGCGCCTGAGTCGTACACCTTGGACGCCGCTTTGTTGGAACGCCCTGGAAATAAGGAGATTCAGCTTGACTTATTCCTGGACTACGCATCGAATGTGAAGCTTTATCCGAAATTTCAGGACTACCTTCGCGAGTCGAAGCCACCTTTGCTGGCGATCTGGGGCAAGAACGATCCGTTCTTCATTCCCGCCGGCGCTGAGGCTTTTCGTAAAGATCTACCAAATGCGCAGGTCCGGTTCCTCGATACAGGCCACTTTGCCATTGAGACGCACGTTGCAGAGATAGCTTCTGCCATGAAGGAGTTTCTCGAGAAGGAGGTTTCGCGATGAAGTCCTCTCCTCAAATGGGCACGGCCGTGCTGGTTCACGGAGCTTGGGCCGACGGGCATTGTTGGAGTAACGTCATTCTCCCGTTGAGAAGCGAGGGACTCAAGGTGACGTGTGCTCCGATTCCTCTTACATCTTTTGAAGATGACGCCGCCACTCTTCGACGCGTCGTTGAGGGGACTAGCGGTCCAGTAATCCTCGTCGGTCACGCGTATGCGGGCTCTGTGATCGCTGCAGTCCACGATGATCGAGTGAAGTCGCTCGTCTACATAGCCGCGTTGGCGCCTGATGAAGGAGAAACGGTGGCAGATGTTTTTTATCGGACCGCCCCGCATCCCAACGCCCCCCAAATCTCACCCGATGCTCACGGCCTGATTTGGATGCCGGAAGACGGATTTAGTCAGGCAGTTGCTCATAATGCCTCCTCGGATCAATCAACCATCATGGCAGCGGTTCAGCGGCCAATCTCGGTGAACTGCATTCAGGAGAAGGTTCCCGCTCCGACGTGGAAGACAAAGCCATCGTGGTTTCTTCTTGCCGAAGAGGACCGTATGATCGACCCTGCTACTCAGCAGTTCATGGCTGAGCGAATGGGAGCAAGTATCCGATCGTACAAGGTGGATCACACTCCAATGCACACGGCTCCAGACCTGGTGGTTGACATCATTTTGGAAGCGGCACAAAGTACGTCGGCAAAGCAAACCCTTGGGCCACGGGTGTCGCTGTCAGCCGGGTGAACGGCATTCGTGGACAAGCCCTGAGACATTAGGTCAATCGAGAATGACATCATGACAGCCAAATCTGTTGCTATCGTTACTGGCGCGAGCCAGGGAATCGGTCGCGCTACTGCTGTGCGGTTAGCACGCGACTTTTACGCCGTTGTACTCATAGCCAGAAATAAAGACGAATTGGAGAAGACTGCAGTGGCGGTCAACTCCGCAGGGGCGGAGTCACTGATCTACGCGCTGGACCTGCGGGAGCCCCAGTCGGCCGAAATTATCGTCAAGGGCACACTTGATCGCTTTGGCAGAATCGATGCCCTGGTCAACATTGCCGGCGCAGTGCCACAGATTGATGTGTTCGAGATGACAGATGCCCAGTGGGACGATGGCATGGCACTCAAGCTTCACGGTGCGCGTCGCCTCACTGTACAAGCCTGGGATGCACTGAAGGCTTCGAACGGATCTGTCGTCTGGATTTCCGGAAGCGCTGCGCTCGACCCGAAGCCAGGTTTCGCCGCGGTGGCTGCGATCAACGCAGCTATCATCGCGCTGGCGAAGGCCTTTGCGGAACAGGGCATTAAAGATGGGGTTCAGGTCAACAGTATAGTGCCCGGTGCGGTTATGACGGACCGTCGTCGCTCATTCATGGACCATTGGGCTCCAGAGCACGGCATGAGCGTTGAAGAGGCGCTGGAGCAGTTTCCAGAAAAGGCCGGTATAGCTCGCTATGGTAAGCCAGAAGAAGTCGCCGACCTGATGAGCTACATGGTGTCGCCCGCCGCGAAGTGGATGACGGGAACTTCCGTTCGTATAGATGGCGGCGAAATCAAAGGCATCTAGTGAGAAACCTCAAGAGCCGTTGACTCACTGAGCCCATTGCTTACCCTCGCTTTCATCGGCAGGAGGTACGCCACAGCGAAACGCGACCGTTGAACAATCCGAATGGCGGAGCAGATGAACACGAAAGTCGAATACCTCCTCGACGACAAACGCATCAGAGAAATCGCCGCGGCCTTGCGTACTCTCGAAGACTTGAAGGGTCTGACCGAAGAGGAGTCTGCTTGGCTCGCGCTGCATGGCACAGAACAGTTTGCCGACGATGGAGACTTGATTTTCAGCCAAGGAATCCGCCGCACCACCTGACGCTTATCCTCAGTGGCGAGGTACTTGTTCATCGCCACTCATCCAGTCCGGTATCCGCCCTAATCGGCCAGACGGGGAAAATCACAGGCAAGACCCCATTCTCGCGCATCAACGATGGAACGCGGATGAAAGGCTATCTTGGAAAACTTGGTTTTTGAAGCTGCACGACAGTCATTTCCCAGAACAACTTAATGCAATACCGTCGATGACGCAGCGAATCGTCCGCGTATTGCTCGGTCGGAACCGGGAATATACGCGAGCAGCAAAGCAGATTGGTAAGTTGCTCGCCCTCAACAACCTTGCCGCGAACCTCGCTCACGAACTAAACAATCCTAAGAGTGTGGCCTCACAGTCGCCGGGCACGTCTGCTAGTGACCAAGAGCATACTCATTATCGAATTGGGATGGCTTTGGGCACGAACAACAGACTCAATACTCATCTGGACCGGGTATGAGCGCCGATCCCACTAGGGCCGGGTGTACCATCCTCTCGTCTCCAACGTCGCACCTTTCTCGGAAAGACCTCACCTCACGCAAAGGAGGCCGGTCGCAGCCATTTCTTCTTTGAGTAGTGGGGCACCAGCGCATCCACGCTCCGCGACGAATCTCACGACTAACATCCGTCACTGTCGGACATCCGTCGCAACTTCATCAACTGGGAGACTGAAAGTTGTGGTGACGTTTCCTACGATTCGGCAGAACATAAGAAAATTAGCTCGACAATAGCCCACAAAAGAGGAGGCACTGGTTTGGTGTTTCGATTGCAACCAAATAGTTGAATTGCATTACGCAAGACTTCATAAAGCGACGGGAGGCCCATAAAGATGAAAACTCTAGAACTAGATGCGGTTTCTTATCCACAAGCCAAAAGCAGGTTAACCAAATTGGCTGCATTGATAGATGATCGTAATATTCCGTTCCTGGTCACCAGTATCGGCATGATCGTTATGCTCCTATGGGCCGGAGCTTACAAGATGACTGCGCCGGGGGCCGATGGCATTACGCCCCTGGTGTCCCACAGCCCGCTGATCAGTTGGCAATTTAAAGTATTCGGGCCTTATATCGGTTCGGATTTAATCGGTTTTACCGAATGGACCGCCGCCATATTGCTTGTGGCAGGATATTTGAATCCTAAAGCCGGTGTCGTAGGCGGCTTCATCGCAACACTCATGTTCTTTATAACCAGCACTATGCTCATCACTACTCCGGGCACAACGAGTGTGGTTCACGGGGTGAGGTACATGAGCTTCTTGGGCCTGTTCCTTTTCAAGGATGTTATATCCCTGGGGGCATCGTTTTACCTGATCAGCTATTTCGGGAAAAGTGCTATCCTGTCGGAAAAGACAACGAGTAGGTAAAGAGGCCGAGACCTCAGTAATTCCCCGCCTTCATTTGGCGCCCAGCTTTTTTGTACCGGCTCGGTATGGCAGGTAGGAAGCGGCACACGGCAGGAGTGTGACCCGGCTGCAGAACTCTGACGACACTCCGTTGCTCCTAACCTGCATGATTCGTGAAGGTGTTAATAAGTGAAGCCCCCATCTGCTACAAACATGTTGTCGATGCGGTGTTTCCAGCAGCAGGAGAGGCCTTCACGTGTCCCAAGATAGCACGACAGAGTGTCTGTTGTTCCCTGAGATTTTCTTCAAACCAGTCGTGGTGCAGTTCGATCAACGGCAAGGCAGTTCTGATGGCGGCGCCCCCTGTTGAAGGCGGCCGATCGAGGCCACGGTTTGATCGGCGGTATGGCCGGGTGTCTTGAAGACGACCGGCAAGCGGGCAAGGTGGATGCATGAGTTGCCGGCGCAGCGGTATTTGTCATCGTCAACTGAAATTTGGTTCATCCGCATATTTAGTGATTCTTTCCGCCGCGGTCGCCTGGATGTAGATAAGGAGTAACTCTGGAGCCCTCCGCTGCTGCCAGTCGCTATGCGCGACGAGTTGGGAGATCTTCCTTGGGAGGGCATGCCAGTCCGTATTTATTTGCGGACTCGGAAGATCTTCTGCAGCGATAGGGATTGCCGACGGCGCATCTTCACACACGCATCCGTGTACGGAGGTCATCAGCAGGATCCGCGCCAGCGCTTATGCCGACGCTGCCCGCAAGGCTGCGCCTCAAGCGGTCTAGGGTGGCCGATCGACGGCACCTCTTGCGTAACCTGGGCGAGGCCAGTCCCCCGAGAGCGCGACCACTGCAAGAGTCGCCCGTGAGTTCTTCCGCGTCGTTCGATCTCGCGACTCGACCGCGTGGCCCAACTAGCTTCAATCTGCCAAGGGGACTGCCCTGGCCAGCTCTTCTGCCCACCTCATCCGCGATCAGGACGCAGTGCTCGCGGCCTTGCACAGCCCTGAAACAACTTCGGTCGAAGGCCAGGTCCATCGACTGAAGTTGGTCAAACGCGAGATGTATGGCCCCACGAGCTTCGACCTGCTCCGGCTGCGCGTCCTCAACACGGCCCAGATTCGGCCTCCGCAACCCGCCCGCCTAAGCACGCACAGCCTTCACCAAATGTCGATTGCCTGCGGCTATCCAAATGCCAACGACATGGCTCGCCTCGGGGCCGATCCAATTCACAAGACGTTGCTCGACCGTGTCCCTGGCACAGGACTGGATTTGGCTTCGCAGCCAACGCTGTCGCGCTTTGAAAACTCGGTCGGGACCCGGCAACTCTACCGTATGGGGGAATCCCCGGTGACCAGCGTGATCGAGCGCCCTGCCCAGCGCTTGCGCAACCGTGCCCGCCTGGTGACCATCGACCTTGATCCCACCGACGATCCAACTCGTGGAACACAGCAATTATCCTTGTTTCGACGGACACTACGACACCTGGCGCTACCTACCGGTGATGGGGTTTGTCAGCTTCAACGACGAGGCCCGAACGCAATATCCGTGTGCGGCTATGCAGCGCCCGGCAACGCGCCGTCATCCTGCACCGATGCCGGGTCTATAACGCCCGACGGCCAGTAGACTGTCCTAGAGAGGATAGCGCCTCCGCCGCCTTCCTCTTTCGAAGCCTGACCTGCGCATTAAATTGAGAGAACATGGGCTCTGAACGTGGTGCCATCTTAATTGGCCGCCAGTAGGCGTGGCTGCTTTATACCCTTCAGTAACGCCCGCCTGAGATTGCCCCTAAGGGTTGCTAGTTAACGTTGCGCTGGCGCTTGGATTCTAAACGCAAGCCCACTTCATGTTTGTGTTCAAGAGCATCGTCGGACATCCTCCCACTTATTGGCGGAAGCATTTCTCCTAACACAATCCCATGGCGGTCTAAATGGAAGCGGAGCTGATCCAGTACCAGAATTAATGACGGCAATACTCTTGCCATCAAAACGAAGACATAGCACTGCGGTCAGCGGCGCATCATCTCGGTATCGTGAGGCGCTCGCTTCGCCCCAGTGGAACGAGCGTTCTCAATACGACTCCGACCAGGCGGACCCACTCATAAGGTATACGGCATAATCGCCTTACTGCCCAATCTTGTGGGCTCGGGGCAAATCCTTATCCTAGAGGGAACGTCCATGGCTGGAACTGAGTCAGCCACTGATTCCGTCTTCGATGATGACCGGCTTCTACCATTCCTCAGCCGGATCAGAAACCAAAACGACTCCCGTCTCCCCACTTTACTTCGAACTCGTGCTTCAATCCAACAATAGTGGTGGCCGGATAGAACTGGTGACGAAATTGAGATAGGCTACGATCTCGCGGCTTCTGGCCTGCCGTCGTCCGAGCGGGTCAGGAACCACAACCAGAACAGCCGCGATGACCAAAACAGGCGCTTCCATGTGAAAATGGATACAGTCTAAGATGAAAGAAATGGATACACCCAGCGAACTGAACGAGGTCGTGCTTCCGCAGAATGTGGTCGGTCCGCTTACTCGGTCGGCGATCTTTTTGGTGCTTTGCATCCGCCAGGACGAGGATGCTTACGCAGGCCTGCGCGCATTTTGTGCGGATCTCTCGGGGTTGGTTCGCGCAGTGGAGTTTCGTGATGTAGATGCCGGCCTTACCTGCGTTGCCGGATTCGGATCAGATGCCTGGGACAAGCTCTTCGGAGCGCCTCGTCCCTCCGAACTTCATCCTTTCAGGGAGATTCGCTCCGGCGGACGGCACGCCGTCTCTACACCAGGCGATATTTTCTTCCACATTCGAGCCAAGCGCATAGACTTGTGCTTCGAATTGGCTATGCAGATCATGGATAGTATTGGAGACGTGGTCTCCGTCGCCGATGAGGTGCATGGCTTCCGCTATTTTGACGACCGCGATGTGATAGGTTTCGTCGATGGCACGGAGAATCCGCGAGGAGATATGGCACGCGAGGCCGCAATCGTCGGCGGAGAGGATCCGCCCTTTGCAGGCGGCAGCTATGTCATCGTGCAGAAGTATCTTCACGACTTGAAGGCATGGAATGCTCTTCCGGTCGAGATGCAAGAACGGATCATCGGTCGTCGCAAGCTCTCGGATGTGGAACTGAGTGACGCGGACAAGCCCGCCTCCGCACACAATGCGCTCACCAATATCGAGAAGAACGGACGTCAGCTTCAGATCCTCAGGGATAACATGCCTTTCGGGCGTCCAGGCCATGGCGAATTCGGAACATACTTTATAGGCTATAGCCGCACGCCACAGATTACCGAGACCATGCTGGAGAACATGTTCATCGGCCGGCCGCCTGGAACCTACGACCGACTGCTCGACTTCAGCCACCCTGTGACTGGCAGTCTCTTCTTCGTGCCTACGGGGACGTTTCTCGACAATGTCACCACTGATGCACCGAACGCAGCAGAGAGTGCTGAGACTTCAGCCGCAGACCTGCCGTCGTCCGCGCTCGAACCCAAGCCAGTTTCCCTACTCGATACATCACTCAGAATAGGATCACTAAAGGGAGAGAAAGATGAATAACCTCCATCGAGAACTTGCGCCAATCTCCGACGCTGCGTGGGCGCAGATTGAGGAAGAGACGACGAGAACGCTGAAGCGGTATCTGGCCGGGCGACGTATTGTGGACGTCCCATCGCCGGAAGGAATCGCTTCGCAAGGTGTGGGGACCGGGCATCTTAAGTCAATCTCCGCTCCCGCAGAGGGCATCATCGCAAGACAACGCGAGGTAAAACCGCTGGTGGAGTTGCGGGTTCCGTTTGAACTGTCTCGTCAAACAATCGACGACGTGGAGCGTGGTTCTGACGACTCCGACTGGCAGCCTGCGAAGGACGCCGCGAAGAAACTCGCTTTTGCTGAAGATCGGGCGATCTTCAACGGATACCATGACGCAGATATCCAGGGTATTCGGGAAAGCACCAGTAACCCCATCGGCACACTGCCGGCTGATGTACGGGATTATCCAGATGCGATTGCCCATGCGTTGAGCCAGTTGCGGCTGGTGGGTGTCAATGGACCCTACTCGGTTGTGCTGGGGGCCCAGGAATATACGGCACTTGCCGAAACCCGAGATCACGGATATCCCGTGCTTGAGCATGTGAAGCGCATCGTGGACGGCAACTTGATATGGGCGCCCGCGATTGAAGGCGCGTTTGTTCTGACGACTCGGGGAGGCGACTTCAAACTCAACATCGGACAGGATGTTTCGATCGGCTATCTCGGCCACACCGATTCTGTTGTGCAGCTGTATCTTCAGGAGACGTTCGTCTTCCGGATGCTCACCACCGAGGCAGGCGTGGCGTTATCGCCGTCACCGAAATCGTCCTGATCGACAATCGACTGCGTAGAGGCCGGGGATGACTAATCCATAAAGAGCAGTCTGAAGTAATCCGTGCGAGTGAAAAACGCCGGAGAGCGTCTTCCGCCCGAACACCACCGGTTGCTACCGAGGCGCCGCCGCAGCGGAGCGAAGCCCCTGCATCGCGGAGCGGAGGGTGGCGCCTCATCGCGCTTCGATCTCTGGAGGCGGAGCGATCTTTCATAATGCATTGACTTTATAGTGGGCGCAGCAGGATTCGAACCTACGACTTCCACCGCGTGAATGTGGCCACCTCCGCGCAAGTTATTGACGCCATAATACTTATAAGTCAGCAAAGCCGGCCTAATCGGCAATATTTGCCACAAAGCCAGGACACGACCGAGTGGGCATGGGGCTGGTCCGCGGGGGATCGGCCCAGCTCGGCTCTCCTTCCCTTCCCTGATGCTCATAGCTGCCGCCCCTTACTGCCGCTGTGCGCTTCTGCTCCGTCGAGCAACGTACCCTACGCGGAACCGGAAAAGATCACCAGCCTCGCGCTGCCCGGAAATATCGGCACGCACCGCGACGGATCGTGACTCCTCTGCTGTCCGGAACTCCGGGTTTTTCAGGTTAGATCTGGCCGGAGAGCGACTCCTGGATAGGCTTCATGCGGCGTGCGGATTTATGGTGCAGTGGGTCTTTCCGAAGGGCTGGCGAAGGCGGACATCAACGTCCTGCCGATCCAAGACGGGGAGCTGAGGATTTGGACTAACGAGTCGATACTGCGTCAGCCCACCGATCAGATTCTCGAGGCCTTACTTGTCCAGGACTTGACTTGGTGTCGGTTGTCGTCCTTGGGTCTTGCGGGCCGAATATTGCGAGATGTATAAATAAGCCAAATCAGGCGACTATCCCCGATGGGGTTCATCGCGTGCAGCACTGGATCCTTCGCCCCCTGCCACGAAACGATCACCTGGGACAACGTTGATCTTGATGATGATCAGTGTGCCGCGTTAGCTTGCTAGGCGATAACGAACGGCACGAAAGTTCTTCCGAGAGAAGCGTATCGAAGTCGCGGGCAAGAGCGCTCGCTGAAGCATCAGCTCGACCGGTCGGAACGGCCAACGGTTCCCTGGCCTGCTTTCCGGTGCAGCCAGCTCCATCCGGCTTCCCCATGCCAGAGATGCCAGAGAATTGCTCTTCACTTATTTTCGGGCTCCCCCCACCATGTGCCTACCCTCCAAACGCTTCGTCGTAGCTGAAATTGCAGAGCGGATCGGCGCGCAACAGCAACGGAAGGCTGAATGCGATCGACTGAATGAAGTGCCCCACCGGGTAGGCGCGCCATCGTCCAGGCCAATTGGCGATTGCTGTGGCCCAGACGTACGATCAACTTCCTGTTCTAGAACGTTGCAGAAGCTGCTCGCAGAAGCGCACAAGCGCGGTCCGCTCGGCTCGGAGGCGACGGCCTTAGCGACACCCGAATTGTTGAGAGCGAAGGCTAGGGCGAGAGTTCGCCTATCGGCGCCCGGCCCGCCAGCAGCGGGCGCGAGTCAGGGCTGGCCGCGATGTTGCCGCTCGTTATTGCGAATGAGTGTAGTTCACTTCGGAGTACTACCAGAGATTTCAAGATGACCGGCAACATCGCAATGATTCTGGAGGCAACATGAGGACTCTATCTAAGTTAGCCAGCAGACGGACGAGTTGGTTGGCAGTCGTGCTGCTGACCGTAATTTCGCTCATGCCGACAACCGGCGTGTATGCACAGTCCGACAACGGCAGTATTGTCGGAACGGTGACCGATACAACCGGCGCGGTCATTCCTAACGCGGCGATCGCAGTGACGAACATCGACACTGGATTGCAGTTCACTAGTAAGAGTAATGACGCGGGTGAGTTTCAAGTCTTTGCAGTGCCCCGTGGCAACTACAAGGCCGATGTGCAAGCGCAGGGATTCCAGAGCCAGACGGCCAACTTTGCGGTCCAAGTGGCGAGCGCGCAGACGCTCCAATTCAAACTGACTGCCGGTCAAGTAAGCCAGACCGTGGATGTGTCGTCAGCGGCTCCGCTGGTGAACACCTCGAATGCCACCATCGGCGAGGTGGTCCAGGGCGAACAGGTCACCGACCTTCCCCTGAACGGCCGCAACTTTACCGGCCTGGCGCTGTTAGCTCCTGGGGTAACCCGCGGCTCTTATGGCGATGCGGCCAGTGGTACGAGCGGCAACTCGGAGACCTTTCGCAACAGTGAGAGCGGCGGAGCTTCCATATCGGTCAATGGCCTGCGTCCGCAGGCGGACAACTTCCTGCTCGACGGGGTCGACGACAACGACTCTCTGGTCAACACCATCTTGATCTTCCCGAACGTCGATGCCACACAGGAGTTCAAGATCGACACCAGCGTCGCTCCCGCGGAATACGGGCGCGCGGGTGGTGCGATCGTGTCAAGTTCCATCAAGAGCGGCACCAATACGTACCACGGCTCGCTGTTCTGGTTCTATCGCAGCGGCAACTTCGATGCTAATCCCAGCTACCAGCTCCTCAATGCCCCACCGAGCCCGAATCCATCGTTTAACCGCAACCAACCAGGCTTCTCGGTCGGCGGACCTCTCCTCAAGAACAAGCTCTTCGTCTTTGGCGACTACCAGGCCTTCCGCGAAACACAACCGATCAACCCATACTTCGTTACGGTGCCGACGGCTCTGATGCGCACCGGAGATTTCAGCGAGTTGCTCCCTACCTCCCCCAACTTCGACACGGCGAACGGGCCTTCGGTGGACAGCGAATTCACCGAACCCTATTGCTTGATCCACCAGAACGCCTCATACACGAAGAACGGCCAGCTGTACAATCCGATGACCTGCCAACCAATTCCGAACAATCAGATCGCACAGGCGGGCATTCCGATCAATACCGCGGCACTCAATTACTTCAATGTCTACCCAGCGCCTACCCGGGCCGGCGTCGTCAATAACTTCCTTGCCCACGAACAGCAGTTCACCCACTACAACACCTTCGACGTTCGCTTCGACTGGAACGCGAGCTCGAAGAATGTAGCCTTTGTCCGCTTCAGCTACGACAACTCGGCCTTCACCAAGACACCTGAGTTGGGAACCCTCCCGTCGGGCTTCGGCACCGGTTCTGCGTACACGCATGCACGCGCGTACGCCTTGGGCTACACCCATATCTTCACCCCGACGATCGTCAACACACTGCTGATTGGCTATAACCGCAACAACTTCGGCTATCAGCCGCCGTTCTATGGCGTAGCGCTGTCGGCAAGTCTCGGTATTGTCAACGCCAACCGTAACCAGAACACCAGCGGCGGCGCCCTTATCGGAGGAAACGCGGGCATCGATTACACCGGCGACTACGGCCTGTATGCTGTGCCTCAGAACACCTTCGAGATCAGCGACAGCGTGGACTGGGAGCGCGGACATCACTCGCTCAAGTTCGGAGCGACCGGGATTCTGCGCAATATGGAATACTTCCGTCCCATCTCCGGCAAGGGATACTTCAACTTTGGCAATGGCGACTTCACCGGTTTCCCGACCGCGGAGATGCTGATCGGCTTTACGGACTCGTACGGCATCGGCGCACAGAGCGGCTACTTCAGCAATATCAGCTACGAAGACGGCTTTTTTGGGCAGGACGAATGGCGCCTGAACCAGCGGCTGACGCTGCAACTAGGTCTGCGCTACGACATCATCACGCGGCCCTACGAGGTCCAGAACCGCCAAGCTTCGTTTGACATCTACACCGCCAGTTCCACCTATGGTCAGGTGCTCGAAGCCGGCCAGAACGGGGTAACGCGGGCCATCATCAACAATAGCTTTACCGACTTCGCTCCGCGTGTCGGCTTTGCCTACGACCTGCATGGCAGCGGCAAAGAGGTGCTTCGTGGAGGGTACGGTATCTTCTACTTCCCGGATTACGGCGGCATCGACAATCAGCTCGGGCAACAGCCCCCATTCGGTGGCAGTGTCTCCTACTTGGCGCAGCATGGATACTGCGTGACCTTCACCGGTCAGACGCCTGCCCCGGGTTCGGCCTACAGTTGCAGTCAGCCAGCACAGCAGACCACACCGTTGCCTCTGCCTGGCTACCCGAACTTCAACCCGGCAACTCCTCCTACCGGTCTGAGCACACTGGCGGTCAACCGGAATGACAAGAACCAGCAGATTCAGGAGTGGAACCTGCAGCTGGAGCAGCAGCTCACGCAGCGCGATGTCCTGGACATCGCCTACGTCGGGACGAAGTCCGATCATCTTTCCACCTACTACAACTACAATCTCTTCCAGTTCGGGACCGGACTGCAGAACCTTCCGAATTTGGGCACGATCATGTTCAACAATTACAACGGCACCGCAAACTACAACGGCCTGCAACTCCACTACGAACATCACCAGGGCACCAATCTGTTGATCACCGGCTCCTATGCCTGGTCGCATGCTCTGGACGATTCGCCCGGTTCGAATCTGACCTCGACGACTCCGTTGTACTACAATCCAACTGCCGATTACGGCAACTCGCTGCAGGATGAGCGCCATGTCTTCAGCTCGTCCATCCTGTACAAACTGCCCTTCGGTCGCGGACAGATGTTTGGTAGCCACGTCAGCTATCCCGTCAATCTGGCCGTCGGTGGATGGCAGATCAACGTAATCGGACGTATGGCGACCGGAACCCCGCTTGATCTTTCGGTGAATGGCGCCGTCGATGCCGATCGTCCCGATTTGGTTGGGTTGATCACATATTCCAAGAGCATCAACAAGGGCACTTGGTTCAACCCCAGCGCCTTCGCAGCCGCGCCAACGATCGTCGCCAATGGCCAGACCGTGTTCTCGCGCCTGGGTACGCTCCGTCGCGACCAGACCTACGGGCCGGGCTCGCGTGCGGCGGATGTGTCGATCCAAAAGAACGTCCAGTTTACCGAGCGCTATGTTCTGGAACTGCACGGCGATGCCTTCAACATCACCAACACGCCCCAGTTCCAGAATCCGGATGCCGGTCTGCATGATGCGACCTTTGGAAAGATCACCGGAACCCAACTGGATTCACAGCGGGAACTACAGCTTGCAGCACGATTTACCTTTTAGCCTGCAATTCTGCTGAATGAAGGGCCCATGCAGATCACGGTGGGCGAGCTAGCATTCTGCAGGAAAGACCGCGATCCATCCGATTTATCAGTACATGCCCAGTAGCATCGGCTGGCTGAGCGGGACGGTGATACGGAGGGTATTCTTTTCGATTCGGACCGATGTGTCCGCTCCCCAGTTTGATGGTGGACGTAGCAGGATTCAAACCTACGACTTCCACCGCGTGAATAGCCGGTTTTGAACTGATAATGTATGGCCGGTTTTCAAGTGATAACCGAGGCTAACACCCTCGCAATCGACAACCAGACGAGATCTACAATTTGCCGTGATCTTGCCAAAGCCACGGCGAGGTCCCGGACCACATTCGCAATGTATTTCAAGAAAGTCGCCGAAGTCGGTCCGCTCACAATCGATCAGAATCACGTCCACTGGTTGACGGGAGAATGCTTTCGCGACGCTCAATCCGGCAAATCCACCGCCAATGACCACGACCTTTTTCCTCAATCGATGCTCCAGAGCATACTTTCTTGGCATTTTCCTCGACCTGGCTCTTGTGGTTCTGCGGCGTGTCGGGATGATTCGACTCGCCTATGCCAGATGCCACGATGTTTCGTTCTTATATCGATCTGCCTAGTTTCTCAAGGTGGAACCCCCTACCCTCGCCGAACCTTTTCGCCATCGCCGAAACTTGATCCTCAGAAATGCCGCTGTTCGCGATTTAGCCATCACCCTCCAAAATTGTGCATTTACGCGCTTCATCCACGCGCCGCGTAGGGCCGAACGTTGTGTTGACTTCCTAGTGAGCCATTCCATATCTATTTCCTCTTCTCCT
>FSYS01002445.1_pt1 | contig 98367 bp, 83 predicted proteins | sample 1638491 | NCBI WGS metagenome assembly FSYS01 (sample SAMEA3914788, study PRJEB12502) | metagenome | biome: forest; material: soil | place: Canada | collected 2011-07-03 | depth 0.1 m | reverse complement strand
GAAGCTCTCGTGACCAAGGGGAGGCGGCGTAAATCCGGCGGTCGTGCAGTGAAGGAGTGCGTTCTTACCTGGGGAGATCTCCCCTTGTGCCTGAAAGGGTGACGGTGCAAACCGGCGCGAGAGGCCAGCCGAGGCCGTAGTAGTTTGCTCGCAAGAGTAAACGAAGGGCTGAACGAGAAGGAGTGATTCCTATCAAGGCGATGTGTTGGAAATGGCATCAGATGTCCGCATTGGCGGAGCAGTCTGGAGCAGTCTGGAGCAGTCCGGAGGAGGCGCGGTGAAGCCGAGTCTAATCGGGTCAGTGATGAAGACCGGCGCCCTCAGCCAAAGAGCACAGGGCTAACCTCAACTTCTCGAACCGCCCGGCGCGGGCCTGGATGCCGGATGGTGTGGGAGGGGAGGGACTGTGAGGTCCTCCCTATCCCGATTAACTGTGTGCGTGGCGTACGACTGGGCTTAGCTGGCGCGGCGCTTGGCGTAGGCGACGGCGGGAGAGGTGGTGGATTCGCGGACGATGAGCTCGGGCTCGATGCGGAGGACGCTGGGCGTGGCCTCGCCGGCGAGTTTGCGCAGCAGCGTTCTTGCGGCGGTGCTGCCCATGAGCTGGAGTGGCTGGCGGATGGTGGTGATGCGGGGGACGTGGAAGGAGGCGGACTGGATGTCGTCGAAGCCGACGATGGAGACATCGTCGGGGACGCGGAGGCCGGCGTCGTGGAGGGCGCGGATGCTGCCCATGGCCGAGATGTCGTTGAAGCAGAGGATGGCGGTGAACTCGCGCTTGCGGTCGATGAGGTTGTGGATGGCGGGGTAGCTGATCTCGGGCGAGGTGGAGTCTTTGTCGAGTTGGAGGGTGAGTTTGCGGTCGACGGTGAGGCCGAACTCGCGGGCAACCTGCATGGTGGCGGCCCAGCGAGGCTCGGTGTCGGTGCTGATGGACTGGCCCTTCATGAAGACGATCTTGCGGTGGCCGAGCTCGTAGAGATGGCCGAGCGCGAGGCGGGCGGCGCGCTCGTGGTCGAGGACGACGTTGGGGATGTCGGGCAGGGCGGTGTGGCCGGCGACGAGGACGGTGGGCAGCGGCGGCGGGTCGGTGAGGTGGGTGTCGATGGCGAGGATGCCGTCGACGCCGCGCGACTGCAGAAGGTCGGGATAGGCCTTGATGAGATCGATCTTGTGGCGGTGGTGGACGGTGAAGTAGAAGTAGCCCTCCTCCATGAGAAGGTCGCCGATGCCGCTGAGGACCTGGGAGTGGTAGCCCTCGCCGAGCTCGGGGAGGAGGATGCCGACGGTCTGCATGCGCTTGCCCTGGAGGGTGCGGGCGATCATGCTGGGATGGTAGTTGAACTGGGCGGCGGCGGCACGGACGCGCTCGCGGGTGGGCTCGGGGATGGAGCGGCCGGGGGTGTTGTTGAGGACGAAGGAGATGGTGGAGGGGCTGAGGTCGAGGTGCTCAGCCAGGAACTTGAGGCTGGCGCGGGGTGCCGAAATTCTGGGACTCGGATCGGTTTTCGACATGAATATAAGTTCGCTGCCTGGAGAATGGCGTTCAAAAGTATCAATAAGTTATGCCTGCGGGAGGTCGATCCGTCAACAGGAATACGAATATCGATTGGGTGAATGGATGCGTTGCCGCGGTGCACAGGGGCGGGGCATTATTGGGGGACGGTAACGGGTTGGCGCTGGCGGACCAGGCGGAAGACGCAGAGCAGGGCGACGGCGGTTCCGCAGGCGGCGAAGAGGCTGGCGCTGGGATAGCCGAAGCGGTCGGCGACGGCGCCGCCAGCGATGGCTCCGCCGGCGGAGGCGACGGCCGCGGCGGCGTTGAAGAGGCCGAGCGCGGCACCTTTTCCGAACGGGGCAAGCTCGGCGGAGAGGTCGTTGGAGGCGACGCTGAGCAGCGGCCAGATGCCCTGGAATGAGCCGAAGAACACGATCACGAGCAGGGCGGGCGAGTCGAGGTGCAGGAGGCCGAGAAGGCCGAGTCCAGCGAGCGCCAGCATGCGGACGGCGATGCCGATACCGAGCACGAGGGCGGGGCCCCGACGGTTGGTGAGGCGGCCAGCGACGTTGTAGAGCGGGATGCTGAGCAAGGTGGCGATCGACATCAGCATGGAGGACTTGGCGACGGTGAGGCCGAAGCTCTTGAGCATGAGGACGGGATAGAGGGAGGAGAAGGAGGAGACGGCGAGGGAGAAGAAGAACCAGGCCGTGAGGAAGAGCCCGAAGGAGGTGGCGAGGATGGCGCCGAGGCGCTTGAGGTCGCAGAGATGGAGGCGGTGCAGGCGGCTGGTGACAGAGCCGGCGAGGGGTTCGACGCGGCGCAGGAGGCCGGCGAGCTCGGCGCGGGTGACCTTGATGATGGGAACGTGGAAGGGACCGCCGGGGACGGGAAGTCCCCAACCGCCGACGATGAGAGCTGGGGCGACGAGGGCGGCGGAGAGGATCATGCCCAGCTCGGGGTGGAGCAGGCCGGCGCCGGCCATGCCGAGGACCGAGCCGATGGCGTTGAAGGTCTGCAGCCAGCTGATGCGCTGGCCCCATTCGGTGGCTGGGGTGAACTCGACGACGAAGAGGCTGGCGACGGTGTTGGAGGCGCCGGTGCCGAAGCCGATGAGGAAGGCGCTGAGGAGCCAGAGGCTTGGGTTCTTGACGAGGGCGAAGCTGAGGAAGCCGGCGGCGATAAGGAGGAAGCCGCCGAAGAAGATGGCGCGATAGTCCTTGGTGCGGTCGGAGACCCATCCCCAGAAGGGTGCGAAGAGGGCGCCGCAGTTCTGCGCGGCGATGGCGGTGCCGATTTGGGTCGCGGAGCCGCCGCCGTCGGTGACGACGAGGGGGATCAGGATGACGGCGGCGCCGGAGGCGAGGGCTCCGAGGATGGCGTAGGCGAGATACCAGGGTTCGATCCAGCGCCCGAGGCTGCGGGTGGGAATGACGGCGGCGGGAGCGGCGATGGGGCCGGGTGCGGAAGGGGACAAACAGACCTCCAGAGATGGTTGTAGGTGCAGTGTCGTCGCGGCGGGATGGCCCTCGCTGCATGCTTCCGAACTTGGATGCAGGGCGGCGTGCGGGGAGTTTGTCGAGGGGGAGGTGTGATGGACTATCCTAGAGAAGACAGATTCTCGAGACGCGTCATGTCCTCGTCTGAAAAGGAAACAGTACATTGCCACTGAATTGCGGAATCGTTGGCCTGCCCAACGTCGGAAAATCCACTATCTTCAACGCCCTCACCTCTGCGAAGGCGCAGGCTGCCAACTACCCGTTCTGCACGATCGATCCGAACACCGGCGTGGTGACGGTGCCGGACGAGCGGCTCTCCAAGATCTCCGCGCTGATTCAGCCAAAGTCGCTGGTGCCGACGACGATGGAGTTCATCGACATCGCAGGGCTGGTGGAGGGCGCGAGCAAGGGCGAAGGGCTAGGCAACCAGTTCCTGGGACACATTCGCGCGACCGACGCGATCTGCCACGTGGTGCGGTGCTTCGATGATCCGGAGGTAGTGCACGTCGCTGGCGGGGTGAATCCGCTGCATGATATGGACATCATCAATACCGAGCTGCTGCTGGCCGATCTGGACACGGTGGAAAAGCGGAATACCAAGGTGGAGCGCGCGGCCAAAGCGAGCAGTGACGGCAAGGTGAAGGCCGAGCACGCGATGCTGCAGAAGCTGCTGGCGGTGCTGAACGCGGGCAAGCCGGCACGCACGGCGGACCTGACCGATGATGAACGGCTGCTCTCGCGCGATCTGTTTCTGATTACCGCGAAGCCGCAGCTGTATGTCGCGAACGTCGATGATGCTTCGCTGATCGAGGGCAACGCCTACACGGCGTTGGTGGAGAAGCGCGCGGTGGACGAGGGTGCGCAGGTGGTGCTCATCTGCGGTGCGATGGAGTCGGAGATTGCGCTGCTCGAGCCGGCGGAGCGCGACGAGTTCCTGAAGGACCTGGGGCTGTCGGAGCCGGGGCTGAACCGGTTGATTCACTCGGCGTATCGGCTGCTGGATCTGATTACGTACTTCACGGCAGGCGTGCAGGAGGTTCGCGCGTGGACGATCCGGCGCGGTACCAAGGCTCCGGGAGCGGCCGGCGTAATTCACTCGGACTTCGAGCGTGGATTCATCAAGGCCGACTGCTATGCGTCGAGCGATCTGTTCGTGCTGGGTAGCGAACAGGCGGTGAAGGAGAAGGGACTGCTGCGGTCGGAAGGCAAAGAGTATATCGTCAAGGACGGCGATATTCTGTTCTTCAAGTTCAACGTCTAATCGCTTTGTGACTATTTGTATGGCAAATAAGACCGGCTTGGGAGCGCTCTGCGGTGCGCTCCGGGCCGGTCTTTCTGTTTGCGCTGTTTGACAGATACGGGTAAGGGATCTCAGTCGAATTAGACAGGCCGGGTCGACATCCGAGCTTTCCCCGAGCCCTTGAGGAGAGTGTGATGAAGCGTTCCGAAGTGACTGAGATGATTGTGGCGGCGCGCGTGAAAAAGGGCCTGCGGTGGGCGGATGTGGCCAAGGAGGTGGGCGGCAGCAAGGAGTGGGTGACCGCTGGATGCCTGGGGGCAGATGACGTTCAACGCCAAGCAGACCGGGGCCGTGGTCGCTCTCTTTGAGCTGCCTGCGGAGGCGGCGCTGCAGACGCCACCGTATCGCGGCTCGTTGCCAACGGAGGTTCCGACCGATCCGTTGATCTATCGGTTTTATGAGCTGATCAGCGCGTATGGCACGACGTTCAAGGAGCTGATCTACGAGCAGTTTGGCGATGGGATCATGAACGCCATCGACTTCAAGATGGAGTTACAGCGAGAGAAGGACCCGGCGGGCGATCGGGTGGGGATCAAGCTGAGCGGGAGGTTTCTGCCGTACAGGGAGTATTGATCTTCGGTCGATCTGAAGCGAGTAGAATCGCGTGAGTTCATCCGTTTGGAGAAGGAGTAACCGAGATGACGACACAAGCCAAGGCCAGTCTGGTTCCCCCGTTCACGCGCGAGACCGCTGTCGCAAAGGTGCGCAAGGCGGAAGATGGATGGAACTCGCGCGATCCCGAGAAGGTCTCGCTGGCGTATACGGTCGATAGCGTGTGGCGCAACCGCGCCGAGTTTGTAACCGGAAGAGAACAGATCGTCCAGTTCCTGACGCGCAAGTGGAATTATGAGCACGAGTATCGATTGATTAAGGAGCTGTGGGCCTTCGATGGAGCGCGGATTGCGGTGCGCTTTGCGTACGAGTGGCATGATGACTCGGGCAACTGGTTCCGGTCGTATGGCAACGAGAACTGGGAGTTCGATGCGCAGGGGGTGATGCATCATCGGCACGCTTCGATCAACGACCGCGCGATCAAGGAGTCGGAGCGTCTGTTTCATTGGCCGCCCGGACGGCGCCCGGACGATCATCCGGGCCTGAGCGACCTGGGGCTGTAGCCGCGACGGTGGCTTCGCCGCTCTCCCTCCCTGAAGGGGGAGAGAGAGCGTGTTTTTTGGGGCGCGCGCGGCGGGGCGTGGGGGGGCGGCGCCGGCGAGGCCTTATGGGGCATAACGATTTCCGATTTCCGTTCTTGTCTGGGGCGCCCTAATGTCAAGACATTATGAAGACACAGGGCGAACACCAAACAACAATCGCGATCATAGGAGGGGGAGTCAGTGGGGCGCTTACGGCGTATCACTTGACCGAACAGGGGAGGGATGCACGTGTGGTGGTGATCGATCCGCGGGCGGATTTGGGGCTGGGGCTGGCTTACTCGACGCCGAGCCTGCGGCATCTGCTGAATGTGCCGGCAGGAAAGATCAGTGCGCTGCCGACGGAGCCGGATCATTTTCTGAACTGGTTGCGCGCGCACTACGATGCGGAGGCGACGGAGAAGACCTTTGCGCCGCGCGCGGTCTTTGGACATTACGTGCAATCGCTGGTGGCGGCCGCACACGGGATCGAGCATGTGCAGGCGGCGGCGGTGGACTATCGTCCGGCGGGCGATCGGGCGGTGGTGGTGCTCGATGACGGATGCGAGCTGATGGTGGATCGGGTGGTGCTGGCGACGGGGAACTTCGATCCGGCGCCGCTGCGGGGAGTGGATGCGAAGGCGATCGCGAGCGGGGCATACCGCCACAATGCGTGGCGCGCGGAGACCTACGCGGGGCTGGATCCGGATGCGGAGGTGACGGTGATTGGCACGGGATTGACGGCGGTGGACGTGGTGCTGCGACTGCGCGAGCTCGGACATCGGGGGACGATTACGGCGGCGTCGCGGCATGGCGTGTTTCCGAATCGGCATGCGGAGTATGTGCCGCTGGCGCAGAGTGCGATTTCGCTGGAGACGGCACCCACGTGCGTGGCGTATCTGCGGGCGCTACGCAAGGCGATTCGCGAGGGCGCGGACTGGAGGGCGGCGATCGACAGCCTGCGGGCGTCGACGAATGATCTGTGGCTGGCGCTGCCGCTCGGGGAGCAACAGCGCTTCCGGCGGCTTCTGCAGCGGCGCTGGGACGTGGTGCGGCATCGCATGGCGCCGCCGATCGCGGCGGTGATTCAGGGGGAACTGGCGGCGGGAACGCTGCGGATTCGCGAGGGTCATCTTGAGAGCGTGGAGGTCGCGGCGGGCGGGGCGACGGTGACGATCCGCAGGGGAGCGGGTATGGAGAGCTTCGCGGCGGCGCGTGTGATCAACTGCACGGGGCCGAGCATGAACTATCGCCGGGTAAACTCGCCGCTGCTGGAGAGCCTGTTCGCGCAGGGGCTGGTGTCGGCGGGACCGATGGGCGGAGGGTTTGATTGCACGCGGGAGGGCGCGCTGATCGGGGCGGATGGCGAGGTGACCGAGGTGCTCTTCAACCTGGGGCCGGGGCGGTTGGGGACGCTGCTGGAGTCGATTGCGATCCCGGAGATTCGCGAGCAGGCGGTGGAGTTGGCCGAGATGCTGGTGAACGAGAAGGTATGTGCTGGGGCAGCGGCATGACCCTTGTTGCCCAACGCGATCTCGGTGTGGACCGCAGGGCTGGTGCCGGCGCTCGTCTGATCGTCTGGGAGGGGGCGATTGCGGTGGGGCTGGCGAGTGGTCTGGCGTGCGTGGGCGTGCGGCTGTTTTATCGGTTGTTGCAGTGGATCTTTGTGGGGAGCGCGGGGCTGCTTCCGCAGGCCGCCGCCATGCTTTCGCCGGAGCGGCGCGTGCTGACGCCGATGCTGGGGGCGGTGGGTGCGATGCTGGTGTTGTGGGCGGTGCGGCGCTGGGCCGGGGGCAACGAATTTGTAGAGTATGTGGAGGCGGTTCGGTTCGAGGAGGGCCACATTCCGTTTGCCGCGACGCTGTGGCGGACACTGTCGTCGGCGTTTTCGGTGGCGACGGGGGCGGCGATCGGACGCGAGGGATCGATGATCCAGTTCGCGGCGGCGGTCAGCGCGTGGGTGGGCGCGCAGGCACCCTTTCGACGGGTGCCGCTGACGCGACAGGTGGCGTATGGCGCGGCGGCGGCGGTGGCGGCGGCGTACCAGGCGCCGCTGGCCGGGGCGTTCTTTGCGATGGAGATCGTAGTGGGAGAGTGGGTGTGGGAGGAGCTGCCGCCGTTGCTGCTGGCCGCGACCGCGGGGTGGTTTGTGAGTTCGAGGCTGCTGGGCGGAGGGCCGTTGTTCGCGGTGAGCGAGGGGCATCTGTTCTCGTGGCAGGCGCTGTGGGCGCTCCCGCTGGCGTTGCTGCTGGGGGCGCTTGGCCCGTTGTACCAGGCATCGCTACGCAGCCTGCGGATGGCGGCGCGATGGCCGCTGGCGCTGCTGTGGAGCGGGCTGGTGGTGGGGGCGCTTAGTCTGCTGCATACGGAGGTCTGGGGGAACGGGGATGTGGCGCTGCTGCATCTGCTGCACGGCTCTCCGGCGCTGTCGGGAGTGGCGGTGGTGCTTGCGCTGCGTCTGGTGGCGACGACCTTCTGCGTGGGGACGGGGACAGTCGGTGGGGTGTTTACGCCGACGGTGTTTGTGGGCGGGGCGCTGGGGTTGGTCGCGGGTCATCTGCTGCAGGTCGGGCATCCGGTGCTGCTGGCGATTGTGGGGATGAGCGCGCTCTTGGGGGCGGTGACCGGCGCTCCGGTGATGGCCGCAGTGATGGCGGTGGAGTTGACAGGACAGTGGCAGCTGCTGGTGTTGTTGTTGCCGCTGAACTGGATTGCGACCGGATTAGCACAGCGGATCTCGCCGCACTCGCTGTATGCCATCGCGACTCCGACGCCGGTGGAGGAAGTCGCGGTATCCTGAGCACGAAGTTGATTCTCCAGCGCAACTGAATCGACGAAAGGACGCGCGAGCCGCTGCGGCAGCAAGCGGCAACGCTCGATGACTGGGACCTTATGCTCGAGAACTTTCGGATTCGCGTCTTCCGTGTGGTGGCGCATCATTTGAACTTCAGTCGAGCTGCGGAGGAACTGTTGCTGACGCAGCCAGCGGTGACGCAACAGATCAAGGCGCTCGAGGAGGAGTTCGGGGTGCCGTTGTTCGATCGGGGCGGCGGACGCATCGGGCTGACGCCGGGCGGCCGGGCGCTGCTTCCCTTCGCGGATAAGATGAAGACGCTGTCGGAGGAGGCCGCGGCGGCGGTGGCGGGCGCCTACGGACAGCAGGGCGGGGAACTCGCGCTGGGAGCTTCGCAGACGATCGGGCAGTACCTGCTGCCGAACTTCGTCGCCGCATTTTTGCATTCGAACCCGAATGTGCGCATACGGGCGCGCAGCGGAAATACGGATGCGATGCTGGAGGCGTTGCTGGCACGCGAGATTCACCTGGCGTTAATCGAGGGTCCGGAGCATCGCAAGGATCTGCGCATCGAGCCGTTCATGGACGATCATATGGTGCTCGTGGTGCCGGCGCGGCATGACTGGGCGGACCGCGAGGTCAAGGTCGCGGATCTGGCGCAGGAGCCGCTGCTGATGCGCGAGTTTGGCTCGGGCTCGCGGCGCGTAGTGGAGCAGGCGCTGACGACGGCCGGACTGAAGGTGAAGGACCTGAAGGTGAGCATGGAGCTGGACTCGACGGAGGGCTTGCTGAGCGCGGTGGAGGCGGGCCTGGGCGTGGCCTTCGTGTCGCGGTGGGCAGTTCGCAATCAGCTTTCGCTGGGGTCGCTGAAGCTGGCGCGGGTGCGCGGGCTGCAGCTCTCGCGCAAGCTATCGCTCGCGTATGCGGCGGGTCCGGAGCCTACGGGGAGCGTGGGTGCGTTTCGCAGCTTTCTGCTGAGCCGCTCGCTGGATCTTGCTCCGCGAGTGACGGGCAGGCGCAGTGCGAATGCGCTGTGAATGGCTGTCACTGGACGGGTTGCTGGCCGTTGGGGTATGGAGCGCGTTGATGCTCCGTTGAGGCGGAGCGCAGCTCGTCGGCACTGACGGGCAGGGTGATGCAGAAGGTCGCGCCGGGGCCTTCGGTGGGCGCGGCCCAGAGCGAGCCGCAGTGGGCGACGATGATCGAGCGGCAGATGGCGAGGCCCATGCCCATGCCGCGCTCCTTGGTGGTGTAGAAGGCCTCGAAGGGTTTGTCGAGGTCGGAGAGGCCGGGGCCGTGGTCGCGCACCTCGATGTGGACGGTGTTCTTACGGTTTTGTCGGGCGCAGACGCTGAGTCGGCGGGGCTTGTTCTCGAGGGACTCCATGGCCTCAATTCCGTTTTGCAGAAGGTTGAAGAGGACCTGCTGGAGCTGCAAGCGGTCGGCTAGGACGGGAGGCAGGGTCTTCTCAAGGTCGGTTTCGAAGAGGACGCCGCGGCGCACGATCTCGGGGTGGAGCAGACGGACGACCTCGGTGAGCACATCGTTGAGATCGAGTGGGGCGACCTCGGGATCGACCTGTTTGAAGAGTGCGCGGACCCGCCGTATCACCTCGGCGGCGCCGTTGCTGTCGCGGATGATGCGCTCGGCGGCGAGGTTGGCTTCGAAGAGGCTGGGCGGCTGGGCGAGGAGCCAGCGATGGCAGGCATGCGCGTTGCCGATCACGGCGGCGAGAGGTTGGTTGACCTCGTGCGCGATGGAGGCGGCGAACTCGCCGATGGTGGCAATCTGCGTGGCGCGGGAGAGACGCTCCTGGGTACGGCGCAGGGTCTCGAGGGCGTTTTTCCGATCTTCGATGTCGGACAGGAGCCCATACCACCGGACGACGCGGCCTTCGTCGTTGCGCAGGGGCTGGCCGCGCACATGGAACCAGCGGTAGGTTCCGTCGGCGCAGCGCATTCTGTATTCGACCTCGTGTAAGGTTCCGGTGGCGACCGAATGGGCCCAGGTGCGCAGCGTGGCTTCGACATCGTCGGGATGGAGGAAGTCGATCCATCCGCGCACGGCGAGATCGCTGATGGAGACGCCGAGGTAGTCGACGATGCGCTGATTGACCGACTCCAGCGTTCCATCGGGAAGGGCGCACCACACCAGCGCGGGAATGGTGTTGATGATGAGACGGAGACTGCGCTCGCTCTCGACGAGGGCCTCCTCGGCACGCTTGCGGTCTTCGATGTCGGTGTTGGTTCCGTACCACTGGACGATGTCGCCGGCTTGATTGCAGAGAGGGACGCCGCGGAAGAGGAACCAGCGATAGACGCCGTCGGCGCGGCGCACGCGGGCTTCGACCTCGCGCGGCTCCCCGGAGGCGATGGCGAGGCTCCAGGAGTGGAGGAGGCGCTCGATATCCTCTTCATGGATGAGCGGTATCCACGCCCAGCCCCGCACCTGATCGATGGTGAGTCCGGTGTATTCGCTCCAGCCGAGGTTGACGTACGCGAGACTGCCATCGGGTGCGCTGCTCCAGACCTGCACGGGGATGGAGTCGGTGGTGAGGCGGAGTTGATCCTGGGAGCGCTGGACGGCGGCGAAGGCTTCGCTGAGGGCGGCGCGGGCGCTGGCTTGTTCGGTGATGTCGATGGTAGTGCCGATGATCTCGACGACCTCGCCGACCTCGCTGAGCCGGGGATGGCCGACGATGCGGATGTACTGCGCGGTGCCATCGGGCAGGGTGCGCGGTACCTCGAGATCAAAGTTGGTCTTGCGCCGTGTGGTTTGCTCGAGCGTCTCCTGGAGCCGCATCCAGTCCTCGGGACGGTACTTGCTGCGCTCTTCGGCAAGGACGGGGTAGGGCCGAGATGGGTCGTGGTGTTCGATGCGGCAGTTCTCCGCCGACCGGTAGACGAAGCTCTGGGTTGCGAGCTCGAAGGCCCAACTGCCGGTGTGGGATAACTTCTCGGCTTCGGAGAGGTAGAACTCGCTGCGCTCCAGGGCCTGCTGCGCGCGCTTGCGTTCGCTGATATCACGCAGCACCGCTTGTTTGCAGCCGTTGCGAATGGGCGTTACGGAGACCTCTACCGGAAGGGTGGTTCCATCCGGGCGCACGAAGGTTCGCTCGAAATGGAAGGATTCGCCCGAGCTACCCCGTCTCTGGCGGTCGTAAAAGGCGGGACGATCCTCGGGCAGGTGGGTGACGGCGATGTCGAAGCCGACGGCCTCGTCGGGGGGGCAGCCCAACAAGCGAGCGCCGGCTGGATTGGTGAGGAGGACAAAACCGGTTTCGTCGAGGACATAGATGCCATCGGGAGAGAGATTGATCAGATCGCGATACTTTTCTTCGCTTTTGCGGAGTTTCTCTTCGGCGCGCCTGGTGGCGCTGATGTCGGTGACGGCGCCGATGTACTCGATCTGGTTGCGTTCGTTGCTGCTGGAATGGGCCACGACGTGGACGTATTTGAGGGTACCGTCGGGGAAGAGGAAGCGGTGCTCGAAATCCAGGTCGCCGCCGTGGATGGCCGCATCTTTGAAGATGCGAATGATCCGCTGGCGGTCGTCAGGATGCACGAGAGCCATGATGCGTTCCATCGTGACAGTGCTTTCGAGAGGGAAGCCGGTGATGCGATAGTTCTCTTCGGTCCAATAGATCTCGCCGGTGGTGAGGTTCAATCCAAAGCTGCCGGTGTGGCTGAGCTTTTGCGCTTCGGCGAGGTAGGACTCGCTCTTGCGCAGGATGGCCTGGGATTGCTTGAGTTCGCTGAGGTCGCGGACGAAGCCGGCGAAGCAGCGCTGGCCCTCGCGGAGGACCTCGGAGAAGGAGATCTCGGCGGGGAACTCGGTGCCGTCGCGACGATGCGCCACCACCTCTTGCGCGACTAAGGGCGGCGGATTGCGGGGGACGCGATCGATCAAGGTGGCGAGCGGACAACCGAGGAGCTCGTGCGGACCGCATCCGAAGATCTGCGTGGCGGCGCGGTTGGCGAAGACGATCGTCTCGGTGTCGTCGATGACGAGCATGGCATCGGTGGCGGTGTCGGCGATGATGCGGCAGTACTCGTCGCTGAGGCGGCGGCCCTCGTCGGAGCGTTGCTTGGCGGCGATAAGTCGGTGCACCAACAGCGCCGCAACGACGAAGACGGCGAACCGTGCATCGCGCGAAGGCGAGGCCGATAGCGAGGATGGAGGGAGCCATAAGAGCGTCGGAAAGGCGAGCGCGGAAAGCGCAAGCGCAAAGAGGCCAGGACCTTGGCCCGCATACAGGCCGCTGACCACCACGGTGACGATGAGCGCGGAGGAGTGCGCTCCAGAGAGCCACGCGATCGCGAAGCCGAGGCAGCAGAGGATGGCCGCCAGGGTGTAGCGTTCCAGGCTTGGCATCAGCTTCATGCGTGGACACCTCCGGAGGGATGGGACGAATTATAAGCCGCGGGAGCTCAGGAAGGATGCGATCGCAGGACTCGCGGCCGGGACTCACCGGCCTGGACTCACCGCGTGGGGAGCAGTCGGAGATGTGCGCTGGGCGAGATTGACGTTTCGCGGCGCGGCGACTGCGATTTCCCTGATTTACGTGAAGGATAGCTCCTATACCAAGACATAATTGTCCGGCGCATGAGCGGCTGATATGGTCACGGACAAGATCGAGCACGGAATAGAAAGTTGATCCTGAGGAGATAGAGAATGCGCTCTGAATTGATCTTCCATGCAGCTTCCCGTCAGACCAACCGGTACCTGCTGGTGCGTCTGGCCGCACGGGCGACGCGCCTGCTGCACTGGCCCAACACCCGCATTGCCGACACGACAAACCACGCGCTGCAATACATCGGGCAGGGCGCGCCGGTGGTGGCGAGAGTGGTGTCGAAGCCGTAACCCCGAACTCATGATCGCGCAGGCGAAAACCGGACGCGATCATGACTCTTCCCAGAAATCCCAAGTCTGTAATCAGGAGTACAACATGGCAACGATGGCAATTATGGAAAGTGAAATGATGTTTACCGCTTCACCCGTATCGTCCGGAAACGCTACGTGGTGCTTGCTTCTACTGGAGCATCTGGAGGAGTTCGCCAAGCTCGCGTGGTATCTGGTTGCGGACGGCGGCCTTGTCGAGGAGACCTTTTCGCGCACGATGGTCCAGCTCAATGTCATGCCGCTCGACCCGAGTGTTCCGGATCTTGCGTACAACCAGGCGCGCGAGGTGCTGATCTCGCAGGCAATCTCGGTGCTGGCAAGCGTGCGCAGAGAAGAGGAAGAGGCCGGGAGTCTACTGCCCGTGGCGATCGGTGAGTTGCCGGATCTTGCACGCCTGGCGTTTATGCTGCGGCTGGTGGTGCGGTCGTCGGAGATGGAGGTTGCGAGGTTTCTCGATGTAACTCCTTCGAAGGTCCGGGAGCTGGTGAAGCATGCGATCGATCATCTCAGCGCGAACGTATCCTACTCCGAGTTTGGAATTCTCCAAGAGGCATAGCGGGAGTGACGAATGTCTCTCAAGGTACAACTTAGGACGAGCGATCTGGACGCGTCGGGCTTTCGAGCCGCGCGTCGAGAGGCGAAGCGTCAGGCGTTTTCTTTAGCCCTTCGGAGCGATGTGAGTGGGGTGTGGCCGCGCCAATTGCTCCGCCATCCTGGTCAGGTCCGCCACAGAATGGGCTCCCATCTTGCGCATGACGTGTCCGCGGTGGATCTTTACGGTGATTTCGCTGAGACCGATCTCCCCAGCGATCTGCTTGTTGAGTAGGCCAGAGACCACAAATTGCATGACCTCGCGTTCCCGCGGAGTCAGCTCCTCGAAGAGCCTTCGGATATGGGATAACTCTTCGCGACCCTTACGGTCGATGCGGTCTTTCTCGATGGATTGATGGACGGCGTCGAGCAGGTCGAGATCGTTGAACGGTTTGGTAAGAAACTCTACAGCACCGGCTTTGATTGCCTGGACGGACATACGAATGTCCCCGTGTCCGGTGAGGAAGATCGTGGGGATTTGGATGTCTTCTTTGAGCAGTTCCTGTTGCAGTTCGAGGCCGCTGACTCCGGGCAGGCGCACGTCGAGGACGAGACAGCCTGGGTCCTCCGGCCGCAACTCCGCGAGCAGCTCTTGGGCGGAGGGGAAGAGCCGCACGCGCAGCCCCGCGGAGCGCAGGAGGCTATCGATCGCCTCGCGAACGGCAGGCTCATCCTCCACGACGAAGACGGTCGGGTTGTATTCACTCATCGTGTATTCCCAGATTGGCGGCTCGCCCCAGCGATTCTGATGGCACTGTACCCTACTTTCCGTTGCCGGGGTCTTGTGAAGTCGAGCAACAGCATAGCGGTTTCTCTCCTCATTTGCTGCTACGAAATGATAGAATCCCCGCAATCGTAGGATCTTTTTGGTTCGCCGCAAGTCCGCGGGCCGAAAATGGATTCTGTGCCACGGATGAGGCCTCGACGGAGACGTGAGCTTCGAGCATCAGGTAATTTTCGTTCTCGATGACGATCCCGCGGTGCGGGAGGCGCTGTCTGGTCTTTTGCGCTCGGCGGGACTGCGGGTGGTGTCGTTTGCCACGGCGGAGGAGCTTCTGCGGGCGAAGGTGCCGGAGGCTGCGGCGTGCCTGATACTGGATCTGCAACTGCCGGACATCAGCGGCTTGGAGTTGCAGCGTTCGCTGGCGGAGACGGACGGGCCGCCGATTATTTTTATCTCCGGGCATGCGAATATTCCGAGCTCGGTGCGCGCGATGAAGGCTGGCGCCGTGGAGTTCCTGGTCAAGCCGTTCCGCGATGAGGAGTTGCTGCAGGCAATCGAGAGCGCGATCGAACAGGATCGCAGCGTGCGGCAGAGCCGGTCGGAGCTGGCTGGTCTGCGGGCGGCGTACGCGCATCTGTCGCGGCGCGAGCGCGAGGTGCTGCCGCTGGTGGTGGCGGGGCTGACGAACCGCGAGAGTGCCGTCAACCTTGGGATTGCGGAGATCACGCTGCAGGTGCATCGGGGACAGATCATGCGGAAGCTGGGTGCGCGGTCGGTGCCGGAGCTAGTCAGAATGGCAGGAAAGCTAGGTGTATCAAGGCCGCAGTAAACTATACGAACATATAATAGGCATGTCCTGTGGGCACCACTAGAGTAGTGGCCGTGGAGAATATTCTGAGCAGCTCTGCGAAACATTTCGTGGTCGTAGTAGATGATGACGCCAAGATGAGGGAGTCACTGGAGAGCCTGTTGCAGTCCGCTGAATTTAGCGTTGCTGTCTTTGCCTCGGCGGAGGACACCCTGCAATCTCTTATCCTGGCTGAGGCGAACTGTCTCGTCACGGACATTCGTATGCCGGGCATGCATGGTCTTGAGCTGCAGCGGCGGGTGAAACATGACTTTCCGCGCTTGCCGGTGATCCTGATTACGGGCAACTACGATGAGCAGGTGGAGTCGCGCGCGCTGGCCGATGGCGCGGTGGGGCTGCTGTATAAGCCCTTCGACCCGAGCGACCTGGTGAGCCGCATCCGCCTGGCGATTGCGAAGTCCAGCGAAGAGTGAACATAGTCTGTGAGGATGTGCGAATGGGGAGCCTCGAGAGGGCTCCCCATTTTTTGTGACTGTGGTTGTGGTGGGTGGCCGCTGCGTTTTTTTAATGCATGACGACCGTCTCGGTCTCGTTGCTCTCGATCATCTCAGTAATTCTGGTCTTGCCGATGAGCAGAATGAGCAGGGCGACGACCGCGGTCGCGGACAACAGCGTGACCACCGCGCTGGCGCCGAGGAAGCCGATGCCGGTGGAGACCAGGGCGCCGGTGCCGGTCTGCAGGAAGCCCATCAGGGCCGAGGCGCGGCCAGCGTCGCGGGAGAAGGGCGCGAGGCCGAGCGCGGCGGCGTTGGGGTAGGTGAGGCCGATGCAGGAGAGGAAGAAGAAGAACAGCACGAGCGTGCCTGCGAGGCCAACGACGTGGCTGCGCATTCCGACAAAGAAGACGAGACCGATGGCGACCTGGGCGAGGAGTGCGCCGTTGAAGATCTGCTGGCTGTTGAAGAGGCGGAGCAGGAAGACGTTGACCTGATTGCCGCCGATGAAGCCCATGACCAGCACGGCGAAGACGATGCCGAAGGCCTTGGTGCCCATGTGGAAGCCATCCATGAAGATGATCGGCGAGCCGGCGACGTAGGTGAAGAGGCCGGCGAAGGAGAAGGCTCCAGCGAGGCTGTAGGTGATGAACTGCGGGACCTTGAAGATGTTCCAGTAGCCGGCGAGGATGGCGCCGGGGCGGAGTGAGACGGAGTGGTCGGGCTGGTGGCCTTCGGGCAGAAGGAAGAAGATGAGGGCGAGGATGGCGAAGGCGATCGCCGCTAGCAGAGCGAAGATCCACTCCCAGCCGAGGCCGGTCATGATGGCGCTGCCGATGGTGGGGGCGAGCAGGGGCGAGACGCCGATCATGAGGAAGAGCATGGAGAACATGCGGGCGCTCTCCTTGGCGGGGAAGAAGTCGCGGACCATGGCGATGGCGCCGACCTGGGCGACGCAGCCGCCGAGGGCCTCGAGGAAGCGCAGGGCGACGAATGTCTTGAGGTTCGGCGAGAGGGCGCAGCCGATCGAGGCCAGGATGTAGATGGCCAGGCCGAGGTAGAGAGGGCGCTTTCTGCCGAAGCGATCGAGGAAGGGACCGTAGAAGACCTGGCCGAGCGCGAAGCCGACGAAGTAGGTGGAGAGCGTCAGCGAGATGGCCGAGCTGTTGGTGTTATAGGCTGCGGCGATCTTCGAGAACGCGGGCAGGTACATGTCGATGGCAAAGGGAGTGACGACGCAAAGGGCCCCAAGCAGCAGTGTGATCCAGATGAGGTTATGTTTGTGAGGCTTCATTCGGGGAGGAGCTGCTCCTATTGGAATTCTCTAAATTTCGGGTGGGTCGGGTGAGGCTCAAGGCGTCCAGTGATGTCGATTGACGGAAAAGATGCGCTAGCTTAATGGTAACCGGGAAACACAAACGCAATCGAGTTCGGCAGCGAGATCGGTCGGGGCGGGGTATGGTCAAATAAAGGGTGTGAGCAATCTTCAGTCAAATCCCCACTCCTTTGTTATTGGTGGTTCGGCGAGCCAAGTTCCTGTTGGCTACGGGCAACTCTTCCTGATCGGCGGTCCGTGCGTGCTCGAGTCCGAATCGCATGCGCGGATGCTGGCCGACACGATCCAGCGCATTACGTCGGATCTCGGTATCCCGTACATCTTCAAGGCCAGCTACGACAAGGCCAATCGCACCTCGATCCACAGCTTCCGCGGGCCGGGCCTGACGGAGGGCTGCCGCATCCTCAAGTCGATTGCGGACGCGACGGGGCTGCCGGTGCTCACCGACGTGCATACACCGCAGGACTGCGCGCCGGTCTCGGAGGCGCTGGGCGACGCTGAGCTGGTGCTGCAGATTCCGGCGTTCCTATGCCGGCAGACCGATCTGCTGATCGCGGCTGCCCGGACGGGGCGGGCCGTGAACGTGAAGAAGGGGCAGTTCGTGGCTCCCAACGATATGCGGCACGCGGTGCAGAAGCTGCGCGACTCCGGCAACGAGCACGTCTTCCTGACCGAGCGCGGGGCGAGCTTCGGGTACAACAACTTGGTGGTGGATATGCGGTCGCTGCCGATTATGCGGGGCTTCGCGCCGGTGGTGTTTGACGGCACGCACTCCGTGCAGACGCCCTCGGCGGGAAACGGGGTCTCGGGCGGGCAGCCGGAGTTCATCCCGGTGCTGGCGCGAGCTGCGGTGGCTGCGGGGATTGACGGCATCTTCCTCGAGGTGCACAATAACCCGGCCGAGGCGAAGTCCGATGGAGCCAACGCGCTGAGCCTCGACCATCTGAAGCCGCTGCTGGAGCAACTGCTGGCCATCCACGCGGTGGTGGGCAACGGACGCTAAGCAGCGGAGCGTTGCTGGCAACGAGAACTTAAAAAAAACGGCCCCTCGGGGGAGGGGCCAATCTGCCTTGGTTCTCTCTGGTTAGGAGAGCTTGTCGCGGGCGCGCTCTGTGGGCTGCGTCCCGCTAAACTTGCGGGCGGCGATGCTTTGCCGCCCTGATTCTGCTACTGCGGCGTCGAGCTTGGGGCGCTCGTGCTCGAGTTGCTCGCCGTGTTGGTGCCCATGGTTGCCAGACTGTTATGCATCAAGGTGACGCGAACTCCGTTGACGATGACATCGTCGCCGCCGGTGGACTTGGCTACGTTGCGTCCCATACCGGTGCGATAAATCCGGTATACAGGTACTTGATGCTCAGTTACGAGGTAACGTACTACCGCGTCGGCCATCGCCTGCGAGGTTTGTACGCCACTGCGGCTGTAGCCCTCCACTTCGATGATGTAACCCTTCTCACCGCTCAGCTTCGTGGCGACATCGTCGAGATCTGCCTTGCCCTTGGGACCGAGGACGACGCGTCCGGGGACGAAGGGAACGGCAGTTGAGGAGACGGTCTGATACTGGTCGAGATTACTTACCGTACCGTTGAGCGAAGTGGTCCGATTGCTGGCGTCGGTGGCAACGCCCTGGGCGGCGTCTGCCCGGTTACGCGCGTCCATGGCGTGCTGATCGGCGGTGTTGGCGCTGGTCATGGCGTGATTGATTCCAGCCTGAGCGCGGGAATCAACATCACGAATATCGTTTGCATTCTTGGCCTGAAGTTGGTCGAGCTCGTTCGTGCGATCCTTGATCGGATCCACCTGCCTCTTTACCCACTTTTTGCGGGCGAAGGGATTCACGTGACCCCAGAATCCTTCCTTCGACTGATCCTCGAGCGGCTTGCCCGTGGCGTAGGTCGCGCTATCGGAAGGGCTCATCGTGCCGGATTGCGCGGTTTGGCCCGATTGCGCGGCGGGGATCGACTGGGAGGGCTGAGCCGTGCCATCGGTGTTGGCAGTCTGCCCGACCGCTGCTGACGCGAGTGCGCCACTCAGAATCAGGGCAGAGACACTACTAAAAACCGTTACCTTGCTCATGTTCGCTCCTTGGGCCTCTGTGACTTCTCCTCCGGTTCGGGGAGGGTTGGTCATAGTGCGTTCTGCCCTGACTCTGGAGCAACTCGGGGGCCACTTGCCGACGCTTTGCCAAACTAAGCTAACCAATTCATTTTACGTGCTTTATATTTTTTGCGGGAAGGTGGAAAAAATCGCCAAAAAGAGCGGAGTACGAAAAAAATTCCCACTTGGCGAGCAAGAATCTCGCAGCTGCGGGAGGCGGCCGAAAAGTTAAGTAAAGGATGCCTGCCGGGGCGCTCGGGAACCCCGGCAGAATCGAGTTAGCGAGACGTGATTTTGACGACGTGAAGTTCCGGAAGATGCTGGTTCCAGTTGCGCGAGACGGTCTCGAAGATCAGGCGGAACTCCTTCTCCTCGCCCGGTTGCAGAGGGGCGGCGCTGACGGGCTCGGTATCCACGTAGGGTTCGTGGGCGCGAATCAGGGAGAGGGGCACGGTCTGGATGTCGGGGGCTTGGCCCTCGTCGTTGGGGAAGAGCACCTGGACGGTGACGCCAGTGAGGATCTGGTTGCCGGTGTTGCGCACGTGGCCGTCGAGGAAGGTGGAGGTTCCTCCGGAGATGCTGGTTGACTGGCTCATCGCCAGCTGCGAGAAGGCGACGTTGGCGGCGTACGGATCGATGGGAAGGATCTGGTCGGCGGCGGGGGCTTCACTTTTGTTGTTGTGGACGGCGTAGATGACTCCGAGCAGAACGAGGAGGAGCGCGGCGAGACCGGCTGCCAGCAGCCATCCACGGCGCGGTTCTTCGGCGGGCTTGGGCGCAAAGAGGACCGGCACACGGTTGGCCGGTGGCCCACTGGGGGGCGGCGATGGAGGCGTGGAGGTCGGGTTCTGTGCGGGCTCACTCATACTAGGAAAATTCTATACCGCAGTGGGGAGGACGTTGGGGAGTCGACGCCGACGTGGCGGGGTGGGAATGGGTGGCCCTGAGTTTCAAGAGCCGAACGGATTCGACTGCGGGGAGAAGCCACTAAGTGGGTCCGAGGGACAAGAATTCCGGATTTTCACACAACTTCCAGGTTGCGGTGGGATTCCTAGGAGTGTGGGCTATCGCCAGCCACAGGATTTGTTCGAATTGCCTGTTTTTAATCGGATGGCGTATTCAAGGATCGATGCCGCGCGCCGATATGCGCTGTGACACTCATCTCACGTTTTCGCCCGGAGTTGCCGCGATGACACTGCCCGAACCAACCGCTCCCGCGCTCGCACCGACCTATCATGGCCTGCACCTTGTGCCCCCAAGCGCTGCCTGCAGCGTGCCCCAGCCGGCTGTCTCCGCGAACCTGCTCTACCGTGCAGCCGCAGTGGGGGCAGCGCTGTTTCTGGTGGTTACGCTCTTTTAGTTGCTGCGCTCTTTAGGAGTGGGCAGCCGGCGGTTGTTGCGCCAGACGCTGCCGCCGCTTTACGCTTTATGGGAAGCTGGCGCGCTTTACCTTCTGGCGGAAGTCCTCGCCATGGATCTCGATCACGACACACATCTCCTGCAGGCGCGAGCGCATGCGTTCGCCGATGCGGTCGCCGAGGGTCTCCTCGCGGGAGAGCTCGCGGACCGAGCGAGCCTCGGAGCCTCCGACGCCGAGCGGTGGAACGTTGGCGTAGTTGGTGGTGATGATGGTCGTGCGGCGATCGTTGTAGCGAGTGTTGAGGATGTGCGCGACGGTGTCCCAGACCCAGTCCGTCGGCTTCGCCGCGCCGAGCTCGTCGAGGACCAGCACGTCGGCCTCGAAGACCGGCCGCAGAATATCCAGCTCGGTCTCGGTAACCTGCTGGTTGTAGGTGTTTTGGACCTTCTTGAGGAGGTCGCGGTAGTCGCAGAACAGGCCTTTGGCGCCGCGCTCGGAGACCAGCGCCTGCAGGATGCCAGTGGCGATGTGGGTCTTGCCGATGCCGATGGGGCCGGTGATGAGCAGGCCGCGGCCCTCGGTTTCGAGGGGGAATCCGTCGACGAAGCCGCGGGCGCGCAGCAGCGAGCTCTCGAGCGAACGGTGGGCGCCGGAGAACTTGGTCTCGAAGCTGTCGAGGGTGCAATGCTCGTAGCGGCGCGGGATCTGGGCGCGCGAGAGTAGGCGTGTGGTGCGGCGCTCCACACGGCAGACGCAGTCCTCGGCAAACTGAACCCCGTCGGGGCGGCGCACGATGCGTAGCCCGGACCCCTCGCAGATTAAACAAATCTCAGCCATTGCTTCCAGTATCGCAGCCGCGGGCGAAAGCCGTCGCTGTGCGAATCCGTGGGGTAAATGTGCGAATCGGCTGTGGGGCGACCGCTGCCGTCGCTGGGTCCTCCGAAGCAACTCCGGCCGCGGTTCCGGAGTCCATATCTATGTGCTCCGGACGACCCGCCGCGGTCCCTCCGATCCATTCAAAACGACGCTGCCGGGCTCATGCAATGGCTGATGGCCAGCGTTCGGTCTCGCACCTCGAAGGAGCAGTTACGCAACCCCTCACTCAGTACACCAGCACTCCCCACCCGCACGGAACCCCAGCGCAACAGCCGAAACCAGAGCGAGCCGAGGTCTCCGAGCCGATCGATTCCCTCGATCAGGCGGAGCCGCAGGAGCCGCCCTCGCCGTTGGCCAACATCACCATCCTGCTGGTGGATGACGATCCGGACATTCGCGCGCTCACGCGCACCTTCCTGGAGCACATCGGCTTTCGCGTGCTGACCTCGGGCGACGCCGACCGGGCGGCCCAGATCTTCCTCGGGGCGCAGCATGTCGATCTGTTGATCGCCGACCAGAATATGCCGGGGCGGTCCGGGATGGAGCTGGCGTTTCAGTTGAAGGCGGTCGATCCGGATTTGCCGGTGTTGATGATCTCGGGCGCCATGGAAACGGCGTCGTCGAGCCTGTTCAGCCAGCCAGGATGGACGTTTCTGCCCAAGCCGTTTTCGCTGCCGGCGCTGCTGGACACCGTGCACCGGATCCTGGAGCCGGTGGGGAGCGCGGCGGAAGCGGAGCGGTCGGAGACGCGGCCGGCGGCTTCGGCGTAGTCCCGCGCGGAATCCAAAATTGCTTTGGGGAATCCAATACTTCAGATAAACTATAGCGAGTGTCTGATTGGGAAGGCTCAGCCACCCCCGGTGTCGCGACAGGCCGTTCGATGTGACGTGCGCATACCGTTCGCAAGCGATCCGCGACCCGAGGAGCCCCATGACAGTGCGACACTGAAAATTTGAGCTAGAAAAGGAAATTATTATGCCGAAACAGGGAATTCATCCGCAGTACAACGAGATCACAGTCAAGTGCGCGTGCGGCAACAGCTTCCCCACCCGCTCCACGCACAAGGGCGACATCGTTCTCGAAATCTGCTCCGCCTGCCACCCCTTCTTCACGGGCAAGCAGAAGCTGATCGACACGGCAGGCCGCGTCGAGCGCTTCCGTCGCAAGTTCGCGAAGTCGGACGCGGGTAAGGCCGAGACCGCCGCCAAGTAAGCGGAACCCACTGTAGCCAAAGGGCCTCCGTCAAAAGCGGAGGCCTTTTGCTTCCCACAAGAGCCGACCGCAAACAGTCATGAAGAAGCGCTATACCCTCGAACAGAAGAAGTGGGACGCCCCCGCCGAGCATGCGATGCCCGAGCATACGCGCGTCCCTGCACGATTTGCGATTGGCCCGGTCGAGATCGCTCCGGCTACCGTGCTTGCTCCGATGGCGGGCGTTACCGACACCGTCTTTCGGCGCTTCATCAAGAACGCGAGCCAGTTCTCGACGTCGTCCGGCGACGGAGAGGCCGACGTCGATGTGGCCGTCACGACCAGCAACCAGCAGTCGGGCTGCGGCCTCATCATGACGGAGTTCACCTCGGCCGATGGGCTGTCGCGGATGCGGGAGACCAAGCGCAAGCGCTACCTAACGTATTACGACGACGAGCACCCGATCTCGGCTCAGATCTTTGGGTCGAATCCGGAGACGCTGGCGGACTCGGCGCGCATCATCGAGGACGCGGGTTTCGATCTGGTCGATCTCAATCTGGGCTGCCCGGCGAAGCGGGTGGTTGCCTGCAATGGCGGGTCCGGTCTGCTGCGTGATCTGCCGCTGATCAAGGTCATCTTCGAGCGTGTGCGCGCCGCGGTTACGATTCCGTTCACGGTGAAGTTCCGCATGGGGTGGAACGACCACAACATCATCTGCGTGGAGCTGGCGAAGATGGCAGAGGACTGCGGGCTGAGTGCCGTCGCGCTGCACGCCCGGACCCGCGAGGACGGCTACACGGGGCAGGCGCGCTGGGAGTACATCGCCGCGGTAAAGGATGCCGTCCAGATTCCGGTGATTGGCAATGGCGACATTCGCACTCCCGAGGACGCCGCCGCGATGGTCGATGCGACGCACTGCGATGCCGTCATGATCGGCCGCGCCGCTCCCGCGAATCCGTGGATCTTCCGCCAGATCGCGCAGTACACGGCGACCAAAGAGGCGACGGGGACCGGGACGTACGACGTTCCGACGGATCACGACCGCTATCGCATGATTCACACCTACTTCCAGATGCTGGTCGATGAGATTGCCCTCGAGGAGCGCGCAGAGGCCGCGCGCGCGGCGAACATTGTCGCGTCGGGGCAGGTCGCGCGGCCGGAGCGGCAGCGCGACTGCGTGGGCAAGATGAAGCAGTTCGCGAGCTGGTTCACGCACGGCATCCCGGGCGGATCGGCGCTACGCAAGGCGATCTTCGACGCGAAGAACGGCGATGCGGTGCTCGACTCGGTGGAGGCGTTCTTTGCCGGCGACCTGCGTGCTGAACATGCCGCGGTGGGGGAACAGATCGAAGAGCTGCAGCCAGCCCTGCTCTAAGTGGCGCAAGCAATTGGCGGAATGCATTTGACACCATTCGCGAAAGAGCGAATGGTGTTTTTTGCATTGAGATCTCATCTGAACAGGGAGAAAGCCGATGACCTCTGCTGAACTGCTGTTGCAGGACTACGACGTCGAAATCGCCAATACCCGGCGCACGCTGGAACGGGTGCCCGAGGGCAAGAACGATTGGAAGCCGCACGAAAAGTCCATGCCGCTGGGCAAACTCGCCATGCACTGCGCTACGCTGCCGCTTTTTGGCAGCTACGTGCTCGAGGATGAGGGGATGGACATGGCGAACTCGAAACATCCGCACTCTTCGTTCGACTTCCTCTCGCGCGAGGAGTGCCTCAAACAGCTGGACGCGAACGCCGCCGCCTGCCGGGCCGCGCTCGCTGCCGCCTCCGACGAAGGCCTGGCCGCACCCTGGCGCTTCTCCTTCGGCGAGTATCTTATCTCGAACAGCCCGCGCTTGCTGTCGTTTCGACAGATGTGCTTCAACCATCTCGTCCATCACACGGCGCAGCTTGGAGTCTACCTGCGGCTCAATGACATTCCCGTGCCGGGGCTGTATGGTCCTTCGGCGGACGAACCGTGGTCGCCGCCGAAGTAGGCTCGGTGTGCGGGTGAGTGGGGCGAGGCCGGGTTGCTACTGGGCAGCCCGATACACCCGCACATAGTCCACCAGCATCTGCTGCGGGAAGGGCGTCGTCTCGTCGGGATTGCCCGGCCAGGCGCCTCCCACCGCGACGTTGAGGATGACGAAGAACGGATGCTCGTAGACCCAGGTCGCGCCTTTGGGGAGGTCGGCTGGGGTGCGCTCTGCGATCAGGTCGCCGTCGAAGTAGAACTTCAGGTCGTGCGGAGCCCACTCCACCGCGTAGACATGGAAGCCGGAGTCGATCGCGGCTCCCTCGGGCAGAGGGAACTTCTTCGAGATTCCATTCGAGCCGCTGTAGCCCGGGCCGTGGAGGGTGCTGTAGACGGTGTGGGGATCGCCGATGGCCTCCATGATGTCGATCTCACCCATGGCCGGCCATTTGACCTGTGGGTCGGCGTCGCCGAGCAGCCAGAACGCCGGCCAGATGCCCTTACCCACGGGAAGCTTCATGCGTGCCTCGATGCGGCCGTAGGCCTGCGTGAAGAGGCCCTTGGTCTCGATGCGGCCGGAGGTGTAGGTGCGAGCGATGGCGTCGGCGCCGGTGTACTCCTCCTTCCGCTCGGAGAGGATGAGGTTGCCGCCGCGCTCGACCACATTCTCGGGTCGCGCGGTGTAGCTTTCGAGCTCCCGGTTGCCCCAACCACCGCCGCCGAGGTCGAACTTCCACTTCGCGGGATCGGGCGAGCTGCCATCCGGGCCGTTGAACTCATCGCTCCAGGTGAGCGTCCACTTTGCACTGTCCGCGGGAGCGTTCGAGGGAGAGGCGGAGGAGGCGAACGGTGCGGCCAGCACCATAGCGAGCAACCCGGCAGCCATCGCTGTCGTGCACCAATACGGTCGTTCCGGACCAATCAACGTGAGATCTCCTTATACGCAGAAAGCTCTGCCAGAGAAGGCTATACTCCCTGGAGGATGAAGATCCAGCGCCTCAAGAATTTGCCGTGGCCGACCAACCCGAAGACTCCGGAGGGTTGGCCGAAGCGTGTAGCGCTCGCCATGCTCGGTGGGCTGGGAATTTTCCTTTTGTCGCTGCCGGTGTCGGTGCTGCTCTTCTTCAGCCATTACCAGCAGCTTTATCCCAAAGACCCGCAGAATCTGCTGAGCGCGTTGACCGGGGCGGTGGTCGTCGGCCTGATCCTCGCCCTCGCGACCATCCCCACGGTCCTCGCGGTGCTTCGGCTGCTCGCCCTGTCTCGCGGCAAGCCGACAACCTCTGCCCGGTAGCACGGCGAAACGGCGGCGCCGCAAGCGTCATCATTATTGGTTGCTCCCTTGTTGGTTCATCAATGCCGTAATAGTTCCCGACGTCCCGGAGGACTCGTCCGAGCCGCCGGCCGTAAAGTACAGCGACGTGGCATTGCCCGCTTTACTATCGTTGCCAGGCGAGATTCCCCAGAGTCCGAGGAGCGTTACAATCTGTCCGCTGCCGAAGTTGCCCACCAGCAGATTATGGATGTACGGCCCAAAGTCACTGGGTCAATCGCCAAGCCCCAGGATGCGTTGAACCAGCCTCCGCTCTCGAACTCCAGGATCAACCTGCCGTCCAGACGATACACCCGTACCCGGCCCAGTCCCGCTCCATCCTGCTCATCGACGCCGCTGCCCAGCTTGGCATATAGGCGACGTAGAGGTTGCCGCCTAGGTTCTGCACGTTGAACGGTCCATAGCCAGGCGGAACATCCTCGTTCTCCTGCAACCGCCGCTCCACAGAGGTTACATGTTGAAACGTTCCATCGAAGATCTCCACTTGGCCTCGCGTAAAGTCCGCGACATACAGCAGCGTCTGGTTCGGATAGTGCGGGATATTCACGATCGCTGCGGTCAGGCCCTTGAACGAAGCGCCCCTGTCCGACTCATACACCGCGATCACCGCATTGGTCGCGTTCACCGCGGGATTCCATCCCGATATTGTGCTATTTTAAGTTACAAATAAAAAGTTCGCCGGTTTCCCCGCAGCAGTCGCAAACTCCTGCGTGCCATTGACGATCCCGCCGCTGGGCGAACCCAGGTTCCCAGACCCACCCATGGCCAGTATTCGCCCCACGATCCACCAATGTCCTAGTTGGTGGTGAGCGAATGCTTAGTTAGCCGCGCGCGTGACGAAGATCACGCGGCCGTCCTCGAGTAGCACCGAGCACCGAGCCGGGGTGCTTGCGGAAAAGGCCTCGACCGCCGCGGCGATCTGCTCGTGCAGCTGGGCTGGCTTGGGGACAGACTTCCGGACTCGCGTATGGTCCGTGGGCAGATCTCTGGGCGGGGTCATGTGCCCCGAAGTCTAGCAAACGCCGGTTCTTTTGCGAGCTGCTACCACTTCTCCCGTATGCGCAGGTGCGTGATGTGGGCCAAGTGGTGCCGCGAATGCCACGCGTACATGACGACCATCTCTTCGACCGTCTGGCGTCCGCGCTCGGGATGCATAAATCCACGCTTCCACTGCGCCTCGGTGAGCGACTGCAGCAGCATGACCCAGCGGGCGTGCAGGCTCTCGATCAACTCCAGCGACCACTCCACGGGCGCGACCGAGTCGTGCAGCTCGGCCCAGGCGGCCTGGTCGTAGGGCTTGATGGTCGGCCAATCCTCGGTCAGCGCCACGCGCACGCGGATGAAGGCGTTCATGTGGCTGTCCGCGAGATGGTGCACGATCTGGCGTATAGTCCAGCCCTCGGGCCGGTAGGGCGTATTCAACTGCTCGAAGGAGAGCTCATCCACCGCATTCCGCAACTGCCCGGGCAGCTCGGCCAGCGTGGCGATCGCGTCGTTGACGTCATCCTGGGTGAGCACCTCCGCAGGCACATAGCTTCCGACGGGGTACCGCAGATCGTCACTCACAGTCCGCTCCTTTGTTTCTTCGTTCGCCGCGCGCATTCGGTCCATCCTTCGTGAGTTTTGAGGGCGTTCAAAAGCAAGGTAGCATACGAGTTTGTGCTTTTCGTGTCATCAACTTGGATGTTTTGATTCGATGTTTGATTCCAGGAGCCGTCTTTCCTCTCAAATTTGCTCGTTTTCATCTGAATTTCTTAGTTTTCCGGCGTCTCCCAAATTGGGCGCATCCATCTTCTATGCGGAACTTTAAGCTCTCTTTCGAACTTGCCTCCCTTTTGCTGGCGCTCTCGCTTCTGCTCGCGGGCGTGAGCCACGCCGCGCCTGCGCCGCCTGGAAGTGCCGGCGCTCCCTATCTTGGCTTCGACCGCAACGACTATCCGGGCGACGCCGCGCTTCGGACCCTGCGGCAGCACTTCAGCTTCGTGGGGTATTGGATCACCAATCCTCCGGGCGAGAACCAGAACTCCTGGGTCGGGAAGCGGTCGGTGCTGCTGGCGCAGGGCTTCGGCTTTCTGGTGCTGGCAAATGGGCGGCTGGACGCTGAGATCCTGAGGCAGCAGCGGTCGCACCATGTCAGCCCGGCCGCGCTCGGACGGCAGGACGCGCTGGCTGCGGTTGCCTCGGCCACCCGCGAGTACTTTCCCTCTGGCACTATTCTCTTCCTCGATCAGGAGGAGGGCGGTCGGCTGCTGCCGGAGCAGGCGGCGTACTTTCTGGGCTGGACGGAGACGGTCGCGGGCACGAGCTTCCGTCCCGGCGCCTATCTCAGCGGGCAGCCTGTGGATGAGGGCGGCGGCCACACCATCACCACCGCGCAGGATATCCAGCAGCGCATTGCCGCGTCCCAGAAGCAGGCCCGGCCGCTGCCTCCCGTCGCGTTCTTCGTCTACCAGGACGCCTGCCCTCCCTCGAATGGCTGCACCCTGAACCCGCCGCCGGTCGCCGCCAGCGGCACGCCGGACACCGACGTCTGGCAGTACGCGCAGTCGCCGCGACGGCCGGAGGTGACCCGCGCCTGCGCCAAGACCTATGCGGCGGATGGGAACTGCTATCTTTCGAACGCGATGCACACCGCCAATCCGGCGGTGAAGGCGCTGAACACGATCCATCTCGACCTGAGCGTGGCGCCGATTGCCGATCCCTCGCATGGGCGGTAGCCGACACCGGGTGTCCATCTCTTGTGACGTCCATCGAAGTCGAATAGGTCGAAAATGGTCGAAAAGGTGGGCACCGGCCGGGAGCGGCGAAGTTCGGCGGGCAATTCGGCTGGAATCCGGTGAGATGTGGCGCACTCTCCTGACCGAAAACGAGCCGACGTCACACCTTCGTACCAGTTCCCTATTTGCCCCAACCTCCGTCGAAGCCTAGAATCAAAGCAGTGACAATTAAATCTCCGGACGTCCAACCCGATCACAAGCGGTATTTCATCGAGAAGTTGGGTCTCTCTGAGCGTTTAATGGAGCGCTGCCTCGGCGAAGCGCTCTCCGCCGGAGGCGATTACGCCGACCTTTACTTCGAGTCCGTCACCTCCACCTCGCTGGGCATCGATGAGTCGCTGGTCAAGTCCGCCTCGCAGGGCATCAGCGTAGGTTGCGGGATTCGCGTGGTTTCGGGGGAGCGGACGGGCTTTGCCTACACCGACGATCTCTCGAGCGAGCGCCTGCTGCGGGCGGCCCGGACGGCGGCGCTGATCGCCAGCGGCCCGGCGAAGGAGACCATCTCCGGCTTCCGCCACACCACCGATACACCGTCGCTCTACCCGATCGCCGGTGCGACGAACGACGCCGAGATCGCGGCCAAACTGGAGCTGATTCAGCGCGCCGACCGGGCTGCGCGGGCGTATGATCCCCGCATCACGCAGGTTCGCGCCGGCTTCAACGACGAGCTGCGCCGCATTTTGATTGCCGCGTCCGACGGCACCTTTGCCTCCGATACCCAACCGCTGGCGCGCTTGAATGTCTTCGTCATCGCCAAGGATGCCAGCGCCAACCAGGGGGCGGGCTCCACCGCGCGGGGCACGTCGGGCGGCGGCGGGCGAGTCACCCTCGACTTCTTCGAAGGCAACAAATCTCCCGAGCACTACGCTTGCGAGGCTGCCCGCACCGCGATCTTGCAGCTGGATGCGGTCGCTGCGCCGGCGGGCGAGATGCCTGTGGTTCTTGGTCCCGGCTGGCCTGGGGTGCTGTTGCACGAAGCCGTCGGGCATGGCCTCGAGGCGGACTTCAACCGCAAGAAGACCTCCGCGTTTGCCGGGCTAATCGGGCAGAAGGTGGCGAGCTCCAAGGTCACCGTCGTCGACAACGGCCTAATGCCGAACCGCCGCGGATCGATCAACATGGACGACGAGGGCAATCCCACGCAGGAAACCGTACTGATCGAGAACGGCATCCTGAAGGGGTATCTGTCCGACAAGCTCTCCTCGCGACTGATGGGCATGCCCAGTACGGGCAGCGGGCGGCGCGAGAGTTACCACCACATCCCCATGCCGCGCATGACCAACACCTACATGCTGAACGGCGACGACATGCCCGAGGACATCATTAAGAGCGTGCAGCGCGGTCTGTATGCGGTGAACTTCGGCGGCGGGCAGGTGGATATCACCAACGGCAAGTTTGTTTTTTCGGCGTCGGAGGCCTACCTGATCGAGGATGGCAAGGTCACCCGGCCCGTCAAAGGGGCAACCCTGATTGGCAATGGCCCGGAAGCACTGAAGTACGTTTCGATGGTGGGGAACGATCTCGCCCTGGATGAAGGCATCGGCACCTGCGGCAAGGCGGGACAAAGTGTCCCGGTTGGCGTAGGCATGCCCACAGTAAAGCTCGACCGCATGACGGTCGGAGGAACGGGACAATAATCATGGCCGTAGAACGCGAAAAGATGTACCAGTGTGAAGTGAAGCGTCGTCGCGTCAAGGAAGGTGGAGGTTATGAGCCCTTCTGGAAGGTCAAAGAGGTCGCCGTAGCGCTGGCCGACGCGGACACCGAGTTTCGCTGCAAGGACTGCTTCGGCGAGGTGAAGCTGCTGGGCCGCACGGGCAAGGCCGGCACCGTTCCCTATGTCGAGCACAAGCTCCCCGCCGACAGCGAGTTCTGCCCCTCAGGGCTGCTGTTCAAGAAGGCCGCCGACGGCCGCACGCCGCGCCCCTCCGCGAAGCCGGTCGAATAAGTCTTCTTTCCCCAAACCTCAACAAGCACGCAAACCGATCGTGTAGTTCTCGAGGTCTCAATTATGGCAACCGAACGCGAGCACTTCAATGAGTGCGAGGTCAAACGTCGCCGGGTGCGCGCCAGCGGCGGCTACGAGTCCTTCTGGAAGGTGAAGACCATCGTCGATGCGCTCGACGACGAAGATACCGAATTCCGCTGCAAGGATTGCAACGGTGCGGTAAAGCTGTTCAAGCGGCGGGTGGAGAATGGCTCGGTCCCGCACGTCGAGCACAAGCTCAAGTCCGACTCCGAGTACTGCGTTGCCGGCGTGCACTTCCTGCGGGCCACGGACGGCCGCGAGGCGCGCTTGTCGACTGCGCCCGTGCGCTAGCCCTGTCGGCGGTGAAGGGTTGCGACCTCCTGCGGCCGGGGAGGTTGCCCAAGGTGTCGTGTGGCAGAATAGGTGCGCCTCAGCACGCGCCACCGAGCGAAACGCCGGGTGCTACCATCCAAAGCAGGCTGGTGGAACAACGATGCTCCACGTCGAACTCGCACCCGACATCCTCGCACCCGACATCGAAAGGCGGCTGGTGGAGGTCGCCCGCGCGGAAGGTCTGGAGCCGGATGGCTATGCCAGCCGCCTGATAGCCTCCATGATCGCCGCACGCACAGCGAAAAACATCTCTCGAAAGAGGAACTGGAACGCTTCTTGGCCGGCGCGGCGCGTCACTCCGACAAAATTCCAGATCTTCCGGACGGACTTACACATGCGCGAGTTTCTACCAGGACCATGATTGATGCCGCAGTTGTGCTACCTGGTCGACACCAACATCCTGCTGCGACTTACGAATCGGCGGCGTGAACACTCTCGGATGTGCCAGGATGCGATCCGTTATCTGCGCTCCAAGGACTTTCCGTTCATGAGGCAGCCCGGGGTCTTGACCACATCGAAGGTTCCATCACGCTGCTGCCGGATAATGCGCGGGTCTATGCCGCGTGGAGAGAACTGATCGCTGCACACGACGTCCGCGGCGGTCAGGTTCACGACACAAAGCTCGCCACCGCCATGCTTGCCCATGACGTTTTCATATCCTCACCTTCAATGGCGCCGACTCCGCCCGCTATCCTAAAATCGAAGTCGTGCACCCCAGCTTCGTAAGGTCTTGATCATGCCCGCTGCAACGACATTCGCCTCTACCGATCTCCAGCAACTCGCCACCGATGTCGTGGCCCGCGCCCTGAAGGCGGGAGCTACCGACGCCGAAGCCGTTCTCTACGAGGGCGACGAGTTCTCGGCGCTCGTCCGCCTTGGCCAGGTCGAGCAGCTCAAGGAGTCCGGCTCCCGCGCCATCGGCCTCCGCGTGTTTATTGGCCAGAGGACCGCCAGCACTTCGTCGAGCGACCTCTCCGAAGACGCCCTCGCCCAGCTCGTCGCCGGCGCTGTCTCGCTCGCCCGCATCACCAGCGAAGATCCGTTTGCCGGGCTCCCCGAGCGCGAAGAGTTCGGCAAGCTGGAAGGGGATCTGGGCCTCTACTTCGAGGACGTGAACGAGCAGCCGCCGGCCGAGCGCATCGAGATCGCATGCCGCGTCGAGGCAGCCGCGATGGCCTACGACACCCGCATCCAGAACTCCAAGGGCGGCGACTTCGACACCGCGACCTCGCACAAGATCTTGGCCAACTCGCGCGGCTTCCTCGGCGAGTACCGCCGGTCGTACTGCGGCTTCTCGGCCGCGCCGATCGCGCAGGATGCCGCCGGCAACATGCAGCAGAACTACTGGTACTCGAGCTCGCGCACTACGCGGAAGCTTGAGAATCCCGAAGAGATCGGCCGCGAGGCTGCCCGCCGGACGCTGCGCAGGTTGGGTGCCGTGCAGGCCAAGACGCAGCAGGCTCCGGTTGTCTTTTCGCCGGAGATTGCCCGCTCCATCATGGGGAATATTTTTGATGCGGCGAATGCCGACGCCATCTATCGCCACGCCAGCTTCTTCTCCGATATGCTGGGCGAGCGCGTGGCCGGCGAGAACATCACTGTCGTCGACGATGGGACGATGGTGTTCCCGGACAGCGCCGCGGCTGGAAGAGATGCCGGCGGCATCGGCGGCTTCGGCACCACACCGTTCGACGGCGAAGGACTGCCCACGCGGCGCAAGGTGCTGGTTGAGAAAGGCATCCTCAAGACCTACGTCGCCAACACCTACACCGCGCGCAAGCTGGGCATTCGCTCGACTGGGAATGCGTCGCGCTCGCTCGCGGGTAATCCCGGCATTGGCGCCGGCAACTTCTACCTCGAGCCGGGCACCCTCACCCCCACCGAGCTGATGGCCGATATCAAGCAGGGTCTCTACGTTACGAGCACGATGGGCTTCGGCGTGAACCTGGTGACGGGCGACTACTCGCAGGGCGCCAGCGGGCTGTGGATCGAGAACGGGGAACTTGCGTATCCGGTCGAGGAGATCACGATCGCAGGCAACCTCAAGGACATGTTTAAGAACATATCCGCGATTGGTAACGACTTGGTGTTCCGTAGCGCGTCCGCCAGCCCCACGATTCGGATCGAAGGCATGATGATCGCTGGCGCATAGAAATCCGTGTCTTAATGTGCTGCACCATGGTCGTAGCTGATCACCCGTGTGATCTGCCAGCTACCATCCTTGAAGCGCCAGAGATGAATGAACTTTGCCTCTCCGACTACATCGCGATCCTGGGTGCCGATGTGGTGGAAACGATGAACCCCGATCTCCACCGCGCCGTAGCCCTGGATTGGGTGCACCTCCAGGGATCCGGGCACCAGCTCGCGTCGGATCTGGCCACAGAGGTTTTTCCTGATGTTTTCAACCACGACCTTGCGTCCGTACTGTGGATCCGCCTTGTCGTGATAGAACTCCAGGTTTTCATCGAACATGCTCTCCACAGTTGCCATGTCGCATCGATTTACGGCGTTGAACAGGGCCGCATCCTGTTCGGAGATCGTCTCGAATAAGGAGGGTTCTATCTGCGCCGCAGCCACTGGCGCTCTCCCGTAGCTATAGGCGAATAGCATAAACGCAAAGCAGCCAACAACAAGAAGCCTCTTCAGAGCGTGGCGCATGTTCATGCAAACTCCTCGAATGACGGAATGCAGATACGCGATGGTACGAGTTGGTGCGAACCGAAGTTTCGTTCCGCTGCGACAAGCGTTCGCATGACCTCTCCAGACCGCGCGACCGACTACAATCGACAACGTGGCCGCAACATTCCAGTTCGAGAACACGCTCGCCTTCGCGGCGGAGAATGCGGAGCAGGCTGAGGCGATTCTGCGCTCGATCCCGGCGCTTCCGGGGGTCTTTGCCCTGCGCGGCCATAACGCCGCCGATCAGCCGTACCTGACACGCACCGCCGACCTTCGCCGCCGGGTGAAGCGGCTGCTGAATCCGCCGGAGTCGCAGTCGAAGCGGCTCAATCTGCGCGACAAGGTTGCCGCCATCGAGTACTGCGTCACCGGCTGCGAGTTCGAGTCCACGCTGACGCTCTACTATGCCGCCGCGGCGCTCTTCGGATATCCCGAGGCGCGGCGCCGGCTCAAACTGAACACGCCGTTTTTTCTACGCTTCACCGTGGAGAACGCCTTCCCGCGCGTCTACTCGACCAACCGGCTCGCGAAGCGCTCGCTCGCGCACTTCTATGGTCCTTTTCCGTCGCGCGTCGCCGCCGATCGCTACTGCGACGCCGTCCTCGACCTGTTCAAGCTGCGCCGCTGCTACGAGGATCTTGCACCGTATCCCGAGCATCCCGGCTGCGTCTACCAGGAGATGAAGAAGTGCCTCGCGCCGTGCAACCAGGCGCACACGCCGGAAGGCGCCGTGGCCTACGCACAGGAAGCCACGGCCGTCGAAGCGTTCTTCAATACGCATGGCGAGAGCATGCTCGCCCAGATCGCCGCCGAGCGCGACCAGGCCTCGGCCGATCTCGACTTCGAGCGCGCCGCGGCGTTCCACGCCCAGCACCAAAAGGTGAAGGCCGCCGCCGCGCTTGCCGACGAGCTGGTTCAGCCGATCCCGCAGCTTCGCGCCGTCATCGTCCAGAGGGCCGCCCAAAGATCAGCCCAGGCCGCCGCCCAGCAGCAAGATACGAGCCCCGATCGCGCCGCCGTCTTCCTGCTGCAGGGCGGCTGTTTGCTCGGTCCCGAGCCGCTGTCGACGCTCGGTGTCCGGGCGGTCAAAGAGCAGACGAGCGTGGGCAGCTCGCTCTTCGCGCAGCCGCTGATGCTGCAGGCCGTGCCGCTCGGCGACCCTCGGGTGCAGACGGAGGTGACGGCTCCCGACTCGCCCGAACTGCGTGCCGCCAAGCTCATCGAGGCGCTCACGGCCAAGGCCAGCCCCAGCAACGACACCGCGCTGCTCAGCGACCATCTCTCGCTGCTGCGCCGATGGTACTACCGGCCGGAGAAGCAGCGCACCGGCGAGATCTTCTTTCCGAATCCCGATGGCGCGTGGCCCATCCGCCGTATTCTCAACGGCGCCGCCCGAATCGCCTTGGGCGACCACGCGCCGATGGCCGAGACTGACCGGGAGGGAGCCAAGGCCGCCGCGAAGGCCGCCAAGGTCAAGATTCTGCACCAGGGCCGCCCGGATGTGGAGCGGATTGTCCCGGTCTACGACCCGCAGGATTCCCAGGATCCTGCGGACTCGGAGGAACCCTCGGAACCCCAGGCCGAGCCCGATGCCGGGATCGCCTCCCCGCAGGAGTCGCCTCCGCCCTTCACCAGCAGGCGCTTGAACTAACCCGGCTGCGATACACTGGCGTCTAGCGATTCCGCCCCACAAACGAAGCCGGACCGAAGTTGGACCGGGGCGCACAAAGGGACCTCAGTACTCATGATTGAACTGGCATTCTCTATCCTCGCGGCCGACTTTGCCCACCTCGCCGACGAGGTCGCCGCAGCCGAGCGCGGTGGCGGCACCATCGTTCACGTCGACGTCATGGACGGCCACTTCGTCCCCAACATCAGCTTTGGGCCGCCTATGGTGAAGGCCCTGCGTCCGGTGACCAAGCTCCCGCTCGATTGCCATCTGATGATCGAGAATCCTGACGCCTATATTCCCGCCTTCGCCGAGGCCGGCGCGGACATGATCAGCGTGCAGCAAGAGGTCTGCCGCCACCTGCACCGCACCCTGCAGCTCATCGAGAGTCACGGCATGAAGTCCGGCGTGGTCATCAATCCGGGCACCCCTGTCGACACACTCATCGAGGTGCTGCCGATGGTTCACCATGTGCTGGTGATGAGTGTGAACCCGGGCTTCGGCGGCCAGAAGTTCCTTCCGCTGGCGCTCGAAAAGATTGCGTACCTGGCGGAGCTTCGCCACGAGATGGAGCTGAACTTCCGCATCGAGGTCGACGGGGGTGTCGCTCACGATACGGTGGCTTATGTCGTCGAAGCAGGAGCGGATATGCTGGTTGCTGGCTCGGCCATTTTCGGTCCCGGGGGCGCGGAGGCGAATGCCCGGCAGTTTTTGGCGCTCGCGCACGTCGCCGCCACCCACCCGCACCCCGAGCATGTACATACGGCAACGACATAGCGTCCTCGGCACAAGACGCGCAGGGAGTTTAGAATGAAGGGCAGTCTCGCGCCGACGTGCGAGGCAGATGGGGTTCATGTAATGAAGTCTTTTCGTCGTGGCTTTTCGAGCCAAAGCTCGTTTTTTCCCAGCCTCCGCTCCGCGCTGTTGTCGGGCGTTGCCATCGCAGGCCTGCTGGCCGGCTCCGCCTCGCTGCGGGCCCAAACGGGTGACCAGACAGCGCCGAGCCAGACGACCTCCCCTGCCGCAGCCCCGCAGCAGCCGGATGCTGTCCCCGCTCCGGGCGTAGAGCTTCCTGCCAACAAGGCCGAGAAGAAGCAGGCGGCTCTGGACAAGAAGGCAGAGGAGAAGGCGGACAAGGCGGCCAATAAGAACAAAAAGGAGGACAAGGTCGTCCAGTCCAAGGACACTCGTCTCCAGGCTCGCCGGTTGAAGAAGGATGGCGGCAACCTTACGGCGGACGCCAAGCTTCCCGATAAGGTTCTATATGACAAGGCGCTCGACGCGGTCAAGCGCGGGCACTACGATATCGCGCGGCTGGACCTGCAGACGCTGCTGAACACGTATCCCGACTCGCAGTTCATGATGCGCGCCAAGCTGGCGGTTGCGGACTCCTGGTACAAGGAGGGCGGCACCGCGGCGCTTACCCAGGCCGAGAGCGAGTACAAAGACTTCGAGACCTTCTTTCCCAACGCCCCCGAGGCCGCCGAGGCCCAGATGCGCGTCGGCGACATCTACTTCCGCGAGATGGACAAGCCTGACCGCGACTACGCGAAGGCCACCCACGCGGAGGAGGAGTATCGACTGATGTTGCAGCAGTACCCGGACTCCACGCTGGTTCCCGACGCCAAGCAACGGCTCCGCGAGGTGCAGGAGGTGCTGGCCAACCGCGAGAGCAACATCGCCTCCTTCTACTCGACCCACAACAATTGGGCCGCCACCATCGCGCGCTATCAGACGGTGGTCGACACCTATCCGCAGTACAGCCATATGGACGATACCCTGATCGGGCTGGGCGACGCCTACGAGGCCGAGGCCAAGTACGTCCGCGGCCTCAAGCTGCCGGAAGGCCCCAAGGCCCATCTCGAGAGGATCTATGACGATGAGGCCATCGCCGCGTACAGCAAGGTGGTGACCGAGCATTCCGCGGCACCGCACGTGGAAGATGCCCGCGACCGTCTCGATGCCATGGGCGTGCCGATTCCGAAGCCCACCGCCGAACAGATGGCCGCCAGCGAGGCCCTCGAGGCCAGCCGCGCGCAGTACCGCATCACCGACCGCGCTCGTCTGTTCATCATGCACTCGCCGGACGTAGTGACGGCTGCGCGCATGGGCGATCCGACCCTGGTCGATCCCAAGCAGACGCTGGCGCCTGACGTCGCGCGGAAGACGCAGACGGACTTCGCGGATGCTCTGAATCCCAATGCCAAGCCTGCGGCTGCCGCGGCTCCGGCTGCAGCGACCGATTCCGGCGAGGCGGCGGCTCCCGCTGCTGCTGCCCCTGCAGCCGCTGCAGCTCCGCTGGCGCTGCAGGATCTTCCCACGGCCGGCGCCGCTGCCGCCACCAATGGCAGCAGCGCGGTGACAACGGACGTTTCGGCGGGAAGCGCCGGCTCCGCGGGCTCCTCCGCGGGCGGCTCCTCGATGGGCGTAGAGATCGTCTCGCCGTCTTCCGGTTCGTCGGGTTCGACTCCGGCGGCTGCTCCTGCGGCGGATCCCAACGCGAACGGCGGTCTCAAGGCCGTCGGCCCGACCAACAACACGCCGCTGCCTCCGGTCGAGAAACCCGCAGCTGCTCCGGATCAGGTCAACGACGTGGCGAACACCGCGACCCCGCAGGGCGCGGCCGCTCCGGCCAACGGCAAGAAGGTCAAGCCCGAATTCGACAAGGGCGACGAGTCCTCGAGCAAGCACAAGAAGAAGAAGGGTCTGGACAAGCTCAACCCCTTCTAGAACTTCAGCGATCGCAAACACCAAGAGGGCTCAGCCAACCGGCTGAGCCCTCTTTCCCATTCCCGTGCGGTGGAAGACTACATCCGCCGCCCCGGATATCCGGGTGGATACGTCGGCCGGTAGCGGCTGCGGCGTACCAGGAAGACGATCAGCCAGATAACGCCCGCCAACAGCAGGAAGGGCGCCAACAAAAGCGCTCCCGGCAGCACGGCGCGCGATCCTCTGACGTTCACATCCTCTCCCTCATGGAGGTTGCCGACGACCGCCAGGTCGCCGCCGATTCGGCTGCTGTCGCCCAATCGGACGTGACCAGCCATCAATGCCACATCGCCCGAGATCTGGTGCCCCGGATCGACCTCGAGATCGCCGAACGCGACCGCTACATCGCCCTTCACGTCGCCATGCACGCGGACGTTACAGAAGGCGCACGCGATGTCGCCGGCCGTCTCGCCCTCGGGAATCACGATGTCCTGGCCAACCTTGGCGACGTCTCTGTCGGCGCGTGCCGCTGGCACCCAGAGCAGTGCCAGGCTCGCAATCACCAGCATCCCGACCGTCGATTTCACCATATCCCGCTCCTCGCCCTCTCGCACATACCTGCTACCCTTAAAGAACATCCATGAGCTCCGATCTAAATCCAGACCTTCAAAAAGCGGAACAATCGACCCTGCCCAAAGCATACGACCCCTCCACCATCGAACAGCGTTGGGCCGAGTACTGGGTGCGGGAACACCTCTTTGACGTTGCGACGCCGCAGTCGGAAGCAACAGCGGACGCAGCTACGCCTGTTGCCCATACGCAGACGACCGCCCGGAAGTTCACCCAACTACTACCGCCGCCCAATGTCACCGGACGGCTCCACATCGGTCACATGCTCAACCAGACCGAGATGGACATTCTTACACGCTGGCATCGCATGTCGGGCGACACCACGCTCTGGGTCCCGGGCACCGATCACGCCGGCATCGCCACGCAGATGATGGTCGAGCGCCAGCTCGCCGCCGAAGGCACGACCCGCCAGGCCCTGGGCCGCGAGGGCTTCGAGGCCCGCGTCTGGCAGTGGAAGAACCAGTACGGCAGTGCCATCCTCGACCAGATGAAGCGCCTCGGCTCGACCGTCGACTGGTCGCGCGAGTATTTCACCATGGACGACCGGCTCTCGGTCGCGGTGAGGGAGGCCTTCGTCCGCCTGCATGAGCAGGGTCTGATCTATCGCGGCGCCTACATCGTCAACTGGTGCCCCGGCTGCCAGACCGCCGTCTCCGATCTCGAGGTGATCCACGAGGAGCAGCTCGGCAAGCTGTACGAGATCCGCTACCCGCTCGCCGACGATTCAGGCAGCATCGTCATCGCCACCACCCGGCCCGAGACCATGCTCGGCGACGTCGCCGTGGCGGTCAACCCCACCGACGAGCGCTACGCTGCCCTCATTGGGAAGGCCCTGAAGCTGCCGCTCACCGGCCGCGAGATCCCCGTCGTCGCAGACGACTGGGCCAATCCGGAGTTCGGCACCGGCGCCGTCAAGGTTACACCCGCGCACGATCCCAACGACTTCGCCATCGGCCAGCGCCACAACCTGCCCAACCTCAGCATCATGGACACGACCGCGCACATTGACCTGCCCGGCTCGCCGTACCATGGCCTGGACCGCTACGAGGCCCGCAAGCGCATCGTAGCCGACTTGGAAGCCGCAGGTTTGTTGGTCGCCGTCAAAGACCACCACAATGCCATCGGCCTCTGCGATCGCTCGAAGGACGTCATCGAGCCGCGTCTCTCCAAGCAGTGGTTCGTCAAGATCCAGCCGCTTGCCGACAAGGCGATTGAGGCGGTCGATAAGGGCTATATCAAGTTCACCCCCGACCAGTACCGCAAGACTTATGACGAGTGGATGAAGAACATTCATGACTGGTGCATCTCGCGCCAGCTCTGGTGGGGTCATCGCATTCCGGCATGGCACTGCGGCGACTGCGCCCAGATCACCGTCTCCCGCGAGACGCCCACCGCCTGCGCCTACTGCGCCTCGACCGAGATCACGCAGGAGACCGATGTTCTCGACACTTGGTTCTCCTCGGGCCTGTTGCCGTTCACGGTCTTTGGCTGGCCCACGAACGGGGATCAAGGCGTCACTCCGGATCTGGCTGCCTTCTATCCCACGCAGCTTCTGGTCACGGGCTTCGACATCCTGTTCTTCTGGGTGGCCCGCATGATCATGCTCGGGTGCCACTTCATGCTCGATGTGCCGATGCCCGATGGAAACGGCGGCTCACGCGCGCGCACGCTGGCGGAGGCGGTCCCCTTCCAGGAGGTCTACATCCACGCGCTGGTGCGCGACGCCGATCGCCAGAAGATGTCGAAGACCAAGGGCAATGTCATCGATCCCATTGACATCATCACACGCTTTGGCACTGATGCCGTGCGTTTCACACTCGCGAGCATGGCCTCGCCCGGCACCGATATCGCATTCTCCGAGGCCCGTACCGAGGGCAACCGCGCCTTCGCCAACAAGATCTGGAACGCCGCGCGCTTCCTCTTCATGAACATCGAGCGCGCCAAGGAAGCCGGCCTGGCTGTCACGCTCAACGAGACAGCATCGAGTTCGGTCACATCATCAGCCCCGCTCGAAACGCGCTGGATCTTCACGCGCCTCTCGCAAGCAGCGGCCGAGGTCAACCGCGCCCTCGCTGCCTATCGCTTCGACGAGGCCGCCAGCGCCGTCTACCAGTTCTTCTGGGGCGAGCTCTGCGACTGGTACCTCGAGATCGTGAAGCTCCGGCTGAACTTCGTCGAGGGAGGCGAGGCCGCCAACGCCGAGGCGCTGGCCTCGCTCAACGCGTTCATCCAGGTCTTCGACGCCGCGCTGCGCCTGCTCAGCCCCTTCATGCCCTTCATCACCGAAGAGATCTGGCACGCGCTCTACAACGGCGCGCCGCCGGCAAAGTCCATCGCGCTCAGCCGCTTCCCGCAGACCACGGACTTCCCGGCGGACCAGCAGGCGGTCCACGCCATCGAGACCTTGCAGGAGCTCATCGTCACTGTGCGCGGTCTGCGCAAGGAGATCGGTGTCCCGGAAAAAGAGGCTACGCCCATCCGTGTCTTCTCGACGTCCGACGCCGCGACCTTGGCCCAGGCCAACGCCGATATGCTGGCCAAGCTCTGCCGCGTCAGCGCGGTTGAGCTCGGCACCGCGTCGCTGAGCGGCGAGAGCACGCGCTCCACGCCGACCTTCGATGTGGAGGTGGTCTACGCTCGCCAGATCGATGTTCCCGCCGAGCGCGAGCGCCTGACCAAGGACCTCGCCAAGTTTGAGAAGGGCCTGCAGGCGGCCGATCGTCAGCTCGGCAACGAGGCCTTCATGGCGAAGGCTCCGGCCCACATCGTCGAGGGCCTGCGCAAGCAGTCCACCGAGACGCGCGTTCTCTACGATAAGGCGAAGGCCGCTCTCGACGCCCTGCCTACCGAGTAGCCGTATTCAACCGGACTACCGATGCCCCATCCTCTTCGCAGTGCTCGCGAATTGGATGGGGCTGCTCTCTTTTTTCTTGGAATTCGCTTAGTGGCAGTCGGCGCAGACGCCGTAGACGAAGAACTCGTGGCCGGTTGCCCGGAAGCCCGTCGGCAGCTTGGGTGTTGCCTGGATGTTGCAGCCCTGCATCTCGAAGACCTTGCCACAGGTGTTGCAGTGGAAGTGGTGATGATGTTCCTTGCCGGCGACTTCGTAGCGCGTCGATTCGCCGGGAATCCCGACCGGCAGCAGCCACTTATCCTCGACCAGCGAGCCGATGTTCCGGTACACGGTCGCGATGCTGATGCCATCGACCTGCTCCTGCGCGTACGTCAGCGTCTCTTCCGGAGAGAGGGGCCGATCGGCGGTGAGGAACGCAGTCCGAATTGCCTCTTTCTGCCGCGTTTTTCTAGGCTGCATCGCCACGTTTCTTACCACCTAACCAGAAGTGTCCGGGACATCGAACAGGCAGCGCCCACACACTCTCTATGTTATCGCCAATCGTGTCGCGATAGCGTTACTCGAACACGCAACGCCCACACTCGACTGAGAGAAATCCGATTTCATGGAGAGTGAGGAAGCGTCTATTTGAGTGCGCGGCCGAGGCCGGAGAGCAGCAGCGTGACGAAGGAGAGTCCACGGCGGCCATCCTCGCTCGCGGTACGGCGGAAGATCTGCCACAGGCTCGGGGGCGTCTTCTCCTGCTTGTGTTCGACGGTTGCGCTTGCGAACACCGGCGCCAGCCGATCGAGCATCTCCGGATCGATCGAACCCGCGATCTTCACCGCCACCAGCAGATTGCGAATCCCCGCAATGCCCTCCGGCGTACTCGCATAGCGCGCGATGGTGTCGGCGATCGTGTCCTTCGCGCCGATCATGCCATCGACGAGATCGAGAATCCCCTTCTGGTGCGCGGTCTCCAGAAGATTCCAGAGCACCAGCAGAGCTTCCGCGTGCTCGGTCGGTGCGGACTCGAGCTGGCGCTGCAACTCGCGCTTCGGATCGACGGGCAAAGGCTTGAATCGCAGCGGAATGGCCATGTACTTCTCCTGTGACGCTCAGTGTGTTGTCTTCCTCTTGGGTCTTAGGAACAGCTGCCTTACACGGTCGTGGATTTGATCTGCACCAGCCGGTCCGCTGGCTTCGTGCCCGGCAGGTGATAGTCGGAGCGCGCCCACTTGCGTTCAATCTCCACGCCGGTCTGCGGCGTGCGCGTGCCGTAGCGGAAGTTGCGTCGGGGCAGGGGACTCTCGCCTTGCTCAGCGAGCACGGTCATGCTCACTGCCGTCTCCTTGAAGGCGGGTGTGTGCACGGCGCGATCGGTGTGGCTGCTGGTCATGCGATTCACCGGCTCATCGACCGAGTTCAACGAAATGTAGAGCTGCTTGCCCTGCACGCGATCGGAGACGAGCACCTGCACGCGCACCACGCCGTAGGGGGACTCGAGCCGTACATGACGGCCGGTGGTGATGCCGCGTTCGGCCGCCAGCGCCGGCGAGACCTCGACAAAGTTGTTCGGTGTAATGGCGCGGATGCCCGCTGTCCGCTGCGTCATGCTGCCCTGCTCGAAGTGCTCCAGCAGGCGCCCGTTATTTAGGTGCAGATCGAACTTCGCGCTGGTCTCCTCCGATGGCGGAAGGTACTCGATGGGGTGGAATTTGGCCTTGCCATCGGGGAACGGAAACTTATCGGTGAACAGTAGAGGCGTATCGGTCCCGTCCGGATGTACCGGCCACTGCAGGCTCTTATAGCCTTCGAGCCGCTCGTAGCTGACACCGGCAAACAGCGGGGTTAGCCGCGCGATCTCATCCATGATCTCGGAGGGATGCTTGTACTTCCAGTTACCGCCCATGCGGTTGGCGATGAGCTGAATGATCTCCCAGTCGGCCTTTGACTCGCCCAGCGGATCGAGCGCCTTATACATGCGCTGAATGCGGCGCTCGGTGCTGGTGAAGGTGCCTTCTTTTTCGAGCGACGGGCAGGCCGGCAGCACCAGATCGGCGTAGCGCGCGGTCTCCGAGAAGTTGATGTCCTGCACGACGAAGAACTCCAGCCGGCGCAGCGCCTCGCCCACATACTCGGCGTTCGAGTCCGAGGTGATAGTGTCTTCGCCCTTGATGTACCACGCCTTCAGCTTGCCCGCGTAGATCGCCTCGACCATGCCGTGGTTGTCGAGACCATCCTTGGTCGGCAGGGTCACGCCCCACTCGGCCTCGAACTTGCCGCGAATATCGGGATCATCGACCTTCTGATAGCCAGAGTAGACGTTCGGCATCGAGCCGAAGTCGCTCGCTCCCTGCACGTTGTTGTGGCCGCGCAGCGGATACGCGCCTGCACCCGGCCGCATGTAGTTGCCGGTCAGCAGCAGCAGATTCGAGATTGCCGTCGCCGTCTCCGAACCACCGCAGTGCTGGGTCACGCCCATTGCGAAGAGGATGCAGACGCCGTCCGCAGCCGCGACCTCATTGGCGACCGTGATCAGCGTACTCGCCGGGACACCTGTGACCTGCTCGGCATACTCCAACGTGAAGGGCTCCAGTGATTTCTTGAATTCGTCGAAGTGGTTCACCCAATTGTTCACGAAGTCCATCTTCGCCAACCCGTGGTCGAGGATGTACTTCGACACCGCGCACAGCCACACTGCATCGGTGGATGGATTGGGTCGGAAGAAGAGATCGGCGCGCTCGGCCATCTCGTGCTTGCGCAGATCGGCGACGATCAGCCGCTGCCCGCGATGTTTGTGCGAGCGCTTCACGCGCGTCGCCAGCACCGGATGGTTCTCCGCAGGGTTCGCGCCGATGATGAAGACCAGCCCAGCCTGCTCGATGTCGGAGATGGATCCGGAGTCGCCGCCATAGCCGACCGTGCGTTGCAGGCCGGCGGTCGCGGGGTTCTGGCAGTAGCGCGCGCAGTTATCGACGTTGTTGGTGCCGATCACCGCGCGGGCCAGCTTTTGCATCAGGAAGCTCTCCTCGTTGGTGCACTTCGACGAGGCGATGAAGGCCAACGCGTCCGGGCCGTGCTCGGCAAGAACGTCCTTGAACTTGTGTTCGATGATGTCCAGCGCCTCCTCCCACGAGATCTCGCGGAAGCCGTCGCCGTCGCGCAGCAGCGGGTGCACCAGGCGGTCGTCGGAGTTGATATGCCCCCACGCGAACTTGCCCTTGATGCAGGTCGAGATGCCGTTCGCCGGACCATGCATCGGCTCGATCTTGAGAATATGCCGGTCACGGGTCCATACATCGAAGCTGCAGCCGACCGCGCAGTAGGTGCACACCGTCTTGGTTCGCTTCACGCGCTGGTTGCGCATCTCCGCTTCCATCTCGGAGAGCGCGAGGATGGGGCCGTAGCCGATCGGTGGCTCGATGCCCTTCACCACCTCGATCATGGTGTTGAGCGTCTTGTCCGGTGTGTTCGTTAGATAGCCCGCGTGCCCGAGCATGCTCTTCTCCATCAGCGCATTGCACGGGCAAACCGTGATGCAGTGCCCGCAGGAGACGCAGCTCGAGCCGTCAATCACCTCGCCGCTATCCCACAGCACGCGCGGATGCTCGGACTCCCAGTTGATCGTCAGCGTCTCGTTCACCTGCACGTTCTGGCAGGCCTCGACGCAGCGCCCGCACAGAATGCACTGCTGCGGGTCATAGCGATAGAAGGGGTTCGACATGTCCTTGTGATACGGCTTCGGCGTGTACTCGCGCGACTGGTGCTTCACGTCCAGCTCTGCAGTCGTATTGTGAATCGTGCAGTTCTGATTGTTGTTGTCGCAGACCGTACAGTAGAGCATGTGGTTCTGCAGAATGCGATCGAAGGCCTCGCGCTGCGCAATGTCGACGGTCTCGTTGTCGGTCACCACCTTCATGCCGGCCTTGACCAGCGTGCCGCACGAGCGAACCAACTCGCCGTCCACCTCGACCATGCAGGTGTCGCAGCTCTGGATCGGCCCCATCTGCGGCACATAACAGACCTGTGGCAGTTTCTTATTCTTTGGCCCAAGCGTTCGGTTCAGCGCCTCGACCAACAGTTCGCCGGTGCGTGCGGGCACCTCTTCGCCGTTGACCGTGAGTGTGGTGTCGGGGGTGGTCGGCAGCGGAGTGTTCAGAAGTCGCTTCGTGGCAGCCATAGTACTGGGTTGAGATGCTGCGAATCGGCTTCACGAACAGCTCTCCAAAGCGCTTTGCCACTTATTAACGAACGCGTTAACGAACGCGCCCGCCGCAGGCCTCGGAACTCATTGCAAAACAAAACCTTAGCTGCGCGCCGCCAACACCTGCCGCGCGGCCCGCAGACCCGACTGCATCGCCGCGTGCACGGTGCCCCACTGCGCCGTCGTGTCGGTGTGCTCGCCGGCGAAGTAAAGCGTCTCGGCGACCGGCTCCGCCAAGCGCTCGGGAGCGTCCATCCCGCCGACTCCGATGTAGCTGTACGCGCCCAGCGCGTTTGGATCGGCCTGCCAGTTATGCGTGTAGCAGCCGAGCTTCTGGTCGCGCACAAACGCGGCATCCACGTCGAAGACCTCCGCGAGCCGGTCGCAGGCAAGCCGTCCCAGCGCCTCGGCACTCAGCCCCAACAGCTTCGCCGACCGCGGGCCCCCGGTCCATCCGGTCAACGTCCGGCTCGGCACCGGATGCGTCGTCCACCACACCGACGGCACCCCTCCGCGCGTGAACAGAAAGCTCAGCCGCGACAGCTCTGGCTGAGGCGGCAGCGTCTCCCAGAAGCGTTCGCGCAGGTGCAGCGTGATCCGGCTGACTTGCCCCATGTGCATCCGCCGCGCCTGCTCCAGGATCTCGCCCGGAGCGGGATGGAAGACGACCCTGCCGCTCTGCAGCACGCTGAGTGGCAGCGTCACCACCGCCTGCCGCGCCGAGAAGTTCCCCTGATTCGTCTCCACCTCGACGCGGCCCGGCGTCCACTCGACGCGCTGAACGAGGGTGTCAGCGCGTAGGGCGCCCCCACGCTGCTCGAGGCAGCGTGCCAGGTAATCCGGAAGCTGATCGTATCCGCCGGCGACGTGAAACGCCCGGTCGCCCTCGATCACGTCCTCGGCCTTCTGCTGCATGCCGAGGGAGATCGCGCTGATCTTGTGATGATCGGCGGCATTGAAGCCTTCGACATATCCGATCAGCGCGAAGCGATCTTCCTGGGAAATCACGGGAACCCGCTCGCGCTCGAGAAACTCGGCGAAGCTGAGATCCGGCCCGCTGAGGTCTTCGAGCTCTTCGAGCGGAGCGAACAGGTCGTCGCTCTCCTCCTCGCCGCTGCCCGTCAGCCGCCCATCCTCGAAGCTCAGCATCGCGCCGTCTCGTTCGGTCAGCGTCAGCCCGGCCTCTTCGATCAGCGCCAGCAACTCCGGCGGCCGGCCGTGGACGAACTCCGCACCCAGCTCGATCACCTGGTCCCCAACGCGTTCGGTCAGGATGCGTCCGCCTACGCGGTTCTGCGACTCCAACACCAGCACCCGCAGCCCGGCGTCGGCCAGCGCGCGCGCCGACGTCAACCCGGCCATGCCCGCGCCGATCACAAGAACATCTGCGGTGAAGGAGGTCTCTGTTTCCCGATTGCCCGTCTGCTCGCTCGTCATCGTTCGAACTTATATCCTCTGGCGTTCGGTGCCAAAGTCAACCAAGGTCTACGCCGAGGTTAAGGTGGAGAAGGCCTGCGGCGGCGCGCCAAAGCGCTCCCTTAGCAGCTTCATCGCTTCGGTGCGGCTACTCACACGGTTCTCGAGCTGCGCGTCCTCGGCCGCCTCCAGCATCTCCTTGAACTGCGTTCCAGGACGGTACCCGGCGGCGATCAGGTCGCGCCCCGTCACCAGCAGGCGCGGCCGAATCTTCTCCGGCGTCGCCGTCTCAAAGTGCTGCTTCGCATACTCGTAGAGCCGCAGATCGCCATGCGCGGAGGTGCAGTCCATCCAATGCAGCTGGAGGTGCTCCTCGAAGCGCGGCAGCCGCAGGAACCGCTTCAGTGTCGCCTCGCGCATGTTTAGGATGTCGCCGAAGCGCATGTGATTCTTCACCAGCGCGACGATCTGCTCGCTCTCCTCGCGCGAAAACCGGAGCCGCTCCAGAATCACCTCGGACATGCGCACGCCCACCTCGACGTGGCCGTTGAAGCGGATGCGATCGCCCGGAACCGTCGGGTTGGGCGGCTGATAGGTCGCCGGCTTGCCGATATCGTGCAGCAGCGCGCCCCACGCCAGCGTAGGCGAAGCATCCGGCCGCAGCTTCTCGAGCAGCAGCAGCGTGTGCACCCAGACATCGCCCTCGGGGTGGAACTGCGGCGGCTGCTCAACCCCCTTCAAGCGCACCGCCTCGGGCAGCACCTGTTGCAGCAGACCGGTCTCGTCCAGCAGTTCGAAGGCGCGCTGCGCATTCCCTTGGGTCAGCATCCGGGTCAACTCCTCGCGGATGCGCTCGCAGCTCACCTGTTTGACCATGCTTGCACGCTCGCGAATCGCCACCAGCGTCGCGGGATCGATCGCGAAGTCGAGCCGCGCCGCAAAGCGCACCGCGCGCAGCATCCGCAGCTTGTCCTCGTCGAAGCGCTTGCCGGGATCGCCGATGGCGCGGATGGTGCGCGACGCGAGATCCTTGCGGCCTCCAACGTGATCAATTACGGCAGTCTTCAGATCGCCGGTCTGCGCATACGCAACCGGATCGAGCAGCATGCCGTTGATGGTGAAGTCGCGGCGCTGGACGTCCTCGTGCGCGTCGGTCGAGTAGCGCACCGTATCGGGCCGCCGGCCGTCGGAGTACACGCCGTCATGGCGGAAGGTCGCAATCTCGATGGCGATGCGCTCGCCGGCCGCAGCCTGCTCCGGCGTCTCGCTCAGTACCAGGATCACACCAAAGTGCGCCCCCACCGCCTGCGTGCGGGGAAACAGCGAAACCACCTGCTCCGGCGTCGCACTGGTGGCGATATCGAAGTCCTTGGGATTGCTCCCAAGCAATAGGTCGCGAACGCAGCCTCCGGCAAAATAGGCCTCGTGGCCTGTGTTTCGTAGGGTTTGGACGATGGTAACGGCGGCGCGGTACGTCGGGCTGTGGGTGGGATCAAACATGCTTTTCTGTTAGATGCAGGATGTCTCGGGGGACGCGCGATTGTGGCCGGCAGAAGATAGCAAGCGTCACGAAGAGAATCCCCGGCGAGCAGGGAAGCGCAGTCGCTCGTCGCAATCGAGTACCCCGATAGTATAGGAGGGTGACTGTAGCGGAAACATCCGGACTCATCCTGGGGATTGAAAGCTCGTGCGACGAAACCGCAGCGGCCGTCGTGCGCGCCGGCGAGCAGGTATACGCCAACGTCGTGGCCTCGCAGATCGCGCTCCACGGCAACTATGGCGGCGTAGTGCCGGAGCTGGCCTCGCGAGAGCACTTGCGCAACATCGTTCCCGTCGTCCGCGAGGCCATGCGCGAGGCTGGCGTCTCCCTGCGCGAGGTCAGCGCGATCGCTGTCACCGAGGGGCCAGGCCTTGCCGGCGCCCTTCTCGTCGGCATCACCTACGCCAAGGCGCTGGCCTACGGCCTAAACGTTCCGTTGATCGGCGTCAACCACCTCGAAGGCCACATCCATGCTGTCCTGATGGAGGCTCGCCAGCGCGCCGACGCTCCGATGGAGCTGCCGCTGCTGGCGCTGGTCGTCTCGGGCGGCCACACCCACCTGTACCTCGCCACACGCGAAAAGAGCGCTGAAGGAAAGCCGCTCGAGGAGGGCGCCTGGCGCTACCAAAACGTCGGCCACACCGTCGACGACGCCGCCGGCGAGGCCTTCGACAAGGTCGCCAAGCTGCTCGGCCTCGGCTACCCCGGAGGCCCGTGGATCGACGCTTTGGCGACCAGGGGCAATCCCCGCGCCGTCCCCTTCCAGTTCGGCCAGATCAAGCCGCGGGCGCCGCGCCCCGGCATCTCGCTGCCCAACAAGAAGGCTGGCGCCGAGCGCTCAGGGCCCACGTTCGACTTCTCCTTCAGCGGCATCAAGACCGCTGTCCTCCGCTACGTCGAGACCCATGGGATGAAGGCAGCCATCGACCGCCGGCGCGCCGCGCTGGCCGAGCTGCCCGACCCCAAGCCGAACGACGCCATCATCCTCTGCGACGCCGAAACCCTCGACCTGATCGCATCGTTTCAATACGCGGTGGTGGGCAATCTCGAGCGCCAGGCCTTTGCCGCTGCCGAGGTCTCAGGCGCTCGGGGAATCGTCGTTTCGGGCGGCGTCGCCGCCAACCGCGAGCTGCGCCAGCGCTTCCTCGCCCAGTCCGAGCGTCGCGGTCTCCCCGTTGCCTTCCCCTCGCTTGCCCTCTCCACCGACAACGCCGCCATGATCGCTGCCGCCGCCTGGCCCAAGTTCCTGGCCGGCGACTTTGCCGACGACGGCCTCGTCGCCACCCCACAGCTGCGCCTTGGATAGCGAGCCTGCACCCCGCATCGTCTAGAATTAAGGGTGGACCGGCAACTTCACAGCAACAGGCTGCGGCGCAACGCCGGCAGCAGGATAGGTACACGTGGCATCGGAATTGGAATCGCAGGCGGAGACGATCATCGAAGACAGAACTGAGCTGGACGCCACGGGCACCACGGGAACACAGCCCGGCGCCGAGGCGGCGACCCTGCAGCTCTTCAACACGCTCGGCTTGAAGATCGAAACGCTTGCCCCCGCGGATGGTCGCGCCCTGCGCATGTACGCCTGCGGCCCAACGGTCTACGACTACGGCCACATCGGCAACTTCCGCACCTTCCTCCATGTCGATGTGCTGCGCCGCTTCCTGCGCCAGCTCGGCATGAAGGTCGAGCACGTCATGAACATCACCGACGTCGACGACAAGATCATCCGCAACGCCGCGCTCACCGGCAAGTCCATCGAAGACTACTCCGCCAAGTTCGAGCAGGCCTTCTTCGAGGACATGGACTCGCTCGCCATCGAGCGCCCCGAGCACCTGCCCCGCGCTACCGAATCCATCCCCGAGATGGTCTCCCTCATCGAGCAACTCGCCGCCAAGGGCATCGCCTACCAGGCCGAGGACGGCAGCTGGTACTTCCGCATCGACCGCTTCTCCGAGTACGGCAAGCTCTCCAAGAAGGACTTCGCCGGCATCGAAGACGGCGCCCGCGTCGACGTCGAGGAGTACGATAAGGACGCCGCCCGCGACTTCGCCCTCTGGAAGGCGGTCAAGCCGACCGCCGACGGCTCTCTGGAACGCCACTGGGCCACCGCGCTCGGCGCCGGCCGTCCCGGCTGGCACATCGAGTGCTCCGCGATGGCCGCCAAGTACCTCGGCGAGAACATCGACCTCCACGCTGGCGGCGAGGATCTGATGTTCCCGCACCACGAGAACGAGATCGCCCAGTCCGAGTCGGCCACCGGCCACACCTTCGCCCGCCACTGGATGCACGTCCGCTTCCTGCTGGTCGAAGGCCGCAAGATGTCGAAGTCGGACAATAACTTCTTCACCCTGCGCGACCTTCTGTTGAAGGGATACAGGGCGTCGGCCATCCGCTTCCTGCTCATCTCCGTGCCCTACCGGCACCAGCTCAACTTCACCTTCGACGGTCTGCTCGAATCGACCAACGCCGTCGATCGCCTGCGCACCTTCCACCAGCGTCTGCGGAAGGGCGGTTTCGCGACGGGTCTCGATGCGGAGATCGCCGCCGAGACCGTCAAGGCGCGCCTGGAGTTCACCGCCTCACTCGCCAACGACCTTAACACCGCCGAGGCCCGCGCCGCCATCTTCGATCTCGTCCGCCGCGCCAACTCCGCCGCCGACGCCGGCACACTGCTCGCGGACAACGTTGCTGAGATCCTCGCAGTCCTCGCCCTCTTCGACGGCATCTTTGCCGTGCTCGAAGATCGCGACGCCGAGATCACCCGCGCCGCCATTGCCTGGGCCGAGCGTGAGGATCGCATGGACGAGGTCGCATCCGAACTCGTCGAAAAACTCTCCTTTTCCGACGCCGAGATCGACGCTCTCGTCGCCGAGAGGACCCAGGCCAAGAAGACCCGCAACTTCGCCCGCGCCGACGCCATCCGCAACGACTTGCTGGCCAAGGGCATCCTTCTCGAAGACAGCAAGGACGGCGTCCGCTGGAAGCGCAAGTAGCCCCAGCGAAGCACGCTTAAAGAGAACATCCCACCCAGGCGCAAGCCTAGGTGGGATGTTCTCTTTGCAACCGTAATCGTTACTCATCTATCGTAGGGAAGAGGGCTGCGGCTAGGCCTGTTGTTCCACCGCGGCCAGTTCCACCTCGGCGGGCGGCCTGCCGCTCTTCAGCTTCGCGCTGGTCACCAGGAACACCGCCAGCAGAATCGCCGCCATGCCTACATACTCAATGCGCGCCAGCCGCTCCGACAGGAAGATCGCTCCCAGCAGAACCGCGATCATCGGGTTGATGTAGGCATAGGTAGCCACCTTCGGTACCGCCACATGGTCCAGCAGGTAGATATACGCCGTGTACCCCACGATCGACCCAAACACCACCAGATACACGATCGATAGCCACGCCTTCACGCCCCAGTGCGAGCCATGATAGCCGCCCGTGTTCAGCATGACGATGAAGTTCAAGATGCCGGCAAAGACCATCTCCCAACCCGCCGCCGCGAAGCCGCTCAACTGCAGCTTCGAGTGTCGCGAGAGCACCGAGCCCGAAGTCCAGCAGAAGGTGCACACTAGGGTCACCGCGATGGCGAGCAGATGGCGGTGGTCGCCATGCAGGCTCTCGAGAAAGTTCGGCCACACCAGCAGCAACAGTCCGGCAAAGCCAATCCCAATGCCGCTCCAACCTCGCAGCGAAAGTCCCTCGCCGTGCGGCAGGAAGAACTCGAACAGCGCCGCGTACAGTGGAACCGCCGCGACCAAAAGCGCCTCCAGCCCCGTCGGCAGATACTGCTCCGCCCAGATGATCGACGTGTTTCCGAAGCCGAGCATGAGAATGCCAATGGCGACGAGCAGTCCGAACTCGCGTAGCGTTGGCCGGATCGAGATTCCGCGCACCAGGCAGAAGCCCAGCATCAGCGGCCCCGAGATCAGAAAACGTGTGCTCCCCAGCACAAACGGCGGCAGCACCTCCACGCCGAAGCGCATGGCAAGGTACGTCCCTCCCCAGAATAGGTAAACGGCGGCGAAGCAGAGAAGGATCGGGGTGCTATGGGACTGATTTTGATCTGTCGAGGAAGACACACTTCATTCTAAATGCAGGTTGCCGGCAGGCCGGGATGAGCGGGGCTTTAGCACCACGACAAAACGAACCAAAGCAAAGGGGCTTCAGCCCCGGCCGTTTTTCCGCGTAACCAGGAGTGGTGCTGGTGCAAACCCGACCGGTGCGGCGTAGAATCCAATCCCAAAGAGTCGTTTGCACGCTCTTTTGCCACCGTTGTCTGGTTTTTCTTGCAAGCTTTGGCTTTTCTCGCTCAAGGAGCGACGCCATGCATATCAACTACCTTCGCGACATTCCTCTCGGCCTTGGTCTCATCTCCCTGCTCGTCGGCATCTTCACCAATGGGATCGAGATCAAGATCGATCCCAACAGTCCGCAATGGCTCTGCCGTCCCATGCTGCTGATCATCGGAACCCTGCTGATTTGTTTCAGCTTCGTCGGCCAGCTCACGCCGCAATAGGGCCGCAAAAGGACCAAAGCGCTATAGTGGCACTCAACCCCATGCGCTCGAACCCGGCCGAATACGACCTCATCGCCCCGCCCTCGCTCTCCGCCGCGCTGGTCACGCTGGCCCGCGAGCCCGGCGTCTACACCCCTATCTCTGGCGGCACCGAGCTGATGGTCGCCCTTGGCGCCGGCCGCCTCCAAGCCCGGAAGCTGCTCTCCCTCAACCACCTCAGGGAGCTTCGCTTTATCGAGGTCACCGAGCAGAGCATCATCCTCGGCGCGGCCACCACCTTCACCGATCTCCGCCGTAACCCCGTCGTCGCCAGCGACCTTCCGCTGCTCGCCACCGCTGCCAGTTGGACCGGTTCCATCGCCAACCAGAATCGCGGCACTCTTGGTGGAAATATCGTGAACGCCTCGCCCGCCGCCGACTCGCCGCCCGCGCTGCTGGTCTACGGCGCCGAGCTGACGCTGGTCTCCGTCGCTGGCACCCGCAAACTCCCCTACAGCGACTTCCACCTCAGCTACAAACAGACCGCGCTCCGCCCCGACGAGCTGCTCTACAGCATCACCGTTCCGCGCAACCACGCCGGCTTCTCCCAGTACATTCGCAAGGTGGGCACGCGCAACGCCCAGGCCATCTCGAAGGTTGCGCTCGCCGCCCTCGCCCGCATCGATGGGAACGCCGTCGGCGACGTCAGCGCTGCCAGTGCGCAAACCGTCCCGGTTCCGACGATTCACGAGATCCGCCTCGCCGCCGCCAGCCTGCGTGAGATTCCCACCCGCCTCCCCGCGACAGAGCACGTGCTCACCGGCCAGCCCATTACCCTCGAGCTCATCGCCCGCGCCCGCGCTGCCCTCGCCTCCGAGGTCCGCCCGATCGACGACATTCGCTCCACCGCGCGCTACCGCACCGCCGTCGCCGCCAATCTGCTCGAGGAGTTCCTGCGTACCTGCATCCGGCGATTCGATCCCGTGCCAAATCGGAACTGACTAACACGAACGGGGGACACGCCGAACTCAGAAGTGCAATATACGGCCCTTGGAAACCAAGCGATGATCTTGAAGTGAGGTGGCGTTGGAAGCCGCCCGATGCAAAGAGATACTCCATGCATGATCTGATTCTTGCCGTCGCCTTCGTTCTCCTGCTGCTCGTCCCGTGCCTACTCACCCTGCGTGGGAGTTCGGAAGACCGCTCCTAACCGGGCTGCTGTCACCGGCTGAAGCTCCGCGATCATCAGGACCTCACGGGCCGAGCATTGGAAGATTCGCTGTAGGGCGTGCCGCGGCGGGGATCACAGCCCGGGCGGCCGCCCATACAGCCGCACCGCCCGCTCCAGATCCTCCACCGTATCGATATCCAGCTCTCCCCCCGGCAGCTCCACCGCCCGCGCGGTTTGGAGCAGCCCCCGCGCCCCGGCATCCCCGCGCAGCTCCAGCAGCTCCGGAAACATGCGGGCAGGGAAGTACGCAGGCACCCCGTTGCGCCCGGCATAGGTCGAGGCGACGACCTCGTCGCCGCCCCGCGCCAGCTCCCGCAGATGCTCAGCCGTCACCGCCGGCTGGTCGCAGGCGAGAACCACCACCCCAGCCGCGCCTTCGGCCGCCCTGACCCCCGCCCGCACCGACGACCCCATCCCTTCAGCCGCCTCCGGGTTGACGACCGTGACCACAGCCGCTTCCGACCGTGGGCTGTCCAAGTTGGCCACACAAAACGCCGTCTTCCGCTCCTCGCGAAGCACCACGAAGACCGGCGTCAATCCCGCCTCAAGTGCCGTCTTTACAGCAAGTTCCAGCAGCGTCCGGTCGCCGAGGCGAGCCATCTGCTTGGCCGACCCGAGCCGCCTCGAAAACCCCGCAGCTAACACGATCGAAACGACTTGCATCACACCACGCTCGGGTTCAGGTCAGGATCCAGGTTCAGCGCGCAGCTCTGCAAATACCGTGACGCCCCACCTTGCGCGATCTGTTCAATTACCTCGGGAGCCGACAATCGCCGCGACGACGGCAGTCCCCCCGTGCAGCAGGCCTGCACCTCGGCGATCACCGAAAGCGCGATTGCCTCCGGTCCGTCGCCGCCCAGGTTCAGCCCAACCGGCGCATAGATCCGCGCACAGCACTCCGCAACGGAGAGTCCGGTCATCGCTGCCGCCTCGCTGACGAGCAGGCTCGAGCGATGCCGCGCGCCCAACACTCCGAGATAACGCGGTGCGATCGGCAATACCGCCGCTAGCCACGCTCGATCCTGCTCGTAGCTGTGCGTCATCAGCACGACGGCGTCCTCTGCCATGATGCCCAGCCGGGGCAGATCCTCCGCGTGCGCCATCACGACATCCTCTGCGGAGGCAAAGCGCTCCTTGCGCGCGAGATGGGGCCGTCCATCGACCACGATGCTGTTCCATCCCAGCAGGTCGGCCATACGGACTACCGGCTTCGCGTCGTCTCCCGCTCCCAAAACGAAGAGCCGCTGCGGCGGTGCCAGTTGCTCAACGAAGACATCAGGAATTTCCGCCAACAGCACCTCATTGATCTGTGCCGACAGTTGATCTTCATCCAGGCCCTCGCTGCGAAACAGCACTTCGCCCGTCTCCGAGAGCACAGCCCGCTTGAACGCGCGGCCAGCGGCGGGGAGCCAGGTCAGCACCGTCGATCGCTGACCCGTAAGCGACGCCTCTAGTGCCTCGATCAAGGCGTGAAACTCCGGCGTTCCCGCCGCTTCGAGCAAGAGGTCAATGGTTCCGCCACAGCCCAGTCCATAGGGAATCTCCGCCGTGTCGTCGAACAACGTGGAGTAGCGTTCGACCGTGGCTCCGTTCCGCACCTTCCAGATGGCCTTCTTGATGACCTCGTTTTCGAGACACCCGCCGCTGATCGTTCCTGCATACGCCGTGCTACCCGCGCTCGTCAGCAGCCGTGCTCCCGGCCTGCGGTAGGACGAGCCCTCGGCCCGCACCAGCGTGACCAGAACGCCGGCCTCGCCTCCGCTGCGACGCGCCATCTCGACAATCTGTCTTCGTTCCACCATGCTCGTTGTGCGCCTCCTGCAACCTGTTCGAGTTCTCTTCGCCAGAGACTATATCTATTATCAGATGCCGCGCCTCACCAAACATCTTCGATCGATGTTCGGATTCCGCAGGAAAAGCCGCCTTTTTCTGCGCTCTATTATGCTGTCGCGAAGGCATGGCGGCGGATCGCAAGCGATCTTTAATCAACGCAAGAAAAGAGTTTTCCTCCGGCCGCAGGATGCTTTCTTCCGTTCGAACTTCTGTTAGACTAAACAAGTCGGTTCAGCGTACAGCAAGCAGCCTCCCGCGCTCGCTTGAGCAATACGAACGCTCCCTTTACACCGATATCTCATCGCCACAGTCGGGGCGTAGCGCAGCCTGGTAGCGCACCTGCTTCGGGAGCAGGGGGTCGGAGGTTCGAATCCTCTCGCCCCGACCATTTCACGTGAGATCTTTTGAGATTGAAAGAAGCGCCGTGCGGAGCCGAAGGGCATTGCGCGGCATTTTTCTTGGATCCCTGCCATTCACAGCCTCCCGAGTGAAGGCGCCAATCCAGCCAGCGTTTATCGGTGGCTGGATTGGCGACACGAATCGCCCGTCAGGTCGACCCTAGTGACCCATGCCGCCTGCGCTCAAGCTGAAGATCGGCAGGTACAGCGCAATCAAAATCGTCACCACGACAAAGCCCATCACGATCAGGATCAACGGCTCGATTAGGCTCATCGCGGCGGTCAGGTTCGTTTGCACGTCCTCCTCGAAGAACTCCGCCACCGAGTTCAGCATCTGCGGCAGTGCGCCCGTACTCTCGCCGACCTCGATCATCTCGATCGCGAGTTCGGGGAAGACCTTGGTTGCCTGCAGGCTCACCGACAGTCCCTTGCCTTCGCGCACCGTCTCCACCGAGCGATGCACGGCGTTGCCAATCTGTCGCGAATCGATGGACCGCGCTGCCGTCTCGAGCGAGGGCACCAGCGGCAGGCCGCCCGTCAACAGCGTCGAAAGCGTGCGCGAGAACAGGCCCACCTGGTACTTCAGCCACACATTGCCGACGACCGGCAGCGCAATCCGTATGCGGTCGATCAGATTCGCTCCGGCGTCCGTCTTCGCCCAGCGGTAGAGGACGAAGATCACCGCCGCAACCACGGCTCCCACATAGATGCCGTAGCTCTGCGCCTCCTTACCGAGGTTCAGCAGAAACGTCGTCAGCGTCGGCAGATGCACGCCCAGCTGGTCGTAGAGCTGTGCGAACCGCGGGACCACAAAGGTGATCAGGAAGATGAAGAGCCCGATCACCATCACGATTAGCAGCGCCGGATAGATCAGACTCGCCTTCAATTTCTTGCTGAAGGTTAGCGAGACGCGTTGAAAGTCTAGGTAGCGCTGCAGCACCTCTTCGAGATTGCCCGAGCGTTCGCCGGCCAGCAGCGTCGTTGTATAGACCAGCGTGAACCCGCCCTGCGCCTCGAAGGCCTCCGAGATCGATTCGCCGGTCTTCACGCGCGCCGCAACGTCCTCCAGTTGCGCCCGGAAGTGGGGCAGCTTCTGCCGCCGCGCCAGCAGTTCCAGCGATCCCAGGATCGGAAGGCCGGCGCGGATCAACGTCAAAAACTGCTGGTTGAAGATCAGGAAGATCTCAAGCTTCACCTTCTTCTTCGAACTCCCAGCGAGTACGTTCCGCGCCTTCACCGAGTAGACGAAGTACCCCGCCTGTGTGAACCGCGCTCGCAACTCCTCTGCCGTCGCCGCCGAGTGGGTCTGCTCCTGCACTCGTCCCCGCTCATCCGCCAACCTGATCACAAATTCCGTCAAGATCCCGCTCCATGCGACCGAAACCTACCCGTCGCTCTTTCCGCTCGGCTGATTCTCTCTCATCTTAGACGGAGGTCCCGGGGCACTCGTCGTCTTTCGAGTTTCCTGCGAAGCACCGCTGACGCCTTTTCTTCGCCAAGCAGGCGGCGATTCCTTATCTCGCATTCACATTTGTGTCTTAGAGTGGTCCAAACGCTTCAAAAAAAATGTGGTTCCTACACTTGGTTCTCCTCGAAAGGTGTCTACACATTGAATAAACGATCGCTTTCTTTTTTGTTTCTCTTCTTGGCCAGTTTCTTCGCATCTCCTCTCGTCGCCCAGCAGACCCTCGGTTCCATCAACGGAACGGTGACCGATACCTCGGATGCGGCGGTTCCCGAATCGACCGTCACGGTCTCCGACCCAGCTATCAATATCACCCGTGTCACGCACTCCCAGGGCAACGGCACCTTCCAGGTCTTCAATCTCCCTCCCGGCAGCTACCAGATCCAGGTCAGCCATGATGGCTTCGAGACTACCCAGGTGGCCGGCATCCAGGTGCAGGAGGCTCAGGCCAAGACCGTCGCCGTCAAATTGAAGGTGGGGCAGATCTCCACCTCGGTCGAGGTCACGGCGGACTCTCTACTGAACGCCACCGACTCCACCAACGGCAACACCTTCGATTCCGCGCAGATCGCCGAGACGCCCCTGGCGACCGGCAGCTTCACTCAGCTTGCCCCACTCTCGCCCGGCGTCAACGCCGAGTTGCTGAGCAGCCTCGACAGCAATGCCGGTCTGGGTAATCAGAACATCTGGGCCAACGGCCAGCGCGCCACCTCCAATACCTTCCAGTTCAATGGCGTCGACTCCAGCAACATCTTCAACGGCCTGACCGCGAGCAACTTGGCCTCGCAGCGCTGGAACTTCAACATCGGCGAGGGCGGCAAGATCGCCGGCTCCAGTCAGACTTCGACCTCCAGCTTCGGTTCGATCGGCAACAGCCTGCCCTCGGCCCCCACCGAGTTCATCCAGGAGATGCGCGTCAATACATCCAGCTACGACGCTCAGCAGGGCGCCACCAGCGGTGCGCAGATCGATGTCAACACGCTCTCCGGTACCAACAACTGGCATGGCCAGGCCTACGGCACCTTTGCCAACAACTCCATGAACGCCGCTCCCTTCTTCTATAAGCAGCAGGCGCTGCTGGCTCAGGAGGGGATCGGTGCTTTTCCGGAATCGCTCGCCAATCCGGAGCTGCACCGCTGGACAACCGGCGGCACCTTCAGCGGACCGATCCTGAAGAACAAGCTGTTCTTCTTTGTTGGCTTCCAGCACATGTATGTCTCCGACCAGTCCACGGCCATCTCGCAGCTGAACGTGCCCTCGGGACTCACCGACGACCGCTCGACCGCCGGGATCGATGCCGCGCTGACCAGCTGGAACGCCGGCACCCAGGTCAGCCGTATCGACCCGATCGCGATGAATCTGCTGCAGACCAAGCTTCCCAACGGTCAGTACCTGATTCCCTCCGCGCAGACCAGCGCGCCCTACGCGTACGGTGTGCCCAACGTCACCCTGGTCGGAACCTCGGTCATGACCGGGAACCAGGCTGCCGCCTCGCTGGACTACGACCTGACCCAGACCGATCGCCTCTCGTTCAAGTACTACTACCAGAACGATCCGACCACAAAGCCCTACGGCGTCTCGGAGACGGGAGGATTTCCCTCCTCGCAGAACAACGCCTCCCAGGTCGGGGTGATCGACAACACCATCTCCATCGGCTCGCGGATCAACTGGGAGCAGCGCATCGGCTTCTCCCGCATGGGCAACTACAGCTACTTCAACCAGACGGTCACCGACCCCAGCGCCGCCTATGGTCCAACCTTTGGTATCGGCGGCTCCGGCATCCCGGGCTATCTGGACACCAATACCATGCCCGGCCTTTCGCTGGGGAACTTTGCCTCCAAGTCCACGCTCTCTCCCTCGTTGTCGGTGGGGCCGGAAAGCGCGTTCATCAACACCGGGTTCTACCAGAACCGTCTGAATCCCTCCAGCAACCTGATCCTGAGCCTCGGGCAGCACACCCTCTTCATCGGTGGCGGGTATAGCTACACTCAGCTGAATATCGAAAACGGTCGCTCTGGCAATGCCATTGTGGACAGCAGGAACTTCGAGGACTTCCTCGAGGGCACCACTTATGGCAAGGACACAAGCGTGCTGGACACGATCGATCCCAGCACCGGAAAGAACAACGCCGATCGCTACTACCGCTCCAACGAGGTGGACGGCTACGTCCAGGACAAGTGGCAGGCTCGCTCGGATCTCACGATCACGGCTGGCGTCCGCTACGACTACCATGGCGGCTTGACCGAAAAGTACGGTAACCTCTTCAACTTCGATCCCTCGGCCTATAACGTCAGCGGAACCGACACGACTGGCTTCACCGTGGTCAACTCCGGCTTCGTCGTGGCTGGCAACAACAAGTCGTACCCGGGCGCCGGCGTCAGCGACTCGACCCTGAACGGCCGCCAGTGGGGCATCTCGCCCCGCGTCGGTTTCGCCTGGTCGCCCAAGCGGGATGAGGGCAAGCTCGTCGTTCGCGGCGGCGCGGGCATCTATTACGATCGCGGCGAGCTCTTCAGCTATCTCTCGCAGCCTGCGGGCAGCGGCACCGGCGGCCCCTTTGGCGCCACCGAGTCTGCGCCCCTCGCCAGCTACGTGATCGGAGCCGGTACGACCCTCGGCAATCCCTTTGGCTCGGCTCTCCCCCTGAGCGGCACCACCTCGCCGCCGTTGCCGAGCGCCAATCCTGCAACCATGAATAACGCGCTGCAGGCGCAGCTCAACGCCATGACCGCCGGCACCGGGTCGTATGGTCCGAACTGCGGCGGCGTAGGCCAGCAGGAGGACGAATACTGCCCGGCGCCGCTCAACTTCGGCGCCTATGACAAGAACAACGTGCTGCCCTACGTCATCAACTTCAACTTCAACATCCAGTGGCAGCCCACCAACGACATGGCCATCACCATCGGCTATGCTGGCAACCGTGGTCGTCACTCCGTAATTCCGATCCCCTTCAACGAGGCGCAGATCGCCACCCCATCCAGCCCGGCCATGATCCAAGGCGCGAACCCGCACCCGGGCAGCGAGACCGACAGCTACGGCTTCGAGGTCCTCAACCAGAACGTCCCCGCGAACAGCAACGGCGACTACGCTCCCATCAAGAGCGAGCCCTGGAGCACCTACGACGGCGGTAACGTCGACTTCCGCGCTCCCTACGTCGGCTACAACCCCAACGCCGTGCTCTTCGAGACGGTCGGCGAATCGGCATACGACGCTTTGCAGACTCACCTCGAAAAGCGTCTCTCGCACTACTACCAGGTCGGTGCCAGCTACACCTGGAGCCACTCGCTCGACGAACAGAGCGACCTCGGCCTCTTCTTCACTGGCAACAATCCCAACAACCTGCGCAGCTCCTGGGCCTCGTCGGACTTCGACCGCACCAACGTCTTCAGCGGCAACTTCCTTGCGCAGCTGCCCAACGCAGCCCACGCCAACACTTGGCTCTCCTACCTCACTAACGACTGGAACATGACCGGCATCGGCATCCTCCAGAGCGGCCAGCCGTACTCGCTCTATGAGTACAACGGCGCGGTGGGCAGCGCCTACGTCGGCAATTACCCCAGCCTCATGAACCCCGTCCTTCCCATCAAGGATCCGGCCCAGGTGCGGCAAGCCATGACCGGCAACAAGGGCTCTTTCCGTGGCGCGGGCGGCAACTACATCCCAACCATCGATCCCACCCAGATCGATATCAACTACCTCCAGCCGGGCGAAAAGGGCGTGCCGACCGCGGCCCAGGGCAGTGCCGGCGATCCGCTCGATACCTACGAGACTGACTTTGCGCCCAGCAACCAGCGCAATATCTTCCGTCAGTCGGCGCAGAAGCGGCTCGACATCTCCTTCCGCAAGAGCGTCAAGATCAAGGACCGGGTCACGATCCAATACGCCTTCAACATCTTCAACGTCACCAACACCACGAGTCTGGACGTTCCGCAGAACCAAACCCAGATTCGCCAGACCTCGTACACCTGCTCCGCCACGGCGATGGCCGTGTCTGGAAGCAACTGCGCCAACGAGTACACGTACGGACAGGTTGTGACTAACCAGGCGGACCAGGCCACCAACAACGGCCGCGGTACTGCCGGTCTGGCTTTAGATCAACTGCCCTACGTCAACGGAACTGGCAAGTCCATCACCATTCCGACGACGCTTCCCGTCGGCGTGGGAAGCTGCACGGCGTCGACCACCGCCGGTGGCTGCCCCAACAACGGTGCTGATTTCGGTTCCGTCACGGGCACCATCGGGGGCGGCCGCGCCGTCACTATGGGCCTCCACATCACCTACTAACCAACCGCTTCAGCAAACGCGAAGTACCCGGCCGTGCGACAGACCACCGTCGCCCAGCCGGGCACTTCGCGCTTAATCGCGCAGCAGACTTAGCCCGCCAACTCCGAAGCCTGCCAGGCCACGTTTCCCCACAGCCGCTCGCGGCCACCGTACTGCGCGCAGAACGCTGCCATCCGTTCCGCCATTGCATCCTCGATCTGCGAGTCGTAGCACAGCGCCTGCCGCCGCTTGCGCTTGATCGCCGCTTCGACCTCTTGCGCCTCGCTCGCGAACACGGGCGCCAAGCCCGCACCGGCGCCCAGAGCAGCCTGAGCAATCTCCTCCTCTGCCATCTCCAGCGCATACGGAAGGTCCTCGTAGAACGCGCACAGCACCGCACTCCCCGCGGCCATCGCAGCTGCCGCCCGCGCCGTGCGATGATCCACATGCTCGCCCAGCGCCAGCGGCAGTACCACCGCTCCCGCCCCCTCCATCGCCTTCTGGATCTTCGTCATCGCCTTGTCCACCGGATTCACCCCCACGCTCGTCAGCTCCTCCAGCGCGCAGTGCATCCGCAGCGGACCATCCTTCACATTCAGGTCCTTCAAGCTCAGCCGTTTCGCCCCCGAGCCAAACTGCTTGCGCCAGCTCTCATCCTCCTTGGCGCGCACCGCCGTCACGTAGGTCATGCGATCGTTCGCGTGCACCGAGCTGACATCCGAAAAAGGGGCGTGTTGGCTGCGCGTAAAGCAGTTGACGACCTCGACTGCGTGGCCGCGCTCGAGCCACGCCCCAATCGCCAGCGAAAGGGAAAAAGCCGCATCATCCCGATGCGGCGAAACAACAACGATCTTCACGAGGAATCTCCTGGTACTCAATTTCTTTGGCGCGGCGAGCCCCTAGCGCCAATCGTCCCGCGCCGCCTGCTGCTCCGCAAACACCGTATCGAAGTTCTCGGTCTTCTTGATCAGGATGTCGCCGAGGACCAGCTGCTGGTGCAGTAGCACCGCCTGCAGACGTACCAGCTCTAGCATTGCCAAAAACATGCAGATCAGCGCCCGCTCGGTGTGCGTCGCATGCAGCAGCCGCTGCAGCGACACGGGCTTGTCCTCCATCACCAGCCGCCGCTTCACATACTCGATCATCTGCGCGACCGTCACCGACTCTTCATCGACATTGAGCACCGGCCGCGCCCGCATCCGCTGCAGAATGTCCTGAAACACCCGCACGAGATCGACCGTATCTGCCGCAATCTCCCGCTCCGCGCCCGCATCCTCGCGAAACTCGCGCATGCCCGGGTTCGACCACGTCGCCTCTTCGATCTGCTGTTTCTGCATCAGCATCTGCGCCGCGGCCTTGAAGCGCTCGTGCTCCAGCAGCCGCTCCACCAGCTCGCGCCGCGGGTCTTCGGAGTCGCCCTCGACCCCGGTTCCGCTCGGATCGCGCGGCAGCATGGTCCGGCTCTTGATGTGGATCAGCAACGAGGCCATATAGATGAACTCGCCCGCCGCATCCACGTCGGTCTGCTTCAGATGGTGCGTGTACTCCAAAAACTGCGCCGTAATCCGCGCAATCGGAATGTCGTAGATGTCGATATTCTGCTTGCGAATCAGGTCCAGCAGTAGGTCGAACGGACCGTCGTACACTTGTCCTACCGTCACCGAAAACGGCGACTGCGACGCCTCTTCCTTCGCCGCGCTCGGCCGTTTGGGCTCGGGTGGCGGCGCGGAAATCGGTCGTGGCTCCAGGGCAAACGGCTCCGCCGTCACCTCGGCGACTACATCCGCGACCGCATCCTCAGCCGCGAGCACCACCTTCTCCGTGCCCGCAAAGCCCTCGCCCTCCGTCGTTGCGGAAGCGGAAGTCTCCGCAGGGGAGGGAAGCGAAACTTCCCCTTCTCCGTTGCCCGTCTGGATTGTCTCCTCGGCCATCGTTTATCGCAACCCCATCGCCGACCGGACCTCAGTCATCGTCTGCAACGCGCGCGCGTTCGCCCGCGCGTTGCCGTCCTCGAGAATCGCCGCTACCTCCGCCGGATTTGCCTCGAAGTGGCGCCGCCGCTCCTGGATCGGAGCCAACTCCTTCACCACCGCATCGGCCAGCCATCCCTTGCACTGGATGCAGCCGATCCCCGCCGTACGGCAGCCCTCCGCGGCCTCTGCCTGAACCTCCGCCGGCGAGAAGACCTTATGCAGATCGAACACCGGGCAGACCTCGGGATTGCCCGCATCGGTCCGCCGAATCCGCGCCGGATCGGTCACCATCGGCTTCAGCTTTGCCCGAATCTCCGCCTCGGGATCGCTCAGCAGAATCGTGTTGCCATAGCTCTTCGACATCTTCCGGCCATCGGTTCCCGGCAGCTTCGGGCTCGGCGTCAGCAGCACCTTCGGTTCGGGCAGAATCTCCACCACCCCGCTCTGCGTCAGCTCCGCCGCCAACCGTTCCTTGTCCGAGTGCGCGTGCGTCACCGCCACCGTCTGCCGCGCCCCATACAGGTGGTTGAAGCGCCGCGCAATCTCGCGCGTAATCTCCACATGTGCCGCCTGGTCCTGCCCCACAGGCACAAACTCCGGCTGATACAGCAGAATGTCCGCCGACTGCAGCAGCGGATATCCCAGAAACCCGTAGGTGGCGAGATCCTTCTCCTTCAACTGCTCTTGCTGGTCCTTGTAGGTTGGCACCCGCTCCAGCCAGGTCACCGGCGTAATCATGCTCAGCAGCAGGTGCAGCTCGGCGTGCGCAGGAACCGCGCTCTGCAGAAACAGCGTGCACAGCTTCGGGTCCAGGCCTGCCGCGAGGAAGTCCAGCAGCACCTCGTCGATGTTTTCGTTCAGCTTTGACGGATCCGCGTACTCGGTCGTCAGCGCGTGCCAGTCCGCGACAAAAAAGTAGCACTCATACTGGTGCTGCAACTGAACCCAGTTGTACAGCGCCCCCATATAGTTGCCAAGGTGCAGCCGTCCAGTCGGACGCATGCCGCTCAAAACCCGCGGGCGGGTCGCAATCTTCTCAGAAGTCGTGTTGGAAATGGTCATTGCCTCACAATGCAAAAAGCTGCATCAATCAGCAATGGTAAATGATCCAGCCTGTCCCACCCGCCAGCCCGGGTGCCCGCGAAGATGCGGGTGCCCCATCTTCGCGGCAGTTTTACCGTCGCTAAGGTGGGCGTCGAGCGCAGCTCGACCGCCCTCCCTCCCATAGGCAGAATCTACAGCGCGAACAGAAGCACGTTGAACACTCCCAGTAACGGCCCCACGATCATGAAAATCAGCCGGAAACCCAGGAAAAAGAACGCGATCATCAGGTAAAGTCCCATGCTGTCGTAGGTCTTCTGCGCGTTATACGGCAGAAAATGCCGCAGCACCTTGCCCCCGTCCAGCGACGGCAGCGGAATCACATTGAACGCCAGCAGCAGCAGATTCACCAGGATCCCGTAGTACAGAAACAGCATCGCCGGAAAAATCGGCGGCAGATCCAGCGTCGACACCCCCGGCACCCGCTCCGCAAGCGCCATTGCGATCGGCAGTGAGCCCGCAGCGCCCGGCACCGTATGCTTCAGCAGCACCAGCACCGCCAGGCACACGCCCGCGCCCAGCAGGTGCGCGATCGGCCCCGAAAGGTACACCAGCATCTCGTCCTTCGAGCCGCGCCGGAAGTTCCGCTCGGTCACCGGAATCGGCTTGCCCCAGCCGAAGATCAGCGAGCTCTGCACCATATAGAAGATCGGAAAGATCAGCGTTCCGAACAGATCGAAGTGCTTGACGGGGTTCATGCTCTGCCGTCCCAGCATCTTCGCCGTCGGATCCCCGAACCGGGCCGCCACCCACGCCTGCGCCGCGTCATGCAGCGAGATCGCCAGCAGCAGCACCACGTACTCAAATAGTGCGAGCGCAACTTCCAGACTCATACCACCAGCTTATCGGATGCCGCACCCGTTCGTGCAGCCCGTTGCCGCACAGAGGAGCACTCGATTGCTATTCCAGCGAGAAGACCGCGTAGATAGTGGCTGATCTGGATATCTTCGCCGGCCGAAGGGACAACGGTTTGAGATTCATCTGGTTGCTCGCGCTAAGCGCTCCTGCGCGTGTGCTCAAGCCAAAGACGCCGGGTCGGGGCTCAGGTTGATTGCTGGCATAAACCAGCGGCCCAAGCCGAGCGTTGAGACCCTTCGCCATGCGGTCCGCGATCTGCTGGGCGTGGGCTAACGCTACCGTCATCGCTTCGGCCTCCAGCGCCCGCTCATCGGCGAGGTCCCAGGAGACCTGACCGCTGTCGTTCGCCCCAGCCGTGATCGCGGCGTGGAGCGCGTCGGCTGCCCCGTCGGCGGGCACCGTAACCACCCACCTTTGCGAGCAGACGAAGCGGAGTCCCTTGCTGTAACGAACCTTGTCGTTGTCGTCGATGGCCGAGAGATTCTGTTCCGTACTCTCGATCGCTTCGGGCTTGATTCCGATGTCGCCCAGCGCCTTCATGATTGCGCCTGAAGTGTTCGTGGCACCGGCGTAAGTCTGGTCCTGATCGCTACCGTAAACCGTAAAGCCTACGGCTACCTTCGCGCGATCCGCGAGAGCCTCAACCTCATCGCTCGTTGTCACGGCGATTGTGCGGTTTTCCTTGCTCACCTGAATCGTCTGTCCCCCGGCACTGAAAAGCGAACTGAAGACGGCCGCGAGAATCAGACTATTCCGCGCAATGTAAGTGAGCTTCATGGTTTTCCTCTCTAGCGTTCGTGCTCCTGTTTTTCCAGTAAATTCGCTAACGTCTCTTTATGCTTCAGCTTGGTGGCGGCCTTCTGCTTGGGATCGGGCAGCACCCGCTCCGGTGGCGGGGCTCCCACCCGGTCCCGCGCGTTCTCCTTCACCGCCTTGACCACTGAAAACACACGTTTCTTCGCCTTGCTCATCGCCGTCCCTACCCTCCGCCAGGAAGCAATCGAACATTCCCCGGCACCTCGCGATTATGCAATACTCAGGTCCGCCCGCGCTTCGCCCATTGCGGCGCATGGCTTAAGATAAATGGGTGGATCGGCACCCAACCGTGTCCGTCCACAGACGAGGTGACCGGATGGAAGAACGCGATTTTTTTGATGAACGGCCCGAACAGCGCACCCACACCATGACCTGTCCCCACTGCGGGCAGCCCGGCGAGTACGAGGTCAGCTGGCTGGTGCGGCGCAAGAAGGCTCAGCTCCCGCGCGGAGCCGACGACCGCGACCGCGCCCGCTTCGCCAAGGCCCAAAGTTACATGGTCCGCCGCGACGACCTGGTCGGGTGCAAGAACATCCGCTGCCGCAAGCGCTTCGACGTAACCAGCATCCAGTCCGTCGCCTTCATCTAGGCGCCCCGGATCTAGGCGCGCCGGCCGGACGCTCCAGCGCCGCGTGCAAAGCAAGCGCCGCGAGCCATCGGGTAAATCCAGCGGGAAGGGAAAAGGTCTCCCTTCCCGCTTTTTCGTGCCCTCTTTACGGGGCACTCCTCGTTTCGTTATGCTTCCTCCCGCAACCGAACTGGGCTGTGCTTTAATGGGAGCGTCAAAAGCCCGACCGCTCAACCATCTTTGAGCGCAAGATACGCAAGAGAGGGTACGTGATGGCCAACATGTTGCTGAGTCCTGAGGAACGGAATCTCTCCCCCGAGCACGTCGAGCATCTCGACCGCCGCCGCCGCCGCGGCCAATTGTTCCTCGTCATCTGCTTCCAGTTCCTCATCGTCTCGCTGCTGCTGCTGCTCTGGTCCGGCCAGGACTTTACCTACTCGCCGGGATGGACGCACCCCATGGTCTATTGGAACGCGATCACCTTCACACTCGCGCTCGTCTTCGGGGCCGCCGGAGTCCGCCTGCGCCGCGGATCCACAGAGTTCCTCAGCTACTAGCCGCAGCCAGTCGCGGCTGTCACTCACCGTCGCGAACAAACCGCAGCACGACAAAGCGGTGCCGACAGCGCGCTATACCAGACCGCGCCCGGCAGATGGGGTTCGGATGTACGTTGCCGCTTCATGGTCACTCCCGCCACTCCCGTCGCTTCTCGATAGCAAGGCGGCCCCTCCGCTCGCCCCCAGCTTCGCCGAACCCGCCCACTTCTCTCACCTCGAGATTGTTCTCCTGCTGGCCTGCGTCCTCCTCTCCGCCGGTCTCTTCTTCTGGCGATTCGCCCCCATACTGCGCAACATCCTGCACTCCAAGAAAGATCCCGATCTCTCCCGCCATGTCTTGAGAGGGCATAACCTCGGCCCTCGCATCTGGGACTTCTTCTTGGAGGTTCTTTGCCAGGCCAAGGTCATCCGCCAGCGCCCGCTCCCCGGCCTTCTCCACGCCTTCGTCTTCTGGGGATTTCTCGCCTTCGCCTTGGTCAGCCTCAACCACTTTGCCGTCGGCCTGGGATTGGGCTTCCTTTCCCCGGCCAGCTACATCGGCGGCTTCTATTTCCTCTTCGCCGCCCTCTGGGCCTTGCTGGTCGCCGTCTCCATCACCGGCCTCTTCATCCGCCGATTCTTCGACCGCCCCATCTGGCTCGGCAAAAAAGTCTCCTACGAGTCCGGCCTCATCGCCTTCCTCATCTTCTTGCTGATGGTCACTTACCTCGGCGCCTTCTTCACTCCCGCGACCTCGCCGGCCCTCAAAGCTCTCTGGTGGACCCACACCCTCACCCTGCTGCTCTTCCTGCCGCTGATCCCCCACACCAAGCATCTCCATCTCGTCCTCTCGCCGCTCACCGTCTTCCTCAAGCGCGACGCCTTCTCCAAGATTCCGCCCCTTGCCGGAGACGAAGACTACGGCCTCGTCTCCGGCAAGGACCTCACCCAACTAATCAGCCTCCAGGCCTACAGTTGCGTCGAGTGCGGCCGATGCACCGAGCACTGCCCCGCTTCGAACACTGGCAAGGTTCTCAATCCCAAGGAGATCATCCTCGGCACCCGAACCTACCTTGAGAGCTTCGGCCCGCTCTCCGACCAGCCTCTGCTCGTCGAAGCGCCCGAACCCTCTCCCGACAACCCGCCGGCCCGCTATATGTCCATGGAAGCTGCCTTCGAGTGCACCACCTGCGGCGCCTGCGAGTTCCAGTGCCCGGTCGGCATCCAGCACCTGCCCCTCATCATCGGCCTCCGCCGTGGCGCCACCAACACAGGCGCCTGGGAGGATCCCTACGGCACCAAGCTCTTCCTGGCGCTTGAGAAAACGGGAAACGCCCTCGGTCTCAGCGCCATGGACCGCGAAAAGTTCATCACCAAACAAGCCTTCCCCATCTTCGACGGTACGCAGGAGTATTGCCTCTGGCTCGGCTGCATGGGAGGCTACGATCCCAAGGGGCGCGAGATCATCGCTGACTTTGCCCGCATCATGGATTACCTCGGCACCACCTTCGGTGTCCTCAAGAAGGAAAAGTGCACAGGCGACCCCGCCCGCCGCCTCGGCAACGACCTGGTCTTCCAGAACCTCGCCGAAGCCGGCCTCAAGTCCTTCGCGGCCGCCAAAGTCCAGAAGATCGTCGCCATCTGCCCCCACTGCGTCCGCACCATCGCCACCGACTGGCGCGCCTACGGCATCGCCCCTGAGATCGAGCACCACTCCGAGTTTCTCGCTCGCCACCAATCCCTCCTGCCCAACCACCGTGAGCCCTCCACCGCTAAGCCGCCCGCGCCCCAGGCGCCCGTCGCCGACACAACACCCGAGAAGATCGCCTTCCACGACCCCTGCTACCTCGGCCGCTATCAGGACATCTACGACCAGCCGCGCGCCGTCGTCGCCCTGGCTGGGGAGGTCGTCGAAGCCCCGCGCCACCACGAGCGCAGCTTCTGCTGCGGCGCCGGTGGCGGACTCGCCTTCCTCGGCGAAGAGAGCAACTCCAGCGGCAGCGGCGAACCCACCCGCATCAGCCACGTCCGTGCCCAGGAGCTGATCGACACTGGTGCCGAGACCATCGGCACCGCCTGTCCCTTCTGCAACACGATGTTCCGCGACGCCCTGGTCGCCATCACCCCCGCCGGCCAGGCCCCGCCCCAGCTCCTCGACATCGCCCAACTCACCGCCCGCTCCCTGCCAATGAAATAGTCGGGATCGATCCCGTTCCTCGTAATCGCAATCCAGAATGATCGGCTTGGTGACCGACCTTATTCGAAGCCATTTCCCTGGCCACTGAACTCTCTTTTTGCGTCGTTGATCCTATCCGTCGTTCTGATTGGTACGGCATCTATTGGCGCGCCGGGTCGAGCAAGGATGCTCCAAGCTGGCAACTTGCCCTCTTCTGCTTCGAAATTTCCTGCTCGTTTCTGTCGTCGCGCTCGTGGCGAAGGACATGATCCGATGTGCAAACCTGCGGGCGCGCTTTATCGCAGAGCGAAAACAAGATGAGCCGGACGTCTAATCAAGCTGCCTTGGTATCCTCACCAGAGGGAGACCCCTCTACTGATGAGAACACCTCTGTTTCTGCTGTCTTGCCTCATGGTCACGCCTCTGCTCTGCGCCCAGGCCAGGCCCTCTCCCTTCACCTCGCACACCGCGGCCGAGTTGACTCAGGATGAGGCTCGCCTCAAGCTGCAAGCCGTTGCATCCCCCACCGGCGACGCCACCCAGACCCTCGAGGACCAGGGCTCCAACTGGATGGTCCTGGTCGTCCGCGTTCGCACCGGAGAGGCCGAATTCCACCGCGACTGGTCCGACGAGATCCTGGTCCGCAGTGGTACCATGACCGTCTACTACGGTGGAGCGATGTCCGAGGAGCACGCCTTTGGCCCGCGCATTGGCGAGTTCCACAGCGCCTCCATGGAAGGCGGCACCGCTCAGGTTCTCCATGCTGGCGACCTGATGCACATCCCCGCCTCCGTTCCCCACTGGGTCAAGATCGCCCCCGGAGACACCGTCACCTATCTCGTCTTCAAAGAACAGTAGCCCGGCCTCGTTAACGAACAGGAGTCAGCGTCCACAGGGGGTGCTCCATCTTCTTCCATAGATGGGTGCCCCCATCTACGCGACGGCCTCATCGTCGCTGAGGGAGCATCTCTCGAAGCGAGACCGCGCTTGTCCTCTGATCCCTGTTTCCTCTCTTTCCTGTCAATCTCGCACAATCTCCTAAATCCGCGAATCCACAATAAAGACACACCTTTCGCAATGCAAAATAAGTGCCGGTTGGGTCCCCTCAATCCGGCAGAATAGAACTACAAGAGAAAATCAAACCAGTTCGCTCCCGCGCTCGAACCTGCGTCTGGAAGAGGCTGTCTGCAAAAAACTTGCAGATAGGGTCAACAGTCGATATAAACCGTCTGTTTTGATGTATTTATGCGTAACTCATTTAGGGTGAATATTTTACGCGAGTGATGCGCCGCTAATCGATAGGAAATAAAAGGCTTATTCCCTAGATATGGGGAGGGGAAGGGTAACCCCCTCGCCAACTTCTTTCGCATGCGCTACACTCTCCGACTGAACGGCCATTCAGTTCCGCCGCAGAACGGAGCCAGCCACCGCATGAAGATCCTGGTAGCGATCAAGCAAGTCCCGGAACGCGATGCCCAGATTCGCATCGCGTCGCAAGGCGATCTAGCCGGTAAGTGGATCGACGAAGAGGAGCTCATCTACACCATCAACGAGCCCGACGCCTACGCCCTCGAAGAGGCCCTGCAGCTCAAGGAAAAGGTCGCAGGCGAAGTCGTCGTTCTCTGCGCCGGCCCCGAACGCGTCCTCAGTACCCTTCGCGAAGCCCTCGCCAAGGGCGCCGATCGCGCCCTCCACGTCGAGGTCGCCGCCGAGGACCTCGCCAGTCGCGATACGCTCGGTATCGCCCAGCTCCTCGCCGACCCGATCAAGCAGGAGCAGCCTGATCTCATCCTCACCGGGCTTCAGTCCGACGACCTCGGCCTCGGCCAGACCGGAGTCGTCCTCGCCGAGCTGCTCGGGATCCCGCACGCGACCATCATCATGCAGGTCGAGAAGATCGACACCGGCCTCCGCGTGAAGCGCGAGCTCGAAGACGGCTGGTTCCAGCACGTCGACCTTCCGCTGCCCGCGCTCCTCACCATCCAGTCCGGCGGCAACAAGCTCCGATACGCCACCCTGATGGGCATCAAGAAGGCCAAGACCAAGGAGACCAGGACGGTGGCCGCCACCTCGGCGCCTGCTCCAGCCATCACCCTGGACCGGGTCTATCCACCGGAAAAACAGAAGAAGACCCAGATGCTCACCGGCACCCCCTCGGAAATCGCCACGCAACTCGTTGAAAAACTGAAGTTTGAGGTGAGAGTAATATGAACGGACCAGGAGTTCTCGTAGTCCTCGAGCAGCGCGCCGGTACCTGGAATCGCATGAGCTTCGAAGCCCTCGCCGCAGGCCAGCAACTCGCTGCCAAGCTCGGAGCAACCTGCTCAGCCGCGGTTCTTGGAAGCGGCCAAAGCGTTGCCACGCTCGCCGCCGCCCTCGCTGCCAAACAGCTCGACAAGGTCTACAGCGTCGATCACGCCCTGCTCGAGCCCTACACCTCGGACGGCTTGGTCACCGCGCTCCAGCAGCTCATCCAGCACGCAAACCCGAGATTCGTCGTCTTCCCACACACGTATCAGGTCCGCGACTTCGCGCCCGCTCTTGCCACCCGCTTCCGCAAGGTCCTCATCTCGGATGTCATCGCCATCCATGCCGACGACTCCGCGCAAAGCCCAGTATTTGTCCGCCAACTCCTTCAGGGCAAGCTCAACGCCGACTATCGCCCAAGCAGCCAAACCGGCCCTTGCTTCGTCTCCATCCAAGCCGGGGCCTTCCGCGCCGACACCGTCCTCGCCGGAACCGCCGCCATCGAGCCGTTCGCGCCGCAACTCGACGCCTCACAGATCCGTAATCGTCCTAGCGAACCCTTCCGCGAGTCCGCCCAGACCGTCGATCTCACCGCCGCGCCCGTCATCGTCTCGGTCGGCCGCGGCATCGGCGAGCAGGAGAACATTCCCCTCATCGAAGAGCTTGCCAAGGCGCTCGGAGCGGAGCTTGCCGCCTCCCGCCCCATCTGCGACAACGGCTGGCTTCCCATGGAGCGCCAGGTCGGTAGCTCCGGTCAGACCGTCTCGCCCAAGCTCTATCTCGCCGTCGGCATCTCTGGAGCCATACAGCATCTGGTTGGTATGAAAGGGGCCAAGTCCGTGATCGCGATCAATAAGGACGAAAACGCTCCCATCTTCGAGGTCGCGGACTTCGGGGTCGTCGGCGACCTATTTGAGATCGTCCCCGAACTGACGAGCGCCATCCTGGCAGCCAAAGCCTAGAGCGTAAGACCGCCGGAATCGCTGCATCTCTGGAGCGTCTGAATTGCCCCGGGGATCACCGACGCTCACGCGGACATGGCATTTCGGTCGCATTGATGCAGAATATAGAAAGGCTCCTTCGCAACCGTTCCATCGAATTGGCGGTCGCTGCATCTAAATAACAGAATGTCGTCCACAATGCCCCTCATCTCGATCGATCCCCCTGCAACGCTCTTCGCAGGCGAGCGGCGGGCTGCTTCCGAGCCGCAGGGTCGACTGCGCGACAGCCACGGCCGCGCGATCACCGATCTTCGTATCTCTGTCACCGATCGCTGTAACTACAAGTGTGTTTACTGCCGCACCGGTAACGAAGGCGCTCAGTTCACCGAGCTCCCCATCGAAGACTATCTGCGGATGATCCGTGCCTTCGTCTCTCTGGGGATCGAAAAGGTGCGTCTCACCGGGGGCGAGCCGCTGCTCCGCTCCGGACTGGTCGAGATGGTCCAGGAACTCGCGCTGATGCGCACCGCGTACGCCGACGACGGGACCGAGTTTGTCCCCGGCGATCCCGACGCGCAGCCGCTCGATATTGCCCTCACCACCAACGGTCATCTGCTCGAAGGCCTGGCCGCTCCGCTGAAGGCCGCTGGCCTCAGTCGCATTACAGTCAGCATGGACGCCGTCGATCCCGAGACGTTCACCCGAATCACCCGCGTTCCGCGCAGCTTTGAGCGTGTGCTCGCTGGCATCCGCGCCGCCCGCGAGGCTGGTCTCGGCCCGGTGAAGGTCAACTGCGTGCTGCTGCGTGGTTTCAACGACTCGCAGATCGAGCAGTTCGCCGCGTTCAGCCGCAGCGAGAACGTCATCGTGCGTTTCATCGAGTGGATGCCGCTCGAGGAAGACCGCAGCTGGAAGCCCGAGACCGTCGTTACACTGGACGAGATCGTTACCCGGCTCAACGGGTATCGGCCCTTGGTCGATCTCGCTCCCAACGCCCCGAGCGAGACAGCTCGCCGCTACACCTTCGACGATGGCCTTGGCGAGATCGGCATCATTGCTCCCGTCTCGCACCCGTTCTGCGGTCACTGCAGCCGCGTTCGCCTCACCTCGGACGGCAAGATCCGGACTTGCCTCTTCTCGCAAAGCGACCACGATCTGTACGGTGTTTTGCGCCGCGGCGGAAGCGAGGATGACCTGCATGCTTACATTCGCCGGGTCATTCTGCGCAAGGAGGCGCGCCACCACATTGGAGAGCCGGACTTCCGCAAGCCTTCGCGCAATATGGTGCACATCGGCGGTTAACGCGAAATAATCGTATCCTCATCCTTGCCGCTCGAAGTACACTTATTGTTGTAGATGAACGGTTTGCACGAAACGCGAAGTGCACGCCGACGCCATGCGTAGTTTGCCTGATCGTCTTATAGCTTGGTTGTCGCCATCTCAGGGAAAGTGAGTAGAACGCGAGTGAGAGGCTTTCTCGGCGGTAAGAGGCAACACTATGAAGCCATCGATAGCCAGCAGATGGACCACCTGCGGGTCTTTCATGATGTTGCGCGAACGCTGACCTCGACCCTCGAGCTTGAACAGATCCTTCACACGATCATGAACAAGATGGCCGACTTCTTTGGCCCGGAGCGCTGGTCGCTCATGATGGTCGATGAGAGCAGCAACGATCTTTACTATGCAATCGCGGTTGGCGAGAATGAGCATACCCTCAAGGGCTTGCGTGTGCCTCTCGGCGAAGGCGTCGCGGGCTGGGTCGCGGCCACCGGCAACGCGCTGGTCGTTCCCGATGTTGCACTCGATCCGCACTGGACCAACTTCTCCAATCACCACCCCGAGCTGAATATCCAGTCCATCGCCTGCCTTCCGGTGCGCGCGAACAACCGCACGCTTGGCGTCATTCAACTGCTGAACAGCAAACTCGATCTGATGAGCGAGTTCTCCATCTCGTTCCTGCGCATCCTGTGCGATTACGCCGCAATTGCCATCCAGAACTCCCGCTCCATGAAGCTGATCCAGGAACTCAGCATCACCGACGACTGCACCGGTCTCTTCAACGCCCGCCATCTCTACAGCATGTTGGACGAGCAGGTGCAGCTGGCGGCGCGCGCCGAACAGAGCAAGGATCGGCACCAGTTCAGCCTGCTCTTCGTCGATTTGGACCGCTTCAAGAACGTCAACGACACGCACGGTCACCTTATTGGCAGTCTTCTGCTCGCTGAGATCGGCGCGGTGATGAAGCGGTGCATCGGCCCGGAAAACGCCGCCTTCCGCTACGGTGGAGATGAGTTCGTCGCGCTCCTACCCGGAATGGGCAAAGACGCTGCGATGGCCACCACCATGGAGGTCTGCCAGCGTCTGCGCAACTCACGCTTCCTCGAAGGCAAAGGGCTTGCGCTCAACATCTCCGGTAGCTTCGGCCTGGCCACCTTTCCGGAGGATGGAAACTCCGTCCACGCGATCCTGCGCTCGGCTGACAAGATGATGTACGAGGTGAAGAACTCGACCCGCAACAACGTCGCTGTTGCGGGGCGCGGCCTGGTCATGTCGCCGCCAGTACCCCTGCTTCACCCCTTCAACCGCCCGAAGGTCGGCTAGCCGCTCAGTTCGGTTTGCGCCGCTCGAGGTCGCTCGGTCGGCGTGCCTCGGGATGGATCACATCCCGATTCTCCGGAGCCGTCGGGTGCACGCCAAAGTCCCACACGCCCAGATTCACCTCCTTGTCGGAGATCACCTCCATCAGCGCATACTCGCCGAAGCCTAGCGGCTCGACCGGCGTTAGCTTCATCCAGTGGCCTCCGCGCATCAGCTCGCTGTGGGTCTCGACGATGTCCTCCTGCCGTCGCACATCCCCATTCAGACGTGACGTTCGGAAGCTGGCGATCACGCGCGCGTCTGTCCGTACATCCGCCCGCACGATCACGTACTGGCTCGTTGGCGACCCACCGCTGGAGTCCGTCTTGCTGTCTCCGGCCCGTTGCGATGCACCATGTGTATCCACCGTCAGCGGCGTCCCTCCCGTCGGAATGCTGGAGTCATCGCCCACCCTTAGATAGAAGACCGGCGAATCCACGTGTACCTGGATATACGACCGCGTCCTCTTCAGTACCAGCAACTGGTGCGGCGCGGCCAGCGGGTTCAGCGCCTGCCGCAATACATTGTGCGAGGTGCTGCGGTTTAGGTCGCCAGCGGACTGCATCAGAGGCACCAGCTCCGGCTCTCCCTGCCAGGTATCGAGAGCCAGCACGCTGTCCTGTTCGGGTAGGCGCAGATCAGGAGCGACCATCGGCGTCAGGCTGGTCCGCTCCTCTTCCTCTGCGAGCAATTCGGGATCGATCGATGGCGCCTGCCGCTCCGTGTTCTGGCCATTCCCGGAGGCCTGAGCCGGCGCTTGCGTGTGTGCCTTCTCCCACCGCCGGGTCGCGTCCAGGTCGACGAGTTCCAGTGGAATCTCTTCGGTTTCGCCGGCCCGCTCGGCGCTGCTGTAACGCACAACCTTCCCGACTACCTGGTAGCTGGTGACGATCTGGTAGCTTCCATCCTTCAGGATGAGGTGGATTCGGTGCGGCTTCACCGGCTCGTTGCTCGGCGCGATCACGCCCTGCGCCCACGCAGTGCCGGCAACGCAAGCCGTCGCGAGACCGAGCCCGAGCGTAACCGACAGCACCACCCCTCGAAGAGGAACCAGAAGTCTCATGCCCATGAATGTACCGCGTTCCGTCCCCGTGCGGGAGACGCCCGCGGTGGATTGCGAGTTACCCGGCTACCGACTCCGATATTCCGCGGCCCTTTGGACCGCGTCGAAGATGCGTATGTACCCGGTGCACCGACAGAGATTGCCGGCAAGCCCTTCCTGAATCTGCGGCAGTGTGGGATGCGGGTGCTTCTGCAGAAGGTGGTGTGTCGCCAGGATCATTCCCGGTGTGCAAATCCCGCACTGCGCCCCCCCGCGCTCCAGGAAGCACTGCTGAATCGGATGCAGTTGCTCGCCTTCCTGGGCATGACTGGCTAGCCCTTCAATGGTGGTGATGACAGCGCCCTGGGTCTGCAGAACCGGAATCAGACAGGAGTTCACCAACTCCTCGTTGAGCAGGACCGAGCAGGAGCCGCACTCGCCCTCGCCGCAGCCCTCCTTGGTGCCCGTCAGGTGAAGATCCTCACGCAGTACGTCGAGCAGACGCTTGATCGGCGGCGCGCTGACAGTCTTCTCTTCGCCATTGAGAGTGAACTTTACCTTGGTCATGAGGGTCCTCTAAAAAACTGCGCTGTTATAGTTATCGGCATGCAAACAAAACTACTTGCAAGATCTGCCGCGGCGGCGGTTTGCGGGGTCCTCTTAGCTCTGTACATCCATCACGACCTCCTGAAATGGAATGCAGTGGGGAAAGACGCCTTTCTCCGTTATCAGAATCACCGTTTCGATAGCTCGATGGCATATCCAAGGCCCGAGGTTCCCCTCGTGCTCCATGCCATCCTCCTGGCCCTCGTCGCGGCCGGGTTGTATGAACTCATCGTGGCCGGTATTTCCAAGATCATTGGCCCCGCGCGCTGAAGAGGACCATCTGGGACGTCATCGCGAAGCCTCGGAGAAATACGGCCCGGCGATCGCAGGTTCCAGCTCTTCGCTGCCGGACTTCGGAGTTCGCGTCAGGCGCTCGAAGAGGTCCTCCGGCAGCAGCGGAATCTCGGTGAAGGAAACTCCGGTTGCATGCTCAATGGCGTTGAGGATTGCCGGCGCCGGCCCATCCATGGGAAGCTCGCCGATGCCCTTCGCGCCAAACGCTCCGTGGATCGTAGGCGTCTCCTCGAAGGAGACGTGGATGGGCGGAATGTCCGCGCTGGTCGCCATGATGTAGTTCGTCATCTGGTTGTTGGCCAAGTGTCCCTTGTCCCAGATGCACTTTTCATAGAGCGCGTAGCCGATGCCCTGGGCCACGCCGCCCTCCACCTGGCCCGCCGCGAGAATGGGATGGAGGACCTTGCCAACCTCCTGCAGCGCGTGGAACTCCGTGCAGGTGGCCGCATAGGTAGTGATGTCGACGGCGACCTCGGCGACGTAGACCGCCCAAGCGTAGGTGGGATAGGCCTCACCGCGGTACCTGTCATCGTCCCAGAAGATGTCGCCCGGCGACTCGTAGCGCGCGCTGGCTTTGAGCGGGCCGTGCTCGCCCAGATGGTTCTTTGCCGCACTCCGGAACGCCTCCACATCGTAGCCGTGCGACAGATGCCCCGACGCCACAAGCGTCGCGCAGAGCTGCTGCGAGGCACGTTCCACCAATTTGCCGACGATCATCGCCGTCCGGCTGGCCACGGTCGGCCCGGAGTTGGGCACACACGCCGTATCTGGCTGTGCGATCAGGACATCCTCATACGGAATGCCGAGTGTCTGTGCGCAGACCTGGCAGAGGATGGTGTTCGTCCCCTGTCCAAACTCCGTAGAGGAGACCAGGATCCGTGGGCGGCCATCGTCCGCGATCTCGATTTCGACCAACGAGTTCAGACGTCGCTCGCCCGAGCCCGTGAAGCCGGCACCGTGGAGAAAGGACGCAAAGCCGATGCCGCGCTTGATGGTCGAGTTGGGATTCTCCCGGTCGAACTGATCGCGCTTGCGATAGTAGTCCGACTCCGCAAGCGCGCGCGTCAGCAGGCCCTGCATGTCGACCCTGTCCTTCAGGTGCTGCCCGGTGGCCGTGTAGCCGCCGGTACTCAGGAAGTTGCGGCGGCGAATCTCCTCCGGCGTCAGCCCGACGACCTTCGCGATCTTGTCCATGTGGCGTTCCATGGCGAACAGGCTCTGCGGCGCGCCAAAGCCGCGAAAGGCTCCGTGGGGCGGCAGGTTGGTTGCCATAGCCTTGGCCCGAACCGTCAGATGCGGCCAGTGATAGGGGCCTGCGGCGTGGATGGTGCCGCGCGAGAGGACCACCGGAGAAAGCGTCGCATAAGCGCCTCCATCGAGCGCAAACTCGATCTCTCCGGCAAGCAGCCTTCCGTCCTTCGATACGGCGGTCCGGTGTCGCGTGCGGCTGGGGTGGCGCTTCGTGGTGCCGGCCATATCCTCGGAGCGGTCGTAGCAGAGCTTCACTGAATGTCCGGACTTCATCGCCAACAACGCCGCATGTGAGCCGTTGACGCTGGGGAAGTCCTCCTTGCCGCCAAATGCGCCGCCAGTCTCGGTTTGAATGACGCGGCACTTTTCTGCCGGCAGGTTGAAGACCAGTTCCAGCGCGTGGACAAGGTAGTAAGGGCACTGCATGGAACCACTTACCGTGACGCCGCTCTCGGCCGAGTATTCTCCGATGACGCCGTTGTTCTCGATGTAAAGCTGCTCCTGCGCGCCGGTGCGATACTCCTCCTCCACGATAAAACCGCCCTCCGACTCGACGGTCGCGAAGGCCTGCGCCGCGCCGTCCGGCTCACTGCCCGGATGGTCCGTGGTCATCAGAAAGGTCTTGAAGGTATTCGCGTTTTCGCCTTCGCCCCAGATGATGCGGTTGGCGTCTTCGCTTGCCACCGCGGCCTCGCTCTCCTCGATCGTGAAGATGGCGGGAAGCGGATGGTACGTAATCTGTACGGCAGCCACCGCGGCGGGCAGTACGGCTTTGTTGGGATGGGCAAGCAGTAGGATCGGCTCGTCGGGATGATTGACTTCGCCGTCGGCGAGGCAGGGGTGATCCTTCCCCAGATGGACGATCACGTTTTCGCCCGGAATGTCGGCCGCGGTGACGATGGCGAACTCATGCCACCGAATGTGCGGCGGAAACGTGATCGACGTAATGCGGCCGCGTGCGATGGTGCTTCGGACGGTCGCGCCGTACCACATGCCCGGCAGCGTGATGTCGTCGACGTAGCGAGCCTGCCCCAGGACCTTGGCACGGCCCTCCTTGCGGAGGGGAGAGGAGCCGACGATCTGAGGAGTGTCCGGCATAGGTTGTTGGTTAGGATAGCCGGAAACCAAGCATTTCGGGGAGAGGAAAGACAGCGCTGCCCACCGGGTTCGATGGGCAGTCGGATTGCTCGCCATTCTTTTCCGAGAGCAGCGTCTATTTGGTTGATTTCTTTATGGCCTTCTTTGTGGGTGACTTCTTGACCGGCTTCGTTGGAGACGCGCTCGCTGGCGCAGGCGCGAGCAGCGGGATCAGCTTTGCCGCAACCGGGGACCCAAGTCCCGTGCATGCATCCCAACCCGGCCCGGCTGAGTAAGCCCCATTGTCTCCCTGCGTGATGTCGCGAAATGCCGATGCAGCCTTCGCAGCGTAGATCGCCGGATTGATGAAGCCTACCGTCGATCCATACTTCAGGCCGAGCTGCTGGTTAGCGACAGCGACCAAGCCGGCCCATAACGGAGCGACGGCGCTGGTGCCGCCGATCACCATCGTCTGGCCATCTACGCGGATGGTGTAGCCCGTGGTCGGGTCCGCATCGCCCGCGACATCGGGAACGCCGCGTCCCGGCGTCGCCGGAGGCGGTATGGGAGCGTTTGCGCTGGCCTGCCATGTTGGTTGCGGGAAGACGGTGCTGACTCCGCCGCCTGTCGCGCCCTCGTTCGACGCCGTCTCGTTCCAGACCACCTCGCTCGTGATGCTGGACCCCGTTGCCTCAAGGGTCGTCCCACCGCAGGCGAGGACGTGCGGGCTTGAGGCAGGGAAGTCGACGTTGTTCCCAGTACCTCCATCCGACGAGCCGTTGTCCCCGGCGGCGACCGTGATGGTCACGCCGAGCGCGGCGGCGGACTGGCAGGCATCGTCGAGCGCAGTTAAAGACTGCTGCGTCCAACTCGACTCCGGGCCGCCCCAACTGATCGAGATCACACTGGGTTTGTTCGTCGAGTCGTGTACCGCCGTGGTGATCGCGTCGATGAAGCCCTGGTCAGTGTTCGGCGTGAAGTAGACAGCGATCTTCGCGCCAGGTGCGACAGATCCGGCAACCTCGATATCCAGCATCACCTCACCGTCTGCTCCACTCGCTGTCGAGGGCGCATTCTTGCCGCCGTCTACGGCGACGGCTGTGATGGCGGGCGCCGTCTGACCAAGGGTTTTGAAGTACGCGGTAAGGTCGGTCTGTCGGTACCCTCCGCCGAGCTCAATGATGCCGATGGTCTGTCCGGCTCCGCTGGCGGTTGTCGGGAACTGGTACGCTTGGGCGACCTGGGCTGGCGTGTAGGAGGTGGAGACGGCATGGGCGGCGACATTGGGTTCGGCGCTGTTGGCCTCGGTCGGCTTCTTGACGCGAAAGTGGGGCTGCGCCTGCGGCCGGTTATCCAAACCGAGAACGGCCACAACGGAGTTGATCAGCGACGCTGGCAGGTGAATGCTGCCCTCGCGCACGCGATACTCCCTCTCGTTGATCGTTTTCTGCTGGAGTTCGACGCCGAAGGCCCGCTGCATGTCCGCGACGGTGCCGGTAAGGCGCAAGGTGCGGCGCGCGACCGCGGCTGGGTCGGGTTCCACGGTCAGGTTGAACTCGCGTGCAAATGCTCGCACCAGGGCAATATCCGCTGGATCCGCACCGTGAAGCTTCTTATATTCGGCGCGGCTGACGCGAACGGGACCGCTCGTCCGCCCCGCACGCCGGATGATCCGCAACGGCTCCTTGCGCTTGACGATGATCGAGACGGTCAGCTTCGATCGTGGAGGCGTAGGCTTGGGCGCAACGGTGCTCGGGGCCGGAGCCTTTTCACTTCCAGGAAGGGCGACGCGAGGCTGTTCTGTGATGCGCGGCGATTTCGGCATAGTGGCGATCTCTCCTAAGCGGCTACTTGCATGCGATACGTCTGGATAGGATCCCTATTGCAGACCTGGTCTGCCTGATCAATTCTGCGAATGTGGCCTGCTAAAAGTGGCGCAACGTCTCGGTAGGCTTGGTGCTCGGGTCCGGTGGGATCGGACGATCGGCTCCCGCAAACGGCCCACGCGGCGGCATGCGGTCGGCGGTGCGTTCGAGCGAGCGACTGACAATCTCGCGCGAGCCAAGCCCCACCGCCAGCGCCAGCGTCAGAACGATTCCTCCAAATAGAATTCCAAAGGCGAGCTCGACAATATTTCCACCTACGCCGAGGTGATCGAGCACCATCGCGCCCGTCAGCACCAGCACCAACCATTTCACGCCGAGCGAGAGAAAACGTGCGTAGGTAAGCTTGGCATTCACCGCGCCGATCAGCACCGACCGAGCCAGGAAGCGCGCGATGACGTTGCCGACGATTAGCAGAATGATTGCGCCCACCGAGTGCGCAAGATAGGGCAGCAGGAACACCGACATCTGTGAGGCGGTGGAGTAGGACGCGTCGAACGCGGAAATGCCGATGACAAAGCCGAGCAGGACGCACAGCCAGAACGCGGTGCGCGCAACCAACAGCGTCGGACTGTGCGAAGGAACCCAATCTTGAATGGATGCGGAGATGTCGGTGGAGCGGCTGCGGGCGAGCCGCTCGTCGAACTGCACCGACGTCAAGATTCTTCGCAGGAGATACGCGGCCAGCGCCCCGATTGCGGTGAGCACCCCAATCGCAAGCACCAGCGCGAGCAAGCCAGGAAGCACACTGATCAGCAGCGACAGGACACGATAGATCGAGTCATGCAGCGCGGCACTCATATGCTCCCACACGGAGGGCGCATGCACCACAGGATAAATCGTTTGATCGGTCTGAATTTGGAGAGCGAGGGCTGTGAGATGACCCATGGAGGAACTCCTTGCTGGATACGCGAGATGCTTCGATTGCCTTACTCGACGGAACTTGAATCGCGAAAGATTAGGCCGGTGGCCGTCGCACTATGGATTGAATCGGTCCGGCCACCGCCAGCGCGAAACCAGATACGGCTTATCGAACTCGAACGCCTGCGCGAGCTCCTCGATGTGGTGCTCTGGATCCACTCCCGAGCGAGCGTAAAGGATGTGCGAAGCAACCCACGCGAGATAGAGCGGAGTGAGCGCTCCGAGCAGGTGGCCGCGATTGATCGTGCGCAGTCGAAAGGCAAGCAGGAAGTCGTAGAGAATGCGGACCCAGAGTGCATCTGCCATGCGGAAGCTCTGCGGTTCCGAGGCCGCCAGCCGCTTCAGTCCCAGCAGCGAGTTTGGCGGTAGCACCAGTGACCAGATCTCCTGCAGATTGCTGTACGCGAGCCGGAACGAGTCGAGCATCGGCTGGACATCGAGGTCGGCGAAGCCATTGTTTGCAGCCTTCGTTGGGGCGGCGCTTTTTGCCGCTGGCTGCACGATCCGCGATCGCTGCCAGAAGGCGGCTCTGGCCTCCACATCGCTGAAGAATGAGGCAGTGATGCGCGCAAGCAGCGAGTTGAGATCCGTCGTTCCGGGCTGCGGAATCGTGCGTTCGCCAGCGCCCACCTCCGCGATGTGATATCCCGCCAACGCAGCCTCCGCGACCGGCCACAGCAGAGCGTCGTTCTGTCCGCTTGCGGTGTACTTTTGTGCGGAGGTAGCCATCCGCTCCGCCATGCGCAGCGACAGCCCGAGATCGACAGCCAGAGGAAATCTAGGCCTCGTACCATAGACGGCACGGCTCATGGGATAGAGGATCGCCGAGTTCACAAGTCCATCCCGTGGACCAAGATCGTAGCGGGGAACGGCGAGGTCGGCGATTCCGACGGTCTCGCCAATCCCTCCAACCGCAGTGGCGATAGAGCGAAGTGCCGCGGGAGAGAGCGATTGCGCCTCCGCTCCCAGCAGCAGGCAGGCGGATGCGTTGTGCTGCTGTGCCAGCTTGAACGCATTCAGAAAGTCGGCCGCCGTGAGCACCCAAGCGCCGGGCGGCGGAACGGCGGGCGGCTCCGTGATCAGGTGCAGATTGGTGTAGCGATTCGCCAAATCTTGTCCCGACAGCGATTCGCGGGATGGCTCGGTCGCCCCGTTCGTGCTCGGCTCGAGGCCGGTCCCAAAGGTATCCGCTACGCCCGCGGGCAAATCCGGTGTCGCGACCAGCACCGTCGAGCCCGCGAAGGCCTCGCTCAAATGCGCCAGTGTGCTCTCGAAGGCATCGTGCGAAAGCGGGGCGAGCGAGACCAGCAAGCTCTCTGGGAGATTGCCGGAGGCCATCTGTCCCTGTGGGGCGGCTGCGGGTTGGAACGGAATGGATGCCATGAGTGTTTTTCTTTGTACCGCCGGGTCCGATCGAACTCTGGAAGCGATCCTCTCGAGGAGTCATGTGGGCAGCCGTCGAGAGACAGCAGCTACCCGGTACCAAGTCTACTGCGGAAGCGCCAGGATGCCAGCCAGCGGAATGCGAACCCACGCTGGCCGGTTGTTGAGTTCATAGAGAAGTTCGTAAAGAGCCTTCTCCAACAAGTAGGCATTGAGCAGCAACTGCGCCTCTGCCGGCTCCGGGATGAGACGTGCGTTCTGCGCGACAGTCGATCGGTACGCTCCCAGGAACTCCGTCGAAATCGCATTCTGCCACAGCGTCGCCCACGACTCAAGGTTCCGCGCATCGGCCGGATTGTTCAGCGGCCGGCGCTGCAGGAAGGCATTCAGGCCAGAGTACGCCGCGTAGCTGAACGACCGCAGCATCCCCGCGATGTCCTTCAGCGGAGATTGCTTGGCGCGGCGTTCCTCGAGCGGCCGGGCAGGCTCTCCTTCGAAGTCGAGGATGACGAAGTCGGCCTTGGTACGCAGGATTTGGCCAAGGTGGTAGTCGCCGTGGATGCGCGTGCGCAGCCCCGCGCGGTCTATGGAGGACTCGGTGAGCAGACGGGCGCGTGCGAGCAGGCTCCGTCTTTGCGACAGAATCAGCGCGGCGCTATCGGCAGTGTTGTCCGTCTCGCTGGAAGGCAGATTCGGCATGCCACGCCGAAGTGCCTCGAGCGTCCGGGCAATCTGCTCCTCGATGCGGACCGCATCGTCGACGAGGTTCTCGACGGCGAACGGCTCAGCGTGGAAGGCGGGATCCTCAGTCGGCGTCGCCAGCGCGAGATGCATCTCTGCGGTGCGCCGGCCAAGAAGCGCGGCGGCATCGAGGTAAAGTCCGGCGTGCTCTCGCACCGTCTCGATGAATGCGTGGTCGCTTGGTCCGGTGAACGTAGGGAATCGACCGAGGTCATGCGGCAGCGGACAGGTAACGCAGCTATCGTAATAGCGCGAGATCTCATCCAGTGTCCACTGCCATCCATCGCCCTCGTTTTGAACCAACCCCTGCAGCATCGCCAACGTCGTCGGTTCGCCGCTCTCGGTACCGTTCTGCACCACCAAGCGAATGTCGCCCAGGAACGGCGCGATGCGGGGAAAGTGGGCGACCTCCGTGAGGAAGCGGCCAATCTCGGTATCCGGATTCTCGCCCGGCTGCAGTCTCCGGAACAACTTCAAAATCAGACGCGCGTCGTAGAGAATCGATGTATTCGACTGTTCGGCGGAGCCAGTCCGTGCGGCAATCGCACCCTCGCCGCGGGCCTCCTCGAACGCCCCGCTCTTCTGTGCATGGACGCGGCCGATCGCAGTCGGCAGATCGCCCGAAGTCTCGATCAGCGTAAGCAGATACTGTCGGAAGTCTTCGTTGGCCGTCGCATCATAGAGCACCGCGGCATCCGCAGATCCTGAAGTGTTCACGGTCGCCAGAATGGCGTTGGGCGCGCTCTCGCGGAGGGCCGCCGCCGTCTCGCCGGTCGCGATCGCAAGCGGCAGTTGATAGGTGTCGATGGTTGAGTCGTCGTAGGTCAATTCCAGAAAGACCAGCGCCGTATTTGCCCCGCCAACCGCCGGCTTCGCAGCCTCTGGCGCCTGCGAGCCTTTCGCCGTTGCGATGTTTCTCGGAAACGGGGCGGAGTCGAGCACGCGCACCGTCGTGATGGTCCTCGTCTTCGCTCCAAACCACCGTTGGCGCTGCAGGTAGCTTGGCAGTAGCTGTTGCAGTAGGTTCAGGCCGGGCCCGGTGAGCACGCCGCCGATGTTGCTCTCACTTCCCGGAGCTTTCCCAAGCAGGTCAAGCTTTTGTAATCCGTAGTTCGTGCTCTCAACCTCGACTACTGGAGTTTCGGCCTTCTCGGGCGCTGGCTGAAGCTCCAGCCACAGAAATGAGTATGGCGCAATCGAGAGTGGATACGGTGCCTTCGTGATCTGCGGGAACGGCACATACCCCAGCATCTCGACCGGAAGCATGCCATCGAACTCGGTCAGATCGAGCGACACGGGCTGCGCAAAGCGCGACAGGTTGGCAACGCAGAGCACCGTTTCTCCCTGTCCTCGGATGCTGTTCCCGTCTCCGTCCTTGTCCGCGAAGCGGCGGATATACGCCAGGATCTTCCGGTTCTCCGGCTCCAGAAATTCCAGCGTTCCTCGCCCAAAGACCTGGAACAGCTTGCGCAGTGCGATCATGTTCCGCGACCAGTGCAGCAGCGACGATGCGTCCGACTGCTGTGCCTCGACGTTGATCGCCTGGTAGCCCCAGATCGGATCCATAATCACCGGGAAGTAGAGCTTGGCCGGCACCGCCTTCGAGAAGCCTGCATTGCGATCGGAGTTCCACTGCATCGGCGTGCGCACGCCATTGCGATCGCCGAGATAGATGTTGTCGCCCATCCCAATCTCGTCGCCGTAATAAAGAATCGGCGTGCCGGGAAAGCTGAGCAGCAGGGAGTTGAGCAACTCGATGCGGCGGCGGTTATTATCGACGAGCGGCGCCAACCTTCTTCGTATGCCGACATTGATCCGCATGCGCGGGTCGGCCGAGTACGCCAGATACATGTAATCGCGCTCGTCGTCCGTCACCATCTCCAGCGTCAACTCATCATGATTGCGCAGGAACAAACCCCACTGGCACGAGTCGGGGATATCTGGCGTCTGCGCCATAATGTCGGTGATAGGCAGCCGATCCTCCTGTCGCAGCGCCATGTAGATGCGTGGCATCAGTGGGAAGTGGAATGCCATGTGACACTCGTCGCCGTTGCCAAAATACGGCAGCACATCGGGCGGCCACTGGTTCGCCTCCGCCAAAATCAATCGGTTGGAGTACTCCGCGTCGATCGCCGCACGAATCTTCTTGATCGCAGCATGTGTCTCCGGAAGATTCTCGCAGCTTGTCCCGTCTCGCTCCACAAGGTAGGGAATCGCGTCCATGCGGAGCGCATCCACGCCCATGTCGAGCCAGAAGCGCATGGCCTTCAGGACCTCTTCGATCACCACGGGATTGTCGAAGTTCAAATCCGGCTGGTGCGAGAAAAAGCGATGCCAGTAGTACTGTTCGGCAACCTCATCCCAGGTCCAGTTGGATTTCTCGGTGTCGGTGAAGATGATGCGCGCATCTTTGTAAAGCTGATCGGTATCGGACCACACATACATGTTGCGCTCTGGAGATCCCGGAGGTGCCAGTCGCGCCGCCTGAAACCAGGGATGTTGGTCCGACGTGTGATTCACCACCAGCTCGATCATCACCTGCATGCCGCGCAGGTGAGACGCGTCGAGAAACTGCTTGAACTCCTCGAGCGTTCCGTACGAAGGATTCACATCCACGTAGTTCGAGATGTCATAGCCATCGTCGCGCAGTGGCGATGGAAAAAATGGCAGAAGCCATAAGCAGGTCACGCCCAGGTCCTGCAGATAATCGAGCCGCGACATCAATCCTGGGAAGTCGCCAATCCCATCCGCGTTCGAGTCCTGAAACGCACGCACGTGTAGCTCGTAAATGATCGCGTCTTTATACCAGAGAGGATCGGTGGCGCTGCCGGCTTTCTTCACTCGCTTATCTCTGCCTTCGAAGTTCGAATTCGTATGCTGTGGATTAGGATGCCAGCGAGACCATCTAGGTCCGATGGGTTACGCGGAAGATATGCGCGGGCATCACATCCGGCCGCAGTGCCACATAGTTGCTGCGGTCGTGCCATTTGTAGTGCGCGCCGGTCAACAGGTCCTCCACGTCGAAAGTCTCGTCATGGTCGATCCCCAGTACCTTCAGGTCCAGGTCGATCCATCCTGCCTGCTCGTTATGCGGATCGAGATTGATCGCGACCAGAATTGTATTGTCGCTCTCTCCGTCTCGCACGCGTTTACTGTAGCAGAGAACCTGCGGGTTATCGACAGCATGGAAGCGCAGCGAGAGATCGCTCTGCAGCGCCATGTTCTCCCGCCGAATCTGGTTGACCCGCGTAATCAGAGGCGCGATCGAGTGGCCCGCACTCAGGTCCCAGTGTCGTATCTCGTACTTCTCGCTGTTCAGATACTCTTCGCTGCCTGTCCGCACCGGCACGTTCTCACACAACTCGAACGCCGGTTCATAGATGCCGTAGTTGGCGCCCAGCGTGCCCGCGAGAATCAGTCGCTGCATAAACGCCGGTCTTCCGCCCGTCTGCAGCGATGCATGCAGGATATCCGGCGTGTTCGGCCAAAGGTTCGGCGTAAAAAAATCGCTGATCGGCGGCTGCGTAATCTCTTCGAAGTACTGCTGAATCTCCGCCTTCCCCGTCCGCCACGTGAAATAGGTATACGACTGCGAAAATCCCGCCTTCGCCAGCGAATACATGACATGTGGCCGCGTGAACGCCTCGGCCAGGAAGATCACGTCGGGATGCGATGCGTGAATTTCCGTGATGCACCACTCCCAGAAGGGCAGCGCCTTGGTATGTGGATTGTCCACGCGGAAGATGTGCACGCCATGACGAATCCAGTACTGGAAGACCTCAAGCAGATCCTCCCAAAGGTTGCGCCAATCGGGGGATTCGAAGTTCAGAGGATAGATATCCTGATACTTCTTCGGCGGATTTTCCGCATACTGGATCGACCCATCCGGCCGGATCGTGAACCACGTCGGATGCTCCTTCACCCAGGGATGGTCCGGCGAACACTGGAAGGCGATGTCGAGCGCAATCTCGAGCGAGTGCTCGCGCGCGGCAGAGACTAGATGCTCAAAGTCCGCCAGCGTGCCCAGCGCCTTGTGAATACTCTTGTGCCCACCTTCGCTCGAACCCACCGCCCATGGGCTGCCCTCATCGCCGGGCTGCGCGATGACATTGTTGTTTGGCCCCTTGCGAAAGGCCTCTCCAATCGGGCTGACGGGTGGAAGATAAACAACATCGAAGCCCATGGCCGCGATCTCTGGGAGGCGCACTTCGACATCGGCGAAGGTTCCGTGACGCCCCGCCACCTTGGAAGCCGAGCGCGGGAACAACTCATACCAGGTCGAAAATCGCGCCCGTTCGCGGTCGACGCGAAGGGAAAAGTCCTCTGTGCGGCTGGCGAGCGTGAGATCGGGATAGCGATTGGCGAAGCCGCAGATTTCCGCGTTGATCGGTGAATCGACCGATGTGTAGTAGGCCGCGTTCTTCGCCGCCAGCTCCTCCAGCGAACTGGCGACCTCCGTGATCTTGAGTGCCTCTGCCCCCTTGGCGCGTCCTGCCGCGGATTGAAGCAATGCGGCGCCGGTGCGGAGTGCGAGCGGGATATCTGTGGCCGGCTGCCCCGGATCCGCGCCGAAGCTATTACCCTCCGCGATCGCATTGTCCTTCCGTGCCGGTTGCGCTTCCAAGCGCTTGGCCAAATCTGCGCACCATGTGCCCAGGTGATCGACCCAGCCCTGTACGGCGTACTGCCAAACGCCTAGTTTATCGACGAGGAAGCTGGCCGACCAGATGTCGTTGCCCTCTCCAACCAGCGGCACCGACTGCCACCTTCTTTCCGCCTCGTGACGGAATAAAAGCCGGCCCGCAACGTGATCGTGACCATCTCCGAACATCGCGGCCGATACCGTGACGCGGTCCCCAAGAAAACGACGAACCGCATATCTTCCGCAGTCCACCTGGGGTTTCACTGCTTCAATAACAACACGCTTGCGACCTTCAGTGGGCTTCATCCATCCAACTCTCGAGGTTCATGGGTGCCGGGATCCCTTCGTGTGAGTCAAGATACACCATACGCCCCGGTAATCTGCGTGGCGACTGCATCTAACTGTGGGAATCAGGAATCCCTTCTCTAGAGATGCGAAGGAGACAGGAAGCGGTTGCAGTAGAGATATTTCTAGGAGTGTGAGATTAGTGATCGAACGACGCAGGACGGATCGACCGCTGCACGGCGCACAGATTGAAGACTATGCTCTGATCGGCGACTGCGAAACTGCTGCTTTAGTCTCCAGTGCGGGATCAATCGACTGGCTCTGTCTGCCATCGTTTTCCTCGCCTGCCTGTTTCGCCGCGCTGCTCGGGACCGCGGACCACGGGTATTGGAAGATATCCCCGACAGGCGAAATCAAAGAGACACGCCGCGGCTACATCGACTCCACGATGGTGCTCGAGACCACGTTCGTCACCGATACCGGCGAGGTGTCGCTCACCGACTTCATGCCTCCAGGCAGCGAGAATACTGAGCTAGTGCGCCTCGTCAAAGGCGTTCGAGGCAGCGTAGACATGCGCGCCGATCTCGCATTGCGCTTCGACTACGGAAGAACCGTGCCGTGGGTGACGCAGTCCGACTCCGAACTCCACGCCGTCGCCGGCCCCGACATGGTCATACTGCGCTCTCGTGATGCAAGCGGAGGACATGTCTGCCTAGAGGGCCAGGATCATTCGACCTTCAGCCAATTTACCATCACCGCCGGCGAGACGGTCTGTTTTGCGCTTACGTATTGCTCTTCTCTTAGCCCGACTCCCCAGGAGTTCGACATCGATGCCTCTCTTGAAGCCACCAAACAATATTGGATGGAATGGATGGCGCGCTGCACATATAACGGAGAGTACTCCGGCCCCGTCCAGCGCTCGCTGATGACCTTGAAGGCGATGACCTACAGGCCCACGGGCGGCATCGTGGCAGCGGTGACCACATCGCTGCCCGAGCAAATCGGAAGTGTGCGCAACTGGGACTATCGTTACTGCTGGCTGCGCGATACCTCCTTCACATTGTTGGTCCTCATGCAGGCTGGCTACCGCGAAGAGGCGATCGCCTGGCGTCGCTGGTTGTTGCGCGCCGTAGCCGGTGACCCCGCGCAGATCCAAACCATCTATGGCCTATACGGCGATCGCGAACTTGTCGAGTGGACCGCTGGCTGGTTGCCCGGGTACGAAAACTCCGCACCAGTGCGCGTCGGTAATGGTGCGGTAGACCAGTTTCAACTCGATGTTTTCGGTGAGGTGTCCGCCGCGCTCGCGCGCACCCCGCAGGCGGAAGACGACATCCGCGTTTCCGCAATTGGATTGCAAGCCGCGCTCATCAGCCATCTCTGTGACATCTGGGACCAGCCCGATGAGGGCATCTGGGAGGTGCGCGGACCGCGCCGCCACTTCACCCACTCGAAGGTCATGGCGTGGGTTGCGTTCGATCGTGCCATCAAACACCACGAGGAATACGAAGACGGCGGAGATATCGTGCGTTGGAAGAAGGTCCGCGCACAGATCCGTGCGGAGGTGCTCGAGAGGGGCTTCAACAAGGAGTTGAACAGCTTCGTTCAATCCTACGACTCGACGGAACTGGACGCCTCCTGCCTCCGTATCGCGCTAGTCGGTTTCCTTCCCGCAGATGATCCGCGGATCCGTGGAACGGTAGCGGCCATCGAGAAGAACCTGATGCGGAGCGGCCTGGTGGCGCGCTACAACACCGCCGCCACGGACGACGGCCTTCCGGGCGGCGAAGGCACCTTCCTCGCCTGCAGTTTTTGGATGGTCACGAATCTCTGGCTCATCGGTCGCCGCGACGACGCGCGTGCCCTCTTTACCCATCTCCTGTCGCTGCTGAACGACGTTGGCTTGATCTCGGAGGAGTATGACCCGCACGCGCAACGCATGCTCGGAAACTTTCCTCAGGCCTTGACCCACATCGCTCTCGTGCATGCCGCGTTCGCGCTCTCGGAACAGTGGACGCCGCAGGTCTTCCCAGTAGACGCTCAGCCGTGATGTCTTTCGGAATCAACCCTCAAGGGCTCGAAGGGGTACAACCTTCGAGCTCGAGGAAGACTCTAACGAGAGTGTCAGGCGGTTTGATTCTTCGCGCATCTACGATGAGTGGGCTTGAACTCAAGCGCCGCTTTGGCGCCCTGCCTGACATTCTCGCCTGTATCGCTTCGATAGGCATTCATTCTCTGGCTGCAGCCTTTGCAGTCAACACAGCGAACGCATGGCAGCGAAAATGACACGTATTCCAAGCTCCACGTACCGATTGCAGTTACATAAAAATTTCACCTTCGACGACGCAGCCGCAGTCGCGGTGTATCTCCATCAACTCGGCGTCTCTCACGTTTACAGCTCTCCCTATCTGCAAGCCGCCCCCGGCAGCATGCACGGCTACGATGTCGTCGATCATCGCCGTGTGAACGAAGAACTGGGCGGCGCCCCAGCGCATCAGCGCTTCTGCGAGCGGCTCCGCGAGGTCGGTCTCGGCCAGGTACTCGACATCGTACCCAACCATATGTCGCTGGCCCGTGAGAATCAGTACTGGTGGGATGTGCTCGAGAACGGAACCTCGAGCCGCTATGCCTCCTTCTTCGACATCGACTGGCAGCCGCAGGAGGAGCGTCTTCGCGACAAGGTATTGGTACCCATCCTTGCGGATCAATACGGTCGCGTTCTGCAGTCTGGCGGAATCAAAATTCTGCGCATCGGCAATACCTTCCAGGTGGAGGCCGCCAGCCAGCAACTTCCGGTATCTCCCCTGTCACTCCCCGCGATTCTTGTTCGCGCTGCGGAGTATGCCAAGTCCGACACGCTGAATTTTCTGGCCGCCTCCTACGGTCGCCTGCCCGTGCCCGAGTTCTGGGATCGCAGGCTAATCCTCACACGCCACCGCGACAAGATGGTCTTGAACAGCTTGCTCGAGCGCATCTGCGCGGAGGAGCCAAGTGTCAGCGAGGCGATCGATCGTTCCGTCGCCGAGTTGAACGCTAACCTAGACGGCTTCGACGATTTTCTCAACCAACAGAACTATCGCCTGGCCTATTGGAAGACCTCCGTGCAACAGTTGGGCTATCGGCGCTTCTTCGATGTCAACACCTTGATTGGGCTGCGCATCGAGCGCGAGCACGTCTTCGAGGAGACGCACGCACTGATTCTCGACTGGCTGAAGGCCGGGGTGCTCGACGGCGTTCGCATCGATCATCCCGACGGTCTCCGCGATCCGCTCGAGTACTTCAGGCGCCTGCGTCAGGCCGCACCCGAGGCCTGGATCATCGCCGAGAAGATTCTCGAGCCTGGCGAGTTTCTGCGTCCGAGCTGGCCCATTGAAGGGACCAGTGGATACGACTTCCTCAACGTTACGCTCGGTGTCCTGGTGCAGCCCGAAGGGGTGGATCAACTCACCCAGTTCTATGCCGACTTCACCGGCCGCTCCACCGACTTTCCGTCGATCGCGCACGAGAAGAAGATCAACGTGTCGCAAGAGGCTCTTGGCAGCGATGTAAATCGCCTGGCCTCGCTCTTCGTAAATATCTGCGAGTGCAATCGTAACCAGCGCGATTACACAAGGGCGCAGATCCGCCGCGCCATCCGCGAAGTTGCGGCCTGCTTCCGCATCTACCGCACCTATGTGGTTCCGTTGCGGGAAGAGATCACGGAAGAAGACCGCGAGGTCATTGCTGCGGCCACCGAATGCGCGAAGAACGAGCGCACGGACATCGACGGGGGCCTGTTCGATTTCTTGCGTGACGTGCTCTCGATGACCGTGACCGGCAAGCTGGAGAGTGAGTTCGTCGCCCGCTTCCAACAGTTCACTAGTCCGGTGATGGCGAAAGGTGTCGAAGATACGGCCTTCTACTGCTACAACCGTCTGACTGCGATGAACGAGGTCGGCAGCGACCCTGCGCACAACGGCCTCTCGCTTCAGGACTTCCACAACTACAACCGAACGATGCAGGGGACGCATCCTGCAACCATGACCACCCTCTCGACCCACGACACCAAGCGCAGCGATGACGTCCGCTCACGGCTCGCGGTGCTCTCCGAGATTCCGGACCGGTTTGCCGATGCGGTCGAACGCTGGTCGTCAAACACCAGCCAGTATCGTGCTGAGATCATCGATCGCGGAACCGAATACTTCTACTATCAGACTCTGATCGGTGCTTGGCCCATCACGCCCGAACGCATGCAGGCCTATATGGAAAAGGCCATGCGCGAAGCCAAGGAGCACACCAGCTGGGTCGCCAACAACAAGGAGTATGAAGAGGCGGTTCGCAACTTCGTGGACCGTACGCTCGCGGATACGAACTTCACCTCGGAGCTGGATGAGTTCGTGCAGCGCATCCAAACTGCGGGATGGAGCAACTCGCTTGCGCAGACGCTGATGAAGTACACCGCACCCGGCGTTCCCGACCTGTATCAAGGCGCCGAGCTTTGGGATTTTAGCCTCGTCGATCCGGATAACCGCCGTCCCGTCGACTATGCGCTGCGGCACGATCTGCTCAAGGAAATACAACGCATGACCCCCGGTCAGGTGATGGAGCGCGCATCCGAGGGCCTGCCGAAGCTGTGGACGATTCATCACGCGCTCAAGGTGCGCCGCGAACGTCCAGAGTGGTTCAACGCCACTGCTGGATATACTCCGCTTGGGGTGACCGGCAAAAAAAGCCATTATGCGATCGCATATCTGCGTGGGGAGTCTGTCGTGACGGTTGTGCCTCGATGGTCGCTGAAACTGGGGGCGGATTGGGGGGACACGGCCGTCGAACTACCCGTGAAAAAGGGCAGCGGAGAACCGTGGCGATGGGCAAACCGGCTCACCGGCCGCGCGGTCGATGGGGGACGCGTCACCCTCTCGGACCTGGTGCGCGATTTTCCCGTCGCCCTGCTCACGCGAGAAGACGTCTAACAAGCGGAAGCAGTCCATCCCGTCGTCGCGACAGCGCCCCTGTCCATATCAAGGAGACTTAAGGAGACGCAGCATGTACGAGTTCAAAGTGTGGGCGCCCCGGCCGCAGCGGGTCGCGGTTCAGGTGGGAGACTCTGTTCACGAAATGAGCGGACCGGATGAGTGTGGCTGGTGGTGTGCGCAGGTCGAAACCGCAAAGCCCGGCGACGACTATGGCTTCCTGCTCGATGATGATCCCAAGCCCTATCCCGATCCGCGCAGCAAGTGGCAGCCGCACGGCGTGCATGGCCTCTCGCGCATCTACGATCAGCATGCCTTCTCCTGGAACGACGCGCGTTGGCAGGGACCTCCTCTCAGCGGTGCCGTCATCTACGAGATGCATATCGGAACCTTCACCGCTGAGGGCACCTTCGACAGCGCCATCGCGCGCCTCGGCTACCTCGCCGAGTTGGGGATTACCCACATCGAGATCATGCCGGTCGCGTCGTTCGCCGGCGACCGCGGCTGGGGCTACGACGGCGTGGCGCTCTTCGCGGTGACGGAAAACTACGGTGGCCCCGATGCCCTCAAGCGCTTCGTGGACGCCTGTCATGCCAAGGGCCTCGCCGTGATCCTCGACGTCGTCTACAACCACTTCGGGCCAGTCGGAAACTACTCTGGGAAATTCGGCCCGTACCTCACCGCGCTGCACTGCACGCCGTGGGGCGATGCGATGAACTTCGAAGGCTCCGGCTCCGACCAGGTCCGCCGCTTCTTCTGCGACAACGCGCTGATGTGGTTCTGCGACTTTCACTTCGATGGCCTCCGTCTCGACGCCGTGCACGAGTTCGTCGATCGTTCCGCCGTCCACTTCATGGAACAGCTCTCCGCCGAGGTCGACGTCGCCAGCGCCACGCACAACCGCAGGATGGTCCTGATCGCCGAAAGCGACCTCAACGATCCGCGTGTCGTCCGCCCCCGCGAGGCCGGCGGCTACGGCATGGACGCGCAATGGAGCGATGACTTCCACCACTCCCTCTTCACCGTGCTGCATCACGAAGACGGCAAGGGCTACTACGACGACTTTGGTTCCCTCGAAAAACTGGTGAAGTCGCTCACCCAGGTCTTCGTCTACGATGGCGAGTACTCGAAGTACCGGCGCCGCCACCACGGCCGTCCCGTCGCCGGCCTCTCGGCACATCACTTCATCGGCTTCATCCAGAACCACGACCAGGTCGGTAATCGCGCGACCGGCGACCGCCTGGAGCACATCATCGGCATCGATCGCGCCAAGGTTGCCGCCGGTATCGTGCTTACGGCTCCCTTCGTTCCTATGCTTTACCAGGGCGAGGAGTACGCCGCCTCCACGCCCTTCCAATATTTCGCCGACCACGAAGATCCCGAGATGGCCAAAGCCGTCTCCGCCGGTCGCAAGAAGGAGTTCGCCGCCTTCGGCTGGGATGAAGGCGCGATCCCCGACCCCGAGGATCCGGAGACCTTCCATCGCTCCAAGCTCAACTGGGACGAGGTGTCGCAGGGAAGACACCCCGAGATGCTCAACTGGTTCAAGCAGATGATCCACCTGCGACGCTCCTCCACCTCGCTCAACGATGGGGAGCTGGGCCACTCCAAGGTCCGCTACAGCGAGGAAGATCGCTGGTTGGTCATGGAGCGCGGTCACGTGCACGTGCTGGCAAACCTCGGCTCCGAGCCGGTCGCCCTTGACGTGCCGGAGCGGTACCGCCTCGCTGCCTGCTCGCGTCCCGGCGTGCAGCCCCTAGCCGGCAAGATCGCCCTACCCGCCGACACTCTGGCAGTCCTCTCGGGCGAGGAGGCCTAGGAGCTCGATCACCTCAGATTAGGCCAAGTTTCGTAGCCGATTCCACTGCCGCAAGGTTCCCGCCGGGTCATTTCTCCCGGCGGCGCCCCTGTATATAGTGTTGATGACGGAAAGAAATTCAGAAACTTTTAATTCTCTCGGTCGTATCCTAAACAAAGACGAAACAAAATGTGCCGTGCCGCTTGTAGTTTGAGCGCCGAACCTCCCCTTGTTCGCTGCGGTGTGATGGCGGACGAACGACAAGGATCATCAGATGATTTCGCGCATGAACCGGACCAAGCATCTCGGCTCCGAACCTCAGGACTCCGGTCCAAATCTGGCCCCGCCCGTAAAGGGCATTGCTTTGTTGTTGCTCTGCGCGGGCCTCGGAGTTTTTGCTTCCTCCGCGATCTTTGCCCCTCGGGCTCTGGCAGAGCCGGCTGCTCAAACCTCCGCGCCCACCGCGCACCAGATCGGCACCGTCAATGCCATTAGCGGAAACACCATCACCTTATCCGCGGGCGCCGGCCAGACCTTTACCGTCAACGTCGACAGCGGCGCCCGCATCCTCCAGATCGCCCCAGGGAGCACCGACCTCAAGTCCGCACAGGTGATCGCCCTCACCGACATTGCCGTCGGCGATCGCATCCTTGTCACCGGCAGCGCGGCCGATTCGCCCAATGCCCTGACCGCATCGCGCGTCGTTCTCATGAAGTCTATCGACATCGCGCAGAAGCACGCGGCCGAGGAGGCGGACTGGCAGAAACGCGGCTCCGGCGGTATCGTCGGTGCCGTCGACCCCGCCACCAGTACCATTACCATCACCGCTCGCGGCAGGAAGATCGCGGTTCAGACTGCCTCCGCGACCATCTTCCGCCGCTACGCCAGCGATTCGGTGAAGTTTGAGGATGCCCAGCTCGGCACCTTGAGCCAGGTGCAGCCCGGCGACCAGCTGCGCGTCCGTGGCTCCCGCTCCGAAGATGGATCCTCCATTCAGGCGGAGGAGATCGTAAGCGGATCCTTCAAGAACCTCTCCGGAACCATCGCCTCCGTCGACGTGGTGGCAGGCACGTTTACGCTCAAGGATCTCGCCACCAAAAAGACCTACACCATCAAGGTGACCCAGAACTCCAACGTCCGCACGCTCCCACCCGAGGTGGCGCAACGCTTCGCTGCCCGTGCTCGTGCCGGTCAGAATGGAGCCGCCGGCCAGGCCGGTGCGGGCGCTCAACCCGCCTCCGAGGG
>FSYS01001637.1_pt1 | contig 135197 bp, 102 predicted proteins | sample 1638491 | NCBI WGS metagenome assembly FSYS01 (sample SAMEA3914788, study PRJEB12502) | metagenome | biome: forest; material: soil | place: Canada | collected 2011-07-03 | depth 0.1 m | reverse complement strand
GTTGAACCGTCGCGACTTTCTCTCGGGCTCCGCCGCCCTGACCCTCGCAGCCCACCCGCTCTTCGCCTCGGCCGCAACCAACTCCGCCAACCTCCTCCTCGTCGGCACCCAGACCCTCACCGGCACCAGCAAAGGCATCTACGCCTACACCTTCGACTCCGTCACCGGCGAGCTCTCCCGCACCGGCCTGGGCGCCGCCACCGACAACCCCACCTTCCTCGTCACCGCGCCCGACCGCCGCACCGTCTACGCCGCCAACGAGCTCGACACCTTCCAGGGCAAGCCCGGCGGAGCCGTCACCAGCTTCTCGCTCGACCCCACCACCGGCCGCCTCACCCAGGTCAGCCAGCAGGCCTCCCACGGCGCCAGCACCTGCCACGTCGCCGTCGACCACACCGGCTCCTCTGTCTTCGCCGCCAACTACAACGGCGGCAGCGCAGCCTCCTATCACGTCACCGGCGGCGACCGCCTCAGCCCCTCCGTCAGCTTCTTCCAGTACGAAGGCCACGGCCCCGACAAGGATCGCCAGACCTCCCCACACGCCCACCGCGTCACCGTTTCGCCCGACAACAAGTTCCTCCTCGTGAACGATCTCGGCCTCGACCTGATCCACATCTACAAGCTCGACGCCGCCACCGGCCAGCTCGCCCCCAACGACATCCCGTCCTGGAAGGCGCCTGCCGGCGCCGGCCCCCGCGCCCTGCGCTTCCATCCCAACGGCAAGTTCGCCTACTGCGTCTGCGAGATGGCCTCGAGCGTTCTGGTCCTCCGCTGGGACGCCGAAGCTGGCAGCCTCACCACCGTGCAGGACTTCCCCCTCCCACAGCAGCCCCACGACGGCCCCTCCACCGGCGACGACATCGTCCTCGACCGTCACTCCCGCTTCGCCTACGTCACCAACCGCGGCGACGATTTCATCGCCACCTTCACCGTCTCCCCCGACGGCAGCCGTCTCACCTACCAGCGGCGCAGCTCCTGCGGCGGCACCACCCCCCGCCACCTCACCCTCGACCCCACCGAGCATTGGCTGCTCATCGCCAACCAGGGCTCCGACACCATTGCCGTCTTCGCCCGCGACCCACAATCCGGCCAACTCGCCGAGACCGGCAAGACCTTCCCCATCTCCAAGCCTCAGTGCCTGATCTTCCCCCTCCACACCACCTAGAGCCCCAACGCCATCGCCACAAAGCGCACCCCTGCCACAAAGCGGCGGGGCATCGCCTCACCGGCTGCGGAAAAATACGGGTGGGCGGATTTAGTCGCGGAGTCGCAACGGGCAGAGGCGCCCGTTGCGACTCCGCGACTAAGGTGGGCATCGAGCGAAGCTCGACCGTTGTTCCCCGAATCCACCCGCAAACTCCACTGGAACCAAACGGAAGAGCACGGCTTCTTCAGCCGTACTCTTCTACGCCTTAAGCGCTTCCAGCACCGTCTCCGCCGACCGCACCCGCCCCATCCTGGGGAAGGTCACCGTCGTCGCGAACTCGTGCATCTCCGCCTTCATCGTCGACATCGCATCCTCGACGAACACCAACTCGTAGCCCATATCGAACGCCGCGCGCGCCGTCGACTCCACCCCTAAGTTCGTCGCGATCCCGGCCATCAGAATCGTGCGAATCCCCCGCCTGCGCAGCATCTGCTCCAACTCGGTTCCATAGAACGCACCCCACTGCCGCTTCGTGATCACCAAGTCTCCCGGCTGCCGATCCAGCTCCGCGACCAGCTCCGAGGCCTCCGCCGGCGGCGGCGGAGCGTTCGGGTCCCGCATCGGCGCATCCACCGGCAGCGCAAGAATCTCCGCCATCGCCACCCGCACCCACACCACCAGCCCGCCCTGCGCGCGCAACGCCTTGGCCAGCTGCACCGAATGCTTCACCACCTCCGCGCTGGGGTGCGGCTCCAGCGCCCTGCCAACAATGCCGTTCTGCAAATCGATGACCACCAACGCGGTGGTTGCCGGAATCAGTTCAAGCGACGCCATGCGAAAAACCCTCCCTAAACATGAGGGAAGCCTCAGCTTCCCGTCGCTATACTATGAGGGAGTCCTCAGGTATGTCAACCAGCAGTCCTTCTCCCAACCGCCGCGTTCCCCAGCAGCCGCGCGCCGAGCGCCGCTTCGCCCAGCTCCTCGACGCCGCCGCCGCCGTCCTCGCCGAGACCGGCTACGACGCCGCCACCATGACCGCCATCGCCGAGCACGCCGGCGCCTCCATCGGCGCCATCTACCAGTACTTTCCCAACAAGGAGGCGATCGTCCTCGCCCTCCGCGACCGATATGGCAACGAAATGGAGGCGCGCTGGACCGAGGTGGAGCAGTCCACCGCCGGAATGACGGTCGAGCAGATCGCCCACCACTTCGTCGAGGTGATGGTCCGCTTCGTCGACGAACACCCCGCCTACTTCCCAGTCCTAGACGCCCCGCTGCAGTACAAGCGCGACCGGGAGGCCAGAACCCGCCTCCGCCAGCGCCTCGCCAACGTCTTCCGCAGCCGCAAGCCCGCGCTCTCTCCGGAGAGGGCCTTCCGCATCGCCAACGTCGCGCTGGAGATCATTAAGAGCATGAACGCCCTCTACCGCGACGTCCACGCCCATCCGGACGAGCGTCAGTTCCTCGTCGACGAGTACAAACTGGTTCTCACCGCCTACCTCGAGTCGCGCCTGTCCGCCTAGCACTCCAGCCGTATCCTTAAGCGGTTCTGCGCCGCAGACTCTCGCCCACCTTCGCCGCCGCCTCGGCCAAAATCCGGTGATGGATTGTGAACAGCGCCAGCTCCAGCCGGTCCGAAACCCCTGTCTTGTCATAGATATTGCGCAGGTAGTTCTTGATCACCTGTTCCTTGGTGTTCAACTGCTGCGCGATGTCCTTGTTCTTACACCCCTGCACAATCAGCGCGACAATCTGCATCTCCTTCGGCGTCAACCGGTCGCGCACCCGCTCGCCGACGCTGTCCTGCACCTTCATCGTCGTCACATTCGCGTAGCGCACGCAACGCAGCCCGTGGGACACCCGGCGAATCGTTTCGATCAGCTCCGGCCCGGAGATCCCTCGCGAGATCACGCCGTCCAACTGCTCGGAAAGCTCCTCCGACAGCTCCTCGCCCCGCTCCGTAATCAGGATCATCCGGCTGCCCAGCGCCTTGGCCTGTTCCAGCAGCACCGGTAGCTCCGCCCGAATCCCGGTCGATAACAGAATCGTTGCCCCCCGCGTCGCCTCCACCGCCGTCACCAGGCGCACCGCATCGTCGCACTGTGCGATGATGCGCATGTCATCCTCCATCGCCAGCAGCCGCGCCGCACCCGCCCGAAAGATCGCCTGATTGTCCCCGAGAATTATTCGATTCATGTAAACCTCTCCTCAAGGGCGATCGACTTGCCCGCCCGCAATTCACTCATCGGCCTTGCTTCCACCTGCAAGTTCAATGTCTACAATTCGGACAGCTTCAATCCACGGAGTACGGTAACGTAAGTAACGGTACTGGGCAAGCTATTTTTCTGAAACTAAATGTCTACCCCCCTTATCTAACGTGGGAAGACCGGCCGTTCGTGACCATTGGAAGTAAAATTCGCTAGAGATGCCCAAACCCATTCTGCTTGCGGTCGACGACGATCCCAGCGTTCTTGAAGCTGTGGTGCAGGATCTGCGTCGACAATACGGTCAGTTCTATCGCATCCTGCGCGCCGCCTCCGGGGCCACCGCGCTCGACATCTGCCGCCAGCTCAAAGAGCGTACCGAGACCGTCGCTCTCTTCCTGTCCGACCAGCGCATGCCCGGCATGACTGGCGTCGAGTTCCTGCAGCAGGTCATTCCCCTCTTTCCCGACGCCAAGCGCGTTCTGCTCACCGCCTACGCCGACACCGACGCCGCCATCCGCGCCATCAATTCCGCCAAGATCCACTACTACCTCAACAAGCCCTGGGACCCGCCCGAGGAGAAGCTCTACCCCGTCCTCAACGACCTCCTCGAGGCCTGGCAGCAGGGCTACAAGCCGCCCTTCGAGGGCATTCGCATCATCGGCACGCGCTGGAGCCCGCTCGACCACGCCGTGCGCGACTTCCTCTCGCGCAACCGCATCCCCTACATGAGCCTGAACCCCGAGCAGGCGCCCGACGCCCTCGCCCTGCTCCAGCAAAAGGGCATAGACGACTCCCGCCTACCCGTCATCCTCTTCGGCGACGGCACCGCGCTGGTCCAGCCCTCCACCACCGAACTGGCCGCCAAGGCCGGCCTCCGCACCCAGGCCCAGCAGGAGTTCTACGACGTCATCATCGTCGGCGCCGGACCAGCGGGCTTAGCCGCGGGCGTCTACGGCGCCTCCGAGGGCCTCCGCACCCTCATCGTCGAGTCCGTCGCCCCCGGCGGTCAGGCCGGCTCCAGCTCCCGCATCGAGAACTACCTAGGCTTCCCCGACGGCCTCAGCGGCGAGGAGCTCGGCAAACGCGCCTTCCTCCAGGCCAACCGCCTCGGCGCTGAATTCCTCACCCAGAGCGTCGCCAGCATCCGCTCCGAGAACCGCTACCACATCGTCCGCATGGCCGACGGCCGCGAGATCACCTGCCACGTCTGCCTCATCTCCACCGGCGTCTCCTACTGCATGCTCGAGGTCCCCGGAGCCGACCGCTTCACCGGCGCCGGCGTCTACTACGGCGCTAGCCAGAACGAGGCGCACTCCTGCGCCGGCGAGGTCGTCTACATCATCGGCGGCGCCAACTCCGCCGGTCAGGCCGCCATGCACTTCGCCCGCTACGCCTCCGAGGTCCACATCCTCGTCCGCGGAGACTCGATCGAGAAGGGCATGTCCAAGTACCTCGTCGACCAGATCGAGGCCACCTCCAACATCATCGTCGAGACCTGCACCGAGGTCGTCTCCATGTCCGGCGACCACCGCCTCGAGTGCATCACCCTCTCCACTCCCAACGGCCCGGAGTCTCGCCACACCAACTCCCTCTTCATTTTCATCGGCGCCGCACCCAAGACCGACTGGCTCCCGGGCGACATCGTCTGCGACCCCAAAGGCTTCATCCTCGCCGGACCCGACCTCAAAGCTCGGGGACTCTGGCCCACCAAGCTCGAGCGCGATCCCTATTTGCTCGAGACCAGCGTACCCGGCATCTTCGTCGCCGGCGACGCCCGCCACGGCTCAGTCAAACGCTGCGCCTCGGCGGTCGGCGAGGGCTCCATCGCAATTCAGTTCGTGCACCAATACCTTGCCTCTCTCTGAAGTGGAATCAGCAAGAATGGAATCAGCAATGACCGCAGCAAACCCGAGATCGACCCTCCAGCCCACCGACGGCCCCCACCGCCCCCACAAGCTCGCTCCCGCGGTTCTCGCCAAGCTTCGTACCGTCTCCATTCTCTCCTCCCTCAAAGACGAAGAGCTGGAATGTCTCGACGGCCTCGAAGAGGTCCATCTCGCCGACGGCGATTTCCTCCTCCACCAGGGCGACCCGGCGCAGTTCTTCTACATCCTGCTCGACGGCAACCTCAGCATGTTCCAGGCCGGCCCCACCGGCAACCTCGTCTATCAGGTCAACCTCACCGCCGGCATCACCTTCGGCGAAGTCCCCCTGCTCGCCAACGTCCCCAACGTGGTCAGCGTTCAGGCCACCGCCGCCAGCCATATCATCCGCCTCAACGAAGAAGAGTTCTGGCACCTCATGACCTCCTGCCCCCATGTCCGCAAGGCCATCCTGGGCAACATGGCTACCCGCTTCCAGCGCTTCCAGAGCATGACCGTGCAGCAGGAAAAGATGGCCTCCCTCGGCACCCTCGCCGCCGGCCTCATGCACGAGCTCAACAACCCCGGCGCCGCCGCCCGCCGCGCCGCCGCCCAGCTCCGCGGAAACCTCGAGCGCCTCCACCAGCTGAGCGCCAAGTTCAGCCGCTCCCCCCTCAGCGCCGAGCAGAAGGAATGTCTGTTCGAGCTCCAGGATCACGCCATCGCTGCCGGGCCGCCCCGCCGCATGAACTCCCTCGAGCAGAGCGACGCCGAGGAGGAGCTCGCCACCTGGATGGAGACCGCCCAGATCCCCGACGCCTGGAAGCTCGCCCCCACCCTGGTCGCCATCGGTCTCAACGCCGGAGACCTCGAGTGCGCCCGCACCGAATTCTCCGGTGCCACCTTCGCCGATGCCCTCAACTGGCTCGAAGCCCTCGCCTCCAGCCAGCAGCTCGTCGGCATGATCGAGGAGAGCATCGGCCGCGTCACCGACCTCGTCCAGGCCGTCAAAACCTACGCCTACGAGGGCAAGGGAACCCGTCGCAGCATCGACGTCAACGACAGCATTCACGCCACCCTCGTCATCCTCGGCCACAAGATTCGCGAGAAGCAGATCGTCCTCGAAAAGCAGTTCGCCGCCGACCTCCCCCAGCTCGAAACCGACTGCTCTGGCCTCAATCAGATCTGGACCAACCTGCTCGACAACGCCATCGACGCGGTCGCCCCCGGCGGCTCCATCCAGGTTAAAACCTGGGCCGAGACCCGCGACGGCCACACCTTCCTCTGCATCCGCATCGCCGACGACGGCGCCGGCATTCCCCTCGAGTGCCAGCCCCGCATCTTCGACCCCTTCTACACCACCAAGGAGGTCGGTGTCGGCACCGGTCTCGGCCTCGGCATCGTCAACCGCATCGTCGAGCAGTTTAGCGGCACCATCCGCTTCTCCTCGGTCCCCGGAGCCACGGAGTTCGTCATCAGCCTCCCCAGCACCCGCGCCTAACCCGCCGCCCCACTAACCGTCATCGTTGCGTTGCCTCTTTGGTTGTCATCCCCGAAGGGCATCGGCTTCTGGCTTGTCCCCCGCCTGGCCACCCCCAATAAAAAACACGTCTTCCACCGAAACTTCTTTTTCTGCAACATTTCCCACCATCCGGCGTTCATCTAAGGGAACATCCGCTGCGCCCACGCACGCGGAAAAGAAAGTGAGTTTGCCGATGAAACATCTCTCTCTCCCCCTCGCCGCTGCCGCCCTGTCCGCCGCCTGCCTGTTCTCCTTGACCGGCTGCGCGCACCACACGACCTACGTTGCCGTCGCCCCGCCGCCGCCCGGCTATCGTGAACAGGCTCCGCCGCTGGTCCAGGTCGCCGACCGCAACGGCTTCCAGGCCGGTGTCGACGCCGGCTCCCACGACGCTATGAGCGGCCGCGGCTATCAACCCCGCCACAATCGCGCCTTCCACGACACCCCCGGGTACGACCCCGCCCTGGGACCGCTCCCCGTCTACCGCAGCGCCTTCCGCAACTCCTATCTCCGCGGCTACGACCAGGGCTTCCACACCCCCCACGGCATGCAATAACCCAAACCGAATCACCCGCACCCTGCCCCATCCGCCGCGCGCTTGCGGCAGGGTGGGGGTCTTCGTTTGCGGCAGCAAAGGTCCGCTCTCCCCCTGCAAAACCCTCTAAAATAACAACCTAAGAGGAGACCCATGGCCCTAACCCCGTTCCACATCGCCTTTCCCGTCGACGACCTCGCCCGCGCCCGCGCCTTCTACGGAACCATTCTCGGCTGCCCCGAAGGCCGCAGCTCCGAGCAGTGGATCGACTTCAACCTCTTCGGCCACCAGATCGTCGCCCACCTGAGGCCCGCCGGCTCGCCCGTCGTCGATCCCGCCCACCGCAACCACGTCGACGGCCACGCCGTCCCCATCCCCCACTTCGGAGTCGTCCTCACCATGGAGCAATGGGAGACCCTGGTCGTCCGCCTCCGCGCCGCCCAGATCCACTTCGAGATGGAGCCCCAGATCCGCTTCCAAGGCGAGCCCGGCGAGCAGGCCACCATGTTCTTCTACGACCCCGCCGGCAACGCTCTCGAGTTCAAAGCCTTCGCCGACCTCGGCCAGGTCTTCGCCAAATAATCCATCCCGACATCTCGGGGTGGGAATAATCGGAAGCGTTTCGATTTTTTCCGGTTTCCGGCGCAAAGACGCACTTTGGCATTTGTATGCGATTTCGGGGTTTAGTGGCTGTCTTGCCCGGAAGTGTACCCATTTCGCCGGGTAACATGTGCACAATCGCGTGGTTTTGTGGTGTAAGGTGTGTTTTTTTATGTGGGCTAACGTGGACAGATGCACGCATCTGTCCACGTGGTCCGAATTCAGTAACCGCAAGGGTTTTGGTGCCTTCGGTGACTTTGCGCACTTGTGCGCGGGTGGTGGCGGAATACCCGTTTATCTCGGTGCGAAGAGTTGCCGGGGTATCTCGCCTAGCCGGCGACCGGAACCTCGCCGTAGACCGCCTGGTGCCACTCCCAGGCGCTGGCGATGATCTGGTCGAGTTCGGTGAATTTCGGCGTCCAGCTCAGTTCGCGCATGATCTTCTCGGAGCTGGCCACCAGCACCGCCGGGTCGCCGGGGCGGCGGGGAAAGTCCTCGACGTTGATTGGTCTTCCGGTGACGCGCGCGACCGAGTCGATCACCTCGCGCACCGAGAAGCCCTTGCCGTTGCCGATGTTGTAGATGAGCTTCGTCTCGCGCTCTAAAGCCTTGAGCGCTAACAGATGCGCGTCCGCCAGATCGCTGACATGGATGTAGTCGCGGATGCAGGTGCCGTCCGGGGTGAGGTAGTCGTTGCCGTAGATGCGGATGCTCGCCCGCCTTCCCATCGCGGTGTCCAGCACCAGAGGGATGAGGTGCGACTCGGGCTCGTGCTTCTCGCCATAGCCCTCGATGGCGCCGGCCACGTTGAAGTACCGCAGGCTCGCATAGCGGAAGCCGTGGATCTGGTTAAACCAGCGTAACATCTGCTCCACCAACAACTTGGACTCGCCGTACGCGTTGGTCGGCTTGAGCGCTGCGTCCTCATAAATCGGCGCCGACTCGGGCTCGCCGTAGCAGGCTGCGGTCGAGCTGAAGACCAGCCGGTCGTGCCCGGTCTTGAGCATCGTCTCGAGCAGAGTCAGGGTGGACGCGGTGTTGTTGCGGAAGTAGATCTCAGGCTTCTGCATCGACTCGCCGGCCTCGATCAACGCCGCGAAGTGCATCACGCCATCGAAGTGGGTCTCGGTCATAACCCGTTCCAGAAGAACAGCATCGGCGAGATCGCCGTGGACCAGCGTTGCGCCCTTGGCCACCACCGAAGCGTCCTTGTTGCGCAGGTTGTCGTAGACCGTGACCTTGTGGCCGGACTTGAGCAGCAGCCGCGTCACCGTTCCGCCGATGTATCCCGCGCCGCCCGTGACTAAAATTTCCATCGTTTTCTCCCCTCAACCAACCTGCTAGAAGTGCACTTCCGAAAGTGCCCGCAGCCGCTCGGCGGCCGTCTCGGGCGTGATATCGCGCTGTGGCATTCCCAGTAACTCGAACCCCACCATGAACTTGCGAATGGACGCCGAGCGCAGCAGCGGAGGATAGAAGTGGCCGTGGAAGTGCCACTCGGGATGCTCGCCGCCGTCGGTCGGCGCCTGGTGGAACCCCATGGTGTAGGGAAAGCTCGTCTGGAAAAGGTTATCGTATCGCGTAGTCAGGCGGATCAGAAGATCGGCCAGATCGTGTCGCTGATGGGCCGAAAGCCCGGTCAGGCCGGCGACGTGCTGCTTGCTGAGGACCATGGTCTCGAAGGGCCAGACCGCCCAGAAGGGCACCAGGGCGACAAAACTGTCGTTCTCGCAGACCAGGCGCGTGCCGGCCGCGCGCTCGTCGGCCAGATAGCTGCATAATAGGCAGCTGCCGTGCGTCGCCAGATGCTCCGCCTGCGCGGCGCCCTCGGCCAGCGGCTCGTCGGGGATGTGCTGGGTGGCCCAGATCTGGCAGTGCGGATGCGGGCTGCTGGCACCCATCATCGCGCCACGGTTCTCGAAGATCTGCACCGCGTTGATCTCGGGCATGGCGCCCAGCCGCGCGGTCTCCACCGCCCAGGCATCAACGACCAGCGCGAGGTCGGCGACCTGCATCTGCGATAACGTGAGGCTGTGGTTGGGATGGAAGCAGAGCACACGACAGATGCCGGACTCGGGCTCCGCAAGCATCAGCGGCGAGCCGGATGCGACCGCCTCGGAGGCCGGCTCCGAGCGCTCTAAGCGCAATGCGGGAAAGTCGTTGTCGAAGGCGAAGACGTTCGCGTAGGCCGGGTTGGTCTCACCGTTCGAGCGCGTGTTGCCGGGACAGAGGTAGCAGGTGGGATCGTAGCTGGCCCCCGCGGCGACCGCGCCGTCGTTGGTCTCGCCCTGCCAGGGGCGCTGCGTGCGTTGCGGCGAGACCAGCAGCCACTGCTTGCGCAAGGGGTTATAGCGGCGATGCGGTCTTGTATACAGAAGGTCACTCATCGTGTCGCCTCAATCTCTCCGGCGCCGTCGGCCGTGCTGCAGAGATAGACCTCGGCGCGGATGCCGGTCTGCTCAAGGTAGCGGGCGCGGAGCGTCTCTGCGAAACGCTCCGCGGCGTCGGCCTCGACGAGGTTCACGACGCAGCCGCCAAAGCCGCCCCCGGTCAGCCGTGAGCCGTAGCAGCCGGGCTGCTCGCGGCCGATCTTCTGGAGGAGATCGCACTCCGCGCAGCTCGCCTCGAAGTCATCGCGATAGCTGGTGTGGGCCGCATTGAGCAGCTGGCCGAAGCCAGCGATGTCGCCGGCGCGCAGCAGCGCCAAGCCATCGAGCACGCGTTGGCTGTCGGAGATTACGTGTCGGGCGCGCTTGTAGGCCGCCTCGGACATGTGCGGTTTACAGGCTTCGAGGTCTTCGAGCGTGGCATCGCGCAGCTCCTTCGCCGAAGGCTTGTAGGCCGCGATGGCGGCAGCGGCCTCCTCCACCTCGCGCCGGCGCAGGCCGTACGCGCCGCCGTCGGCCACCGAGTGCTTGACCATGGAATTAGCGATGACCAGGCGCAGATGCTGGGGAATCGGAGCCAGCTCGAAGGTGAGCGCGCGGGTGTCGAGGATCAGAGCGCTTCCCTGCCGGCCGTTGGCCGAGATGAACTGGTCCATGATGCCGCAGGGGGCGCCGACGAAGTCGTTCTCCGCGCGCTGGCAGATCTTCGCCAGCTGCGGGCCGGGGATCGTCCGCCCGGCCAGGCCGAGCAGCGCCGTCGCGGTGGCCACCTCGAGCGACGCCGAGGAGCTCAACCCCGCGCCCTGGGGCACGTCACCCGTAATCGTCAATGCCGCGCCGGAGGTGTCGAAGCCGGCCTCGCGCAGGCTCCAGACCACGCCGAGGCAGTAGCTGCTCCAATGATTCCGGCGCTCCGGGAGTGGGGCCGCGAGGTCGACCTCGACGGTCTCGTCGAACTCGAGCGAACGCAGCTTGAGGCGGCGGTCAGTGCGGGGCGAGGCCGCTATCCGGGTCTCGAAGTGGATGGCTGCGGGCATGCAGAAGCCGCCGCTGTAGTCGGTGTGTTCGCCTACCAGGTTAACCCGGCCCGGAGCCCGAAAAACCCGCGCCGCCTGATGCTCCGCGGCCTCATGGACTGCCCTCAACTCCTCAACGTTCAAGCGTCTTCCTTGTGTGCGTGTGGTTGGCCCTAATCGGCCTCGGCCAAGGATAACTTATGACGGACGTCGGAGCCGCGGACCCAGAAGATTACATCCTCGGCGATGTTGGTGGCGTGGTCGGCGGCGCGCTCGAGGTTGCGCGAGATGAGGATCGCGTTGAGCGCCTGCTCGCTGACCAGCGAGTGCTGCTGCATCACCTCAACCAGCTCGGTCTGCACGGTGCGGTTCATCTCGTCGATCTCGCTGTCCATGGCGAGGACGGACTCGGCCAGCTTGGCGTTGGCCTCGAGTAGCGCCTGCACGGCGGTGCGAATCATGATGCCGACCTTCTCGCCCATCTCCTTGATGTCGATGGGGAGCGAGATCTGCGGGCAGTTCTCGAGCGACTGCGCACGCTGGGCGATGTTGGCCGACTGGTCGCCGATACGCTCGAGGTCGCCGTTGATCTTGATCACCGAGAGGATGAAGCGCAGGTCGATGGCCATCGGCTGCTCCTTGGCGAGCAGGTCGTAGGCCATCTCGTCGACCGAAGTCTCGGCCGCGTTGATGGCCGCCTCGATCTCGAGCACGTGCGCGCAGAGAGCCATGTCGCCGGCCATATACGCCTCGACCGAGAACTCCAGCGCCTGCTGCGACAGCGCCGCCATGGCGAGGAGCTTGTCCTTCAGTGCCAGAAGCTGTTGTTGAAAATTAATGCGCGGCATGGCCCCTCCCGTTCCAAAAAACTCTATTTCCTATTGTGACGCAGTTCCCGTAAATAAGTAGCAGTGTGCATGCCGAGCATCCGGAAAGCGACGGTTGCCGTTCCCTTTTGGCCGCGTCCGCTAGCCATGTGGAAAGGAGGCTGGCTCCCAATGCACTCCATCGTTGGCCAGGACGATGCGCAGAGCGCCGTCGTTGCCCTCGCGCAGGGCGGGGCCGGTTGCCTTGTGATCCTGGCGGGCGGCGTCGGTGTAGTCGACCTTAATCGGCCCCGCGCCCAGCACGGTGAAGCGATACTTGTAGTTCTGGCCGGGCTTGAGCATCTGCACGCCGAAGCTGGCGCTGGGGTAGTCCACCTGAATCAACGAGAGGGGCTTGTCGGTTGCGTTGACGAGGGTGGCGTCGATCGAAGCGGAGTGACACCCGGTCGCGCCCAAGGCAAATCCGAATGCCAGTCCTAATGCTGGTCCCGGAGACAATTTCAGAACGCATCTACGCGGCAGATCCATAGCAAAGAGCGTATCAGGCGGGATGTCAGGCAGGGAATGCAGGCGGCTTACCCAGCACCCGAGCGGTCAACACCACGCCGTCGCGGCCGTCGTGCAGTGTGATGGGGAAGGCAAGGACGCTCCAGGCGTCGAACTGGTCGCCCGAGTGGGCCACGTTGAGCAGACCCCGCCGGCTGCGATCGATGTAGGTCTCGCGCGTGGAAGCGACGGTAAAAATCACCTCGCGCCAGTCGCGCATAACGTTGGGCATCTCGGCAAACAGATTTTTGCCGGGGAACCACTCGCGCGACTGCCCGAGATAGTCGGCGGCGGTCTCGTTGCAGTAGACCCAGTCGCCGGTCGCATCGAAGATCTGCACAAGGACGTCGGAGCCGATGGCCAGGCCGATGCGCGAGTAGAAGAAGTCGCGGGCGTCGACCACCACCGGGGCTCCCCGGCGCTTGGCCTCGAACGCGCGCAAGGAGCTGAGCAGGTCTTCGTTCGAGCTGTACCCTTTCAGCAGATGCATGTCCTCAACGCCGCCGAAGCGGTGCTCGAGGGTCGCCGAGAGGATGATAATGGGAACCTCCGGCCGGACCTTGCGCAGCGAAACCGCCACATCGGTGCCGAACTGCCCAGCGCCGAGATGGTAGTCAAGGACCGCGACATCGATATCGGGAAACGACGCAATCGCCTCCTCCACACTGGAGGCCGGAATCGTGGCGTAGCCGTGCTGCCGCAGGATCACCGCACGCAAAAATAGATTGGACGAGTCATCGTCCAACAGAAGGACGCGTATGGGGCGCTCAGCATCAGGGATGCTGGTGGAGAGGTCTGTCGGCACTTCGCTCATCGCTATTCTCTTCGATGCAGGGTTAGCGCATCCCGTTCTCGCCCCGCCATGGTTATTCCGCACTCGCTCGCAGTCGGCGAAGCATCTCGGGCAGCCGATTGAAGACTGCCACGGAACGAAGCCACTGTCGATTCTCGATTGCAGGATACCCACTGACGACTGTTCCCGCCTCAACATTCGACGGAATGCCGCTCTGCGCCGTCGCCACTACGCCATCACCGATCGTGCAATGCCCTGCCACTCCGACCTGACCAGCAAGAATCACGTTCTTGCCGATATGGGAGGAGCCCGCCAAACCTACCTGCGAGCAGAGCAGCGTGTCCTCACCGACCTCCGAGCCATGTCCGACCTGCACCAAATTATCGATCTTTGCGCCCGCATGAATGCGAGTCTCTCCGATCGAAGCGCGATCGATACACGCATTCGCCTGGATCTCTACCGCACTCTCCAGGACTGTTACGCCCGACTGCCGAATCTTATACCAAGCAGAGCCTTTCTGGCCGACGCCGGTCTGGCGCGCGAATCCGAAGCCGTCCGCGCCCACGATCGCCCCGTTCTGCAGGATCACGTCGTCGCCCAGCTGGCAGTGCTCTCGCACCACCGCGTGGGCGTGGGCAAAGAAGCGATCTCCAATGCGTACATGGGGATAGACCACGACGTGGGGGAGAATCACCCCGTTCGCCCCGATTACCACCCCGGCGGAAATGACCGCATAGGCGCCGATATGGGCGTCCGCCCCGATCACCGCGCTGGCATCGACGACCGCGGTCGGATGCACGCCGGGCGCATAGACCGGCGGCTGATAAAAGACCTCGATCGCGCGCGCAAACGCAAGATACGGGTTGGCGAGACGGAGCGTCGCCGCGGCGATCTCCGGGAAGTCCGGCTTGACCAGCACGGCCGTCGCGCGCGTCGTCCGCGCAAAGGCGGCATACTTCGGGTTGTCGACAAAGGTGATGTGCCCGGGGCTCGCGTCCTCGATTCCGGCCACGCCGGTAATCTCCGCGGTGGGATCGCCCTGCAGGTCGGCGCCGAGGTACTCGGCTAGATCGGCTAACGTCATGCTCCAGATTGTAGTTGAGTTGCCGCGCTCAGTTGCCGCGTTGAATTGTCGCGCCGTTCGAATCTAGGGTGTTTGCATATTGTTTGCGGAGAGAAAGCGCAATCGAGCCGAAGCGAACTGGGTTCGGTTGCGGAGCGGAGTCCGTCGAGGCCCCTCGCGGACAAGGGACCCCGCTCGAGATCGGTTGCGGGGGCTGGCTTTTGGCACGATTGAAGTCATGCCCCTTCCGGGTCCGCCTTCGCAGCGCGTTCGCTCGATGGAGGATGCGTTACGAGAAAAGTCGTGCTCTTCGGGTCGGCTGCGGCACACCAGAGGGTCCCAGTAGAACAGCTCATCAGAATAGTTCGTCCTGGATCACCACCGCCCGCGGGATCTCCTGCTTCACCGCGACCAGCGGCTTGCGCGGCGTGATGACCGCCAGCAGCTGCAGCTCCGTGATCGCCGTACGCGGAACAAAGATGTGCTGGGTGTTGGTCCGTGTGTCCGGCGGGACTAGGTACAGCCCGGCGTCGTTCTGGATCGAATCGAGCAGGCTCAGGTCGGTCGCCGCGAGGCCCTCCAGCGCCTCTCCGGTGCGAAAGGTCACCCGGACCCACAGGCCTTCGTTACGCGGCCGCGCCAGAAAGGTGCGCCGGAAGAGCCGCTCCGGATTGACCGTGTCGCCGAGGTTGAACTCGCGCACATAGCTGACCGTCTTGATATCCGCCAGCACCAGGGGAAGGATTCGCCCGGTGAGATCCAACAAGTCCACCACCGTCTGGCCGCGCACGATCGATGACAGCGGCAGATACCCGGCCAGCGTGTCGCCGGTGAAGCGCCGAACGATCACCTTCTTGCGAGAGTTGGACATAGCTGTGTACAGCCCAAAGCTTACTGCAACCGGAGACGGGCTTCCGAAGAACCTTCGGCGCCACCCACGCGCATTGTCGCATGCGCCGCGATTGGATCGAAGACGGGCTCGGGGAGGGCGCTCCGAACGCCACAGAAAAGGTGCAACCAACTGTGGCCAATTAGGCCGCCTTATGGTAGAGTCGACTTTTGTGCCGAGTTTAATGACTTCCCTAAGAGTTTGATTCGCAGTAACTTAGCTCACTCTTGCTTGAATGTTGCGCGATTGACAGAGATACGAGGGTGGCTCATCCGCCCAGTATGGAGTGTTTGCGGAAGATATGGCTGACTACATCTACCTTCTTGAAAATCGACTCTCCCCCGCACAAAAACATGCACTTACGCTAATCCGGCAGATTGCGCGCGAGAAGAGCCTGACGGTCTTTCTGGTAGGCGGCGCGGTTCGCGACCTGACCAGCGGCTCTCCCGTCCGCGACCTGGATGTGGTGGTTCAGGGAAATGCCCTTAAAATCAAGAAAGATATAGAGAAAGTCGGCGGCATCATCGAGGGCGAACTGGCCTCCGGCCAGGCTCTCTTCGTGCGCTTTCCGGGCAGCGTCCGGCTGGAGGTGGGCAGCACGCTGAGCGCCACCTATCCCAAGCCGGGAAAGCCGGTCATCGCGCCCGCGACGATTCTCGAGGACCTGCGCCGCCGCGACTTTACCGCCAACGCCATGGCGCTCTCCTTAAATGAAGGCTCCTACGGCCTGCTGATGGACCCATTGAACGGGGTCGCGGACATCGAGAACCGGGAGCTGCGGCTGGTCAGCAACTACGGCTTTATCGAGGACCCCATCCGCATGGTGCGCGCCGTGCGCCTGATGGCGCGGCTGGGCTGGCAGATGGACGAAAAGACCCAAGGCCGCTACGAGACCGGCAAGCAGGAGAACTACATCCAGGTGGCGTCGGAGTTCCAGCTGGGCTACGAGGCCGAGGAGATCGTGCACGAGGAGGATCCTCTGCGCGTGCTGCGGCGGCTGGAGAGCGAGGGCTGGATGAAGGTGCTCGCCCCGGCCTGGACAACCGCGAAGGTGAACGCGCCCGAGCTCGAGAAGATGCGCGAGACCCAGACCCAGCTGCAGATGCAGGGCATCCATCCGGACCCGTCGGCGGGGAACTTCCCGCTGCTGACGGCCAAGCTGTCCGCCAAAGAAGTAGTCGAGCTAAAGAAGAGCTTCCCGAGGCAGGGCTTTGTCGCCGAGATTGAATCGCTGGAGGCCGCGGCGAAGGAGTTCGCAGCGCAGCTTTCCGCCAAGACCGCGGCGCTTCCCTCTCAGGCCTGGAAGCTGCTCTACGCCGCCAAGCCGGAGGCCGTCCTGGCGGTCGCCTATGCGACCAAGAACGCGACGCTGCAGGCGAAATTCAAGAGCTTCTTTACCGAATGGCCGAACGCACGGCAGAGGGTTCCCTATGCGCTCATGCAGGAGATGCGCATTACGCCAGAGCTGCCCGGCTACACGGAGCTGATCGAATCGCTGGTGTTCGCGCTGATGGACGACAAGCTCGGCACAGTGGAGGAGCTGAAGGCGTTTCTCGAGCCGCACTCGCCGCCGGCGCCGCCGCCAACCATACACCTGCGCCGCCCACGCACTCCCAAGAAAGACGGGAAGGCCAAGGGCCGCGCCAAGAAGATCGTCGCAAACGATGCGGAGATGACCGACGAGGGTGAGGAAGGCGAGGAAATTGCGGAGGAGGAGACGGCCGAGCCGATCGAGCCCGTGATCGCGAAGCCCGCTCCCATTGCGAAGCCAGCGCCCGCCGTCAAGGCAGCGCCGGTCGAGCCGGCCGCGAAGCCGAAGGCCGCTTCCGCTGCCGCAAAGGCCGTAGCGCCCGCCAAGGCTCCGGTGGCCGTCAAGACCAAGCTTACGGTTACGGCGAAGGCCGCTGCTCCGAAGTCACGTCCCGCCGTCGCACCGAAAAAAGCCGTGCCGACGAAGGCCGCTCCGAAGAAGGCCGCCAAGACCACCGCGAAACCGCCGGTCCCGAAGCACGCTCCGACCAAGGCGGCGAAGAAGGCTGTTCCCGCCAAGAAGACCGCACCGGCGGCCGCTGAAAAGAAGGCGCCCGCGCCAAAGAAGACGGCAGCCAAGAAGGTCGACGCGAAGAAGACTACTCCTGCAAAGAAGGCTCCTGCAAAGAAGACCGCTGTCGTAAAGAAGCTCGCTGCCAAGGGCAAGGCTCCCGCCAAGGTCGCCGCAAAGGCGAGCAAGACGCCCGCGAAGCGTCGTTAGCTCCGCCCGCTGCCTCTTGGGTTAGGACAAGTCCAGTCTGACTTTAGTCCAACCCGGGGGCGCGGCCGGGCTTAGCGGTCTTCGTGCTCTCGAAGGGGACCTCGTGTTGCCCCTTTCGCCTGCGCCTCCCTGCGGTATACGCAATCGCAATGCCGGCAATTGCCAGCGCCGCGAGCAGGATCAAAAAGATAATCGAGAGCATGGCCGCCCCTCCTCTCGGTCGATTCTGTGCGACCCCCATCCTCATGTCGGGATCGCGGCTATAAACCGGGCCGCCCTCGTTCATCCCGCGGCAAAGCCCGTTTCTTCCCTGGCTCCTTCGATGCGAAGGATTCCCCGTGCGGTAGACTGCAGCTATGGCGCGCGGTTTTTTCATCACCTTCGAAGGCTTGGACGGTTCGGGCAAGACCACGCAGCTCCGCCGTCTGGCGAGCTCGCTGACCAGCCAGGGCTACTCGGTCGTCACCTTGCGGCAACCCGGCGGCACGGCGCTCGGCGACCGGCTGCGCGGCGTTCTGCTGGACTCGCGCTCGGAGGCCGCGCTCGGCCCCATCGACCCCATCGCCGAGCTCACGCTGATGTTCGCCGACCGCGCGCAGGCCATCGCCGAGATCATCGAGCCCGCACTCGAACGCGGCGCCATCGTGCTCTGCGACCGCTTCACCGACTCCTCGGAGGCCTACCAGGGCGGAGGGCGGGAGCTCGGCAGCGCCCGCGTGCTCGCGCTGCACCGGGCGGTCTGCGGCGACCTCGAGCCTGACCTCACGATCCTGCTGCTGCCGCCACTCGAGGCCTCGCTGACTCGCGCGCGGCGCCGCAACGAGCGCCACAAGCAGACCCAAGGCACCGACGAGAACCGCTTCGAGCGCGAGTCCGACGAGTTCTACCGCCGCATCCACTCCGACTACTGCGCCATCGCCGCGCGCGAGCCCGAGCGCGTCGTCACGCTCGCCGGCAACGAGCCCATCGAGACCATCCAGGAGGAGGTCGCCGCGCTGGTCGCCGCGCGCCTCCCAGCATCGCTGCAGCCGGTCCCGGCGCCGCTGGCGTGACGACAGAGGACAGGCGCATGATCCCCGTCCGCCAAAGCGCCGAGAAAGAAGACACTCCCACACCAAACCGCTTCGCCTGCCCTGTAGCCGAACACTCCCGGACCGAAGCGCCCGTCCCCCAACTGACAAAAGGCCCGTGGTGTCTCCCGCCCGGCCTGAAGCACTCCCTTCCCTTCTACGCGTTCAAGCACTGGGTCAAGCTCGGTCACCCGATTCTGCTCTTCGAGCATCTTCACCGCACCTACGGGAACATCGCCTGCTACCGGCTGTTCGGAACCCCCATCGTCTTCCTCAACGACCCCGAGTACATCCGCGAGATCCTCATCACGCAGGCCTCGGCGTTCGTCAAGGAGCGCACCGTGCGCCGCATGAAGCTGCTGCTCGGCGAGGGCCTCATCACCTCCGACGACCCGATCCACATCCGCCAGCGGCGCATCGCCGCGCCCGCCTTCCACCGGCAGCGCATCAATGCCTACGGCGATCAGATCGTCGCCTGCGCCGCCGGCCTCAGTGCGCGCTGGGACCAGCGCAGAGAGCACGACCGGACCCTCGACATCGCCTCCGCCAGCATGGAGCTATCGCTCGAGATCGTCGCCCGCACGCTGTTCGCCACCGAGGTCACCGGCGACATCCGCCGCATCAACGACGAGGTCAACACCATCATGGAGCTCTACAACTTCATCGTGGCCTTCCCTCGGATCGAAGCGTTCATGCACCTGCCGCTGCCCGGAATCACCCGGTTCCGCCGCTCCAAGGCGCGGCTCGACGCCGTCGTCGACCGCCTGATCCGGGAGCACAAAGACGCCAGCGCGCGCGGCGAACCCGATCGCGGCGACCTGCTCTCCATGCTGCTGGTCTCCCGCGACACCGCCGAGGGCGCTGCTGGCGACCAGCAAGGCATGTCCGACGAGCAGGTCCGCGACGAGGTCCTCACCATCTTCCTGGCTGGCTACGAGACCGTCGCCAACGGCCTGACCTGGACCTGGTACCTGCTCTCGCAACACCCAGAGGTCGAGGCCCGCCTGCACGCCGAGCTGGACCGGGTGCTCGGCACCGGCGACGCCGCTCGCCTGCCTACGCTCGCCGACTACCCCGCCCTGCGCTACACCGAGCAGGTCTTCGCCGAGTCGATGCGCCTCTATCCGCCTGCCTGGGCGATGGGCCGCATGTCCACGCGGGCCATCCAGTTGGGGCCATACCGCATTCCGCCTGGCGCCCACTTCTTCTTCAGCCAATACATGATGGGCCGCTCCGCCGAGTACTTCCCCGACCCGCTGCGCTTCGACCCCGACCGCTTCACGCCGGAGAACAAGGCCGCACGGCCCAAGTTCACCTACTTCCCCTTCGGCGGCGGCAGCCGGCAATGCATCGGCGAGAGCTTCGCGTGGATGGAGGGCGTATTCTCGATCGCCACGCTCGCGCAGCGCTGGCGCCTGACCTTCAAGGGCACAGCGCCGCCCGAGATCCAAGCCAAGATCACGCTCCGCCCCAGAGACCCCATGATCATGGAACTCCACCCACGCTCACGCTGACGGCCCTCTCTCTCTCCTTCCACGACCAAGGCGAGCCCTTGCGATACCCTAGAGCTGTGAGTCTCCCAGCCACCTTCAACGAGTTCCTCGGAAACTCGAGCGCGGTCGAGCACCTGCGCTCGGCCATCGCCGCCCAGCGCCTGCCACACTCGCTGATACTCGCCGGGCCGAGCGGCGCCGGCAAGTACACGCTCGCCCTGATGTTGGCCATGACGGTCGAGTGCGAGCGCCAGCCCCACGATCTCTGGTCCAACGGCCAATCGCTCGCGAGCTTCTGCGGCGTCTGCCACAACTGCACCCGCATCGCGTCGGCCGCCAATCTCGAAGAGGAGGTGGAGAAGGCTGTCGCCGCCCGCGAGGAGCTGCGCGAGACCGACAAGAAGGAGACGCGAGTCCTCGTCCAGCCGCACCCCGACGTGATGATCCTGCCGCCCGATCCGCCACAGCTTCTGATCAAGCTGGGCCAGGTGCGGTCGTTGATCGAGCGCGCCCACTATCTCCCGTCCGAGGCGCCGAAGAAGATCTTCATCCTCACCGCGGCGAACTTCATGAAGGAGGCGGCCAACTCGCTGCTCAAGATCCTGGAGGAGCCGCCGGACACGGTGCACATCCTGATCCTGGCGGAGAACCCCGGCGAGTTGCTGCCGACCATCCGCTCACGGTGCGCCACGGTGCGGCTGGGTGCACTGCCGGTCGAGGAGATCGAGATGCTGCTCGCCGACCGCAGGCCGGAGATCGCGCCCAAGCAGCGAACTCTAATTGCCCGCTTGTCGCAGGGGGCAGCGGGTAAGGCGCTCGGCTTCGATCTGGCCACCTACACCGCCGCCCGCACCGACGCGCTCCTGCTGCTGCGCAACGCCGTCGCCGAGCCGGACCACAGCGCTCTCTTCCGCATGACCGAGACCTACCGCGCCGGCGCCGAGGGCCAGGCCAGGACGCAGGCGCTGCTGCGGGCGCTGTCGCTGATCCTCGAAGACCTGCTGCTGCTCCAAGGGGGAACCCCGGAGATGCTGCGCAACACCGACATGCGCGGCGAGTTGGAGCGGATCTCCGCGGCCGTCTCCTTCCAATGGATCGAGCAGGCCAGCCGCGGCCTCGATCAGGTGTACTCGGGCATGCGCCGCAACCTACTACGGAACCTCTCGCTGGATGCCTTCTCCGGGCAGATGACGGATGCCAATCGCAGCTAGCTTTTAGCTCTTAGCTCCAAAGGGCGCTTCCAATGGCTGCGCGGCTTTGCACCGGGGGCGCGGCAGTGGATGACTGCGCGGCGACAAATTTTGCGCGATGGAGGTAAAATCCCGCCGTGCCGCGGAACGGCATCCCGCCGTTCTCCGCCGACGCCCAAGCCACTCCGAAAGGATGCCCTCATGGCAACTCTCACTGCGCTTCACCCCGGAACCTACGGCTTCCCCGTCTCCATCCGCAAGCAATATCAGAACTTCATCGGAGGAGAGTGGGTCGCGCCCGCCTCCGGGCAGTACTTCGAGAATCCGACGCCGGTCACCGGCGAGACCCTGTGCGAGATTCCCCGCTCCAACGCCGCCGACGTCGATCGCGCGCTCGACGCCGCCCACGCTGCCAAGCGTGGTTGGGGCAAGACCTCCGTCGCCGAGCGCAGCCGCATGCTCAACCAGATCGCCCAGCGCATGGAGGACAACCTCGAGCTGCTGGCCACCGTCGAGACCTGGGACAACGGCAAGGCCATCCGCGAGACTCTCGCGGCCGACCTTCCACTCGCCATCGACCACTTCCGCTACTTCGCCGGCGTCATTCGCGCGCAGGAAGGCGGCATCTCCGAGATCGACGCGACCACCGTGGCCTACCACTACCACGAGCCGCTGGGCGTCATCGGCCTCATCATCCCGTGGAACTTCCCGCTGCTGATGGCCGCCTGGAAGTTGGCGCCCGCGCTGGCCGCCGGCAACACCGTTGTCCTCAAGCCCGCCGAGCAGACGCCACTCTCGATCCTGGTCTTCGCGGAGCTGATCGCTGATATTCTGCCGCCCGGCGTGTTGAACATCGTCAACGGCTTCGGCCTTGAGGCCGGCAAGCCGCTGGCCTCCAGCCCCCGCATCAACAAAGTCGCGTTTACTGGCGAGACCACCACGGGGCGCCTCATCATGCAGTACGCCTCGCAGAACATCATCCCGGTCACGCTGGAGCTGGGCGGCAAGTCGCCGAACATCTTCTTCAAAGATGTAGCCGCGGCCGACGACGCCTTCTTCGACAAGAGCCTCGAAGGCTTTGCCATGTTCGCACTCAACCAAGGCGAGGTCTGCACCTGTCCCTCGCGAGCTTTGATCCAGGACACACTCTACGACCAGTTCATGGAGCGGGCGCTCGCGCGCGTGAAGGCGATCCGGCAGGCCAACCCGCTCGACAAGGCCACCATGATGGGCGCGCAGGCCTCCACCGAGCAGATGGAGAAGATCCTCTCCTACATCGACATCGGCAAGCAGGAGGGAGCGGAGCTGCTGACCGGCGGAAAGCGGGCCGCGCTCGACGGCGATCTCGCCAACGGGTACTACATCGAGCCGACCATCTTCAAGGGGCACAACAAGATGCGCATCTTCCAGGAGGAGATCTTCGGACCCGTCGTCTCGGTGACCACCTTCCACGACGAGGACGAGGCGCTCGCCCTGGCCAACGACACCCTGTACGGCCTGGGCGCCGGCGTGTGGACGCGGGACATCAATCGCGCCTACCACTTCGGCCGCGAGATACAGGCCGGCCGCGTCTGGACCAACTGCTATCATCTGTATCCAGCCCACGCCGCCTTCGGTGGCTACAAACAGTCCGGCATCGGCCGCGAGAATCACAAGATGATGCTCGATCACTACCAACAGACCAAAAACCAGCTGATCAGCTACAGCCCCAACGCCATGGGATTCTTCTAGATGACAGAAACGACCAACGTCAATACGCCGGAACAGGTAGTTGCCACTCCGAAGGCCGCTGCTCTTATGCAGCGGCTTTCGGCGAAGCACGGCGCGCTCATGTTCCACCAGTCGGGCGGCTGCTGCGACGGCAGCTCTCCCATGTGCTACCCCCAGGGCGAGTTCCTGGTCGGCGACAGTGACATCCAGATCGGCACGCTGAACGGTGCGCCCTTCTACATCAGCCGCAGCCAGTTCGAGTACTGGAAACACACACAGATCGTCCTCGACGTAGTGCCTGGTATGGGCGGCATGTTCTCCCTCGAGAACGGCGAGGGCGTCCGGTTCCTGATCCGCGCCCGCGTCTTCACCGAAGACGAGATCGCCGCTCTGCGCGAGGCCGGGCGCATCTAGCTACTCCGCACTACTCCGTCCGCGCGGCCTTCTCCAGGCGATCGCGCAACGCCATCGCCACGCCATCGCCCGCGGGCGTGGGGCAAAGGATCACGTCCACTCCGGCCGCATCGAGAGCCCGCAGCCCGGCGAAGAGGCCCTGGGCGAGGCGTGCCTGATTATCCCACGGGCCCCAGGGGAAGACCGCCGCATCGGGGGGAGCCGGCCAGTTGTCCGGCAGCAGGATGCCGACCTTGCCCGTTGCCGCACCTAGACTCTCACGTAGGCGCTCGCGCATCGCGGTCAGGACGTCGTCTACATCATCGGGGGGGTGGAAGAGGAGCAGGCGGGCGCGGGGGGCGTAGTGACGAATGCCCACGCCGGGGGACGGTAGGCTCTCGGGTGCGGCGGCGACGGGCGGTTCGTAGACGGCGACCGCGCAGCCGGTGGCAGCGGTGAGCATGGCGGCGGTGACGGCGCCGGGACGGTAGATGACCATCGGGGTCTGGGTGGGGTCGAGGACCGTGGACTCGACGCCAACCGCAGTGGGGCCGCCGTCGAGCACGGCGTCGATGCGGCCGTCTAGGTCATCGAGGACGTGGGCTGCGGTGGTCGGGCTGGTGTGGCCGAAGCGGTTGGCGCTGGGCGCGGCAACCGGGACGCCGGCGCGGCGCAGCAGCTCCAAGGCGACGGGATGGTTCGGCATGCGGACGCCGACCAGCGGACGGCCGGCGGTGACAGCGTCGGGAATGGCCGCGGTGCGCGGCAGCAACAGCGTCAGCGGACCGGGCCAGAAGGCGGCGATCAGGGTGTCGATGCGGGCTTCGAGGTCGGGTGGAATGACGCCGATCTGAGCCAGCAGAGCGCGGTCGGCCACGTGGACGATGAGCGGGTCCCAGCTGGGGCGGGCCTTGGCCGTGAAGATGCCGGCGACGGCGACGGCATCGAGGGCGTTTGCGCCCAAGCCGTAGACCGTTTCCGTGGGAAAGGCGACGGTTCCGCCGGAGCGCAGGAGCGCGGCGGCGCGGGCGATATCGGGCGAAACCGACAGGCCTTGGGCTGGCGTCTGATTTGGGTCCGGAGTTGCTAGGAGACGCTCGGTTTTACCCAATGGGCGCCGGTCCGATGGGAGCATTCTTCTATCTTACCCGGCAGAAAGTTCCTCTTTTGCACGTGCCCAGCGGGCTTATACTTCGTTAATGCAGGCTCCCGAGATCGAACTGAAGTTTCCTGTCGATGATCCTTCTGCCCTCCAAGCACGCCTTCCCGAGCTTGGATTCCATCTGGATACGCCCCGCACCTTCGAACAAAACACCCTCTACGACAGCCCGGATCGCCGCCTGCAGGAGCAGCGCCAGTTGCTTCGGCTGCGCCAGTACGGCGGGACGTGGACGATCACGCATAAGCGTCCGCCGAACCAGCAGGAGAGCGGGCGGGCGAATGGCGATGCTGCCCGCTACAAGGTCCGCATCGAGACCGAGACCACGGTCGAGGACGGCGCGGCGATGGAGGAGGTCTTCCACCGGCTGGGCTTCGATCCGGTCTTCCGCTACGAGAAGTTCCGCAGCGAGTGGTCGCACCCGGTGCACGTCAACGAGGGCACGGGGTTGGTGACCGGGCATCTGGTGATCGACGAGACGCCGATCGGCAACTACGCCGAGCTGGAGGGTCCGGAGGAGTGGATCGACGAGATGCTGGCGCAGCTGGGGGTCGACCACGCGTGCTGCCTGACCGATAGCTACGGGCGACTATTCCTGGCGTGGAAGCAGCGGACCAACAGCCCGGCGGAGAACCTGACGTTCGCCGAGATCGGCGCCGGGGTTCTGGCTTAGGCTTCGGGACGCTCCGCCTGCGGCAGACGGCTTCGCGCAGGCGCGTTCTTCCCTTCTCCGTGAAGCTCTATCCGAGCGCTCGTGGCTGGAGCTACGAAGCGAAGGCGGTGACGCCGGATACCGTGACGTGAACCGGTGTTTAAGCTTTCCGCTGCGTTCGAGTACGATTCCACCAACGATGGCGCGCCAGCAGTCTCTGCGACTCTGAGCTTTGCGTTTGGCAACAGGAACGTAATCCGAGGAGGGTCCCGCTGCAAGCAGCGTGTGTTGGGATTCGGCCTTCCATCGCGACCCAGGATCCCAATCTCTAGAGCGAACATTGGCGACCGCTACAGAATTGACGACAATCGTGGCAACGCTGGACGAACGGGTGGAGAATCATATCCGGTTCTTTTGGCCCGCGGTCACCTTTGGCTTCCTGGGGCTGGCTGCGCTTACGGGGCCGGTCATCCATACCAGCCAAAGCGTCGACAGGGTGGCAAAGGCTCAGATTAGTAGGGCGACCGCTTGGTACTGCAAGCGAGGATAGGGCACCCGTCTCCGGGGATTGTCTGCGGCATCCCTGCCTGCGCAGGAAAAAGGGGTGAGACTCGAGGGCCCCACCCCTTCGGAACAACCAATCCAGCTCGGGTTAGAAGATTTGGAAGTTGACTTCGACCTGGAGTTCTACGGGAACGGCTTTGCCGTTCTCTGTCGCGGGGTGGAAGGTGGACTGCTGCATGGCTTCGATAGCCTTCTCGTCCAGGCCCATGCCGAGGCCGCGCAGCACCTTGATGTTGCGGGGATGGCCGTTGGCGTCGACGATCATGTAGACCAGAACGTTGCCGCCGACCTTGGCCTTGCGGGCCTCTTCGGAGAACTCGGGCTCGACCTTATGCATCCAGGAGGGGGGCAGGACCGAGCCGCCGATCTGGCGAACTCCGCCGCCGAAGTTGCCGCCCGATCCGGGGCCCATGCCGTTGCCATTGCCCGATCCGAGACCGCTGCCGTTGCCGTTGCCCATCGAAACGCCGACCGTCGGCGCATTAGGCATGCCGATGTTGGGCATGTTCGAGGCCATCTTTACGTCCTTCTGGACGTCGATGGTGGGAACAACGGCGATCTTAGGCTGCTGGATCGGAGGCGCTTTGGGGGGAACGATCTGGACGGGGTCGAACTTGGGAGGGCTGCCCTTGCTGACCGGGGCGGGGCCACGCTGGCCGCCGCCGCCACCCATCCGGACGGCCTTGGGCGGAGCGATCGGAGGCGGGGCCTGAATCTCGACGGTGGCCATCTGCTTGGGCGGCTGGACAAACTTCATGATGCGGCTTTGGAAATACCAGAGCAGGCCGATCACCACCGCGTAGAAGGCGATGGCGATGGCGCTGGAGCGGGGGTCGCGCTTGACCGCCATGCGGTCGATGACCGCGATGGGCTTGGACTCAAGCACCAGCGGCGGCAGCTTCTTGGGAAAGAAGACGTCGCGGACGCTGCCCCAGAGCGAGTGGAAGACGCCCTCCTCTTCGAGGATGAGATCGTTCTCCGCCGGCTTGGACTCGAGGGTCAGGGGCGCGGACTTATCGCTCCGGAACGCGTCGCGGAGGTTGGAGATGAGGGAGGCCCACATGGAGCCGTCGGTCTCGTCGTTCAGATGCAAGCCGCCCTCCGTCGTCTGCGCTGGCTGCAGCGGCGTCTCCCCGGACTGGGATCGCTTGGTGTTCTCACGGCCTGGACCAATCTCTGGGGGAGTAATCAATGAATTCGCCATAACGTTCGCCTCGGGAACGGAGAAGCCGAGATCCGCCGGTACGTTCCCCTGCCGTCTGCCTGCTGGGAGATCCGGATCCGTTGGAGTGCACTGTATGTTCCGTTCCGCTCTGCTGTACTGCCTGCTATCAAATACGTCTTCCGGTCTGCGCCGGTTCGAAAGAAGTTGGGGCGATACTTATGGCCTGCCGATCATTTTACAAACTTTCCGCCCCTGCGCGTTGCTGCGATGTCCCATTGTTCAATCGGGAGCCCCTGCGGCGCCCTTTATCCCACCCCAGACCTGCAGATGAAGGGATGGAGGAATACAGGACCGCACTCTACACGTTTGCCGCTTGCGATACAACTTCATCCCGATGGTTGGACGCAGAGGAGGCCGGATGGGTACACCCGGAGGAGACAAGATTGCTACACCTTCGAGGAGTTACCAGGGTGTGACCGCGGTGGCGGGCCGCGGGGAGGCGGCCGGCCGGCGACGGCGGGAGGGCGGCTCGGATTCAACCGGGGGAGCAGATACAATAAGGGTTTGACCGAAAGCGCCTGAGGCGCAACCGGAAATGGATGGGGACACAGATGGCCGAAGCACCCGAAGGCAAGGGTTTAAAGACGACGTTGAACTTGCCGCAGACCAGCTTTCCGATGAAGGCGAATCTGCCGCAGAACGAGCCGGCGCGGCTGGCGGGATGGGCGGAGTTGGGCCAGGCGACCGGTCAGGCCGGGGCGAAAGCCGGAGCCGGGCTGTATGCGGCGATTCGGGCGGCGCGCGCGGGGGCGCCCAAGTACATCCTGCATGACGGCCCGCCGTACGCCAACGGCGCGATCCACCTGGGCCATGCGCTGAATAAGTGCATCAAGGACTTCGTGGTGAAGACCAAGACCATGGCGGGCTTTGACGCGCCCTATGTGCCGGGCTGGGACTGCCACGGGCTGCCCATCGAGATCAAGGTGGACGAGCAGCTGGGGCGCAAGAAACTGGAGATGGCTCCGGTGGAGGTGCGGCGGGCGTGCCGCGAGTACGCGCAGAAGTATGTTGACCTGCAGCGCAGCCAGTTCGAGCGGCTGGGCGTCTTCGGACGCTGGAACAATCCCTATCTGACGATGTCGTTCGGCTACGAGGCGAGCATCGTCGAGACCTTCTACGAGTTCTTCGAAAAGGGCTTCGTCTACAAAGGGCTGAAGCCAGTGTACTGGTGCATCCACGATCGCACGGCGCTGGCCGAGGCGGAGGTAGAGTATGAGACGCACACCTCGCCAAGCGTCTATGTGCGTTACCAATTGACTAGCGAAGCCGCGAAGATCGACTCCGACCTGGCTGGGCGTGAGGTTTACACCGTCATCTGGACGACGACGCCGTGGACGTTGCCGGCATCGCAGGCGGTCGCGTTCCACCCGGAGCTGGAGTATGAGGCAATTGCAGCCTCGACCGGCACGTATATCGTGGCGCAGGCGCTGCTCTCGTCGGTGATCGTGAACTGCCGGCTGATGAGCGCGAAGAACCCCGAGGAACCTGCGTCGCAGGCCGACGTGATCGCAGTCTTCAAGGGCAGCCGGCTCGAGCATGCGACCTTCCACCATCCCTTCTTGGAGCGGTCGATTCTCGGCGTGAACGCGGTCTATGTTACGGCCGACCAGGGAACCGGCGCGGTGCACACCTCGCCGGCACACGGCGTCGACGACTTTTACACCGGTAAGCGGTACGGACTGCCGGAGCTGCAATATGTCGACAACGCCGGGCGGCAGCGCAATACCGGCGGCCAGGTGTATGAGGATCTGACGATCTTCAAGTCGAACGCGCCCATCATCGAGCTGCTGCGCGAGCGCGGTGCGCTGTTGAATGCGACCAGCTTCGAGCACAGCTATCCGCACTGCTGGCGCTGTCATAATCCGGTGATCGTGCGCGCCACCGAGCAGTGGTTCATCGGCATGGAGACGCCGATGCAGAAGGCCGACGGCAGCGAGACGACCTTCCGCCAGCGCACGCTCGATGAGATTAAGGAAGTGGTGTGGGATCCGGCGTGGGGCGAGGAGCGCATCTCGAACATGATCGCCACGCGGCCCGACTGGTGCATCTCGCGGCAACGCATCTGGGGCGTACCGATCGCGGTGTTCCTGTGCGAGGGCTGCCACACGCCGCTGCATAACAAGGAGATCAATCGGAGCGTCGTCGAGCTCTTCCGCAAGGAGGGCGCCGATGCCTGGTACGCGCGCGAGGCCGCGGATCTGCTGCCTAAGGGCACCGCTTGCGCGTGCGGCGGCACCGAGTTCCGCAAGGAGATGGACATCCTCGACGTGTGGTTCGAATCGGGTGCGAGTTGGCATGCGGTGCTCGATCAGGAGCCGGAACTGAGCTGGCCAGCCGATCTCTACACCGAGGGCGGCGACCAGCATCGCGGCTGGTTCCACTCGTCGCTGCTGACCTCGGTCGCAGTGCGCGAGGCGGCACCGTACAAGATGGTCGCGACGAGCGGATGGACGCTCGACGAGCAGGGCCGTGCGTTCTCGAAGTCGTTGGGCAACGGCGTCGATCCGGTCGATGTGGCCAAGCGCCTGGGCGCGGAGATCATCCGGCTGTGGGTTGCGTCGGTGGACTTCCGCGAGGACGTCGCCGCCAGCGAGAATCTGATGCAGCGCGTCAGCGACAACTATCGCAAGCTGCGCAACACGCTGCGCTTCCTGCTAGGCAACCTGCATGACTTCACGCCGGCGACCGATGCCGTGATCTTCTCGCAGATGGAGCCGCTGGATAAGTACATCCTGGCGCGCATGGCGGAGCTGGACGCGAAGATTCGCGAAGCCTATGACGACTTCGAGTTCCATCGCGCGTATCAGGCGCTGAACGAGTTCATCAACACCGACCTGAGCGCGCTGTACCTCGACGTGTTGAAGGATCGCCTGTACACGCTGGCGCCGAACCATCCGGCGCGGCGTTCAGCGCAGACCGCGATGTGGCGGATCGCCGAGGCATTGACGCGGCTGGTGGCACCGATCTTGAGCTTCACCGCAGACGAGGTGTGGCCGCTGCTGCCCAAGGTCGAGGGCCGTCTGGCCAGTGTGCACCTGGCGCTGTTCCCGGACGTTGCCGAGATCGTGCCCGGCAACACCAGCGTTCTGTTGCGCGAGTGGGAGCAGTTGCTGACGCTGCGCGATGAAGTACTGAAGGTGCTTGAAGAGGAGCGCGCAGCCAAGGCCATCGGCAAGTCGTCCGAGGCGCGCGTCACCGTGGGCTGGCTCAATGGGCCGGGCGAGGATGCGACCTCGGATCTGTTTGATCGCTACGCGCCGTATCTGCCCGAGCTCTTCGGAACCTCGCAGGTCGAAGTGGATCACGCGCAGGTGTTCGATGCAACGATCGTGCGCGGCGCCTTCTACGTGAAGGCGAGCGCCGCCCAGGGCATCAAGTGCGAACGCTGCTGGCGCTACACCCTGGACAACGGCCAGGACGCCCGCTTCCCCACCGTCTGCCTGCGCTGCGCCGAGGCCCTTGAGGCCGTCGGCTTCGCACCCTACGAAGCACCTGTGAACGAGGAATCGCAAGCCTGATGAACTTAGAGACCATGCCGTATCCGCCCCGCCCGACCACCCGCGACTATCGCATTCCGCTGTTCTTGCTGAGCGCGTTGGTGGTTGTGGCGGATCGCCTGAGCAAGATCTGGATCGTCCACCACATCAAGAGTGGCTCGGGCATCACCGTTATATCCAAGGTCTTTCGGCTGACGCACGTGCTGAACTCGGGCGCGGCCTTCAGCATGTTCGCCGACTCCATGTCGCCGAACGTCGTGCGGCGGTGCCTGATCGGCTTTTCGATCGTCGCCGTACTGATTGTGATCACGATGATCTGGCGCGCGGGCCGCTCGCTGAATACCAGCACGGTGGCGTTGGCGCTGATTCTTGGCGGCGCGCTGGGCAACCTGTACGACCGCGCCCGGCTGGACTATGTTGTGGACTTTCTCGAGGTCACCATTTACCACTACCACTGGCCGGACTTCAACGTCGCCGATAGCTGCATCGTCATCGGCGCCTGCCTGCTGTTGATTGAGATCTTCCGCGCGCAGCCGGCACGGCAGTAGTTTTGCCGCCGTGCTGCTTCGCAACGTATTCGTATTAAGAATGAGAGTTTGGGTATGAAGCCTCAGGACCGCCACGCCGATCAGATGCAGAACGATAGGGGTGCGCTCGACCGGATCACCATCCGGGGCGCGCGCACCCACAATCTGAAAGGGATCGACGTCGACATACCGCACAACGCACTGACGGTGGTCAGCGGCGTGAGCGGTTCGGGCAAGTCCTCGCTCGCATTCGACACCGTGTATGCGGAGGGCCAGCGGCGCTACGTGGAATCGCTGTCGGCGTACGCGCGGCAGTTCCTCGAGCGCATCGAAAAGCCCGACGTCGACTTCATGGACGGGCTAGCGCCGGCGATCGCCATCAAGCAGAAGAACCAGACGCGCAATCCGCGGTCCACGGTGGCTACGGCGACCGAGATCTATGACTACCTGCGGTTGCTTTTTGCGCGCTGCGGCACCGTGACCTGCCTGCATTGCGGCGGCGTTGTGAAGCGCGACACCGTGGACGAGATTGTAACTGCGCTGCTGTCACTTCCAGAATCCACCCGTGCCTACGCGCTGTTTCCAATTGTGCGCGCCGAGGTTCGCCTCGAGCCGCTGCAGGCGGCCACAACCGAAGAAGCCGCCGCAGCCGAGGCTCCCAAGACCGCGAAAAAGACGGCGGCGAAGAAGGCCGCGAAACAAGCCATCCCGGTGGTTACAGATATTGCCGACGCACTGAAGGAGCGGCTCACCGAGCTGCGCCGTCGCGGCTACAACCGGCTCTATCAGCAGAAGGCGGGGGAGGCCGGCCGTATCGTCGAGTTCTCGACGCCTGAGTCGCTGCTCGAACTCGACTTCAAGCAGCCCATCTTTGTGTTGATCGACCGCCTCGCGATCTCGGGCGAGGTGCGCGCGCGCATCGTCGATGCCATCGAGACGGGCTATCGCGAGTCCGGCGAGGTGCAGTTCCATACCGTGCCGCGCGAGGAGATCGAAGAGGCTCGCAAGCTGCGGTATTCCGCGGCGTTCGAGTGCACCACATGCAAGCGGGCCTATCGCGAACCCGAGGCGCGGTTGTTCTCGTTCAACAATCCGTTTGGCGCGTGCCCGCGCTGCCAGGGGTTCGGCAACACCATCGACTTCGATCCGAACCTCATCATCCCGGACAAGTCGAAGACGCTCGACGAGGGTGCCGTCGCGCCGTGGACCACGACCAAGTACCGTCCCTTCCACGGTGAGATGAAGCGCGCCGCGAAGGCTGCGGGAATTCCCACCGATGTGCCGTGGTTCGATCTGACGCCCGCGCAGCAGGCCTTCATTGAAGAGGGCAAGGGCAGCTTTCCGGGCATTCGCGGGTTCTTTGCGGATCTTGAGCGCAAGAAGTACAAGCTGCATGTGCGCGTCTTTCTGTCGAAGTATCGCGGCTATGCAAAGTGCCCGGACTGCAAGGGGCAGCGGCTGCGCGCGGAGGCGCGTGCGGTGCTCATTCAATCGGGCGGCGGGCCGGCGCAGAACATCTGCGAGGTCGCGGCGCTGACCATCACGGCCGCACAGGATTTCTTCGACAACCTCACGCTCTCGCCCGCGCAGCTTGAGGTTGCGGGCAAGATTCTCGAAGAGGTGCGGCAGCGTGTTGGATTTCTGCACCAGGTTGGGCTCGATTACCTGACGCTCGATCGGCTGAGCTCGACACTGTCGGGCGGCGAGTCGCAGCGCATTCAACTCGCCACCAGCCTGGGATCGCGGCTAGTTGGAGCGCTGTATGTGCTCGACGAGCCGAGCATCGGGCTGCACACGCGGGACACCGCGAAGCTGATTCGCATCATGGAGGATCTGCGCGATCTCGGCAACACCATCCTGGTCGTCGAGCACGATCCCGATGTGATTCGCGCAGCGGATTATCTGCTCGACCTGGGGCCGGGCGCGGGCGAGTTGGGCGGGCAGTTGCTGGCTGCGGGCACCGTCGCCGAGGTGACAGCGGACCCCAACTCGATCACCGGAAAGTATCTCTCCGGGCGGTTGACGATCCCGGTGCCGAAGCTTCGGCGCGAGCCTGGACGCGAGCATCTGAAGCTCTCGGGGGCGCGCATCCACAACCTGCGCGGCGTCGATATGGACGTTCCCCTGAACCTCCTGTGCTGCGTGACCGGCGTGTCGGGATCGGGGAAGTCGACCATCGTGCACCAGGTACTCTATCGCGCGCTGATGCAGGCGTTGGGCCAGACCGAGGGCGGCGATCCGGCACACCTCTATCGCGAACTGACCGGAACGCAGCATCTGAACGATGTGGTGCTGGTCGACCAGTCGCCGATCGGGCGCACGCCGCGATCCAATCCGGTTACGTATATCAAGGCCTTCGACGCGATTCGCGAGCTGTTTGCCGCGCAGCCCGATGCCAAGCGCAAGAATCTCGCGGCTGGGAGCTTCTCGTTCAACGTTCCCGGCGGCCGCTGCGATGTGTGCGAGGGCGATGGAACTGTAACCGTCGAGATGCAGTTTCTCGCCGACATCGAGCTACCTTGCGAGGAGTGTAACGGTACGCGTTACAAAAACACGGTGCTCGAGGTGAAGTACAAGAACAAGAGCATCCACGAAGTGCTGAATATGACGGTGAAGGAGGCGCTGCACTACTTCGCCGGCAACCAGAAGATCGTGGACAAGCTGTATGTGCTCGACGAGGTCGGCCTCGGGTATGTGCGCCTGGGGCAGTCGGCGACCACGCTCTCGGGCGGTGAGGCGCAGCGGGTTAAGCTGGCGTCGCACCTGGTCACGGCGCGCACAGTATCCAGCCGCGCAACCAGCAACGACGCGGCGAAGAAGGCTGCGAGTCGCACCTTGTACATCCTGGACGAGCCGACGACTGGTCTGCACTTCGACGATGTGTCGAAGCTGCTGACGGCCTTCCGCAAGCTGATCGACGGCGGCGGCTCGCTGCTGGTGATCGAGCATAATCTGGATGTGATCAAGTGCGCCGACTGGGTGATAGATATGGGTCCCGAGGGCGGCTCGGGCGGCGGGCAGATCGTCGCGGTCGGCACGCCCGAGGAGATCGCGCATAACCCGGCCAGCCACACCGGACACTGGCTGAAGCCGGTACTGGCTGTGGCGGCGCCAGCGAGAGAGTTGCAGGAAACCGTATGAACACGAACAGTAGCAAGGTCGGCAACAGGCTCAGCGTCACCGGCAACACGGGCAAGCAGGCGCTGTGCTTTGGCTTGCTGCTTTCGGCGTTGCTCACGATGAGCACGCTTGCAATGGCGCAGCTGCCGCCGGGAACCAGTGATTCCTCGGCACCGGCGGTTGCGGGACCGAACGACGCGCTGCTGAACCAGGCCAACGACGCGCTCGAGAAGAGCGACTTCGCGACCGCTGTGAAGCTGCTGACGCAGTTGACCACGGATACGCCGGCGAACGCGAAGACGGCGAACGATCCTCATCTGCTGTTCGATCTCGGCTATGCCGATGAAGGGCTGAATCATCTTGACGACGCGCAAGCGGCGTACCAGCGCGCGATTGCAGCAGACCCAAACTACTTCGAGGCGCATCTTGCCTTGGGTCTGCTGCTGGCGCGTGAGGAGAAGCTGCCCGAGGCCCACGCCGAACTGAAGGCGGCGATCGCCGTGCCCGAGCACGATCCGGCGCTGGTGGCCAAGGCGATGCGCGCATTGGCCCACCTGGACATCGTCAGCGACCCGGCCAAGGCGCGCGACGAGTTGCTGATCGCGCTGAAGATCTCGCCCGAGACGGCGGACGACTCCCTGCTCGCGGCCGAAGCCGCCGAGAGCCTGGCCGACTATCCCAGCGCCGAGGAGGCGTATCGGCGGCTGCTGAAGGACGATCCGAACAACATCGAAACCGTCGCCGGGCTGGCCCATGTGCTGGTGCATGAGAACAAAACCGACGAGGCGCAGACCCTGCTCGCGGCCGGGCTGCAGGCGCATTCGGACGACGCCGCGCTGATCACGCAGCTGGCGGCGATCTACGCGCAGAAGGACGATCCGGAGAGCTCGGCGAAGGCGGTGCCGCTGGTGGAGGCGCTGCACCAGCAGCACCCCGAGGACGGGAACATCAGCCGGATGCTCGCCCGGCTCTACCTGAAGGCGAACCAGCCAGAGAAGGCCGAGCCGCTGTACGCCGCACTGGTGCAGGCGAAGCCGGACGACCCCACGCTGATGGACGATCTGGGCTCGACGCTGATCCATCTGCGCCGCTATGCCGAGGCGGAAACTCTGCTCCAGAAAGCAGTCGCGAACCCGGCGGCCTTCCCCACGGGCGGCGATGATCTGGCCGCAGCCTACAGCGATCTGGCTTTTGCGGCGTCGGAGAACGGCGACCCGGCCAGCACCTTGCATGCGCTGGATCTGCGTGCTAAGATCGCCCCAAATACTGCAGGATCACTCTTCCTACAGGCAACTTCGTACGATAAATTGCATCAGGTGAAGCAAGCATCTGCTGCATACCAGGAGTTTCTAACCTTGGCTAACGGCAAATTTCCAGACCAGGAGTGGGAGGCGCATCACCGCCTGATCGCTCTGGAGCATATGAAGTAGGGCACGCCGAAAGCACGCAGCGCGCCCGCTTTCGAGGTGCGTCATGGACTATCGTGCACGCTGCTGTCGCACTACTCTCCTCACCGTCGTCATCCTACTGAGTACCAGTGTTCCCTGTCGCGCCGCGAGCGAAGACGCCAGTCCCGAAGCACAAACCGCACAAATCATCGCCCAATTGGAGTTGAAGGCGAGCCATGCCAATCCCCGGGAACAGTGCTATCTCTACACAGAGATCGTACAGACCATGGTCGAGGCCGCCGGCCGCCAGATGCTGAACGGCGACTCCGAACAAGCCGCCGCCACCCTGAAACAGACCGAGCATTACACCCAGTTGATCCATCTGGCGTTAGCCCGCGACACCAAGCGGCTGAAGGACGCCGAGAAGATGATGGAGCACACTACGCAGCGCGTGAGCGAGTATCTGAACCGCACCTCCGGGGACGATCACCTTGCGATGCAAGCAACCTTGAAGCAGCTCGACCACGTCCATGATGAGTTGTTGGATCAGGTGTTCAGCCACTGAGCCGAGCACCTGGATCTTTGCACTAGGGGCCCTTAGGAATCCCAATCTGGAACGTGGATGGATGCTTCCGGGCCGGTGCGGCCGAGATCGGCACGTCCGGACTGGCTTCCCTTCAAACACGAAGGTAGGATCTTTTCCGACTATGCCACACCGACCTTCCTTGCATCGCATTGGCCAGAGCGCCGGGGTTCTCTCGATCGCGCTGCTGCTTGCGCTCGGGTCGGCGCTGTTTGCACCGGTCCTGCGCGGGCAGCAGAAGGTCGATGCGCTCTCCGAAGCCGAGGTGGAGAAGCTGCGCGACGTCAATCGCGAGCCGGCCGAGCGGGTGATGGTTTTCGTCGGCTTCCTCGACAGCCGCACCGACCGCATCCGCGACATCACCGCCAAGCCACGGCGGCCCGGTCGCGAGGAGGATATCCACGATCTGATGGAGCAGTTTGTCTCCATCGCCGACGACCTTCAGGACAATCTAGACGAGTACGGCACCCGCCACTGGGATGTGCGGAAGGCACTGCCGAAGCTCTCGAAGGCGCTGGACAAGTGGGCCACGACGCTGCGGTCGCCGGCCGACGACGAGCACTACGACGTGGAGCGCAAGCTGGCGCTCGAGGTCATCCAGGACATTCGCGAGGACTCGAACCAGTTGCTCGAGGATCAGAAGGTTTGGTTTGCTGCGCATCCTCCGGCCAAGGACGCGCAGGGGAACTACGTTCCGCAATAGGGGCGGATAACCTGGGGAAATCGCACCCATTTCGATACGTTCCAGACGGGCGGCGCGGCATGCTACCCTCGAAAAAGCGTGTCCGTCCTCAGCCACACCGTCGCCCTGACCTCGATCTTCGAGGAGGAGTATCGCGAGCTTCGTCCGCGCGCGCCAATTCCTCCGCTCGATGTCCGCTTTCGTCGCTTCACCTCGCTGAACACCACCATCCGACTGCGTGAAGGCCGGCTGCACGTCCGGCTTTCGGACATCCTGGAGTATGCGCCGGAGTCGGTGCATCGGGCTATCGCGCACATTCTGCTGGCCAAGCTGTACAAGAAGCCGATCGCGCCCTCCTACGCCGACCGTTACCGCCGCCACGTGTCCTCGGAGGCCGTCTCGCGGCAGGCCGAGCACGTTCGCCAGACCCGCGGGCGCAAGCGCATCCTGACCGCCAAGGGCACCTATTATGATCTGGATGAGGTCTTCGAGACGCTCAACACGCGCTTCTTCCACGGGCTGATGGGGCGGCCGACGCTTACCTGGTCCGCGCACCACGCCAAGCGCATGCTGGGCCACTACGACGCCGCACACAACACCATCGTGGTCAGCCGCGTCTTCGACCGCCCCGACACACCACGTTGCGCGGTCGAGTACCTGCTCTACCACGAGATGCTGCACCTGAAGCACCCGGTGCGGGTGAAGGCCGGTCGCCGCTGCGTGCACTCGCGCGAGTTTCAGGCCGAGGAGCGGCTGTTTCCCGAGCTCGAAGCAGCGCTGGCCTACCTGAAGCGGCTCTAAAACGAGGGGCTTCGGGTAGGCCAGTTCAATCCAAGTTATAGAACGATAGAGATTTAGGCCGAGGCCTCGACGTCCACCAGCACCGGTCCTGGGACCTTCTTGCGGGCCAGCGCCATGATGAGGCCGCCGACGACGATCGAGCCGAGCGCGGCCATCTGCGCGTTGCTCATGCCCCAGTAGAGCCGGGGGTTGATGCGGACGAACTCGACTAAGAAACGACCAATCCCACTCAACACGAGATAGAGGCCGGTCATCCAGCCCACCGGGCGCGCGTTGCGGCCCAACCGCCAGAGCAGCCAAGCGAGCGCGAGGGAGAACAGAAGCTCGTAGATCGGCGTGGGCTGGACCAGATCCCGGGTCGGGACCAGCGCGTCGGGTGCCATGTGGACACCCCAGGGCAGCGTGGTCTTGATGCCATAGTCGCCGTCTCCCGAAGTCAGGCAGCCGATGCGACCGACCCCATAGCCGACCGCCGCGGCGGGCGCGGCGAGATCAAGCATCCGCACCCCCGCCCACCAGCCGGTAAGGCCTTCGGGACGCGCGGCGCGGCCCTGCCACATAAGCATAGCGACGCCGGCCACCATGCCGCCAAACCACGCAAATCCAGCGCGGAACCAGAACAGAAACTCGCCCAGCACATCCAGCGGACGGTGCCAGCCGGGAGCGACGATCTGCCGCATCGAAAGCCGCAGCGCGGGAATGCTTTGCAGCTCGTGCCAGGTCTTGGCGCCAAGAATCCCTACCACGACCACCAGGGCGACGACGTTCAGCGCGTCCGCGTCGATGCCATTGCGAACGAAGTTCCGATGGAGCACGATCGTGGCCATCACGGCCGCAAGCCACAGCAGCAGACCGAAGGTGCCGACGTGCATGTGGCCAATGTTCAGATAGGGATACATATGCCTCGCTTCCCTTCTGAGTATATCGTCCCGGTCCGAGGAGCCCCGGGACTTTCCCTGGGCCCCCGGTTCGCGCTACCCTGAGCTTTATGCCGACCAGTACGCCAGTCTTCCCTCCCGCCTCCACCATGGACGTTCTTTTCACCCAAACCCAGATCGCCGAGCGGGTCCAGGCCATCGGGGCCCAGATCACCGCCGACTACGCGGGCTTCGAAGTTGTGCTGATTGGCGTCCTCAAAGGCGCCGCGATCTTCCTCGCCGATCTGGCCCGCGCCATCAAGGTGGACAATACGTTCGACTTCGTCGCCGTCTCCAGCTACGGGCGTGCCAAGGTCAGCTCCGGCGCCGTCAAGCTGATCAAGGACATCGACAACCCGATCGAGGGCAAGCACGTGATTCTGGTCGAGGACATTCTGGATACCGGCCTGACCCTGAGCTACCTGCGCGGCCTGATGCTGCAGCACAAGCCGGCCTCGCTGAAGATCGCCACCTGCCTGGACAAGCCGGAGCGGCGGCTGGTGCCGATCGAGGCGGATTACGTCGGGTTCAAGATTCCCAACCAGTTTGTGATCGGCTACGGCATGGACTACGCCGAGCGCTACCGCGGCGTGTCGGACATCCGGCTGTTTCCGGACTCGCCCGCCGGCCACTAAGAAGTAGGAAGTAGAGAGCAGCGGTGTCCCCGAAGTTTGAACCACACCCGTCCCGCGACGGTCTTTGCACGCTGTTCCTTGTTCCCTACTCCCTGTTCCCTGCCGTTTCCAGCCCGAACTCCTTGGCCAGCAGGGAGTAGCTGCGCAGCCGGGCAGCGGGGTCCCAGATGATGGTGTTGACGACCATCTCCTCCGCGCCGAGCGCCTCGGCCATGGCGCGCAGATCGCGGCCCACGCGCGCCGGCGTGCCGACGAAGTAACGCGGCCACTCTCCCTCCTCGACGGTGATGTCACCGAGCGCCTGCAACTCGCGGAGTGCCTCGTCGGGCAGGGCCACGGGGCGGCGGTCGTTCAGCCGGATCCGGCGCTGCAGAAGGCGCACGCTGGCATGCAGGTAGTCGGCCTCCTCCTGTGTCTCCGCGCAGATCACGCCCACCGCGGCCATCACCTCGGGAGCCGGGCGCGCGTCGGGACGATCGGAGGCCTGGAAGCCGCGCCGGTAGGTCTCGATCGCCGCGCGCGTCGGCACCGGGCTGAAGAAGTGGGCGAAGGCGTACGGCAACCCGAAGGCCGCCGCCGCAGCGCTGCTCCACATGCTCGAGCCCAGCATCCACACATCGGGCGCGCCCGGCATCTGGGGCGAGACGCGCAGGTTTGCAAATGGATGCCGCTCCGGAAAGCTTTGGTCGAAGTAGGCCAGCAGCTCCGTCACCTGATCGGGAAAGTCATCGGCTTGGCGCGACTTGCGATCGCGCTGCAGCGCCAGCATCTCGACTGGGCCGCCGCCCGGAGCGCGCCCGATGCCCAGGTCCACGCGGCCGGGATAGAGCGCATGCAGCGTGCGGAAGACCTCGGCGATCTTGAAGACGCTGTAGTGCGGCATCATGATGCCGCCCGAGCCGATGCGAATCCGGCTGGTCTCGGCGCCAATGCGCGCCAGCATGATCTCGGGCGCTGTGCATGCCAGCAGGTCCATGGCGTGGTGCTCGGACATCCAGAAGCGGTTGTAGCCGAGCGCGTCCACATGCGTGGCCAGCGCGATGGAGTTGGCGAGCGCGTCGGCAGGCGTGCGGCCCTGGGGCACCGGCGATTGGTCGAGCACGGAGAGGCGCAGATCGGTCGTGTTCACAACGGTTAGATGTCGAGGGGCACACGGAAGACGCGGGCATCTAAAGCCAGCAGGCCCTCTGGGACGCTGTCGCCGACTATCCAGAGCCAATTCAAACAGTCCATACTTGAATGTGGTAGAACGTGACCGGGTCACCCGTCCCCGGTCCACGCCGGCGCAGCCTCGAACGCTGCCCGCGAGCCGGAAGCAACGTACTCTTCAACACGCAACGCGGCCCTCCCTTCACGGGGGGAGGACCGGAACAGGAGCAACATGACGACCATCTCAGTATCCGAACCAACCACCTTTGACGCGCTGAGCTTTGCCACGCACGCGCTGAGCTCGCCCCGCACCCTTGCCGCCGTACTCGACCACACCCAGCTCAAGCCGGAGGCGACCCGCATCCAGGTGCAGCATCTCTGCGCCGAGGCGGCCGAGTACGGCTTTGCCTGCGCGATGGTGAATCCCGTCTGGGTCGAGACCGCGGTGAAGGCGTTGGCGGGCACAGGCGTGCGCGTCGGTGTGGTGGTCGGATTCCCGCTGGGCGCAACGCTCTCGGGCTCCAAGCGCGAGGAGACCGCGCAGGTGCTGAAGCTGGGTGCGCTCGACGTCGACATGGTGCTGAACGTCGGTCTACTCAAGTCCGGCACCAAGGAGGACTTCGAGGCGATCCGGCAGGATATTCGCGGCGTGGTCGAGCTGGCGCACGGCGCCGGAGCCATCGTCAAGGTAATCCTCGAGACCTGCCTGCTCAGCTTTGAGGAGAAGCTGCGCGCCTCCGAGCTGGCGCTCTCGGCCGGCGCCGACTTCCTGAAGACCAGTACCGGCTTCTCGACCGGCGGGGCCACGGTCGACGACATCGCGCTGCTGCGCGGCGCCGCGGGCACCCGCGCCGGCGTCAAGGCCTCGGGCGGCATCCGCTCGCTGGCCGACGCCACCGCTATGCTGAAGGCCGGCGCCACACGCATCGGCGCGAGCGCCAGCGTCAAGATCATCGCCGAACTCAACGGGCAAGCTCCTGCGATAGGTCATCCGGAAGGCTATTAGATCGCAGGTTCCGCAGGCAGCGAATGCCTGCGGAACCGGTTTTTACTCGGGTTGCGGTAGTATCATCGCCTCTTATAGATGCCTCCGCTTTCGCCAACTCGAGCGCCTGAGAACGACCCGCATGCGGCCGCGGCCGAGCCCGGGTTCGAAGGCGACTACCGCCCTGCTGATCCTTCCGGCACGCCCCCACCGCAGCCCCGGCTCGAGCCCCTGCAGATCGACTTCCTGCTGCGCCTGGCCGACGCACTGAACACGACGCTTGACCTGAACACGCTGATGCACCGCGTCGCCGACCTGGTGCGCGCCGTCATCGATTACCGCATCTTCGCCATCCTGCTGCTCAACGACCGCACCAACGAGCTGTGGATGCGCTTCCAGATCGGCCACACGCCGGAGATCGAGCGGATGCGCGTCAAGCTCGGCCGCGGTATTGTCGGGCAGGCCGCGCTGGAGCGCAAATCGATCCTCGTCGAGGACGTCCGCCATACGGAGAACTACATCAACGCCAACCCCGACGTCGTCTCCGAGCTGGCCGTCCCGCTGTTCGTCAAGAACAAGGTCATTGGCGTCATCGACATCCAGTCCGAACACCCGGGCTACTTCACTCCCGAGCACCAGCGGCTGCTCGAGCTGACCGCCTCGCGCATGGCCATCGCGGTCGAAAACGCGCGCCTCTACACTCGCGTCTCGCGCCAGGCGCAGACGCTCACCGTGCTCAACGAGATCTCGCGCGAGATCACCAGCATCCTCGACGTCGACGACCTGCTCGAGCGCATCGGCCACCTAATGAAGCGGGTCATCGACTTCCAGATGTTCAGCATCCTGCTGTGGAACGAGCGCACGCAGCGGATGGAGCACCGCTTCAGCTCGCGCTATGGGGAGCGCGTAGTGCGCGAGCGCGCCGTCCAGCTCGGCGAGGGGCTGATCGGCGCCGCCGCGGAGCGCCGCGAGCCGATTCTCGCGCCCGATGTCCGCAAGGACTCGCGCTACTTCGCTGCGAACCCGGAGACGCGCTCGGAGCTGGCCGTACCGCTGATATACAAGGGCAACGTCATCGGCGTCGTCGACCTCGAACATACACGCGTCAACTACTTCACCGAGGACCACCAGCGGACGCTGACCACGCTCGCCGGCCAGATCGCCATCAGCATCGCCAATGCGCGACTCTACCAGCGCATCCACGAGGAGGAACAGCGCATGGAGCGCGACCTCGACATGGCGCGCGAGGTGCAGCTGCGGCTGCTTCCGCACCGACCGCCGCAGCCGCAGCGCGCCGAGATCGCCGCCCGCTTCCTGGCCGCGCGCTCCATCGGCGGCGACGTCTACGACTTCCTCGACTACGGCCCGGGCCGCACCGGGCTTGCCGTCGGCGATGTCTCCGGCAAGGCCGCGCCGGCCGCGCTCTACGCCGCGCTGGTCAGCGGCATCCTGCGGTCGCTGGCTGCGCAGCATCTTTCCCCGGCGAAGATGCTCGCCGCGCTGAACGATCAGCTGCAGGTGCGCAAGCTCGACTCCCAATACGTAACCATGCTGATGGCAATCTGGGACGACGACAACCAGACCCTGCAGATCGCCAACGCCGGGTCAGTGCAGCCCGTCTTCGTCTCAAATACACCCGACGGCATCCACGTAAAGACCATCCAGGCCGAGGGCTTCCCCCTGGGCCTATTTGCCAACGCCGAGTACGAGGAGTTCACTCTCGCCACCCGGCCCGGCGACATGATCGTCTTCTTCTCCGACGGCATCCCCGACGCCGAGAACGCCGCAGGCGAGATGTTCGGCACCGAGCGGCTGGCCGCCGTGCTGCAAGCTCAGACCGCTCCTACCGCCGAGTCCATGGTGGATGCCATCCTCGAGGCGGTCGGCAACTTCCAGTCCGGAACCGAGCACTTCGACGATGAAACTGTCGTCGTTCTTCGGGTACTCTAAGAGCTCCAGAATTCCGCAGGCTAAGTTGCACAAATGATAGGGAAAATGACGTTTTCGTCATCTATCCCGAAACGCGAATCGTTTCGTTTTGGAGGCGCATCTGCTAGGCATGCTCTCCCGCCGTTCCCTGCTCAAATTGTCGGGTCTCGCTGCGGCTTCGGCGTCTCTTCCGGCCGTCGCCCAGGAGCTGGCAGCCCCGGATTACAAGCTCGAAATCGCCCCCGTCACCTGGGAACTTGGGCCGCGCCACACCATCAAGACCCTCGCCTATAACGGACAGATCCCGGGCCCGCTGCTGCGCTTCAAAGAGGGCCAGCCGGTCACCATCGACGTCACCAATCGCAGCCCCCGCGAGGACGTCGTGCACTGGCACGGGCTGCACATTCCGCCCGCCGTCGACGGCGCCATGGAGGAAGGCACGCCGATGATCGCGGCCGGTGCCTCCACGCGCGTCACCTTCACGCCCACCCCCGCGGGCTTCCGCTGGTACCACACCCACACCACCGCCGGCGGCGACCTCACCCGCGCCCAGTACGGCGGCCAGCACGGCTTTCTGATGATCGAGCCGCGCGACAACCCCGGCCGCTACGACCAGGAATTCTTTCTCAACCTGCACGACTGGGGCGGCCACCTACTCGCCAATGGCGACGGCTCGATGAACCCGAGCTACGACGTCACCACCATCAATGGAAAGATCATGGGCGCGGGCGAGCCGCTGCGTGTCCAGCAGGGCCAGCGCGTGCTGCTGCATGTGCTCAACTCCAGCCCCACCGAGCCGCACTGGATCTCCTTCTCCGGCCATACGCTGCGTGTGATCGCGCTCGACGGCAACCCCGTCCCGCAGCCTCAGGATGTTCCCGTGCTGCGCCTCGGGCCCGCCGAGCGCGCCACCTGCCTGGTGGAGATGAACAACTCCGGCGTCTGGGTCTTGGGCGAGGTGCGCAAGCACGTCCAGAAGGCCGGCATGGCCATCGTGGTCGAGTACGCCAACCAGTCCGGCATTCCGCAGTGGCAACAGCCCTCCAACCTGATCTGGAACTACCAGCAGTTCGGCTCCCAGCCCGGCACCGTGCAGGCTGCAACCGACGACAGTAACGCCGCGACCATCGTTATCCCCATGGTCTTCGCCTCGAAGTTCCGCGGCCACGGAGCCATGGAGGAGTGGACGATCAACGGCAAGACCTACCCCGACAACGGCCCCGTTCCCCTGAAGCAAGGACAGCGCTACCGCCTGCGCTTCATCAACAAAAGCGCCGACGACCACCCCGTCCATCTGCATCGCCATACCTTCGAACTGAAGACGCTCGACGCCGCCATCCCCGGCTACAAGGACACGCTCGGCAAGGGCGACGGCATCCGCACCTCCGGCGTGATGAAGGATGTCGTCATCGTCGATGCGCAGACCCAGGCGGAGGTCGAGTTCACGGCCGATCATCCCGGCTCGACTCTCTTTCACTGTCACCAGCAGGACCATATGGATATGGGCTTCATGATGCTCTTCGACTATGTCTAAACGTTCGATTCTTTCCAGATGGACGGGCCGCGCATTTGTCTTCGCCGCGGCATGCACCCTGCTCTGCGCCGCTGCCCGCGCCCAGGGGAACTACGAGATCCAGGTCTACGGCGCCGACACCGTCGCGCCCAAGAACCTGATGGTCGAGCTGCATTCGAACTTCACGCCCGAGGGCCAGAAGAATCTCATTGACGGCGTCTATCCAACCAACCACCAGGAGCACGAATCCGTCGAACTCACCGAGGGCATCAACGACTGGTCCGAAGTCGGCTTCTACATCTTCACCAGCGAGCAGGACGGCCACGGCGTGCAGTGGGTCGGCGACCACATACGCCCCCGCGTCCGCGTCCCCGACTCCTGGCACTGGCCCATCGGCGTCAGCCTCTCCACGGAGGTCGGCTATCAGCGTGCCCAGTACTCGCCCGACACCTGGACGTGGGAGATCCGACCCATCATCGACTACTCGATCAAGCGCTGGTACTTCGCCGTCAACCCGGCGCTCGAACGCACCTGGCACGGCCCCGACGTCAATCAGGGCATCGGCCTCTCGCCCGGCGCCAAGGTCAGTTTCGACTTCACCAACGTCGTCAGCGCGGGTCTGGAGTACTACGCCGACTACGGCCGCATCGGCGCCTGGGAAAGCCTGCACAACCAGCAGCAGCAGATCTTCGCCGTCACCGATCTCAACGTCTCGCCCAAGTGGGAGATCAACTTCGGGGTCGGCGTCGGCCCCACCGCCGGCACCGATCACCTTATCGTCAAGGGCATTCTCGGTCGCCGTTTCGACTGGGGCCACCACTCCGCCGTCGAATAGCTCCAACGACTGTCACAAATCGGAAGCAGCCACAAACCCAAAACAGCTACAAAATCAGGGCCGGTCACAAACTCGGCGCGTCGGAGCCTAAACACACCTCCGTCGCCACGCACGCCTCATGAAGCAGCGGCAGGAAGCAGCTCATCACCGTGCCTGCGTTGGCTCCCTGGCGACTGCGGAAGCGCAGGCCTCCGCCCTGCTTCTCGATCAGGTTCTTGGTCATCCAGAGCCCGATGCCGGTGCCCACATCCGCCTTGGTAGTGAAGAACGGCACGAAGATCCGCTCCTGCACCTCCGGCGGCATCCCGTCGCCGTTGTCGGCCAGCGTAATCCGCACGCCCTCCTCCATGCCGTTGCCCCAGTGCCGGGTCTTCTGCGCGCGCAGCCAGAGCTTGCCTCCCTCGTGCGAGGCGTCGATCGCGTTCGCCATCAGGTTCGAGAGCACCTGTTTCAACTCGCCCTGCCGGGTATACAGCCGCAGCCCGCCCTCGGCCTCGATCACCATCTCCAACTGCTTGTAGCGCAGCTTGTGCTGATAGATCGATGCCACCTCGCCCATCAGCTCCGCCACGTTGATCCAGCGATGCTTCGAGTTGTCGCGATAAAACCCCAGCGTCTGCTGCGCGATCTGCGCCACCCGCGCCAGCTCCTGGTCCGCGGTCTCCAGGTACCGGCACACCTCCTCGGGCACGCCCTTACTGGTCTTCGCCAGATAGATGAAGTTCGTCACCGCCTCCAGCGGATTGTTGATCTCATGCGCGATCGTCGCCGCCAGCCGTCCCGTCGCCGCCAGCTTCTCCGCCTGCATCAACGCCATCTGCGCATGCTTCACCGCGGTGACCTCGCGCGAGATCACGATCAGCCGCTCGATCTCGCCGTTGGCCTTCAGCGCCGGCGTAATGCGCACATCCCAACTCTTCGCCAGGCCGCTCGGCGATACCGAATCGCCCTGAAAGATGCCCACCGCCCCCCCCTTCGCTGTCGCCACCGCACCCGCCGCGCGCTCGCGATCTTCTTCGCGCCACAACTCCAGCCACGGCCGTCCCAAGTAGGGCGTAATGTCCGCAATCTCCAGCGCCCGCTGCCCCGGAGGGCTCATATACTCGAGCCGTCCCTCCAGATCCAGCACCTCCACGCCGTCCACGCTGCTTTCGACGACCTTCTTGGTGAACTCCTCGCTACGCCGCAGCCGCTCCTGCACCCGCTTGCGCTGCGCGATCTCCCGCTCGCGCGCCTCGACCACTGCCTGCAGAATCTGCGTTTTCTGCTGCAGCGAGGTCACCAGCCGCGACCACTCCGCTCCGCTACCCAAGGGGCTTGCGCTCTCCACCGGAATCACCTCGCTATGCTCCGCGCAAATGCGACTGAACAGACCGGCCTGCGCCCCGTCCTCAAAGAGGGACATCGGGTAGGCGCAGCGCAGCGAGAATGCGTGCCAGCGCAGCAGATCGTTCCACATCCCCTCCAGCCGCACCGCGGCGTCGCAGCGGCCTTGCGCCCACAGCACTGCCACCATCTCGCCGAACGCGACCAGCGCGTCCGACCGCAGCCGCAGGCCAATCTTGGCCCGCTCCAGCAGCGGCACGATCGCAGCGCGAAACAAGCTCTCATCCGGCCAGCCATCGACCAGGAAGCGCGCCAGCGTCTCCTCGGCATCGAGCGCGAGATAGCGATCGCCGCGCATGGCAAACGCCGTATTGATCCCCCAGTTGCTCAACCGCTCGGCCACCGCCTCGCGATGCTTCCGGGTCGCGATGAGCACGCACGCGCCCCCGCTTCCCAGCGCCGCTCCCACAAACTCACTCAGCCCTTCCAGGAAGACGTTCTCGTCGTCGTAGAACTGCACGGAATGGGAGCATCCAAAAGCCCCTGCGGGCGGTGCGTCCGAGTCCATTCTCTGAAACGTTTCGGTCGCCTGCGGGTACGACCGCGCTTCTACATTCACAAACCCTCCGACCGTACCGCTGCGCTAAGCTGACTGAGCTGAGCTGAAAAAAGATGGATAAACCCAATAAGGATGGTGAACCGAACACCGATTTGATGCCATCGCAAATCTCCAGCGTTGCCTCACCCCCGCTCTGTCGGCTCCAGGCCGCCTAACGCTGTTTCACGCACGTCCCCACAGTCGCTTGGCGCCCGACCTCCCTTGTAGCCGCCCCGCTGGCTCACCCACAAGCCTGCGTCCTGTCTGTTTCTGCCGTCATCCTAAGCGAAGCGAAGGACCCCGGCGCCGACCGCGCCACCCACACCGCGCGCACCGTCCGTCCCAGCCCTTCCTCCCCGCCCACGGCTTCGCTCCGTTTCGGCCGCGCCGTCGGCCCGCTTGTCTGCTCCCTGATCCCTGTCCCCTGATGAAGAGACCCCCAATGGCTTGAGACAAACTGTAAAAGCCCTGTTTGCCGTTCGCTGGGAATTTCCAGTGCTACTTTTGACCAGAAGATAAGAAAAGGCCCCGGCAAGCGCTGGGGCTTTTCTGTCTCCAGACTAACCCGTTTAGGAATGAATTCTTTACGTCTAAGTTTTTTAGAATGAATAGCTTACAGACAACTGCATCCAGTAAGCTGTTTGCAATGAATAGTTTGCGCCCAAGATAGGGGGAGGGTCTCAAGAACCAGATTTATCGTATCTCGCGCTCCCTCTAGTTTCGCTATAGCGGCGCAGAACCAAGTCAAAGACTCGCCCCACTGCCCACCGGCTGCTACACTCCCCTCGCGCCGCAACTTCGCATCACGGAGCGAACCAGGCATGACGAAAATCTACCCCGACGCACCTACCGCGCTGGCCAGCATCGTCCGCGACGGGATGACGCTCGCAGTCGGCGGCTTCGGCCTCTGCGGCATCCCCGAGGCGCTGATCCTAGCGCTGCGCGACACCGGAGCGAGGAACCTCACCGTCGCCAGCAACAACGCCGGCGTCGACGGCCGGGGCCTGGGCCTGTTGCTCGCAACCCGCCAGATCAAGAAAATGATCTCCAGCTACGTCGGCGAGAACGCCGAGTTCGAGCGCCAGTTCCTCTCCGGCGAGCTCGAGGTCGAGTTTTGCCCGCAGGGCACGCTCGCCGAACGCATGCGCGCCGGCGGCGCCGGAATCCCCGGCTTCTTCACCCGCACCGGCGTCGGCACCGCGGTCGCCGACGGCAAGGAGCAGCGCCAGTTCGACGGCATCACATATCTGCTCGAACAGGCCATCCGCGCCGACCTCGCGCTGGTCAAGGCGTGGAAGGCCGACAGCAACGGCAACCTGATCTACCGCAAGACGGCGCGCAACTTCAACCCGATGGCCGCGACCTGCGGCCGCATCACCGTCGCCGAGGTCGAACACATCGTCGCCGCCGGCGAGCTGGATCCCGACCAGATCCACACGCCCGGCATCTACGTCCACCGCATCGTTCACAACACAGCTCCCGAACGACGCATCGAGAAACGTACCATCAGAACGTAGGGAAAGGAGCAGCACAAAGGATGGCATGGACGCGACAGCAGATGGCGCAACGCGCCGCAGAGGAGCTGCAGCCTGGCTTCTACGTCAACCTCGGCATCGGCATCCCTACGCTCGTCGCCAACTACATTCCCGCCGAGCTGCACGTCACCCTGCAGTCGGAGAACGGGCTGCTCGGAATCGGCCCGTATCCGCTCGAGAGCGAGGTCGACGCCGACCTCATCAACGCCGGCAAGGAGACCGTGACCGCGCTGCCCGGAGCAAGCTTCTTCTCGAGCGCCGAATCGTTCGCCATGATTCGCGGCGGCCACATCGACCTCGCCATCCTCGGCGCCATGCAGGTCTCCGAGCACGGCGACCTGGCCAACTGGATGATCCCCGGTCAGATGGTCAAAGGCATGGGCGGCGCCATGGATCTGGTCGCCGGCGTCCGCCGCGTCGTCGTCCTCATGGAGCACACCGCGAGAAACGGCGACCCCAAGATCCTGCGCCGCTGCACGCTCCCGCTCACCGGTGCGCAGGTGGTGCACCGCATTCTCACCGACCTCTGCGTGCTCGACGTCACGCTACACGGCCTGAAGCTGGTCAAGTGCGCCCCCGACGTCACGCTCGACGAGATCGAGCGCAAGACTGGCGCCCCGATCCTCATCGAGAGCGCCGTGATCCCCGAACCAGGCCCAGGACTGCGATGAACCTTCAAGGCCACGTACGCATCGACGAGGTAGGACCGCGCGACGGTCTGCAAAATGAAGCCCATCTCATCCCCACGGCCACGAAGATCGAGCTGATCCATCGCCTCGCGCGCGCAGGACTGAAGACCATCGAAGCGACCGCCTTCGTCTCGCCGAAGTGGGTTCCGCAGATGGCCGATCACGCCGAGGTGCTGCGTGGCATCGACCGTCAGCTCGGAGTCAGCTATCCCGTATTGGTCCCGAATCTGCAGGGCTATGAGGCCGCGGTTGCCGCAGGAGCAACCGAGATTGCGGTCTTCGCCGCAGCCTCCGAGACCTTCTCCGCAAAGAACATCCACTGCTCCATCGCGGAGAGCTTCGAACGCTTTCACTCGGTCTTCAACGCTGCGCGGGCAGCAGGAATCCGCGTGCGTGGCTATATCTCCTGCGCGCTCGGCTGCCCATACGAGGGAGAAATTGCTCCAGCCAAGGTTACAGAGGTTGCGCGCCGGTTGTTCGACAGCGGATGTTACGAAATCTCTCTGGGCGACACAATCGGAGTCGGTACACCGACGCAGACCCTGCGCCTACTGGAAGACGTCGCGCAGCATCTACCGATCGCGCAGCTCGCAGGCCACTTCCACGATACCTACGGTCAGGCGCTGGCGAACATCTACGCCTCGCTCACCTTCGGCGTGCGCGTCTTCGATGCCTCCGTCAGCGGCCTCGGGGGTTGTCCGTACGCTCCCGGAGCTTCGGGCAACGTCGCCACCGAGGACCTTCTCTATCTGCTCAACGGCATGGGCCTCGAGACCGGAGTCGATATGAAGGCGCTGCTCGACGCAGGCACCTTCATCTGCGCTGCGCTCGGCACTCCGACGCGCTCCCGCGTAGCCCGCGCACGAGGTTCCGCATGACCGGCCTCACGCCTCGCGCTCGAAGTGCAGCAGTTGTACGCCTTCGGCAACCTGGTCGCCCGCAGCGTACAGAAATGCCTGCACCCGGCCCGCACCCGGCGCGCGGATGGTGTACTCCATCTTCATCGCCTCCAACACCATCAGCGCATCTCCCCGCTCCACCCGCTCCTCCGGATCCACCACGAGAGCGACGACGCGACCAGGCATGGGTGCCAGCAAGCTGCTCTCTTCCGCATTTTCTTTAACATCGAAGGCGAGCGGATCGGACAACATGTAGACATGCCTGCAGCCGTCGAAGAACACGTGATAGCTTCCACGATCTTCGACGACCTCAGCGTGAATGCGATTTCCCTCGATCGTCGCGATCAATGCGCCGTTCGCCCCAAGTTCTCCGCTTACCGAAAACCAATGTTCTCCGACTCGCATGCGATACGTATTCGCCAGATACTCCACGCGAATCGGCCAGCGCGCATCGCCGTGGAGAAAGACCAACCCGCGCTGTAGCGAATACGCCATGCGCCAACCATCGCGTATCTTCCACGGCGAATAGGCTTCCTTTTGGCTCTCTAGCTCCTCGTTCCACTCTCGCAGAAGAACCACCAACGCAGCCAGCAAACCAGCCTCGTCAGGCGCACAGGAATCCGCAGCCTGCAACCAATCCTTCTCCCGCTCGATCAGGCTCGTATCGAGAACAGCGCCGGCAAACGAAGGACTCGCAACCAGTCGTTGCAGGAACGCGATGTTCGTCGTCACGCCAACGATCTGATACTCCGACAGCGCGCGCTTCATCCTGCGCAGCGCGAGTTCTCGCGTCTCATCCCACACGATCAGCTTCGCGATCATCGGATCATAGAAGGAGGTAATCGCATCGCCTTGTTCGACGCCCGTATCGATGCGCACGTGCGTGGACTCCGCAGGTGTTCGCACATGCACCAGCCTTCCGGTTGAAGGCAGGAAGTCGTTCGCAGGATCCTCCGCGTAGATGCGTGCTTCGATCGCATGACCACGCATCGCCAACTGCTCCTGCGCCAGCGCCAGGGTTTCGCCCGCCGCAACACGGAGCTGCCACTCGACGAGATCGAGCCCTGTAACCAATTCGGTTACAGGGTGTTCCACCTGCAGCCGCGTGTTCATCTCCATGAAGTGGAAGCTGCCACTTTGCTCCACGATGAACTCCACGGTTCCAGCGCCCACATAGCCAACAGCGCGCGCCGCATCGCACGCAGCCTTGCTCATCGCGGCGCGACGGTCTGCGCTCATTCCAGGCGAAGGCGCCTCTTCAAGCACCTTTTGATGCCGTCGCTGCACCGAGCAGTCCCGCTCGAACAGGCTCACCGTATTCCCGAAGTGATCGCCGAAGACCTGCACTTCGATGTGCCGCGGCTGCACGATGTATCGCTCGATCAACACCCGATCATCGACGAATGCGGCAACAGCTTCGCGTCTGCACGACGCCAGCGAGGCCAGGAAATCCCGACTCGCATCGACGCGTCGCATGCCCTTTCCGCCTCCACCAGCGCTCGCCTTGATCAACACCGGATAGCCGATCCGATCCGCCTGCTCATGGAGAAACTCCGCCTCTTGCCGATCGCCGTGATAGCCAGGAGTCAGTGGAACTCCAGCGGCTTCCATCAGCGACTTGGCGGTCGACTTCGATCCCATCGCGCGAATCGCCCCTGGAGACGGCCCGATGAAGACCAGTCCCGCTTGGACGCAGGCCTCTGCAAAGGCCGCGTTCTCGGAGAGGAACCCGTAGCCAGGATGAATCGCGGACGCGTTGCCCTTCTTCGCCGCGGCGAGTATGCGATCGATCGCGAGGTAGCTATCTTGAGCCCTCGAGCCACCGAGGTGAATCGCCTGATCCGCCAAGCGCACGTGCAGACTGTTCGCGTCGGCATCGGAGTACACAGCAACACTTCCGACGCCGAGACGACGACAGGTCCGGATGATGCGACAAGCAATCTCTCCGCGATTAGCGATCAGCACTCGATCGAACATCTTCGGTATCATCGCCGAGTCACCCACGAAGCGGGACGCTTTGCCAGGAAAGCACTGAGGCCCTCGGCCGCGTCCGGTTGCGAGCGGCAGACCGCAATCCGCGTTGCGGTATCCTCGATCAACTCCGCGGTAATTGGTTGGTTCGCTACGGCGCCGATCAAGCTCTTGGCGGATCTCTGTGCCTGCGGCGCACCGAGCAACAGGTCATCGATCGAGGCCTGTACGCGCACATCGAGCGCCGCAGTATCTGAGATCGCGTACAGCAAGCCAATTCTGAGTGCAGTCGCCGCGTCGATCCGCTCGCCCGTCTGAAAAAGCCACCGCGCCTGACGCTCGCCAATCGCGCGGACGACATAGGGCGCGATGGTCGCAGGGATTAATCCGAGTCGCACCTCGGAGGTGGCAAACCGCGCGGCGCTCGAGGCGATTCCGATATCACACGCTGCAACCAACCCGAGGCCGCCACCGATCGCTGCGCCCTGAACGCGGGCAACCGTCGGCTTCGACGACCCAGCGATCGTTTGGAAGAGGTTCGCAAGCTTGCGCGCGTCCGCAGTATTGTCCTCGATGGATGCACTCCCTTGTCGCTTCATCCATTCCAGATCCGCACCGGCCGAGAAGCTTCTTCCGCGGCCAGAGAGTACGATTACACGCACAGTATCCTTCGCATCCAGATCCACGAAGGCATTGCCAAGCGATTCGATCAGGTTCTCATCGAAGGCATTGTGCACCGCCGGCCGATTCATCCATATCCACGCCACGGCGCCGGAATACTCGATCTCGACTGCACGCTCGCTCATTATCCCAACCTCATTACATCCGGAAGACACCGAAGTTAGTCTTCTCTGGCGGAGTACTCTGGGCTACCGAAAGACCGAGCGCGAGCGCCCGCCTGGTTTGCACTGGATCGAGAATGCCGTCATCCCACAAACGGGCCGTCGCATAATATGGATCTCCCTGGGTTTCATATTGTTCGCGGATGGGCTCTTTGAAGCGTTCTTCGTCTTCTGCGGTCCACTCAACACCTTTCGCTTCGAAGCCATCTCGGCGAACTCTGGCCAACACGCTGGCGGCCTGTTCTCCCCCCATCACCGAGATCCGCGCGTTTGGCCAACTCCATAAAAAACGCGGCGAGAACGCGCGCCCGCACATGCCATAGTTCCCTGCCCCGAAGCTACCGCCGATGATCACGGTTAGCTTCGGCACCTTCGCACAGGCCACCGCCATAACCATCTTTGCACCGTCCTTCGCGATGCCCCCGTGCTCGTACTTGCGGCCGATCATAAATCCGGTGATGTTCTGGAGAAAGAGCAGTGGAACACCGCGCTGCGCGCAGAGTTCGATAAAGTGCGCTCCCTTCAGGGCTGACTCGGAGAAGAGCACGCCGTTGTTGGCGAGGATTCCAACGGGACATCCATGCAGGTGCGCAAAACCTGTGACCAAACTGGTTCCATAATTGCGTTTGAACTCATCCAGTCGACTTCCATCCACGAGGCGCGCGATGACCTCCCGCACGTCGTACGGCTTGCGGACATCCGCCGGCAATATCCCATAGAGATCGTTCGGATCGTATCGAGGAGCCTCCGGAGTGGCGATGTCCAACCCGAATCCGCTTCTAGGACGATTCAAGTTGGCCACGATCCGCCGCACCAACGCCAAGGCATGTGGGTCATCTTCGGCAAGATGATCCGCCACGCCCGAGATGCGGGTGTGGACGTCGGCGCCGCCCAGGTCCTCGGCCGAGATGTCTTCTCCTGTAGCCGCCTTCACCAACGGCGGTCCGCCGAGAAAGATTGTGCCCTGATTCCTTACAATAATCGCCTCGTCGGACATCGCCGGGATATAGGCGCCGCCCGCGGTGCATGATCCCATCACGCAGGCGATCTGTGCGATGCCGCTTGCCGACAGATTGGCCTGATTGTTGAAGATCGCGCCAAAGTGATCGCGATCCGGGAACACCTCGTCCTGCATGGGAAGGTAGGCTCCGCCCGAGTCCACGAGGTAGACGCACGGTAGATGATTCTCCAGAGCGATCTGCTGCGCACGCAGATGTTTTTTCACGGTCAACGGATAGTAGGTCCCCCCCTTCACCGTGGCGTCGTTCGCGACGATCATGCACTGCTGTCCGCTGATGCGTCCGATCCCTGTAACCAACCCGGCTCCTGGAACCTCGCCTTTGTAGAGGCCGGTTGCAGCCAGGGGCGAAAGTTCGAGAAAAGGAGTGCCGGCATCCAGCAAGAGATCGATGCGATCGCGCACGAGCAGCTTGCCGCGGGTCTGATACTTCTGCCGTGCAGCCTCTGAGCCGCCCTGTGCAGCGTGCGCGGTCTTCCTCTGTAGCTCCGCCACCAGAGCACTCATTCGCTCTGCGTTCGCGAGAAACTCCTCGCTGCGAGTTTGCACCTGCGACACCAGCACACTCATAGTTGGAGGATCTCAGGCGGGGTCACGCGGTCTCCTTGAAGAGCTCCCGGCCAATCAACATACGGCGAATCTCGGACGTGCCCGCTCCGATCTCAAAGAGCTTTGCATCGCGCCAAAGTCGGCCGGTGGGATAGTCGTTGATGTACCCGTTGCCACCGAGTGCCTGGATCGCCTGTCCCGCCATCCAGGTCGCCTTCTCCGCCGAATAGAGAATTGCTCCCGCCGCGTCCTTGCGTGTGGCCTCGCCACGGTCGCACGCCTTAGCTACCGCATACACATAAGCGCGACATGCGTTGAAGCCGACGTACATGTCCGCGAGCTTGCCCTGCATCAGCTGAAACTCCCCAATGGACTTTCCGAACTGCTTGCGCTGGTGGACATAGGGAATCACGACGTCGAGACACGCAGCCATGATACCGAGCGGGCCGCCGCACAGCACGAGTCGCTCGAAATCCAATCCGGACATCAACACGCGCGCGCCACCTCCTGCGCGGCCGAGCACATTCTCTTCCGGAACCTCGCAGTTCTGGAAGACCAGCTCGCAGGTATTCGAACCGCGCATGCCCAACTTATCCAGCTTCTTCGATGTCGAGAATCCGGGGAAGCTCCGCTCGACGATAAACGCGGTGATCCCGCGCGAGGCGGCCGCTGGATCGGTCTTTGCGTAGACGATCAGAACGTCCGCTTCCGGCCCATTTGTGATCCACATCTTGTTCCCGTTTAATACGTAGCTATCACCGCGCTTCTCCGCGCGCAGCCGCATGCTGATTACGTCCGACCCTGCTTCCACTTCGGACATGGCCAAGGCGCCGACATGCCGACCACTCACCAGATCCGGCAGGTACCTGCGTTTCTGCGCCTGGGTGCCATTTTTCCGAAGTTGATTGACGCACAGGTTGGAGTGGGCGCCATAGGAGAGGCCCACCGCAGCTGACGCGCGCGATATCTCCTCCATGGCCACCACGTGGGCAAGATAGCCGAGATCGACGCCGCCGAACTCCTCCTCGACCGTGATCCCGAGGAGGCCAAGATCGCCGAGTTTGCGCCATAGATGACTTGGAAACTGATTCTCGTGATCGAGGCGCGGCGCGATCGGAGCAATTTCCCGCTCCGCAAACTCCTGCACGCTATCTCGCAATAGGTCGATCGACTCCCCCAGTTCGAAGTTCAACCCTCGCAAATCCACCTCCAAGCCATGCCAATACGCATCGACATCTTGTGCAAGCACGATCTGACGATGACACTACATCGATTTCCCTATTTGCGTCCATTCTTTCGTCGGGCGTGATCCCGATATGCCAATGCAGAGCCTGCCTCGTCAGCGAAGCCGAACGAGGCAGGACAGCGCGAGGACGGATTCGACTGTACCTCTCTGAATCAAGCAATCGGAAAGGCAAGCAATCGGTTATCACCGGCAAAATATTGGAAATAAATACAATTAGCGGCACAAACCGCCGACCGTCAGCGAGGCGCTCACTCCGCAACCGAGTCGCGGGTGAGGCTGTAATAAAGGACAGGCGTCACAACGAGGCTCAGGAAGATCGACAGGAACAAGCCACCGATGACCGCAATCGCCAACGGCTGCAGCATCTGGGATCCGGATCCGATGGCAAAGGCCAAGGGTAACATTCCGCATACCGCCGCGACTGCCGTCATGACGATTGGCCGCAGTCGACGCTGGGCAGCATGCAACATTGCCGCTCGTGCCAGTTCAGCACGTTCAAGCGCCGAGTTACTAATGTCGGTCGCGCCACGGAACTTCTCATCCGCATCCAGCAGGAGGATCCCGTTCTTGGCGACGATTCCGATGACCATGATGAGCCCCATGAAGCTGCTGACGTTGAAGTCCGTGCCCGTAATCAATAGTGCTGTAACCACGCCTGCGATCGAGAGAACCGAACTTGTCAGGATCGCGATGGGTGCGGAGAAGTTACGGAACTCTGCCAGGAGCACTCCGAAGACCAGCGCCAGGGCCAACACCAGCACGCGGGCGAGGTCGTGAAACGATTTCTGCTGTTCCTGATACGTGCCACCATACTCGACATGCACAGAGGAGGGAAGGTTAAGCCGCACGACCGCTCGCTTGACCTGCTCCATGGCGCCGCCAAGGTTCGATCCTTCAAGGCGCCCGCTCACCAGAACAACCTGCTGCAGATTCTCGCGGCGAATCTCGTTTTGGGGAGGAAGCTGCGTGATCTCGGCCAGCGATCCCAAGGTCGCAGTGTGCCCCGTGCTCGAGTTGAAGACGGTGTTCTCAATCGCATCAAGCGACACGCGGTTCGCCTCGGGCAGGCGGATTCGGATGGTGTACGGTCGGCCGTTGACGATCATCGGATCGTTGGTCGGCAGGCCGTCGAGAATCGACGTCGCGTCCTCCGCGACTTCGGTCGGCGTGAAGCCGAGTCGACCTGCGACCGTGGGATCGATTTGGAAATTCGTAGCCGGCCCACTCAGCGTGTTGTCCACGCCATTCTCGGTATCCACGATGCCGGGAATCGCGGCGATAGCAGCCTGCACCTTCGGTCCGAGTTGGTGCAGGAGATCGCCATCGTTGGAAAACAGCTTTACCTGGATAGGTTCGGGAGAATTGGAGAGATCGCCGATATTGTCTTGCAGAACCTGTGTGAACTCGACATCGAGCTCAGGTTCCGTAGACAGAAGCTGCTTGCGAACATCGTCCATCACCGCTTCGATCGGACGCGAGCGCTTGCGCTTGAGCCGAACAGTAAAGTCGCCGTAGTTCGCTTCTGTAACTGCGGCAAGTCCAAGCTGCAACCCGGTTCGCCGGGAGGTGATGCTGACCTCCGGAGTGTGCTGCAGTATAGCTTCCACATGTTGCAGAATGCGGTTGCTCTCGGCAAGCGAGCTGCCCGCGGGCATGGTGTAATCGAGAATAAATGCGCCTTCGTCCATCTCCGGCAAGAGGTCTGATCCCAACGCGTTGTATGCAAAGTAGCCGCCCACAACCAGGGCTAGACAGATTGCACCAAGTGCCAACGGACGACGCAGAGCCCACTTCAATACACGCTCATGGATACGCAACACCCTGCGCATCATGGGACCGCTCTCTTCGTGCTGCGGGTCCTCGACCATCGGATCTTCGTTCACGGCCGAGGAATGGCGCAGCAGAACCAAGCTCAGCGCGGGCGTAAACGTCAGTGCGAGCATCAAGGATGTGAGCAAAGCTGCTGTCATCGTTACCGCTAGGGCGCGAAAGAAACTGCCTGTGACGCCCGTAACGGCGATGAGCGGCAAGAACACCACTACTGGAGTAATCGTCGATCCGACCAGGGGAATCGTAATCTCTCGCAGTGCCTTCTTGACCGCTTCGACGCTGGACTCGCCGCGATCGCGATGCACCACGATATTCTCGACGACAACAATCGCGTCGTCGATTACAAGACCGATCGCGGCCGCGAGGCCTCCGAGGGTCATCAGGTTGAACGACTGGCCGATGATCCACAGGAACAGAATCGTCACCGCCACGGTTACAGGAATCACCAGGCCTGCGATCAAGGAAGAGGTCCAGTCACGAAGGAAGAGGAACAGAATCAAACACGCGAGCACAAGCCCGATGAAAATCGCGTCGCGAACACTGGCGATCGAATCGCGGACCAACTCCGACTGATCGTAAAACGGAACCAGATGGGCGCCCGCGGGGACCTTGGATTGCAACGCGGCCACCTCGTCCGCAACGGCGTTGGCAACAGCAACGGTATTGCTTGATGGCTGGCGCGTGATGTTCAACAGTACCGACGGCTTCCCGTTCGCTGTGACCATGGTGTACTGCGGCATTGTCGACGGCTCAACAGTTGCGAGATCGGATACGTGAATCGGAGTTCCGTTGGCGGTCGTCTTGACGACAAGATTCCCAAGCTGTGTGGGATCGTGCGCCTGCGCGCCAACCAGGGCCAGGATCAGTTCGTGATTGGCATTGTAGAGTCCCGGAGAGTCGATAATGTTTGACGCCTGAACCGCGTTCACCAGATCGAGCAGCGTCGCCCCCGCCGTTTGTAGCCGCGCGAGGTTCGGCACAATGTGGAACTCAGGAATCTGGCCGCCCTGCACCACGACCGTGGTTACTCCATCAACTCGATTCAACGGCGGCTTCAAATCGTACGTTGCAATCTCCCACAGTCTCGTCGGGGAAACGATGTCCCTTCCGCGGGCATCTTTGTCCGACATCAAGGCATAGCCCAGGATCGGAAAGGTCGCAAAAGTGAGCCGATTGGTCGTAATGCGCGCGGTGCTCGGAAGCTCCTGCTGCACCTTTGCGAGCGCTGCATCGGTCAATTGCAGCGTGCGATACATATCGACGTTCCAATCGAAGAAAAGACTGATCTCCGCCGAACCCCGGCTCGTGGTGCTGCGTACCGTCCGCAGCCCAGGAACACTGTTGATCGCGTCCTCGATGGGCTTCGTGATCGTCACCTGCATCTGCTCGACGGGCATGACTCCGTTGTCGATGCCAATCACCACGCGGGGAAAGTTGGTATCCGGAAAAACTGAGATGGGCAGTTGGGTTGCGGCATACATCCCACCCAGCGTGAACACAATGAGAAAGAAGAAAATGGGCTTCGCGAGCGTCGAGAGCCAGAAGGGCGGCGCGGCAGCTTGATCGGGAGTGGAGGTAGAGAGCATCACTTGCCGCCTTTCCCCTTTGCATCGTCGCCCTTATCGTCATCTGCGCCGGATGGAGGCGTGCCAATGGTCACCTTGGTCCCATCGTCCATCGCATATGCGCCAGTCGTGATCACCATGTCGGTCGGCGCCACTCCATCCAGCACCTGAACAGACTCCGGCGTCTGCATGCCGAGGATGACGCTATGCTTGTGGGCTGTCTCATCGGGACCGATCAGCATCACCGATTTGGTGACGCCATCCGCTGCGGTCTGAACCGCCTCCGCCGGAATTGCGAGTGCGTCGGCTACGGTCCGCCCTGTGATGGTCGCGTGAACGGCAGTGCCCACACGATAGCTTCCCTTCGGATTTTCAATCCGCAGCCACACTTCGACCGTCGTACTGCCTGGATCAAGCGCCGGACTGATCAATGTCACCTTCGCGGGAACCGGCTCGGGGACGCCCGGAATTGTGACCGCCGCAGGTGCGCCCACCGTCAACTGCTGCGCTTGCATCTGCGCAATATGTAACTTCGCCAGTAATGCAGAGGTATCCATCACCGTAATCACCGGAGTCGCTGCCGCCGCGGTTTCCCCCGCAAAGAGTGGCCGATCTGTCACGACGCCATCGATCGGGCTGCGGATCTCGGTGTAACTGAGCTGTGCCTGCGCACCCAGGTACTTCCCTTTCGCCGATGTCAACTGTCCTTGTGAGTTTTCAAGGGCCGCCTTGCGGCTTACCTGTTCCACGGCGTCGAGATGTTGCTTGGCCATGTCATAGTTAGCCTGGGCCTGCACCAGTGCAGCCTTTGCCGTATCCAAATCGCGCCCCGGGATTGCTCCTTGTGCAAGCAACTGAGTGCGACCGTTAACGATGCTTTGATTGAGATCGAGGGCGGCCTTGGCTTGCGCAAGATCCAACTGAGCGCGGGTATAGTCTTCCGGCGCGATCGCGCCTGTCGCGGTGTCGTAGGTCGCCTGCGCTGCTGTGTACGCGCCCTTGCTGTCGAGCGCCGCTGCGGCAAGATCACCGTTCTCCAGCGTTGCGAGCAGTTCGCCCGCCTTTACCTTGGATCCCCTCTGCACATAAAAATTCTTCACGGGAGCCGTCACCTTCGGCGAGATCGCAGCCTGCGCCAAGGGAGCAAGCGTTGCATCCGCGGTAATCTGTTCCGAGATGCCGCTCCGCTGCGGATGGACGGCCTGCACGTATACCACTGGCGCGACTGTGTCTTCTGCCTTCTTGCAGCCATTGGCCAAGAACAAAGAAGATGAGAGCGCAAGCACCTTAAAGAATCTCGGATATGTGTCGGTTCGAAGTCGTGCCATAGCTAGAGGATTCCTGTGAGAAGTTGTAAGTTGGCAAGCGCCGTTTCGTAGCGAATCATTCCGTCCTCGCGGGCAAGTTCCATGCTCGTCAACGAGTTTTGCGCGTCAACCACCTCGAAGACGGTTGCCTCTCCGGCGGTGTAGCGCAGGTTGGTCAGTCGCAGGCTCTCGCGCGCCGTGTCCACGCTTTGATCGAGCGACTTCAGTTGATCGCGGGCTGTCGCGGCCTCGGCGTACGATTCGTCGAGTTGGGCGACCAGTCGCCGTTGCGCCGCGCTCAGCGCGGTCTGCACCGCATCGCGGAATATTTTCGCTTGCCGCACCTTGTGCTCGGTTGAGAGCCAGTCCCACAGCGGAATATCCAGCGTCGCCGTGGCCGAGTAACCAAGGTTGCGGGCGCCATTGGCCTCCTGCGAAGCGAGGTGTGCCGCATCGATACCGTAGGCGACGCTCAGACCGAGATCGGGCAGATATGCCGCTCGTGCTGCGGTTACATCGAGATTACTGACGCGCAGTGAGCCAAGCGCGCTTCGCAGTTCAGGGTTTCCCTGCGACGCCGCAGCCTCCACATCCGCCCTGGGAGCGAGCGATGGAACGTCCGACGCCGTGGCTAAGGTGAACGGACTACGGGGATCGGGAAACAGCAGGCCCCCGAGTTCGAGACGTGACTTCTGCTGCTGCAGCAACGCATCGGCGGCATCGCGCTCGCGCTGTTGCTGCTGCAACTCGGCCTTGACCACATCGGCGTGAGCCGCCTCGCGCGCAGACTCTCGCTGTTGCGTCAGTTGCGTGAAGCTGGATGCCTCCAGCGCTGCGCGCTGCGCCACTGCGACTTTGTGATCCGCGGCAATCGACCCATAGAAGAGGCTTACAACCGTAGCCGTCAGGCCGCGGCGCGCAATTTCCAACTCGGCCGAGGCAACGGCTGCCGTGGCGTCGGCGCGCGATACCGCGGTGATCTGCTGAAGGCCGATCGTTTCGCTGACAATGCCCTGACTCGTGTATTCGTGCACGGCATTGTTACCAATAAATCGCGGTTCCGAGGTCACGGTAGGAGACGACGCACTTGCGTTCGCGGAACCGGTCGATCCATTTGCAGCCTGCGTGTAGAGAAACTGATTGTGATACGTCACCCCCGGCAAAAGCGCGGCCCGGGCGATCGAGCGATCGAGATTGCTGGCCCGGCTCCCAGCAGCCGCCGCCGCGAAGCCTGGCTCATTGCTCCGTGCCAGCGCAATCGCTTGATCGAGCGTAATGGGCGCCGGCGATGCGGCACCGCTCGGCGCAGGCACGGCTGTTTGCGCCAGGACGACAGCCCTGTGCGCTCTCCCAAAAGAGGCCAGGAGCAGCATGGCACACATGCTGCTCCGAAAAGAGCGATGGCCGTGGACCGACATTACTTCCGTCCGACCACGATGACCGTAAACGAACCGGGAATAACGGCCGGACGAGGGCGCGGATTCTCGGGCGTCGCCGCAGGACGCGGTCCAAGCTGCGCCGTGACCACATAGGCACGATCGTTGGCGGAATCATAGGCCATCGTCCGAGCCCCACGTTGTGTGGCAACGGTTTCAAGCACAGGATAGTCCGGCTTGCTTGCATCAATAATCGTCAAGGTGCCATCGCCGTTTGAGGAGAACGCCAGGTTATGAACGGCATCGTAGCGAGTGGCGTCGGGGCCGTCTCCAATGTTCGGCGCCGCCAGGATTTTTCCTGTCCGCGAATCCGTAATTGCCATCTTCTTTCCATCGCAGACGGAGAAGAGACGATGGCCAGCGACATCGATCGCGAGCCCGGAGGGAGAATCGCAACCCTCAAGCGGCCACACTGCCGTCTGCTTCTCCGCCGCAGCATCGAGTCGCACGATCTCGTTCTTGTCTTCGATGTTCACAAATATGGTTCCTGAACCATCCACCGCTGGAAACTCCGGCTTTCCAGGAAGCGGCAGCGTAGCCAACACCGTGCGACGAATGGTATCGATGACCGTCACATCCCTGCTGCGGCCGTTGAACGCCCAGATAGTCTTGGTTGCGGGCTCGAAGACAACCCCATCCGGATTGGTCCCAGCGGGAATTTCGGCGACCTTGGTGAGCGTGGACCTATCGAAGACTACGACCTCATTTGCTCCTCCGTCGGTAACATAACCAAACTTCCCAGTGCCGTCGAAGGCGATTCCGTGTAGCCCCTTAAAGCCGGTCATCGTGCCGACAGACTTACCGCTATCGGCGTCGAGAACTTCGACGCGGGTGGCATGTGTGATATACAGCCGATGCGCGCCGGGGTCGGCGGCGAGATAGTCCCAGCCACCCTCCCCACCAATCGTCCACTTGGTCAGGACGCTGTATGGCTGCTGCGCAACCGCCTGCGAGCGGGCAGAGAATCCCATGGCGAGCGCAGCAGTCACGACTAATCTACTGAGCATAAGAACAACACGCTTCGAAGTCATACGAACTCCAATCCTCAATGCGGCGATGATTTCCGACCGGCTCCGCGATGATCGCAGAGCCACCTTAATCCAACCTGAATTTCCGGAGAGGCAAGCGTCTGTTTACTACAATTTACCGGATACTTCGGAGCAACGTACTCACGAGCCTCGCGAGAGACGCCGCAGATCTCTCCGCAGGGGCATTCGGACAAGGACCGTCGTCCCCGCGCCTTGCTCGCTTGCGATCTTAATTGTTCCCTCGGCCCGTTCAACAATTGCCTTACAGATTGCGAGCCCGAGCCCTGTACCTCCGGTGCGGCGGCTTCGCGACGGATCACTGCGATAGAAACGATCGAAGACATACGGGAGCAGCTCCGGATCGATGCCTGTCCCTTGGTCCGCGATACGCAGCTGGACCTCGTCGTCTATTGCCTCAATCGAAACTCGCACCGTCGTTCCCCACGGGCTGTGCTGCACTGCATTCAACATCAGGTTCGAACACAAGAGCTCCAAGGCTTCTTCCTCCACGTCCAGCAAAAGGCTCTTGGGGGCCTCGATCGAGATGTGCACTCCACCAATCTCCGATATCGATCCGAGCTGCTCAGCAATACGACGGGCGACGGTTACAATATCCGCAATCGGGATGTCGGGCAGTTCCGCGGTTCTGGCTGACTCGCCTTCGATCCGTGCAAGCGTCAGCATCTTCGCCACAATCTCTTCCATGCGCTCACAATCAAGCTGACATCGCTCCAGACCGGCCTCGTATTCGGTCGCGGTCCGATGCTTCATCGTGAGCAGTTGGAGCGACGACTTCACCACCGCTACACCGGTCTTCAACTCGTGCGCGGCATCACTCACAAATCGCCGCTGCTGCTCAAACGAGCGCTCCAGCCCGGCAAGCGCCGTTACAAGCACGCTCGCCAGTGGCGCCAGTTCCAACGTGTTGCGCACCCCATCCGATGGCGCGAAGTTCCAAGATGTGACGGAGAGCTTCGCAGCCTCGCTCGCCAACTCGTGCAACGGAGCGAGACCGCGGCTCAGAAGCCATAACATCACCAGACCAGTCATTCCCAACAGTGCGAGGTTGGTGAACGCGTAGAACTCGACCGCTGCCCATATCGACTCCCAAGCTGGTTTCGTAGCGGAGCCATAAAAAATTGTTACCCGCCGACGAACCCCACCGCCAGGATCTCCTGGATCGACGATTCGTAGTCCTTCCAGCCGAATCGCTCGATAGCTCCTGCCGGCAATCGAGATCTTCTGGAACTGTTGCGTCTGCGTAGTCAGCCACTGTGCGTCGTGCCCAGTCCAGTTGGCGGAGCGTCCAAGCAAGCGCTGATTCTGATCCCACGCCTCATAGATGTCCTTCTTGGGAAGGCTCCCCTCGGTACCGTCGAGCATGACGTTGTCCTGCTTGTCCTCCGCATCCTGCACCGCGCCCAGCAGTGAGTCCGCCCGCCCCCGCAACATGATATCGAACGCATGAAAGCGCACATGGCTCTCGTAGACCAAAGAGACAGCCGTCACACAAAGCGCGGACAGTAACTCGACGAGTAGCACCCCGGCAATGAGCCGACGCTTGATGGAATACGGCCTCACGCGCACTCCTTGCTTTCGAGGGACAGACGATATCCGCGTCCGCGAAGAGTCTCGATACTGGGGTCGGTCGCATCCGCATCGAGCTTCCTGCGCAGATTCGATACGTGAGCCTCGATCACATTCGAGTGATGCTCCCAGTTGTAGTCGTACAGGTGCTCGAGAAGCTCCCGCTTCGAGACCACGACACGCGGCCGGTGCATCATGTATTCCAGGATCCGATACTCCATCGGCGAAAGATCGACCGGCCTTCCCGCACGGGTCACGGTCTGCTCCAGCGTGTTCAGTTCGATGCCTGAAAGCCGCAGGAGCGGGTCCGCGATGCCCTTGCCCCTCCGAATCAAAGCCTTGGAGCGGGCGATCAGTTCTCCAAGATCGAAGGGTTTCGTGAGGTAGTCGTCCGCTCCTGCATTGAGCAGGTCGATAATCGACTTCGATTCGCTGCGCGCGGTCAGGATCAACACAGGAGTCCGATCCCCCGCCGAACGAAGCCGCCGAAGCAAGGTGCGACCGTCGAGCAGCGGCAACATCAGATCAAGCACAATCAGGTCGTAGCAGCGGTTCGCGGCGAACGCCACGCCCATTTCGCCATCCACAGCATGGTCGACTGCAAATCCGGGGCCCTCACGCAGCGCTGCCACCACATTTTCCGCCAGCCGGACCTCGTCCTCGATGAGTAGCACCCGCATCTACTCAGTGTCGCTGAAACTGGATTAAATTTCGCTGAAGATTGTTTCCCGTCAGCCGTCGTATTGGAACCTCGAAGGCTTGCGCCCGTTGCCCCAGCAACTCGGTGACGGCGATAACCAGCATCTTCGGAGCTTTATAAACTCCGTTTCCCTCCCTTCTCCGGATCGGGATGATCGAATTTCTTGCCCGGAAGAAGTCCTCCCGGCTGCGCGGCAAGCTTCGCCAGGACGGCCAGCGCTTTATTTCCCCCACTATATTTATAGTGGTGTGGTCATGTCTGGCGCTGGTTAAGCCGGAGGGAAATCATGCGCCTACCTCCGCCACGTCCGGCAGTTTTCCTGGCATTGGAAGCTAGCGCCAAACTCCAATCCAGGCGGCGACCTCGAGGAGAAACTGCGTGTAACACTGGCTTACAAATTGGGCGGACATAGGACGCGACACAGATCAGGGCACCTGGGCTCCCCGACCTTCGGAATCGGCCGCTTCACACGATGGGTCGTGGACGAGCTAGGCAGGGGGAAGAGTGCGACGACTCAACATCGGTCCCCGTTTGACGTTATCCTTCGTAGTGCTCATCTTGCTGATGCTCGGCAGTGATGCGGTGGTCCTCTGGCAGTTCCATGTGATTCGGGGACAGGCGGAGCGCCTGAGCGGACAGGAGCAGAAGCTGGTTTCGGTTCTGCGCGTTCATACCAGTCTGCTGGCCTTTCACGATCGCCTCGAAACCTTGGCGGATGCGGAAGATGCAAGTCAATTGGCCGCCGAAGCGGGTCAGTTGCACGCAGCAGTTCTCGAGGAGGCACAGCGAGCACGCCTGGCGCTGACTCTCCTCCCTTCCGATCTCCAACGGGATCCGACCATTTTGCCAACGCTCGAGGTCATTCAGTCCGCGCTGCAGTCACAGCCGGAGGCTATCATCAACCTGGCCAGTTCCGGCGACTGGCGCGCTGTCCATCTCAGGCTCGCGAACCAAATCCACCCCCTGGAGTCGCTTACCTCCACGCTCGTCGAGAAGGTCGATCACGAGGTTGGCGAACAGCAGGCGCAAACTGTGATGCATGTCAGGCAGGCACAGCAGCGTGTCTTTCTGATCGTTCCCTTAACCGTGGTCTTTACCCTCCTCGTCGCCGGGACGCTCGGGTTGGCGATCACACGGACGATCACCCGACCGCTGGCACGACTGCTTGAGGCCTCGAAGACGTTGGCACGCGGCGAGTTTCACCATCAGGTGGACGTCAGCGGCGAAGACGAGCTCGCCCATCTGGCACGCGTCTTCAACGATACAGCCCGCCACCTGCGGGACCTCTACTCCTCACTGCAAGATAGCAAGGAGCAGCTTCGCCGCGTCATCAATACCATCCCAGCCCATGTCACAAGCACCCTTCCCAATGGCTCGGTGGACTTCATCAACCAGCGGCTTCTGGAGTTTACAGGGTATTCAATTAGCGAACTCACCGGGTGGAGTTGGGAGGTCATAGTCCATCCTGACGACCTGGCGCGAACCGTCGCCGCATGGCGCACCGCCCTGGAGACCGGAACGCCATTCGAGATCGAGGTCCGTATGCGCAGGGCCGACGGAGAATACCGCTGGTTCCTAGCCCGCAATGTCGCTTTGCGCGACGACGCGGGAGACATCGTCAAATGGTATGGAACCGCCATCGAAATCGAAGATCGCAAGCAAGCCGAAGAAGCACTCAGAAAAAGTGAGGAGCAGTGGCGTGATGTTTTCGAAAACAATCCCACCATGTACTTCATGGTCGACGCCGGAGGCAAGATCATCGCCATCAATCCACTCGGAGCTGAGAAACTCGGTTACACAATTCAAGAATTGATCGGGCAGCCCGTCCTCAAAGTCTTCAGTGAATCGGATCGCGAATCGGTTACAAGAAACCTCGCCCTCTGCTTTGAACAAGTCGGTCAGAGCAAGAGCTGGGAAATCCGTAAGATCTGCAAAGATGGCCACATTATCCGCGTTCGTGAAACGGCTAAAGCGGTGCCGAGAGCGAGCGGCCCAATCGCTTTGATCGCGTGTGAGGACATAACGGAACAGAAGATCACGGAAGAAGCTCTCCGCCAAGCCCAGGTGGAACTCGCACACGTCAACCGGGTAAATACCATGGGAGAGCTGACGGCATCGCTCGCCCATGAACTCACCCAGCCGATCGCCGCCGCAGTTACCAATGCCTCTGCCTGCGTCTTGTGGCTTGAGCGCGAAGATCCGAACGTTGAACAAGCGTGCGAAGCCGCCTCGCGGATTGTAAGGGACGGGCGGCGTGCCGGAGAGATCATTAATCGGATTCGGCAATTCTTCAAACGCGCAGCGCCACAATGGGAGCAGGTGGATGTCAACGCCGCCATTCTGGAAACACTTACCCTCATGCAGAATCAGGCCAAAGAATATGACATAGCCATTCACACCGAGCTCGCGCCAAATCTCCAGCCGGTCATGGGCGACTATGTGCAACTGCAACAGGTTTTGATGAACCTGATTGTAAATAGCATCGATGCGCTGAAGAATATCGAAGGAGTGCGCAAGCTAGTTATCCGGTCACATCACAAAGAGGACAAGCAGATCCTCCTTTCGGTCAGCGATACGGGCGTTGGCCTTCCACCGCATGAAGCGGGCGAGATCTTCCGCCCCTTTTTTACGACAAAACCCAACGGCATCGGCATGGGGCTACGGATCTGTTGCTCCATCGTCGAGACCCATGGCGGCCGTCTCTGGGCTGAAGGGAATTCCCCGCGCGGTGCAATCTTCTATCTGACCCTCCCGACGACGTAGTACTGCACGTCCACATATCCCGGCCGTCTACAGCCGATATTCGGACCGCCGACATAAACCCTGCAAGCTGTATCCCAACACCCAGAACGATAGAAATCAGAGCACAACCTTCCCGCGAGATGCGCTCTCAAAATTGAAGGACGTACAAATCCCATTCTGCTGGTAAGCTGGTTTCGCAGCGTTTTAGCTCAACGCGGCAGCTGGATCGGATCATGGTAGACCTTTGGAACCCAAAGTGGCGCTCTCTCCCCTGGCTCTGGCTAGGCTTCGTCGCGCTGGCGCTCGCTGTTTTTACTTGGGGCCTTGGGTACAAGCTCTCGCTGTACGATCCGCCACAAGCCAAGTCACACGAGATTCCGCAGGCGAAGCTTCTCTCCAAAAATGAGCAGGCGATTGCCGTCCAAAGCCCATTGCTCAAGGACGCGCACGATCCCTCCACAGCGCCGTCGCGGGTGCTTGCCAAGGTAGAGATGCTCTTGATGGCTACGGTCGCTATTCCGACGATCCCGGCCTTCCGTCGACGCGTACTCGAGCTGGATGCTCCCAGCCCACTTCGGCATCTCGCCGCCCTGTACTGCTTCTTCTTTCGACCTCCTCCCGTCCTCGCCTAGGTTTTCTCCATGTCTCGATAGAAGCAGCCGCGAAGTGCGCCTGCGGCTGCGCTCTGTCTCGTCCCGGTGGTTGGGACAGATAGATTCTCTGCCTCTTCAAAACCCGATATAGGTGATCCAAACATGCGGACCCGAGCCTCCTTGCTTCTCATGGCAGGACTTTCTCTCCCTGCTGCAGTTGGGCTAGTCGCGTGCGACTCCAAGGCGAATACGTCTGGAGCGGGCGCCACCGAGATTCCGTCTGCCGCCGTGGCTGTCGTGCAGCGCGGAAACATCTCCCACACTCTGAGCCTCGCCGGCCAGTTCCAGCCGTATCAAGTCGTCGACGTACACGCCAAGGTGTCCGGCTACATCAAGCACATCTACGTTGATATTGGCGACAAGGTACATGCCGGCGAGACGCTCGCGATCCTCGAAGTCCCTGAGCTGGATGCGCAGCTCAAAGGGACCGTCTCCCAGTTTGCGCGAACCAAAGACGAGATCACCCGCGCGCAGCACGAGGTCGCTCGCGCCGAGTCGGAACACAGTGCCGTTCATGCTGACTACAGCCGTCTGCAGCAAGCCGCCGCCGCCCAACCCGGCTTGATCGCCCAGCAGGAACTCGACAACGCCCAATCGAAGGATCTCTCGACCGCAGCCCAAATCGACGCGGCCAAGGCTGCTCTCGCGGCCGCCGAACAGGGCGCTGATGTCGCCAATGCCGATCGTGAACGCGTACAGGACCTCAATAACTACACCCACATAATCGCCCCGTTGAATGGCGTCATCATCTGGCGCTACGCCGATACCGGGGCGCTAATCCAGGCCGGCACCTCGTCCGACATTCAGTCCCTGCCTTTGGTCAAGTTGTCGCAAAGCGACCTTCTCCGGCTTCGAGTTCCCGTCCCCGAGGACGCAGTTCGCTACGTTCACGTTGGGCAAAACATGCAGGTCCGCGTCGACGCCGTGAACCGATCGTTCAACGGCATGGTGGTTCGTTTCACCGACAACCTGAGTCTCGAGACGCGAACCATGGAAACCGAGATCGACGTTCCGAACAAAGATCTTTCGCTCCTGCCCGGCATGTACGCTAACACGGAGCTGCAACTGGATCACCGCGAGGATGTGCCAACAGTCCCGCAACAGGCTCTCATCAAGAACGGCGACAACATTAACGTCTTCGTACTCGATGCACAGAATCGCGTGCAGCAGAAAGCAGTCCAAATCGGCATTCAGGGCTCGGAGCTGGTCGAAGTTACCAGCGGACTCAACGTGGGCGACCGCGTCATCGTCGGCGGTCAATCGAAGTACCAAGTTGGAGAACAAGTCGTCCCCAAGCTGCAGCAAGAGAACCCCAACGATGTCACACGTGAAGGTGGCGAGACAGACTCTGAGACGGGTCAAGGAGGAAGCCACTAATGCCTAAATTTGCGCTGAGTTACCCCTTCTTCATCATCATGGTCTGTCTGGTCGTACTGCTTGTCGGCGTGGTCAACACGTCCACGATGCCAGTCGACCTCTTTCCGAAAATCGATATCCCCGTCGTCGTCGTGGCCACGTTCTACTCCGGCATGCCCCCGCAGCAGATCGAAGCCGACATTACCGATACGTTCGAACGCTTCTTCACACTTGGAAGTAACATCGACCATATCGAGTCCCGCTCGCTTACCGGCGTCAGCCTCATCAAGATCTACTTCAAGCCCGGTACCGATCCCAACGCCGCCCTCAGCAACATTGCCAATCTCGCTATGGCCGATTTGCGACGCTTGCCCCCGGGCACGCTGCCTCCGGTCGTGCTCAGCATGGATGCATCCAACCAGCCGGTGTGCCTAGTGACGCTCAAGGGCCAAGGCCTAAACGAAACCAACCTCAAAGACCTCGCGCAATTCCAAGTGCGCAACCAGATCGCCAACGTCTCCGGAGCTTCGGTTCCACAGCCCTTCGGCGGCACCTATCGCCAGATTCAAGTCTATGTAGATCCCCTAAAACTCGAGGCCCACAACCTCAGCCTCATGGACGTTGTTAACTCCGTCAACGATTCCAATCTCATCCTGCCTGCAGGCGACGTTCGTATTGGCAGCAAAGACTACAACATCTACGCCAACAGCCAGGTCCCCAGCGCGCAAGAAATTAACTCCATGCCGTTGAAGTCCGTCGGCAACGCCTCCGTGATGGTCGGCGACATCGGCCACGCCGAGGACGCCGGCGCCATCCAGACCAACATCGTTCGCATCGATGGCCAGCGCTCCGTCTACATCCCCATTCTCAAACAAGGTGGCGACAGCAATACCATCACCATCGTCAATGGCATGAAAAAGGCCATCACCCGCCTGGTCGATATCCCCGCTTCGCTGAAGACCGCCGTCGTCTTCGATCAATCCCTCTTCGTCAAAGGCGCGATCAAGAATCTTCTCAAGGAAGCAGGCATTGGGCTCCTTCTCACCGGGATCATGATCCTCATCTTTCTAGGAAGCCCGCGCGCAACCTTTGCGGTTCTTCTGTCGATTCCGCTCTCCGCCCTCGTCTGCCTGCTCGTCATGAAAGTCATGGGCGGCTCCATCAACACCATGCTCCTCGGCGGACTCGCCCTCGCCTTCTCGCGCCTCATCGACGATTCCGTCGTGGTTCTCGAGAACATCTTCCGCTACATGGAGATGGGCGAAGCGCCCCGCGTCGCGGCTGAAAAAGGCGGCATGGAGGTCTCGCTCGCCGTGCTCGCCGCCACCTCGACGACATCGATCGTCTTCTTCCCGGTAAGCTTTTTGTCCGGCGTCAGCAAGTACATCTTCTCTGACCTCGCACTCGGCGTCGTCATCTCGATCTTCGCTTCCTACATCTTCGCGATGACCGTCGTTCCTCTCTACTGCGCTAACTTCATTCGTCTCGACCATCACGCGGAGGGGGAAGCCCACGGCGAGAAAACCAAATCATTCTTCCAACGCTTCGTCGGCCGCTTCAACGAGTACTTCCAAAAGATACTGAACGCATACGAGGCCTTGGCAAAGCGCGTCCTTCAGCGTCCAGGCGTTGCGGCAGTCGTCATTCTCGGATCGATCGCAGCCGTGCTCCTCATCCTCTTTCCATTCCTCGGTCGAGCGTACTTTCCGCGCACCGACCCCGGTCAATTCGTCATTGACGTGAAGTGCCCCGCCGGTACCCGCATCGAACTCAGCAATCAATATATCGCCCACGTCGAGAACGAGATTCGCCAAATCGTCCCCGTCTCCGACCTCGGCATGATCGTCTCGAACATCGGCATTACGCCAGATCTATCCTCCATCTACACCACCAACTCCGCCATGGACACCGCCTTCGTGCAGGTCAGTCTAAAAGAAGGCCATAAAGTCGGCAGCTATGCCTACATGCAACGCGTGCGGCGTAAGCTCTCCGCCGACATGCCGGAACTTACCACCTACTTCCAAGCCGGAGGGCTGGTTGACTCCGTCATCAACCAAGGGCTGCCTGCTCCCATCGATATCCAAATTAGCTCCAACGACATGGATGGCGCCTTCGGCATCGCCAACAACATGGCTGAAGAGATCAAGCACTTGAAGAACGTGAGCGACGTCTACATCCCGCAGGACCTGAAGTATCCAGGCCTCGAGATGAACATCGATCGCGAGCGCGCCAGTCTCATCGGTCTCTCGCCAAAGGATGTGGTCGACAACGTGATCACCGCCTTGACCTCCGACGGTCAGATCTCCCCAAGCTACTGGATCGATCCCAACACAGGCAACAACTACATGCTGACGGTTCAGTACTTCAACAAGAAGATCGGCAACATGAGCATGGAGGACTTCAAGGACATCCCACTGCGCTCTGCCACTTCGCAGAACTACACACCACTGCAATCCGTCGTCAGGCTCAAGGAGATCAACACTCCCACCGAGGTGGACCATTACCAGATACGGCGCGTGATCGACATCTACGTCATGCCCTCCACCGAAGCGCTGGAGAAAGTGAATCAGAAGGTCACCCAATTAGTGAACAATGTTCAGAAACCGAAAAACACACGCATTACCATCCGCGGAGCCGTCGTCAGCATGAACGATTCGTTCCTGCGATTCGGTGTTGGATTACTCCTCTCCGTGGCGCTCGTCTACTTGATCCTCATGGCGCAATTCACCTCATTCATCGATCCCTTCATCATTCTGATGGCCATTCCGCCAGGCTTGGCTGGAGTTGTTATGATCCTTTTATTCACCGGCAGCACGCTCAACATAATGTCGCTCATGGGCATCATCATGATGACCGGCGTTGTGGTTTCGAACAGTATCTTGATCGTCGAGTTTGCCGGCATCTTGCATGGACAGGGCCTACCTCTACTGGAAGCGGTGGTGCAGGCTTGTAAGGTTCGTCTGCGTCCCATCCTGATGACCTCTCTCGCCACACTCCTGGGCATGATCCCGATGGCACTCGGAATTGAGGCCGGCAGTGAGCAGTACGCTCCGCTCGCACGCGCGATCATTGGCGGCCTGAGCGCATCCGTCGTCGTCACCATCTTCTTGGTTCCCGCGGTCTATCTGGTCGTTCACGGAAGGCGCGAGAAGACCTCCGCCGTTGTGGGGGAGGCATAAGATGGCACGAGAAAACAATATCCGGCTTCCCTACTCCCTGCTCCTGCTGTGCGGTGCCCTCGCAGTCTCGGGCACTCTCGTGTCGTACGCGCAGACAGTCGCGGCACAAGAAGGTCTGCCTGAAGCGCCCCCCGTCCAACTGCTCGCGGTACTCCAGGCGAGAAGCACTCCAGCACCTTCGGCAACCAGCGCCGCGTCTCCTGCATCCCTGGGAGCGGAGCGTTTGACCCGCACACAAGCGGAACAGATGGCCATCAAAAACAACCCTAGGGTCAGCATCGGCCGTCTACTCGCCCTCGCCCAGCAACAGGTCGTCCGCGAGACCCGATCCGCGGAGCTGCCAACGGCGACAGCCAGCATGACTGCGGAAGACGCAGAGGATGGCAGCCGCATCTCTGCGGGCTCGCTCACCGCCTCTCGTCTCTTAACCCACGCCGGCGCGGGTATGGGGATAACGCAACTCATCACCGACTTCGGTAGAACTCGCAATCTCGTCGCGTCGTCCAAGCTGCAGCAAAAGGCGCAGTACGCCAACGCGCTCGCCACCACCGAAGATATCGTGATGGCGACCGACCAGGCCTTCTACGCCGCACTCCAGGCCCAGGCGCTTGTGAAGGTAGCCCAACAGAATGTAACCACACTGCAGACCACCCAAACCCAGGTCAGTCAGATGACCAACAACAAGCTCAAATCTACGCTTGATTTGAGCTTCGCGAATGTCAATCTATCGCAGGCGAAGTTACTCCAGCTCGATGCGCAGAACAATGCTGACTCCACGCTGGCCGCATTGGACGCGGTGTTGGGTTTCGATCGAGAGGTCACCTATGACCTCTCGGAAGACAACACGACACCGCAGCCTCCACCTCCAGATCCGGACCAACTCATCCAACTTGGGCTGCAACAGCGGCCGGACCTTCAGGCCCTGAACTACAGCCAGCAAGCAGCGATTAAGTTCAGTCATGCCCAGAGCGATCAGCGCCTGCCAAGCATCACCGCCGCGACCACGGCAGGCAGCGTGCCCATCCGTCCTACTGCGTACTACACGGAAAACTGGTGGGCCGCCGCCGGCGTCAATGTGAACATCCCCGTATTCAACGGCTTTCTTTATTCGGCCCAGGCCAAGGAAGCCGCAATCCGCGCACAGGCCGCCTCCGAACAAAGCCGCGAGCTGAAAGATAAGATCGTCCGCGACATCCGAACCGCATGGCTCGCCGCCAACACTGCCTTTCAGCGCGTCGGAGTCACCGCAGAACTTCTCAAGCAAGCGAACATGACCCTTGGCCTGGCGCAGACGCGATACCAACTCGGCCTCAGCTCGATCGTCGAGCTAAGCCAGGCGCAGTATCAACAGATCGACGCGGCCATCGCCAACACCAACGCACAGTATCAATATCAACTGTCGCTGGCAGCCCTCAACTACCAAGTCGGCACAACGCCATAATGGATCCTCGAGAGGACTTCACGCTCTCCGACAAACAAAGGTTTACGCGATGGGTTTTCGCGGATAGACAGAGCGCCCTTCAACTCCCTCATCCGCGCTCGCCCACCTCGATCGGATCCCGGGGATGGTGCGACGACTCTCGCTTCGCGTGGTTACAATTCTCGGGCCCAACTATTGCGGCATACTCCAGTCCTGAGGCCCGTCATGCACTCTGTTCGTCGCTGGTTCGCTCCGCTTCTGCTCCTGGTCGCCCCACTTTTTTTCAACTCCGCCCGCCCCGCAACCGCCCAGGCTAACGATACCCTGGCGCAGCCGACTCTGCTCGTCGACATCGATCACCGCACTGCCATCGACCTCGACGGTGACTGGCACTACATCGTCGATCCCTACCAGACAGGCCTCTACACCTTCCATCACGAGATCAAGAAGAACGGCTTCTTCGAAGACCTCGAAGCGCCCGCGACTCCCAACGGCCTCATCGAATATGACTTCGCCAAATCCCCCACCCTCAAAGTACCTGGAGATTGGAACACCCAACGGAAGTCCCTGTACTACTACGAAGGCATGCTCTGGTACCAGCGCGACTTCGACTACACCCCCAAGCCGGGCACACGCGCCTTCTTCCACATCGGTGCCGCCAACTATCGCTCCAACCTCTTCGTCAACGGCAAGCATATCTGCGACCACGAAGGCGGCTTCACCCCCTTCGACTGCGAGGTCACCAGCGTCCTGCATCCTGGCCGCAACTTCGCCGTCATCGCCGTCGACAACACCCGCATCGCCGACGGTGTTCCCACGCTCCAAACCGATTGGTGGAACTACGGCGGCCTCACCCGCGACGTCTCCGTCGTCACCGTGCCCGACAGCTTCGTCGACGACTACGACCTCCATCTCAGCCGCACCGACCACAAGACCATCGAAGGCTATGTTCACGTCCTCGACGCCGCCCCAGGCACCCAGGTCCGCGTCCGCATCCCCGAGTTGAAGGTCAGCACCGAAGCTACCGTCGATGCCTCCGGCAAGGCTTCCATCTCCGTTACCCCAACCACCATCACTCTCTGGGGTCCGGGCCACCCCAAGCTCTACAAGGTCGAGATCGCCGCTGGAAACGATAGCCTCACCGACGACATGGGCTTCCGCACCCTCGAGGTCCAGGGCACCAAGATTCTGCTCAACGGCCATCCGATCTTCCTGCACGGCGTCGCCATCCACGCCGAAGCTCCCTTCCGCACCGGCCGCGCCTACTCGCAGAAGGACGCCGACACCCTGCTCGACTGGACCCAGCAGCTCGGCGCCAACTACGTCCGCCTCGCCCACTACCCCCACGACCAGCGCATGACCCGCGAGACCGACCGCCGCGGCATCCTCGTCTGGAGCGAGATCCCCGACTACTGGGCTCTCCACTTCGACGACCCCGCCGTCATGGCGAAGTCCCAGCAGCAGCTCGGCGAGATGATTCGCCGCGACCGCGACAAGGCCTCCATCATCCTCTGGTCCGTCGCCAACGAGACGCCCAATACCCCCGTCCGCACCCACTACCTCACCTCCCTCGCCGAAAGAGCGCACGAACTGGATCCAAGCCGCCTTGTCACCGCCGCCCTCTTGGTGCGCGGAGACGGCAACACCAAGATCGTCGACGACCCGCTCGGTAAGGCCCTCGACGTCATCGGCACCAACGAGTACATCGGATGGTACGAGAAGACGCCCGAGGACATCGCGAACTTCACCTGGTCCATCGCTTACGACAAGCCGCTCATCATGAGCGAGTTCGGCGGCGGCGCCAAGGCAGGTCTTCACGGCAGCGAACACACCCGCTGGACCGAGGAGTACCAGGCCAATCTCTACCGGAACCAGATCATTATGCTCAACAAGATTCCACAACTCCGCGGCATCAGTCCCTGGATTCTGATGGATTTCCGCTCGCCCGTACGCCTGCTGCCCGGCGTCCAGGACGACTTCAACCGCAAGGGACTCATCTCCGACCAGGGCCAGAAGAAGCAAGCCTTCTTCACCCTGCAGAAGGCCTACCGCGACAACACCCTCGGGAAACCCGAGTAACCTCCCTCCGAAGTTTTCTAAGCGGTCCGTAAACACCTTCCCCCCTTCCGCGGAAATTAGCAGCGAAGGGGATGAGGCGGATGCGGACCGCCTCTCGAGCTGCTTGCGGTACGGAGCGGAACCACATCTAATGCGCAAGCTCGTCCGCTACAAACCCGGGGCGAATGAGCCCTGCGGTCGTTGTCTGGAAGATCTTGACTCCGGTCGTGATAGCGCAGTGCTTGAATGGCTGCGTGCCTTATCTCGGTATCCTGGCGTTATGCAGCATCCCGCAGATGAGCCTTGGCTTCGGCTATCTGGCCCCGGCGAAGAAGAAGGCGACCGAGCTCGAGCTGCGCCTCGCCGGTATTTTCGTTCTGCGCGACAGCTGCAAGGCGTACGAGACTCTCATTGAACGCCTGTAGCGGGTTTCCAAGAATCATGTTCTGAGAGAGCTTTGTGTGAAGACCCATACCCGCCGAACCGCAGTAGTACAGCTGCGTGCCCATTGCCTCAAGGTAAGGACGAACTGACTCGAAGATGGCCACCCACTATGAACGCCTGTTGTCCCTTTTCCGTCCCGACCTTCGACCCTGTACAGGGCGTACCGAGGGACTGTGCTTTGCAAGTTTGCAGCCGATTTGTCGGCTCTCGGGAGATGGTGCTGCAGCCCACGATGATGGCGCCTGCCTTCGCTTTGCTCAGCAGGCCATTCTCGCCAAGAATGACCGCACGCGACATAGCAGTATCGCCAACGCAGAGAATGATGCAGTCACTCCGCCATCCTTCGCCAACTGCTCGGCCTTCCCCGGGGTGTAAGACCAAAGAGCGACCGTGTGACCATCCTGGATGAGATGCTGGGCCATGGGCCGCCCATTATGCCGAGATCGAGAAATCCTAGATTCTCCATGGGAGTTGGAGGTGTCCGTTTCAAAGAAGGTTTAGCTGAAATGAAAAGTATATGCGTACACAAGCGCGATGCACCCCGTCAGGACCGCGAGCACAACACTGTGTCGCAGGGTAAAGCGAAAGAGTTTGACCTGCTCGCCTGCGTTCAGGCCGGTGGCCGCAGCCGCGATGGCGATGGTTTGCAGGCTGATCATTTTGCCCATGACCCCACCCGAGGAGTTCGCCGCTGCCATAAGTACCGCGTTGAACCCGAGCCGGCCGGCCGTGACCACCTGCAGATTGCCAAAGAGAGCGTTCGACGACGTGTCAGATCCGGTTAGGAAGACGCCGAGCCAGCCGAGCAGCGCGCTGAAGAAGGGGAAGAGCCGCCCTGTTGCGGAGAAAGCTAGCCCCAGAGTAGCGGTCGCTCCACAATAATTCATAAGAAACGCGATTGCCAGAACGGTCACGACCGTCACGGTGGGCAGGCGAAGCTGCCGAACAACACTCAAGAAGATGCGAAGGAAATGGCCAGGACGGATGCGAAGACAGAGCACCGAAAGCAGTGTTGCGACCATGCACGCCGTTCCTGCGGCTGAGATCGAGTTGAGCGTAAAGAGTGCGTGGTATGGAGACGGGGCGCTGACAATCGGTGGCATTCGGTGGACCATATCGTGGAGAAATGGCCAGCGAATCTGAATGGTAGCCCGGTTCATGGCGCTCTGCAGCGGAGTCCATCCCCACAGCAGCACACAGGCGACAAGCAAGCCGTACGGCATCCAGGCAAAGAGTCGGGCTTTGAGTGAGTAGTCGGGAATGACGCGTCCCTGCATAGGAAGCTCCGAGGTGCTTCTCGCATCAGAACCCATCCGGACGAAGCGCAGGAACAGCGGCGATGGCTGCTCATTTGGACCACCAGACGGGGGCGTAGCGCTCCAGAAGCGAAATAACGCAATCAAGGCGATCCCCGCCGCGAGTGCTGCCAGAATATCCGTCAACTGGGGCCCCAGATAGGTCGAAACGCCGAGTTGCACTACCCCGAAGATGACGCCAGTCAAGAGCGTCGGCGTCCAAATTCCGGACATTGCCCCTGCCCCACCCACCGCAAACATGAGATAAATCGGGATGATCATCGCGACCGGGGTGCAAATTGCGCCGACAGCCGCGCTGAGCTTGTTGAGCGGAAGCCCGGTGGTGCCCGCAAGCGTAAAGAGGGGGATACCAATCGAGCCGAAGGCAACCGGAGCCGTGTTGGCGAGAAGACAGATGGCTGAGGCGCTGAAGGGAGAGAAACCGAGCCCGACCAGCATCGTCGCAGCGATGGCCACAGGGGTGCCAAATCCGGCGGCACCCTCAAGAAAGCCGCCAAACGCGAAGGCGATCAACAGCGCTTGGAGGCGTGGGTCGGGCGTGAGCCGGCCGATGGAGTCTTTGATAATTTCGAATTGCCCCGCCTCGACTGTGACGCGGAAGAGCATGATCGCCCAGAAGACGATCCATGAGATCGGGAAAAGCCCGAAGGCAGCGCCATAGGTGGCCGCGCTCACGGCCATGCCAAGCGGCATATGGTAGCCCAGTGTTGCCAGCAGAAACGTAATGGCAAGCCCGAACAGTGAGGCCATCCATGCAGGTTTGCGGAATACTCCGAGGAGAACGAGCAAAGTAAAAATCGGAAGCGCGGCAAGCAAAAACGAAATGCCAATGCCATGTCCAAACAGTAGATAGCTCTGGTTCCAGTTCACCGTTCCCATCCTCCGGAGACCGATCGGTTGTACCGCCGCCTACAATAAGGAGATCGAATCAAGATTCGTCGACAAGATGTTGCGATCTTATGCTCGGCGATGTTCCTCGGCGACCAACACCGGGGACTTTTCTTCTAATGAGACCAGAGAATAGCCCGGTCAGGCGCTGCGCTTAAACGGGGGATAGAGATTGACGGTTCCGCTGGCCTGGACCTATGATGCGTGTGCATTCTAAGCTAATGGTCTGACCATCGTCAAACTGTTCGATACGTGAAAGTGGGGAGTTCAAAATGGAGCATACCAGGCGGATGTTCTTGAAGCAGGTCGCAGGAGCGGCTGCGGCCACGGTCGGCAGTGCGCCCTGGCTTCCACTCATGGCAGAGCGACCAGGTGAAAAGGCGCCGGGCGTCAGAAACGGAAACCCTGACTGGTATGACCGCCCGATGCGCTGGGCTCAATTGGCCTTCGTGGAAGATGATCCCGGAAACTACGATCTCCAGTTTTGGCTGAATTACTTCAAGCGTATCCATGCGGATGGAGCATGTCTCAGTGCCGGCGGTGTCGTTGCGTTCTATCCGACGAAGATTCCCTTGCATTATAGAAGTCATTGGCTAGGAAACCAGGACGCGTTCGGAGACATCGCCGCGGGTTGCCGGAAGTTAGGAATGAACGTGATTGCAAGAACCGATTCCCATGCCTGTCATCCCGACGCGTATGACGCGCATCCGGAGTGGATTGCTGTGGATGTGAACGGCAACAAACGTCGCCATCCCTCGGACCCGAATCTCTGGCTCACCTGTGCTCTCGGGCCCTATAACTTCGACTTCATGACCTCAGTACACGAGGAGATCATGCGGATGTACATGCCCGATGGTATCTTCACCAATCGCTGGTCGGGCAACGGCATGTGCTACTGCGATCATTGTCGGAAGGCGTTTGGTGCGTACTCTGGCGGGCGTGCGCTGCCAACCACGCAAGATCCGCAGGATCCCGCACGTCGCGCTTACATCCTCTGGAACCAGAAGGTTCTTTTTGATCTTTGGCGGCTCTGGAACCAGAAGCTTCAGGCGATTAATCCGAATGCCAGCTACATCGCAAATGCTGGTGGCGGCGCCTTGAGCAGCCTCGACATGAAGACGATCGGTGCGTTAGCCCCGACCCTGTTTGCCGATCGACAGGGCCGCAGCGGAATCGCTCCGCCATGGACAAACGGAAAGAACGGCAAAGAATATCGCTCGACGATGGGATCGAAACCTATCGGCGGAATCTTCAGCGTCGGCATTGAGGAACGGTACCGATGGAAGGATTCGGTGCAGAACGGGGATGAGATACGGCTCTGGGTCGCCGACGGAATCGCGCAGGATCTGCGGCCTTGGTTCACCAAGTTCAACGCCAAGCTGATCGACGAGCGCTGGCTGCCCGTGGTTGAAGAAATTTACGCATGGCACTATGCGAATGAGACCTATCTGCGCAACATGGAGTCTCTTGCCCGCGTGGGCATGGTTTATTCCCAGCAGACTGCGGAGTTCTATGGCGGCGAGGCGGCGCGCAGCAAGGTGGAGGAGCCCGCATTGGGCTTTTACGAGGCCCTGGTTGAGGCGCGAATCCCCTTCCAGATGATTCACGACGGCCTGCTCGATGCAGAATCCCTGGAACGGTTCGACACGCTGATTCTTCCTAACATCGCTGCACTCTCGAAGCAGCAATGTGAGCAGATCGAAGCGTTCGTGGAGCGGGGTGGTAGCATCGTCGCAACGTTTGAGACCTCGCTATACGACGAGTGGGGCGTACGACGTAAGAACTTCGGCCTGGCCTCTCTCTTTGGCGCGAGCTTCTCGGGTAAGGTTGAAGGTCCGATGCTGAACTCGTACCTGGAGTTTGAGCGATCGGCCGTAAGTGCTTCCCATCCTCTGCTCGCTGGTTTCGAGGGTGTGCCCCGCATCATCAATGCGGCATATCAGGTAGACGTCACACCCGCCAGCGGGATAGCACAGCAGCCGATCGGTATTATCCCGTCCTATCCCGATCTTCCCATGGAGGAGGTATTCCAACAGTCGGACAAGACCAGTGGTCCGGGAGTGTACCTAAGCCAGCATGGGCGTGGACGTGTGGTCTACTTTCCCGGCGATGTCGACCGGACTTTCTGGGAATTTCTGAACGTCGACCAGGGCCGATTGCTTGCCAACGCCGTTCGCTGGGCCGCGCCGGGGCCAGTTCTCCTAGAAGTGAGGGGGAAGGGCATTCTTGATTTGTCTATCTGGCGGCAAAAGCACTCGCTCACGGTCCACTTGGTTAATCTCTCGAACCCAATGATGATGAAGGGCCCCATTCGTGAGGTTCTCCCATTGCCCGAGCAGGAGGTACACCTTCGGCTGGAGGCCTCGGACAAGGTGAAGAAGGTACGGCTCTTGGTCGCGGGTGTGGATGCGGTGACGCGGATGCAGGGAGATGCACTCGTTGTTACGGTCCCGTCTATCGGTGTTCATGAGGTCATCGCATGCGATTTGGCTTAGGTAAGGCGTTTCTGCTAAACGCAGGAAGCTGAGGAGACGAATGCAGATTACAGTGGCCTTCGGGCGAAGCGGCATGGTCTTGAAGCTGCCGCAGGGACCCAAGTATGAGGTTCTTCAGGCTCACTCCGCCGCCCCCCTGAGCGATGTTTCCGTTGCGATTCAGCGGGCGCTGGATGCGCCGATTGGCTGCGCCCCGTTGCTGGAACTCGCCCGCGGCAAGCGGACGGCCGCGATCTCGGTGTGCGATATCACGCGGCCTGCGCCGAATCCAACTACACTTCCTCCGCTGTTGGCGATGCTGCATCGCGCCGGGCTGCGCGCGGAGGATATCACGTTGTGCATCGCCACGGGTCTGCATCGCGAGGCCACTGACGAAGAGTTGCGGACGATCCTCTCGCCCGAGATCGCCGCGCGCTACCCTATTCTCAATCATGATGCAAAGGATAAGGCGGCCCATCGCCTTGTCGGAACAACAAGGCGCGGAACCCAAGCCTACATTCATGAACGATTCATGGATGCGGACCTGCATATCACACTGGGCTTCATTGAGCAGCATCTGATGCTCGGTTTCTCTGGAGGCAGAAAGCTGATCGCCCCCGGCCTCGCTGCCCAGGAGACCATCAAAATGATTCACTCTCCGAGTTTTATGCGGGAAAGCCTGGCAATAGAAGGCTCAATCGACGAGAACCCTCTCCATGCCGAGCTGCTCGAGATCGCCCGCCTGGCGAGACATGACTTCATGCTGGATGTGACGCTGACTCGCGAGCGTGAGATCTCGGGTATCTTTGCGGGCGATCCGATTCAGGCTCACGCAGCGGGTGTAGCGGCATTGAGAAACGCTTCAATGGAACTGCTCGCTGAGCCCGTAGATGCAGCCATCACGAGCGCCGCCGGCCATCCTCTGGATCTCACCTTTTATCAGGCAATCAAGGGCATTACGGCAGTTCAGCACATCGTCAAGCCAGGAGGCAGGATACTCGTTTTGGGCCAATGTTCGGAGGGAGTTGGTTCTCCCGAGTTCGCAGCCATGGTCCGGCACTATCAAGGCGCGCAAGCCTTTCTAGACGAAATCCGTGACACACCGGTCGCAGTGGATCAGTGGCAGCTCGAAAAGCTGGCGCTGGTTGCGCTTAAACACCCTGTTCTCTTTTATCTTCCAGGGATTAGGAGTGAAGAGATGGGAGCGCTGGGACAGCAGAGCTTCGGTGACCTGGATGACGCGATCCGCACTCTGCTTCAGGATCTTCCGGCGGGGGCGCGCGTCGCAGTCATTCCAGAGGGTCCCTACACCTATGTCAGAGTTCAGCCTCACGCTGAATGGAAGACGCTACGAGGTCGGGGCTGACCGACGAGTCTCACGAGCTGGGCGCTGCTTGTCAGCAGCGGTGTTGTAGCGCTGAAGCGCGGCGCGGAGATGGGCCTGCATGGCGTCCTTTGCTGCGCCCGGCGCCCTGTTTTTGATGGCTCGAAGAATCGCGATATGTTCTTTTAGCGAGAGGGAAACAGCGTTGGGAAGCAAAAGAACGGCGGATAGGCCCCGCACCAGCTGTCCGCGAATCATCGAAATCAAATCGAACAGAAGCGTATTTTCTGAAGCCTGCGCGATCGTAATGTGGAATTTCAGATCAAGTGATGCAAAGCGCTTTGCATCATTCGCAGCGGACTGCATCTTCTCAATCAGTTGATCCAGCGAGGCAATGTCTTCTGCGCTGGCAAGGAGGGCGGCTTTTTCTGCTGCGACACCCTCGAGGGCAACGCGTACTTCCAACAGATTTTGAATATCATGCTTTTCCGTGATGAGCCGCCACTCGACGACCTTTCCAAGAAACTTCCCTCCGTCGACCGCGATCGATGTGCCTTCCCCAACCCGGGCATCGAGCACCCCCATAATGGATAAGCAGCGCAAAGCTTCACGCAGCGAGGATCGTCCGGTCCCGAACTGTTTGCACAATTCCCGCTCGGCGGGCAAGCGCTGGCCGGGCTTCAGGTCGCCGCTGGCGATCAGGTCCATGATCTGCTGTGCGATCTCTTCGCTGATGGAGACCTTGTTGATTGGCTTGATCTTCATAGGGTGAACGGTGGTGCGAGAAGAGCGGCCGCGCTCTGCGAGCGTGGACAGTGATCGACCTGCCAGAGTGTCCTTCGCCACTTGTGTCATGCGTTGTCTCCCTCTTCCATGTGCAGCAAATTATCCTCGCACCTGCGTTCTAAATCTGTCTCGTCGTTTCGTACTAGAGTGCAGGACAGTTTCGATAGTACATGCACAACGCCGAGCTCTAGCGCAGGTATGCCCGCTCTCGACAACAGAACATCTTTTGATACGATGGTGTGACCATAGGACCCAATCCGGATGAGCAAATCCAACGGCTCTACCTCACTCGTCGATGCCCCGCCTCCCGGCTCGGCGGACAATGCCAGATGGAATCCGTTCGTCGGCTTGCTGCTCGTGTGATCAACCTGTGGCTTGCGGACGAGAAGCTCAGCAATATTTCATCTTGTCCAAACAATGAAAGGTCTCCATGTCCAAAGAAGATGAGCAATGCGAGATCCGGCGGATGCCTCTCTCCCCGATATCGTTGAGAGCATCTTCCTACTGAGTCTTGCAGCGTGCAGCAGGCCTTTCCTTCTTATTTTGTCCAGTACGGCGGCGGTGATGTATCGGCATCTCTCCTTGGGGAAAGCGGCAAGATCAATCTTGCCACTGTGCACCGACTGTTGCTCATCGCGGCCGGGAAGGGAGCGGCAACGATGCTGCAGGCTCTGCTGCACGAGTTGCACCTGCCTTCCGCGTGCGAAATAGAGGGGGGTTTTGATCGGACCCGAGAGGCCTGTCGGCATCCCTCAGAAAATTCAGTTCTTCGCCGGAGGAACTCGCCGTAGCCCTCGAGTTGGATCCCGTCGAGCTCCACAGAGATGCTGCGGTCCGGAGGCAGTTCCATCATTGCGGAGGCTCCACCCCGCCGAAGAGATAGAAGCAAAAGATCTCGCGAACGCGGGCGTCCGTGGCAGCTCACCGCCGTAGCGGCCGCCCGCGATTCAACTGAGGGGAGTCGATGTCTCACAGCTCGATGACTATAGGGAGAACAGCGGGAATGTCACCCCCATTCTCCATAGCGTTCCTAACCTCAGTGTCAGATCGGCACTGGTGCGGAGGCATATCGGAGCCACAGCAGCCATGCGTGGACCAGGCGCTATACCCGGATCTTTGCGGTTGAATCAGCCCCGGACGGCTTCGTCTGCGAAACGACACACTCGTCGATGAGCGAAATGGCAAACCCTTCTCCTCCCGCCATCTTCGGGAGCGTCTGCAGACTGGCGCGGAGCGATCTACCTTCGAGATCTGACGATATTCAAACGATTGAATATATTTTGGGGAGGGTATATAAGGGGTAGCGCGCTCCGCGCCAGTTCTCTGGCTTGGGAGAAATTGCGCAAACCACAAAGACTGCATTTGGTGAATATATTTCCATGCTGCAAGAATCGAGTGAATCAGGCCCTACCTCCGCCAATCAGCATCCACTGCCAGGCCTGCGCCGATCGCTCACGCTGTGGCATCTGCTGCTCTACGGCACCATCATCATTCAGCCAACGGCGCCCATGGGCATCTACGGCGTAGTCAGCAACGTAGCCGGCGGCCATGTGGTCACCACCATCCTCATCGCCATGGTTGCCATGCTGTTCACGGCCTTCAGTTATGGTCGCATGGCTCGCGTCTACCCCAGCGCGGGCTCCGCCTACACTTATGTGGGCAAGGAGCTGAACCCGATGCTGGGCTATGTGGTGGGCTGGTCCATGCTCATGGACTACCTGCTCAACCCAATTATCTGCGCCATCTGGTGCAGTGCGGCCGCGCAGAATGTTCTGCCCAGCGTCCCATATGCAGCGTGGGCGGTTGCTTTCGTCCTGCTGTTTACACTGCTCAATCTGCGCGGTGTAAAAGCCTCCGGGCGCATGAATGCGTGGCTGGCGCTGGGTATGAGCATTGTGGTCGTGGTCTTCCTCGCGGCGGCGATTCGTTATATAGCACTGGTGGTCCGGCCCATGACCGGACAGTGGCTGCTGCCCTTCTACGATCCCGCTACCTTTAGTGCTTCCCGCGTATTCCGGGGAACCTCGATAGCGGTCCTCACCTACATCGGTTTCGACGGCATCTCCACCATGTCGGAGGAGGTTGAGAACCCTCGCCGCAACATCATGCTGGCTACCGTAATAACCTGCTTGGTGATCGGCATTCTTTCCGCCATTGAGGTGTACGCCGCTCAGTTGGTGTGGCCCGCTCACACTCCCTTCCCCGATTCGATGGTCGATACCGCCTATGTATTCGTAGCCAGGCGGGTGGGCGGGACCTTCATGTTCCAGTTGCTCAATGCCACGCTGCTGATTGCCAACATCGGTTCGGGCGTGGCCGCTCAGTTTGGAGCCGCCCGACTGTTGTACGGCATGGGCCGGGCAAACGCGTTGCCAAGCCGGATCTTTGGAGCGATCGACGGACGCAACGGAATTCCCCGCAATAACGTCCTCATTGTCGGCGCGTGTACGCTGCTGGGAGTGTTCCTGATGACCTACCAAAGTGGAGCGGAGTTATTGAACTTTGGAGCCTTCATCGCGTTCATGGGTGTAAATGCGGCGGCCCTTGTGCACTACAAATTTCGCTCTCAGGAAAAGGTGTTTTTGGCCGCGACCATTCCCCTTCTCGGCTTTATGGTGAGCGCATTCATCTGGTTGAATCTCAATCGGAAAGCGCAGGTACTGGGCGTAGTGTGGATATTGATCGGAATCGCCTTCTACTACATCATGCGCCGCGCAGGCGGGGGCCCCGAGAGGCTGCTTCAGATCGACGAGGCGCAGTACGTCCCTGCCGCGGGTAACGCAGAAGTGGCGGCAACGCTTCCTCCGTCGTCTTGAGTTCTGACGCAGGAGGAGTGATAATCGCCCCACTTTCTCGTCCTTCGATGCCCGCAATGAATCCCATAACGTGTCGTCATCATCGGCGCGTGCACTCTAGTGCGAGTCTTCATGAGGACCTGTCAGACCGGGGGCAGAGCTGCTCAACCTTGAGGTCTTCATTGCATCTATGGGGTCAATGCAGCCTCATTTATTCGCTCCAAATTCCGTCGAAGGATAAGGTGCTGCTCGCGGCAACCATGCCGCTCCATGGATTTCCGTGGGCGCATTCATTTGGTTCAACTTAACGCTTGACTTATTCCCCGCGGAAGACTCACTATCGTCATGATTCAAACGATTGAATATGGCCTATCCTCGAAGCCAGATTCAGGCATCGACGCTTCGGATCCGTTGGTCGACAAGCCATCGGCGCACCTCGTTCTCTTCATGGACCGTTCCTGAATATCTCTCTGCACTTGGCATGCGACGGTACAAGCACGCACTTTTAGAACGCAACCCTAATGATGGTTATGGAGCCTAGCCCATAGAGATTGCGCTGCTGGCGCCGACACGCGGTCTTGAATACATGCGAATGGCTCTACTGCGAACGGAATTGACCCGCAACAGCATGACGCGATCGCGCAGTCAGCGAAGGATCGGCAGGTACCTTTGCCGCGGAGAGTAGGGCAATGTTTTTAGACGATAAATGGAGGAGTGATTTCCAGATGGCCGATAGCGGTTCGCAGCAGACGTTGACAAAACCGCCCCAACGCCTCGTTTTCCTCGATGTTGTGCGAGGATTGACCGTCGCGTTCATGATCCTGGTCAACAACAACGGAAGCGAGCGCCTCGCCTACGCGCCGCTGAAGCACTCCGCCTGGAACGGCTGTACGCCGACCGATTTGGTCTTTCCAACGTTCCTCTTCCTGGTCGGCATCGCCATCGTCTTTTCGACCGCATCGCGGGTCTCCCGTGGCGAAACCAAGCGCGTTCTCTTGATGCATGCGTTCCGGCGAGCTGCGATCATCTTTGTCATTAGCCTAGTTGTGCACGGCTTCCCGGACTATCCCTTGGCCACGATGCGCGTCTACGGCGTGCTCCAGAGAATCGCAATCTGTTACCTAATTGCGACCATACTATATCTGTGGGATCGACGGGTGGTCACCCTGATCAGTGTTGCGGCGGCCTGCCTGTTGGGATATTGGGCCCTGCTGCGTTGGGTGCCCGTGCCCGGATTCGGCATGCCGGAGCGCGATATCCCGTTTCTTGACAGGTATATGAACTTGGACGCGGTGGTTGATCGAAGACTCTTTCCCACGCGCTTGGACGAGGGGGTGTTCGATCCCGAGGGGCTGCTCAGCAATATTCCAGCGCTCGCCACTTGTCTATGCGGAGTATTGACGGGACTTTGGCTGCGCACCGGCAAGCGAATGATCACCAAGGCGGCCGGCATGCTGGCCGCCTCGCTCGCGGGACTCGCACTGGGAAGTATTTGGGGTATTTGGTTTCCCATCAACAAGAGAATGTGGACAAGTTCCTACGTGTTATTTGCCGCGGGATGGACGCTTTTGGCCTTGGCCCTCAGTTACTTCCTCATCGAGATGAAGAAGCAACAAGGCGCCTGGACCTATCCATGGAAGGCCTTCGGATCGAATGCGCTTTTCTCGTATGCTCTCTCTGAATTATTGTCTTCCACGCTCGATCACATCCACATTGCAGCGAATGGGCAGACGGTCAGCCTGCAGGATCTGATTTATACGCGGGTATTCTCGCCAATCGTCAGTCCATCATTTGGTTCGCTCTTGTATTCGCTGTCGTTTGTTCTAGTCTGCTTTGTTCCGGCCGCTTTCCTCTTTAGAAAACAAATCTTCATCAAGGTGTAGAAGAGTTCTGTCTATGTCCGAAGTTCTGTCTATTCCCGAAGGGATTTCCCCGCAAACGCTGGCGAAACCGTCCCAGCGCCTCGTCTTTCTCGATGTAGTTCGAGGAATAGTGATCGCATTCATGATTTTGGTCAACAACAACGGCGACGAGTTGTATGCCTATTGGCCGTTGAAGCATGCCAAATGGAATGGATGGACGCCAACCGATTTGGTCTTTCCATCCTTCATCTTCCTGGTCGGAATCTCCATTGTTCTGTCCACGCAAGCACGGATTGCCCGCGGCGAGACAAAGAGTGTCCTGCTGCTGCATGCATTGAGGCGCGCTGCAATTTTGTTCGCTCTGGGTCTGATCGTGCATGGTTTCCCCAACTATCCTCTCGCAACGATGCGCATCTACGGCGTGCTTCAGAGAATTGCCCTCTGTTCCTTCGTGGCGACCGTGCTGTATATATGGGACCGCCGGGTCGTCACTCTGGCTAGCGTTGCAGCGGCTTGTCTGTTGGCATATTGGATCCTCATGCGTTGGGTGCCTGTCCCTGGATTCGGCCTGCCTGGACGTGACATCCCCTTTCTCGACAAGGACATGAACTGGGTTGCACTTGTCGACCGCCACCTCTTCCCCAGGCGCTTGTATGAGACGACGCGCGATCCCGAGGGACTGATCAGCACCATCCCGGCCATTGCGACCTGCCTTCTTGGGGTGTTGACTGGTCTTTGGCTGCGCATGCAAAGAGAGCTCACGACCAAGCTGGGCGGTCTGCTCGCGGGCGCAATTGCGGGAGTGGCCCTGGGAAGTCTTTGGGGGCATTGGTTTCCCATCAACAAAAAATTGTGGACGAGCTCCTATGTATTGTTTGCCGCCGGATGCACCCTGCTGGTACTGGCCATCTGTTTCTTTGTGATTGAGATCAAGAAGCGTGGAGGCGCATGGACCTATCCATGGAAGGTCTTCGGATCGAATGCGATTATCGCGTATGCCTTTTCGGAACTATTGTCCACCACGATCGAACACATCCATATTGGACAAAGCGGTCATCTCGTCACACTGAAGGAGCTGATCTATACAAGGGTCTTCTATCCGATCGTCGACCCGTCATTTGGTTCGCTACTGTACTCGTTGAGCTTCGTTCTGGTGTGCTTCGTGCCGTCCCTTGTTCTCTTTAGAAAGCGCATCTTCATCAAGATCTAACTTTGAACAATAAGCCATTACTCCGCGACTGAAATCAGCCTGGATCTAGGAAGACTAGAGCAAAGTGTCTTCCTAGATTCAGGCTGCCGTGCTCATCACATACTCCATGTGGCGCCCTGATTAATCCCCGAGATGCAATCACTCGGAAATTCTTCCGCGAAGAACCACAATGGAGGCTGGCGGAAGCTCGTACCTGGTGTCTTTTCCCGTATGCAGTGTTTTTCTGCCGATCGGGCCATCCGGCTCCGCATGGCCCTGTGTGTACTGTTGTCCCGCGATATCCGAGACCAGAGGCAAATGTGCGTTGAAGTCCCGGCTCTCGGGGTGCCAGTGGTACTGCTCGCTGCCAAAGATGGCTTCCGTTACCTCCCCTGAGAAGGATAGGCTTCTGTTATTTTCTTTATTCTCGAAAGCAATGTGCACCTTCTGACTGTTCTGCTGGTCCTTATTGATCAGCAGAACGGACCACTCGCCATTGGGCCGGTGCACAACATAGGATGTCACTAAGGTGTGGCCAGCGCCGTCCTGCACGTCGGAGGCCGCTGGGTAGGTGCGGTGGGCTCCGCCAGCCATGTCCAGCCAATCGTGGTTGATCATCTGGCTTGCGAAAAATTGCGCAAGCGGCTGCTTAATTTGGTAGTCCCGATTGACGGCGAACATGCCGAATGTTCCAGTCGAACCATTGCAACCGCGCTCCATCTGCAACGGCAAATTGTGGAAGTAATAGACGGCATTGCCCCCGGAGCTGAGAAACGCGCCGACAAAATCTGCCAGCCATAGGCCCCCGAATGTGTCCATATAAGTTTCAGAAACGGCGGAAGACAAGTTCGTCTCCGTGATGAACATTGGAATATCGCGAGGCACTCCGTCGTTCCGCCAGACATCCATGATATGACTGATAAGCTCCGGCTCTTGGTACAGCGTAGCCCAGCTTATCTTGCAGGGCTCAAGTGGATAGTGTTCGAAGGAAAAGAATTGCAGATCCTGCAAACGGCCATGGACTTTCAAATAATCGAGAAACCGACCGAGCCAGGAGGTCCTACCTTGGCTATCTGGCCACGTTTCGATATCCTGATTCACCCCCTGAAAGGATGGGCCTCCGAGCTTCAGTGTTGGATCGACCCGACGAAGCGCATCCGCATACTGCAAGTAAAGCGCAGCATAGTCTTCCGGAGACATGTACTGTCCATCGGCCTCCTCGCCCATTTCCACATAAGCGATCGGGTATTTGTGCTTTTCCAGGTACATAATCTCTGCCGCCGCGTTGTCCGGGTTGTCGTAAAGCATGGCGATGGGGATCACTGCCGGCAACTTCTGGGTAATCCCGCTCCGGAAAAACAGATCGAAGCCAACCTGAGCTTCCTTGTCATTGATGGGGCTTGTTGCATCGTGCCAGGGGTCGACCGACGATACATAGGTTGGCGTCTGTTCCTGATCCGGGGTGTGCCGTATCAAATCGTGGAACACGCCATCCTGGGATGTCGTTCCCATGTAAATTTCATTGATCGCGTAGCCAACGCAGTTGCGTGGGTCAGAAGAACCATGCGTGTCACACGTATTGGAAGATTCTGTCATCCAGATGCGAATGTAGCGCGCGTGCACCGGGGAATCTGAGAGCCGGATCTGCGCACTGCCGCCGTTGCCTGGGGAAATATCGCCGCGCGAAAACTCACTCCATGTGCCGCTTGTAGGGTAGTGGATCGGTTCAGTAATTCCGGTCCAGTATTGAACCCTGTACTTTGTCGCGTAAGGCGCGGCCCACGCGATCTTGATGCTGTCCACCGCCTCTTCGCCGTTCAGATCGATCATCACCCACTGGGGATGCAGGGCATCATCTTCGCCAGTGAACCGTCGGGTAAGATAGGGGTTGCTCTTCCAGTAACTACTCGCATCGCCATCCGTCAGGCGGGAGTAACCGACGGTATCTGTGCCGTCGTTGTGCGTAACGCCGCGATGCGGCAACGCAAATCCGTAGGAATAGCGGATGGGCCGAGTTGAATCGGTAGATCCCGTGAAGTAGCCTTGTTCGCCGGGTCCACTCCATGTTCCTTTAGGATTCCAGTGCCACGCTTCGACTGCCAGATCTGTGTTCTGCCGGTAGGTCATGGGCTGCCAACCCGCGGCGAAGACTTGGGTTAGGGTCGCGGGGGTGAAATCATGGTCGATGGCATCAACCGGAATCCGATCGACGCCTGCGCCAAGGGACTCTTTGGGAACAAAACTGTTGGTCGCGTGGGCGGGAGTGATATCGACGCGGATGGTTTGCGCCTGCAGCGTCGAAACCATAAGCGCGGCAGAGGCCAACAGAGTAGCGTAGCGCCTGCCGTTTCGACGTACGGAAGCGTTGCGAACCCCGGCTAGAAGCAAGTGATGGTGAGCAGAGCCAAAACGTGGAGAGAAGAGCGAATAGCACATATTTCTCATCGCGAGAAATTGGGACCAGACCTGATACATGCTTTGACCTCATGATTGCAATCGTTCTAATACCTTTGCTTGTGTGGCATGCCTGGGCATACGAACGATCCACCTGCAATGACGGTATCTATTGGGCCGTATTCCAGCCTTTCGCTTCTACCGCAGGCTTGGCCGGCCCAAGACTGCTTGTCGCGTAGGTGACGGCAATATCCCGGCTCTCATGAGGAAGAAGAGAGAAGTAGTTGTCCTCCCAAAGTGCAGGTAAAACCTCTTCGCCCTGAGAGCCCTTGTCCAGTTTCAAACGGATGCCGAAGGCAAGCGAGTCGCTTGGATTGCGAATTGTGACGCGGGTTATGGCTTGGTCGCCGGTCCGCCGCGTTCTCTCTGAAACCACCAGACGCACCTTGGGCAACTGAGAAAGCGCCGTGTAGTCGGCCGAAGTAAGTATCGGAGTGGTGTACCAGTTGGACTTACTCCAATTGATCGTCTCCGGAGTGGTCGATAGCCAATAGAAGTTGGAACCCACAACCTTGCCACTGCCGTCGCTGAGCACAAGCTTGAGGAAATAAACTGGGCTGAGTCCTTGTATTTCGGGCAGTGCGAACAGCCGTTGGGTACTATCTGCGCTCGCATCGAGTGCTACCGTGCGCGAGAACTTCACCGTCATATCCAGGTTGTAAACCTTCGCTTGCAACTGCAAACCTGCCGCGCCGTTGTACTGGCTGCTCACAGCCCAGATTGAGCGATCGTCAGAGGAGTACATGGGGTGCAGCGGCTGCATGGCAATCTTCGCCCCGAAGTAGCCTCCGCCGGGGCGGAGGTAGTAATCGTAGAGATGCCAGATCATCGAGGGCCATGAGTTATTCAGCATCCACTGAATGACACCCGTGGATTCATACTTATTGCGACTGTAGGCCTCGAACATGGCACGAATGCCTTCGTACGCCATCAATTGAGATTTTTCTGCGTACTCATCGGCACTATGAGCCGTCCCAAAATGTGCGTTCAGTGCATTTGTGTAGTTGTCGAGTTCGTGGAAGACGCCACCGCCGGCGTGAAGTCTCCATACGTCATCGATAGGCCAGAGATGGCCCGGACCCAACATGGTGCGCAAACTCTCGATGGGAGGGATCGCCGGACCAGAGCTCGTCTCCGTATTGAAGCCATGCGCGCCGCCACATCCGCCAAGGTCGCATTTATGGCCGGGCTGGTCTTCTTCGCTGTCTTCAAGCCAATAGGAAGGAGGAACGTAGTCGTAAGGGCCCGTCATTCGCGCGCCGTTTTTCGCGCCGCCTGCACCGAGCTTTGCCGTAGCGGAGGAGAAGGTTGGATTCGGCCAGCGGAGTTCTTGTTCGATGCCGAGATACACTTGCTCCTGCTCTGGCGGCGGCTGGTTGTCGCTCCCGTTCAGCCATGCGAGCATGCTGGGATGGCCGCGCAAACGGTACATCTGCGCGCGTAGCGACTCAGCGGCAATGGAGTGGTCTTCGGGAGTCCATTTCGGCCATTGCTCCCAGAAATCGCAGCAGCTCCAACCGGCCATAACAAGGATTCCCCGGCGATCGGTCTCCCGATAGAACTCCTGGGTCTCCGGCCGGCCTTCCAGGCGAATGGTGTTGAGGCCCATGTCCTGCACGTAGTTGAGTTCTGCGTTCAATCGCCGCGGGTCTTCTCGAAGCAGGAAGTCTGTCGACCATCCACCCCCGCGAATCAGCAATGGCTTGCCATTGATGCGGAAGAGCCGTCGCGTCTGACTAGTGACCTCGGAGGTGATCTGGCGAATGCCAACGCGAGTATCCGTGGTATCGGAGATGCGGCCTCCGACTTCAAATTGCAAACGCAGCGGATACAGGTGTGGCGCCCCCATCTGCGCGGGCCACCAAAGCTCAGGATGCTGCATGATCAATTGCGGGTAGTCTGCAGCTTCAAAGTTGACGTCCTTGCTTTCCCCAGGCGCGAGCACCACCGTCTGCTCGAATTTCACAGCGCCGAGGCTGCCGCGCAGAACGCCTTGAATACGTTGGTCTGTCAAGTTCTTCGCTTGGGCCGTGACGCTCAGCTGCGCCCGGTCGTTGGCGGGAGAATCAACCTGCGAAAACACTGCAGGATTGCTCAGGCTCACCGGTCCGTTCAAGGTGATGGAAACCTTGCGAAAGATGCCCATATCCTTATCCGGTGGCATCGGATTCCAGTCGACAAAGGTGATGGCAAGGTCTTTTTCCGTCGGCGCAAAGACCTCGACCGCGATCACGTTGTTACCGTTTGGGTGCACCAGACGGGTGATGTCGAACGTGTAGCGCCGCCATGCGCCCGCAACCGAAGATGTGTCTGCGATACGCCGCCCATTCAGCCAAATATTCGCGCGGTAGTTGATACCTTCGAAGTGTAGTTCGACCTGCCGGCCACGCGTCGCAGCCGGCAGGCGAAACTGTTTGCGATACCACCAGGAGACCGCAAATGGACTCGAAACAGGCATGTCGATCGTCGAGAAGTTCTTGCCGATCGGATACTCCACTCCGGGCAGTTGGCGTAGATTCATCCCAAAGGTTGGGTCGGGATAGACCTTCGCCTTGACCAGTGCGGCAACCACGGTCGTAGGCACACTAATGGGCATCCAGCCCTGAGGGTGATAGCCGCTCGTGGAGAGCACGTCGCCAGAGGCATGAACCTTGGCCGACGATTGGAGATCCCAACCGCCCTCGAGCGCGACTGTGTTCGCCGCGATGGTTTGCGCAGGGGCGCGCTCCAGGCAGCTTAGGGCGGTACAGACGAGGAACGCGATGCACGCCTTCCGAAGGGCCGATCGATTGCTACAGCTCATCACCGGGAAGCTCTCCATCTTGCTGTCAGAAATACAGTGTTTCCCCCCTCATTGCGCAGCGGCAGCGAGGGCGTGCGTCAGTGGCTGGAGGCCCGCACCAGTAGTTCAACGCCGGGCACGATCGTGTCGATGAGCACTGCTTCGGGCGCCTCCATCTTTTTCAGCTCAGCGAGCTGCTGCTGCTGCACCGACTCGGACACGGGCCCGCGATCCTGCAGGCTGGTAAGAGCGTCCAGGCCGATCGCTGCCGTGTGGCTCAGGTTGAGAGACACCGGGGCAAGCTCCAGGGTGAGGGAAGAACGCGCCAACAAGGGCTGGAGCACTGCGTCATTGTCGCGCCACAGAATAAGTCGCTGGCGAGCCTGCGCGAAGTCCGCGGCGGACCCATGACCGGCCGCTATGCGAGCCGCCAGTTCGTTGAACTCCTGGCCCTGTTCGCTTTCCGCAGGGACTGCATCGACCAGCCGGTTGAGCGGAGTGTAGGCATCATAGTCGCGCAGAGACTCCCGCACGTACTCCTTCGGTGGCTCCACGACACTGGCCAGCAGCAACAGGGAGGAGGGATCTGCGTCGCCGATCATGCGCTGCACAAGCGCCTGATTCATCGCTCCCGGGGGCAAGCCGTACCAAGGGAGATGCTGGGAAAAGATATCGAGCCGTCGGTACATCGAAGCTGTGTCCGTAACATCCTGCGGCGACCACAGGCGTTCGGCCACGGCAGCCGCCCGCGGCCAGATACGTCCGGTGATGATCTCGGGCGTCATGTACTCGCTCCACATGGCCGCTTCCCCGCCCAGGATGAGTTTCTGCTGTGCGGGGGTGAGGCTGGCCGCGTGGCCACCCTGTGGATCGACTGCGTAGTGCTGCCGAGCCGGTTCGTTCAGATCCAGATAGTAGCCCCACGAGAGGATGCCTCGATTGCCCTGCCGCGCGGCCACCGCCAAGGAGTCCTGTCCTCGCCAGGATTGAATCACGACATCGCGCGGGGTGTCCGGCTGCAGCACCTCATCCCAGCCCACCGTGATCTTGTGGTGCTTCGTGACGAGCTTCTGCACCCGGCCAGTGAAGTAGGCCTGGAGCGCTGCATCGTCTTTCAGCTGGTGCGCTCGCATGAAGCTCTGAATGCGGGGATTAGCATCCCACTCCTTACCATTGCACTCGTCACCGCCGATGTGGAAGTAGGCATCTGGAAAGAGCGCTGTCATCTCTCCCAGAAGGCGGTCCAGAAACTCGTACGTACTTTCGCGAGAAGGGTCCATGGCGGGGTCGAAGATACCCCACTTGCGCTCGATGGAATAGGGGCCGGCTCCGCTCGCGAGCTGCGGATAGCCTTCGAACCACGAACCCGCGTGTCCCGGCATATCGAACTCGGGAACGACGCGGATGCCGCGATCGCGCGCATAGGCAATCAAGCCGCTGACCTGATCCTGCGTGTAATACTGGCCATCCGATCCCTTGGCCTGAAGCAGTGGATAGATCTTGCTCTCGATCCGAAAGCCCTGATCCTCCGACAGGTGCCAGTGGAAGACGTTCAGCTTCGTCGCTTCCATCAAGTCGAGATTCTGGTGGAGCACGTCGAGCGGGATGAAGTGGCGGCCCGTGTCAATCATCAGGCCGCGCCAGGGAAAGCGCGGCTTGTCCTCGATGGTCAGGGCGGGAACGTCAAAACCACGATCGCTCACCTGCACAAGCTGGAGAAAAGCCTGCAACCCGTGAAGGATGCCGAGTGGGTTCGGCGCGCTCAGCATGACCCGCTCGGGAGTGACCTGAAGATGGTAGGACTCATCCTCGCCGAGTTGCTGCACCGGCTCACTGGCGTGTTCGGTATGGATGATAAAACGAGGTTGATTCGGCGCAGGTTTCGGCCACCGAAGAATGCCGGTCTCACGGCTCAGTTGCATGAGGAAGCGATCCCGTGCCCGCTCCAGCCGAGGCTCAGTGAAACCTTCAAAGGAGATCCGCAGCCCGCGATCGATGACAAGGCTGCCGCTGCCCGGAGTTACATGTTCGGGCAACGGCAGGTTCGATAAGGGAGTCTGAGCGCGCAGCGAAGTCGCGCTCAGACCCAAGAAGAATGCCACACACAAAACGGCTACACGAGAAGAAACCACACCGGAACGCTGCATAAATCTCCTATTCCAATCGGCAACGGCGGATGGGTCAGAATGTGAACTTCGATCCGAACTGGAACTGCCGGGGCGTATTCACATCGGTTGTGATTTGGCCAAATTGCGATGCATACGTCGCCGGGTCGCTGGTTACATTAAAGATCGTGGGAACATTTGGCGCCGCAAACTGTGCTTTGTTGGCGACGTTGTAGGAAGATACCTCCAAGCGAAGATTCTTCTCCTTGCCAACTGTAAGGTTCTTGAAGAGCGTGATGTCCAGATCCTGGGCGCCCATGGTCCGGATGTGATCAAGATATGCCGGTGCGGTTCCAGCTACGAACGGAGTGGCGGGCATTGCAAAGCAGTTCGGACTGAACCACTGTGCGGCCGTGTGCGGCGCGCCCTTGTTGGGATCGCAGATCATGTCGGCGCGCTGGTTGAAGTACGAAGGCGTTGCCCCGGAAAGTGGTGCGGCGATGGGAACTCCGGTACTCAGATACGCAATCGCACTCGCCGTCCATCCACCCAGGAGAACATTCGCCGGCCCCCTCAGAGAGAGCGCTCTATCTTTGCCGATGGGTAGATCGTAGGATGCCTGAGCCGTAAATTGATACTTCACGTCCTGAGGGCTCACGGAGTGCTCTAGGTTCAGGTTTCGCCAATCCTGCGGCGTCCCGGCGTGCGAGCCGACGAAGTCGAGCGGAGGATTGCCGTCGTCCGTTATCAGCTTGGCCCAGGTAAACGAGGCGAGCGCGGTGAAGTGGTGGGTAAGCCGCTTCTGCACCTTTGCCTGCAAAGAGCTGTAATCGGAGTCGCCAGCGGGATAGCCATGCACGTTGACACCGTTACCCGTTCCGTAGCTTCCGCTGCCGAACTGCGGGTACGGTTGTAACGCAGCAAAGAGCGGCACGGTGGAGGATCCGTAGTTGGCGTTGGTAGCGGGCAGAATATTCCCCCACTGATTCGGCACCATGGTGTTGAGAAGCGCCGATTGGTATTGCCCGATCGTACCCAGGTCGAGCTGGTTCAGATCCACCGAGAAAAACGGAAGAAACAGTCCCCTGCTGCCGACGTATCCTACGCTGACAACGTATTCCTGCGGCAACTGGTACTCGATGCCAAGGTTGAAGTTGTAGGTGGTCGTCGTACGCTGGGTGTGCAGCACGGTGTTCAACGTAGTGCCCAGATTATTGTTGAGTCCGGTCGGCATGCTGAGCAGCGGAACCACCCCCGCCGGAAATGGGTTGCTGACCGAGTAGGCGCCAGTCGTGCTTGGAGCAACGCTTCCAGGAGCGGCGCTTGCACACAGGCTGGAGCCATTCAGCACCGTATTGCCGTCAGCGTTATAGCAGGTAGAGTTCCAATTGGTTGTCGAGGAGTAGCCGTCGCTGTCCAGACTGGCGGCTCCGACCATCTCCGCGCTCGGCCCATAATAGTAGCCGGCTCCACCGTGGACAAGCAGGGCTTTAGTTGGTTGCCACGATACGCCAAGGCGCGGGCCAAAGTTCTTCAGATTGGTGGCATAAGGAGAGCGGGCATTGCCGTTCGCGTAGACCTCGGCGCCGGTGAACGATACGCCATCGTCCGAACTCGTGGCGGTTGGATTGAAGTACTCGAGTCGGTTATGACGCTCCGTGCGCCCCCCAAAGATATCCCAGCGAAGCCCGGCGGTGATCGTCAAAGCGGTGCTAGGGTGGAAGGTGTCCTGGAAGAACCCTGCGTAATAGGGGCTGGCCTCCGCAACGAAGAGATCCTTTGTGAAGTTGGTGTTCTCAACACCCGGGGCCTCGCCCATTCCCACCAGGAACGAAGCGAAGTCGCTCCCGCCAACACCACTGCTGGTTTGTTGATCGGTAGCCGAGATGTCGAAGTCGTAGTTGCCCGAAGGAGCCGGCGGCTGGCCGACATTCAAGAATCGCTTCATGTACTCCGCGCCGAAGCTGAACTCGTGCTTGCCCCAGACTTTGGTGAGAGTCGCATTCACATCGTTATTCTCGCTGGCATAGATCAACGTGTTGTAGTTCGCGGTGCCGCCTACGCCGCCTCCAACATCGCTGAAAAGGACATAGGGAAGGGTTTTGTACACCTCCTGCGCGGCCAGGGAGGACGGGAAACCCAGTGAAGTAATGTCGAACCCGTTCTGTTGAGGATCGCCGCCCTGGGCTTCATAGTGGCGCGTGAACGAGTAGCGTAGTTGCAGGACGGTATTGGCGTTCAGCGTGTAGTCATACCCGAATAGAATGTTACGTCCGTTGGTGACATTCTGCGCGTAGTTCGGATCCCAATCATTATTGAAGGCATTGACATCTGCGGTGAACAGCCGGTCGAAGGAGAAACGGCCGAAGAGGCGTTGCGTCTCGCTCAGATAGTAGTCGGTCCGAATGTCGAATCGCTGCGCGGTTGTGGGGTCCAAGCCAGGGACATAAAGGTTATTGACAGCCCCGTTCGTGGCTGAATCACAGGTGGCGGGGCTTGGAAAATTGCATTTGGGCATCATGGAAAGAAACTTCAATGCAATTGGGTTTGGATTGGGAATCTTGTTCCCGGCAAACGCCTGGCGCGTCCCGTCGGGATTATCGGGAACCATTGGGTTGTAGATGGCAAAGCTGTCAGCGGAAAAGTCGCCGGTCCTTTCCGCAGTGGTGGGAACAGTGAATATATTGGAGCCATCGAACTGTTCCTGCTGGGTTGCTTCATAGTCGCCGAAGAAAAAGAGCTTGCCGTGCAGGATAGGCCCACTGATCGATCCGCCTTCCTGGTAGCGATGAAAGGAGGGGGCTTGGTTGGCGGTGCCGTTTGCCAATTGACTTTGCTTATTGAAGTAATCGTTGGCGGCAAGGACATCCGGACGAAGATACACGAAGCCATCGCCATGGAACTGATTGCCGCCTGACTTGCTGGCCAGGCTGATGACGCCTGCGCCGCCACTCTGATAGGAGGCCGGAGTGTTCTGCGTTTCTACCCGGAACTCGTCCACCGCATCCTCCGGAAGATCGAGCGCCGGAATGATGGCGGCGGAATTGTTTTCAGCGACGCCAAGCGGGCTGCCGTCCACCATGTAATACACCGAGCCTTGGATCGCTCCGTTGATGGTATACGACGAGACGTCGACGTTGGGGCGCCCGGTCGAGATATTGGTGATCGCGACGGAGCTTGAGGAGTTCGGCGATCCATTGGCCGGCGTCACACCGGCACTCAACTGCACCAGGTCATACACATTGCGCGTCAGCAAGGGAACGCGGTCTATGGTTGCCGCGGAGATGAGTTGGCCCACGGTGGAATTGCTCGCGTCCACAAGATCGTTCCCAGCGATTACCGTCACAACTTCACTGGTGCCGCCGACCTGAAGAGCGATGTTAACGGTGCTCACCTGATCCACATTGACCGTCACATTATCTTCTACGACGGAGTCGAAGCCTTTAACCGTGGCCGTTACTTCATAACTGCCGGGGTTGAGCGAGACAAAAGAATATAAGCCTGCCGTACTGGAGACGCTCTGCTGTACGATGCCCGTGGCATGATTGAGCGCTGTAACTTTAGCTTTGGCAACAATTGCGCCGGAGGGATCGGTGATCGTACCGTTGATTCCTCCCCTTCCTGCTTGCGCAACGGCGGTTGTTCCTGTCAAAAGGACAAGAAGGAGTGTGCATAGGACAAACTTCACAAGCAGGCTGCGCGGGTTCCCGATGTTCACTGTCGCCTCTCACGGATCGCTAAAGGTCGGATAATATTAATCTGTTCAAACGTTTGAATTCAGCAAGACTAGGGATAACTCTGCCGAGAGTCAAGCAAAAAAGATTGGCTGCCCGAGTTATTATTAGGTCCGTCTTTTCAGCGTTCGATCACGGTAGCGACGGTGTCGGCCTGCAATACGCCGACGGCCCGGGTAAGGAGCCCGGAGACCGCTTCTCGCGGGGGATCGGCAATGCTGCGGTGCAGGAGCAATCGTCGATCGGATCGCCGACAACAAGCCTTACGACAAGATATCTACGAAGGATACGAGGGAAAAAGAAGGTGGCTCAACGAAGATCCGGTCATGTGACGCTGCTGGACATTGCTCGAGCCTGTGGATGCTCCATTTCCACGGCATCGATTGTGCTCAGCGAGGCGCCGCTTTCGCTAAATGTCGCTGCGACGACCCGTCAGAAGATTCGTGCCATGGCACAGCAACTCGGGTACCATCCCGATGCCTTTGCACGTTCCCTGCGGCGAAGACGCAGCCAAACCATTGGAGTGCTGGCATACGATCTGTCCGATCCATTTTGCATTCCCATTGTGCGTGGGATCCAGGAGCGCCTGCAACCGGCCAGCTACCTCCCCCTGTTGATGGATGCGCAGACCCGACGCGCACTCTTCGATGAGTATTTGCAGATGATTTTGGAGCGCAGAGCGGACGGCGTCATCGTCATAGCCAGTTGGATCTTTGATGAAACCGACTTGCTTGCGGACATCGAAAAGAACCACGTCCCGATCATCATTGTGAGCCGCGACTTGACAGGGCGTGGGGTCAGTTCCGTGTTGGTAGACAACGAGGCGGGGGGAGCATTGGCCATGCACCATCTGCACGAACTGGGGCATCGCCGGATCGCCGTGATTCGTGGCCCGGAACAGCTCTTTGATAGCGCGCCGCGCTGGACAGGAGTCCAGCGTGCCGCTGGCGAAGCCGGGATCCGGCTTGACCCGCGGCTGATCTTCCAACTTCCCAGCTTGGTGGACCCTACCTCGAGTTTTCAGGGCGGACTTGAGTGCGCGCGCCAGATGCTCGCCTCCGGCCAAGCCTTCAGTGCCGTACTGGCCTTCGACGACTTGGCCGCACTCGGCGTGCTGCGCGGCCTGACCGAGGCCGGCCTGCGGGTGCCGGAGGATTGTTCAGTGCTGGGCTTCGACGATGTTCTTCCCGCAGCCGTTTCTACCCCAGGTATTACAACGATTCGCCAGCCTCTCAACGAAGTGGGCCATCTGGCTGCCGACTTGATGCTGGAGGCGATGCAGGTGCGGGAGAAAGGAAGCCCGCCTCAGCTGAAGTTGCACCAGGCGCAGCCAGAGTTGGTGGTACGGATGTCGACGGCTAAGCTCGCCAAGAAGCCGACAAGAGTGGACACGGTCTCCTAGCGATGGCCGGCGCGGTAGGTGATGCCTGTACTGTTGCGATTCGGCTCGCCTTCGGCAGCCCCACTTGGGAGCGACTGGCTATTCGAACAGGTACGCCGGGACCATGTCTACCTTCGGTGTGCCCTCGCGCGGTACATATGCGCTCCTCGTGAACCGCGCGCCCGGCCTCCACTGCGACATCCCATCACGTCATCCTCATTTTTCGCCTGCGACAGATCGGCGGACCATACATTCTGTGGGGACTCTTCGGAGTCTTAGACAGCAAATGGATGTCTGGTCCTCCGGAGAGAGGGAACCATGAGCCGAGAGGCAAAGATCGATGTAAAGAACGCCCTCCGCAGGACTGCCCTGCTAACCTACCATCGCGCGCAGATGCCGGACGATGCCGTGCAGGGAGCTAGCTTGGGCCTGCATCTGCTCGCCGGTTGCGGCGCCCTCTTCGGCGCTGGCAGCGGCGCTCTGCGTGACCTTTTCAATGGTGCTCATCTGGGTGGAGATGAGCTGGATGCCCTTGGTCTGCTCCAGACTGCCGGCTTTGACCTCTTCGACCAGCCTTTTGACCTGGGCGGAGCTTTCCGTGATGGCGCGGATCGAGGTGGCGACCAGCTCCAGCCTGGAGCGGCCTTCGTGGGATCGGGTCATGGACTCCTCGATCAGCGCGGTGGTGTCTTTGGCCGCCTGCGCGGAGCGGTGGGCCAGGTTGCGGACCTCGTCGGCGACCACCGCGAAGCCCATGCCCGCCTCTCCGGCGCGCGCCGCCTCGACCGCCGCGTTGAGCGCCAGGATGTTGGTCTGGAAGGCGATCTGATCGATGATCTTGATGATGTCGCCGACCTTGGTGCTGGACTCGTTGATGGCATGCATGGACTCCTGCATTTGGCCGAGCGAGCGGTTGGCATCGCCGACCAGCGCGGTGGTGTCCTGCATCAGTCCGGAGGCCTTGGTAGCGTTCTCGGCGTTGTGCCGGGTCATGCTGCCGATCTGCTCGCTGGCCGCGGTGGTTTCGCCGATGGAGAAGGCCTGCTCGGAGGTTCCGGCCGCCAGGGTCTGGCTGGCGGCGGAGATGTGATTGGCGCCCTCGGCCAGTTGGCTGGCTCCCTCATCGAGCTGCACCACGGTCTGTCGCAGGCTATTGGTAATCTGGCCAACCTGGAAGTAAACCAACGCGCCGAGCAGGAGCGAGACCACGATGGCCAACACGGTGAGCCAGAGGGAATGCACCACGGCGATAGCGGACGCGTCCTCGGCGGCGGCCAGCGAGCGCTTCTGCTCGTCGACGATGGCTTTAGCCGCGGTCTCCATGGCAGCTGAAACCCGCTTGTTCTGGCTACGCAGTGCGTAGGCCTTTTCGAGGTCGCCGGAGGCGCACATAGCAACCAGTTCCTGGAAGCGCGGCTTCCAGGTCGCCAAATTCTCCTGCACATCGTTTCGGGCGGAGCGCTCCGAATCGGTCGCCACCAGAGGTTCGAACTCCGCCAGCGCGGCGTCGATCTTCGTGCTGGAATCTTGGAAAAGCTTAATGGGCTGCGGCGCGGAGGCCACGTCCTTGGCCTCGTAGGCGAGCATCAGGCCGCCCTGCGCCCGCTGCATGTTGGTGGTGGCCAACTCGATGGCGTCGGCGATCTCCAGCTTCTTGTTGAAGGTATGCAGAACCCGATTCAACTGCTGGTTGCTTTGTCGCGACTGCTGGACATACAGAGCCAGTAGAGCAAGGATAAGAATGAATGTTACCGAGAAAGCGCTGAGTAATCTTTTTCCAACTGTCCAGCCTTGCATGCTACCTCCCCAAACTGCTTGAGTGTGCCTGACCTATCTTCGACGTGGTGCGATTGAAGACAGCGACCTTATATCCGTGGTCGTTCATATTCGGCACCAGATTCTGCCCCATCGCCGCCAGCCTAATATCGCAACTTCCCTTTGCCATTTTTCTCTCCTTTTTCCTTTCCTCAACTCGAACCGGAGTACGCCACACACCTACTGCGACATAACAGAATCCGGGCGGAAAATAATCTGCGGGCATAGCCTAGCTGGGAAAAACCCTGTTTAATTCCGCCACCGCCTCCCAAGTCAGTGAAGAAATGGCGCGGTCCTTCAACAGGAAGAAGATCTTGGCTGTCTCCTCAAGTTCCTCATACGCATAAACCGCCTCCTCCAGGGACTTGCCAGCTATGATCGGCCCGTGGTTGGCCAGTAACATTGCGGAATGCTCCCGGGCGGCCACACGTACCGCATCGGCCAGTGCTCGGTCGCCGGGCCGGAAGTAAGGAAGAAGCGGCAATTTCCCCACCCGCATGACGTGATACGCGGTCAACGGAGGCAGCACGTCCGTGATGTCTTCGTGACATAAGCAAGATGTGGCGACTGAATAAGTGGAATGGAGGTGAACAACGGCGCGCGCTGTCGGCCGCTGCTCGTACACCGCAATATGGAAAAATGCTTCCTTCGAGGGCGGATCGCCATCCAGCTGTTCGCCAGTGGCCGACAATTTGGAGATGCGGTCGGCGGAAAGAAATCCCAGGCAAGAGTTGGTGGGTGTGACCAGAATGTCTCCACCTTCCAGCCGCACCGAGAGATTTCCGGCACTCCCATGCGCCAATTGGCGCGTGTACAAAAGCGCGCCGATGCGAACGAGCTTCTCCCGCATCTCCTGCTCGGTACTCATGATTTTGTTCCCCTCAAAGTTGAAAGTGCATGCGCGAAGAAAGTCGGGCGCCCGAAATTGCCGGATTTGAATGCCAACGCCAAGTTCCGTCGCCGGCTGATGACGATTGGTACGCCCGGATCGATCTCTGGTCCGATCAGCAGGTCGCCGAGATTGAGCGCCTGAGCAACCGCTCCTGATGTCTCGCCGCCCGCCACGACGAGACGGCGCACGCCGTCGTCCACGAGTTGGCGAGCGACTTCGGCGAACAAGGCGTCTAGCCGCGCCGCCACGGCTTCGCGTCCGTATTTGGATTGTGCGGCCGCTACGTCAGAGGGTGTCGCGGAGGAATATACCAGCGGCTCGCAGCCTCGGTTGCGCCTCAGGAATTCCAGTAGAGGCTCAGGCCGGGTCTCCCCAGCGATGACGCTATCCACCGAGATGGCCATCACTGGGTGATGCTGGGCATGAACGTCGATCTGCCGGCGCGTGGCGCCCGAGCAACTGCCGGCCAGGATTGCCTCCGGCCCCTCGATCCCCTCGAAGGCGACCTGCGCGCCTTTGGCTTCCCCGCTTGCGATGAAGTTGGCGGGAAGGCCAAGCGCGATGCCCGAGCCGCCAGTCACGAGCTGCGCCCCGGCGCAGGCCTGCCCCAGTACGACGAGGTCTGCATCGGTCGCGGCATCGGTGATGACAAGCGTTTCACCCCGCTCGGCGGCAGCATCCAACGCCTTGCGCACGGCCTCCGAGCCGGCGCGCACTACGGACGCCGCGACGAGACCCACAGAGTCCTGCGACTGGTGCGAAAGCCAGCGCCGGATATTGGCGTCTGTCATCGGCGTCAGCGGATGATGCTCCATCCCCGACTCGTTCAGAAGCCGGTCGTTCACGAAGAGGTGCCCTTGATGCACCGTCCGTCCCACGGTCGGAAATGCCGGACAGGCGACGACGCCCTTTACGCCGAGAGCGTGCGCTAGCGCCTCAGCGACAGGGCCGATATTGCCCTCGGGCGTCGAGTCGAATGTAGAACAGTATTTGAAGACAAACTGCCGGCACCCCTGCGCCCGCAACCACGCCAAGGCACGGAGCGACTGCTCTACGGCGCTTTTTGCGGGCACCGAGCGAGTCTTCAGCGACATCACGCCGGCCTCAACATCGCGAGACGCAGGTGTGTCGGGGATGTCCATATACTGAGCCACCACCAGCCCACCCTGACCAGGCAGCCCCTTAGCCAGAGTGTTGGCAATATCGCCAGCCCCGGTGAAATCATCGGCGATCACACCCACTAGCATTAAACTGCCTCCGCAATCAGGGCGCGCATACGAATGACCGCCGCATCTGGCGCCGAGAGGATTGGGATATTTAGTTTCGCCTGCACGGCTTCGCGTGCTCGCGAGGTTGAAAAATGGGCGAGCATCACCGCATCGTAGCCCCGAAAGTCCCCGGCCCGTTCCGCCACGAGGCGGTTGTGCGTCTCTGCGTCGCCCTCGCGTAGTGCAGCGATCGCGCCCTCCGCCACGATGGTATGCAGGGTCGCCGAAGCACCGGCCTGCTTGACGAAACCGTTAAACTCACTCGTCATCGTACCGACCGCTGGCTGAAATGTTGCCAGCATCCCGATCCGGCCGCCGGCGGCGATGGCTTCGCGAAACATCGCCTCATTGGGCTTCAGGACGGGGATGGGCAGAAGGTCCACCATGCGGTCGATCGCCGGCCCGAAGGCCGAGCATGTGACAAGAATGCCGTCGGCACCGACACGCTCGTGTGCGTAGCGTCCGAGCGCCACAAAACGCTCGATCAGCTTTTCAGACAGGTCTTCCCCGTCCTTGGCGCGATCGATCGTCAAGCCATCGTCGAGCAGGTTCACCGCTTCGGCCTCAGGCCACAACCGTGCCATCGAGTCCTGGACGGGCGCCATGGCGACCGGGGTAGCGTGGAAAAGTAGGATGCGAGGAGAAGCGTTGATCATGCGGAAGCCTTATGCAGTTTGATTGGTTGCGAAGTGTAAATGCCATGCAGATTAACTGGGTTGGAAGCCAGACGCGGTTTCAGGCCTCCCTTCTCGTAAGCCTCGGCAGCTTGCGGAGAGGAAAGATGGGATACGAAGCGTGCCGCCAGCTCGTGGTCTTCGGCATCGGCGAAGATTGCGACCGAAAAGTCGGTCGGCATCTGGTAGCGTTCCGGGAAGGGTCCGGCCACCTCGACGCCGTCTACGGACAACAGCTCGCTGATCTGCTGTACAGCGAGGTCGCACTCGCCGGTCAGCAAATATTTTGCGGTGAATCCGCCGGGAACAACAACGGCGCGTTCGTTAACCTGATCGGCGATACCAAGCTTCTGGATGAGTTCCGCAAAATAGAGTCCACTGGCTCCAGTACGCGAATAGACGATCGAGCGCGCTTCGACCAGGGCGCGCACAAAGGACTCCGGCGTCGAGATATCGGGATGAGGCGCCCCTGCGACGACCGCGAGCCCGAAGCTGGCCTGTGCGATGGGCGTGATGCTATCGGCAATCACGATGCCGTCTTGCGCCAGCTCTTGCATGGTGCCATCGATCATCACCAGAACATCGGCTCGCTCGCCACCGCGAATGCGCTCCTTCAGCACCGAGGTTGGCTTCCATAGGACCTCTGCCTCGTGTCCCTCCTCACGCCACGACGGTAACAGGAGGCGATTCAGCGCTACCTCCACCGCCAAGGTGCTCATGACTTTCAATGGTCTGCCCATGATTTCCTCCTGCTCGAATTGGATTTCCTCCCGGTCGAATTGGCCCGCATCACCGGCACCCCGTCGGTCCAACTCGGCGTGCGCGTGGTCAAGATCAATAGCGCCGACCCATCGTCCGATTACGACGGTGGCAATAATATTGCTGAACAGATTTGTGACAGCGCGGATTTGCGCCATGAAGAGATCAGCGCCGATCAACAGCGACAACCCGGCCACGGGCAGCACGCCCAATACAGGCAAGGTTGCGGCGAGGGCAATGAAGCCACCGCCACTGACGCCGGCTGCCCCCTTCGAGGTCAGCATCATGATGAGGAACATGCTCACCTGCTGCGCGAGCGACAATCTGACATTCGTGGCGTGGGCGATGAAGAGAACGCCCATCGTCATATAGATTGCCGTGCCGGCCATATTGAACGAAAAGCCGGACGGAATTACCAGACCAACGACCTCGCGTTTCACGCCGAGGCGCTCGAGCTTTTCCATGCTGCGCGGGATCATCGTTTCCGCCGAAGTAGACGCGAAGACAATGATGAGTTCATCCTTGAAGTAGGCGATCAGCTTGAAGATACTGAACCCGCAAAGCCGCGTTGAGAGGCCGAGCACGATGACGACAAAGAGCGCGCAGACGACATAGACGGAACAGATTAGCTCACCGAGGTGGGCCAACGCGCCGATTCCGTATTTGCCGATGGTGAAGGCCAGCGAGCCGAACGCGCCAATCGGGGCCAGGCGCATGATGATGCCGACCATCACGAACAGCCCCGCACCCGCCTGCTCGAGCACTCCAACTAATGGCTTGACCCGATCGCCATGCTTGGCCAATCCAATGCCGAAGAGCACTGCAATGAACAACACCGGCAGGATCTCCCCGGTGGTGAACGGCGCCATGAATGTATTGGGGACGATATCAAGAAAAAAGTTCAGTACCGACAGCGGTTTCGCGTGTTGGACCAGGTCCGCCACCGCGCCCGCGTCCAGCGTCGCCGGATTCGCGTTGATGCCACTACCGACCTTCCAAATATTTCCGACCGCCATGCCGATCAGCAACGCTATGGTCGAACCGATCTCGAAATAGACGAGGGACTTGACACCAACATTGGCGATCTTGCGCATATCGCCGATCGTCGCAATCCCCACGACGATCATGATAAAGATGATCGGGGTCACGACGACCTTGATCGCCTTGATGAATAGGTCGCCGAATGGCTTGGCCTGCACAGCCAAATGCGGATCGAAATAACCCAGAAGAGTGCCAAAAATCACGCCTATGATCACTTGGACGTAAAGTTTACTCAGCCATCGTTTTGCTAGCATACTGTCTACTCCAATTCCTTGCGGCCATTATTCTTTCCGTCGATTCAACAAGATAGGCGGCGACACTTAGCGAGGATTTGCAACACATGTCGGTCTTTCAACTCTGGCACCGTCAAGCCAATCCAGACCCTCGACCGTACCGGCGCGCGGCACATATTCGCAACCGAAGAATCCGCAATAGCCGATCTCACGAAACGCCACGTCTAAACGGGTAAAATTCAGAGTCCCGCTTCCCGGCTCATGACGACCGGGGACATCGGAGATATGCACATGCCCGATCAAGCTCCCGTGCTTTGCGATCTGCGTGAACAGATCGAACCCCGCGCTTACCGTATGAAATACATCGAACAACAGACGGATATTCTTCCGCCCCGTCGCCGCGATTGCTTCGACCGCTTGATCGGGCGTTTGGATAAAGTACTCGGGAACCGCCTGCTGACACATCGGCTCCACCAGGATTGTTACGCCCTTTTGTTCAGCAGCATCGGCAGCATAGGACAGATTTTCAATATATTGCCGCCAATGATCCGGCGTCCGCGCCGACTGTGGTAGCACGCCCGCCATCGCGTGAAGTAATTTCACGCCGATCGTTTGGGCATACAAGAGTCCCTCCTCCACGCTTGCTCGAAACTCTTCCCGTCTTTCCGGGAAAATCGCCAACCCCTTCTCGCCGCTCTCCGCGTTTCCCGAACGAAGGCCGAACTGGACGTAAGGTAGACCGGCAAGCGCAAGCCGTTCGGCCATCTCGCTCGCCGGAGTGTCGTACGGAGCGGGATATTCGACGGCCGAAAAACCATGTCGCTTCGCGGCCTCGATGCGGTCCTTAAATGGTAATTCGGTGAACAGATAGCCTATGTGAGCACTATATGGAACTGCCGCGTTCGCCATGGTTTTCTCCTCAGGTTGCGCGTTTCCCGCAGATATTCCAGCCTCTGCCGCCGTCGCCGAACGCCTCCCACCCCGTTTCGGTAATGGCGATGGTGTCCTCCAACTTGATGAAGCCACGGGTCTTGTGGTGAAGCTCTGTTTCAACGGAAATCACCATCCCCGCTTCCAGCGGCTTGTCGGCGTGATAGGCCGGATAAGTCGGTAGCGCCTTGCTCGTCAGCCAAGGCGCTTCGTGGCTGACGATGCCCATGCCATGCGCCCAGAAAGACATCTTTTCGCGTGCCGAGGAACGTTGTAGCGCCTCTTGCGCCCAGACAAAGATGTCTCCACCGCGCACGCCTGCTTTCAGCCCTTTGCGCGCTGTTTGCTGCACATCTTCTATCTGACCGAGCAGATCGATGAGCTCCTCATCGGGCTCTCCGCTATAGCCCATGCGAGTGACATCGCCGATGTAGCCCTTGTAGTTCCCTCCCGAATCAAGCGCCAAGACCTCATTTTCTTGCCAGACTTGATCGTAGGGCGCTCGGTTCAACGAAGTCCCCATATTGGTCAGTGCGTATTCGAATTTGAGGCCACGACTCGCTTCTTCCGCGCGCAAGGCCTCGACGATCTCTCGCTTCGTTGAGCCTGGGCCGTAAGTACGAAACACGGCGAGCATCGCCTCAACGACCTTTTCGGACGCCAAACGCAGGAACTCGAGTTCTTCCTTGGTCTTTCTAGCCCGAAGAATCTCGAGGGTAAAGGTCGCGTCAATAAATTCGGCATCCGGAAGCTGTTCCTTGAGCACGCCATAAGCGTCGATCGGCATGAAGCCGACCTCGATTCCGATGCGACCCGCTTGCACGCCGAGGCGTTGTATCTGCTCGGCGGCGGCGGCGGCATAGCCCGTACTGACAAAATTCGTTAGGTCGAGATTCGAGATCCAGAAACTCCCAAGTTGCTTCTCATACCGCTCCCATGGAGCACCGACATAGGCCGAGTCGAGCGGATGTCCCTTCTTGTAGACGAAGAAAGGAAGATAACGGCTCAAGCCATGCGCGTCCATATAGTCATAAAAGAAGAAGCGATAGTTTCCAAGCAGATACTGGATGCTGTGCTTCGAAGTTACGAGGAGCGCGTCGAGATTCGCCTCCTCCATGAGGCTATCGAGTCGCTCTGTGTCGAACGGTGGTTTGTGCAATCTCGATCGATCTTCGACCGGGTTTCCCTCTGAATAGGCAAAACTCATTTCGATCTCCTGGGCCCTGTTTTCTTAAGCTCTCGCGAGCGGTTCGGCGTGTTGATCAGCGCTTTGCAAAGTCATTGCGCACCACCACCTTGATCGCATCCTCTACCCGATCGCGCGCATAACGCAGTGCTTCCGGCAGATCTTTCATCGAGAAAGTATGGGTGCAGATCAGGCTGGCGTCGAACCGCTTTTGCCGCATGAAAGCCTCGGCCCGATGCGTCGCGCTCTTTCCCTCGCCCCGGATGCCATACAGATAAATGTTGTTGCGCACGATATAAGCGATATCGACGGGCACCGCCTCTCCGGGGAAAGCCGCAAGGCAAATCTTGCCGCCGCGATTCACCATCCGCGCGGCCTCATTCACAGCGTCGGGCGCGCCGGAGCATTCAAGGACGTAATCGACACCCTTGCCACTGGTCAGCTCGCGGACCGCCGCGACGGGATCCTGCTTCTTGACATTGATGACGTGGTCGGCTCCCAGTTTTTTACCGATCTCAAGGCGATTATCGCGGGTGCCGGTCAGGATGACAGGTTGCGCTCCCAGGGCCTTGGCAACCGCCGCGCCGAGTAGCCCGATTGGCCCTGGCCCGGTGACGACGACGCTTTCGCCGGCCACGAGACCGCCGAGTTCGGTTAAGCCATACACCGCGGTTCCGGCGGTGACGACCAGCGTGGCTTCCTCGTCACTCATCGAGCCAGCGACAGGAACGAGGGTATTGATGCTGTTGACCTGATATTCGCAAAAGCCGCCGTCGGTCGTAAAGCCATTGGCGCGGTGGCCTTTATCGACATCGCCGTAATTCTTTCCGTAGTTATGACACGACGTATACATGCCCTGACGGCATCGCACGCACTGGCCGCATCCGGCATGGATCTCCACCGTGACCCGTTCGCCGATCGCATATTCATCGACGCCGGGGCCGAGAGCCACCACGGTGCCCATGTATTCATGGCCGGGGGTGAAGTTTTTGTTGAAAGGCAGGCCGCCCTGAATCATCGATGGCGGTCCGTGTTTGATGATTTCGAGATCGGTGGCGCAAATAGCGACCGCATCGATGCGCACGAGGACCTCTGCCTTCTTCGGCGTCGGGACAGGTTTATCGACGAGGGTGAGTTCGCCGGGATTGCCGAGAACCCAGGCTTTCATGGTTTCAGGAATCGGATATTGGGGATTGGTTTTCACGTTCGTCGCTTGCATTTCGATTTCCTTCCAATTACCAGCATTGAGTTAGTCTGTGTCTCCCGCTGCGTGACGGGAAAAAGGATTACGGGACCGAGAGAAGGCGATTTGGCAAAACATAGAGGACAGTCAACTAAGGCGGATCGATAAATTGCACACTTTCAGCAAGAGACTCTGCTAGAAAGCAAGTTTGAGGGAGAGCTGGATTTGGCGACTAGAGTCGGCGGTGCCAGTGATGACGCCGCCCGGGCCGAGCGCGACCGCTGTGGTTTGGGCGGATGCAGTGCCCTGCGCAGGTCCGTTCGTGTACACGATCTCGTTGGGGACCTGCAGGTTGGTGTGGTTGAGGACGTTGAAGATCTCAGCGCGGAACTGAAGGTTGGTGCGCTCGGTAAGCGGCGTAGACTTTATGAGGGACAGGTCCCAGTTGGCATGGCCAGGGCCCACAAGGCTGTCGCGGCTGGCATTGCCGACGGTGCCGTAGGCGGGTGGCAAAAAGGCGGTGGGGTTGAAGAATTGTGCGACACGCTGGGCCGTGGTGCCACGGGTGTAGAGTTGGCCGTGGAAGTTGGGGTTCACGTCGGGCCGGACGGGATTGCGCGGGTCGCCGGATGCGGTGGGGTTGTAGCCGAGCTGCGGGGAGAAGGGAACGCCTGATTGCAGGTTGCCGAGGGTGGAGAGAGACCAGCCGGAGACCAGACGTGCCGTCAGACTCTTGCTGGTCGCGAAGAAGGCTCTGCCCTTGCCAAAGGGAAGATCGTAGACGGCGTTCACTGTGGCAACGTTGCGGATATCGGTGGCGGAGGGGCCATAGTCAAGGTGTGGCAACGAGGGGACTTCAACGAAGGCTGGTGTGTTGGCGGAGACCGACGTCGTCCAGGCAGCGCCGTCATCGAGATTCTTGGACCACGTGTAGGAGGCGCGAAGATGGAAACCGTGGGAGACATCCTGGCGGAGTTCGGCTGCCAGTGCGTTGTAGTTACCAGAGCCGCCGGACCACCATGAGAGGGTGCTCGCGAGATCGGGGTTGGACTTGGTGGTGGTGGGATAGTAGACGACGTTGTTGGCAAGCATGGTGTAGGGGGGCTCGTTGAGATCCCCCGCTAGGATCTGGTGGTAACTGTGCGTGCCAACGTAGCCGACAGTGAGGTAGGTTTTGCTGGCGACCTGCTGCTCGATCTTCAAGGTATAGGCGAGTAGTGCGGGCGTGGCGATGCTTGTGTCCACGCTGGAGGGCAAGACGAGTGGGGTGGTGCCGGTGGCATCTGCGACGGAGCTGTTGTTATAGGCGTATGCGGTGTTAAAGGGAGCGGCCTCATCGAGTCGGTAATCGAGGGCTTCTAGGGGGGAGTGGTAGAGGCCGGCTCCAGCGATGACGTCGGTCTTCCCATCGCCGAAGATGTCCCAGGTGAGGCCGAGGCGAGGCTCGGGGAGAAAGAGCGCGCGGTTATCGTTAACGATGTGGGACTGGACAGTGGGTTTTGTGCTGAGAATGCCGTTGGTGACGGTGTAGACACCTGCGCGTCCGTGCGCTTCAGACCATCCGCTGGAGGAATCGGAGCGGAAACCAGCGCGAACCAGGAAGCGCGGGGTGAGATGGAATGTGTCTTCCAGGTAGGCGTCTGCGAAGAGGTCTCTCCAATTGAGAGGAGTTGGATTGGGTGCGTAGTGGAATAGGCGGATGGTGCCGGAGAAGAAGTTGACGAGCGAGTTGAAGGCCGCCTGTCCGTATTCCTCTTGCGAGAGGTCATCGTTGGATTGCAAGCGCTGCAGCCAGATACCGGCTTCGATCTGATGTTTGCCGAGTGAGAAGACAATGTGGTCGTCGAAGGTGAAAGCGTTGCGGGCCACGCTGTTGTTGGCTCCGGTAGTGGTGCCAGCGTTGGTGATGGCGGAGGCACCGCCGGAAGAGACAGAGCCGGAGATGACGATGGATCCGGTAGGCTCGCCGGGGATAAAAGTGGGTGTGATGGCCTGGATATCAGGGCGTATGTAGCCGTTGAAGAAGGAGCTGGAACGGGAGAAGGTGAAGCTGGCAGTATCGATGATGCGTGGAGTAAAGACGTGTTGCTCTTGGATGCTTAGGCTCTGCTCACGAAGTGTTTCGTCGACGATGGAATAGGGGTTCTGGCCAGGTGTTTCGGCGGTGGAGTCATCGATAGTGTAGGAAGCGGATGCCGTGTCACTCGTGGTGAGCTTGGCATCCATGCGAGTAGTACCGGAGTCTACACGGACGTGCTGCTCAGGGTTGGAGAAGGCCTCGGCGATACCCGAAAGGCGACCGTCGTTGAGGGCCTCAGGACCGTTCTGCACGGGCCAGAGATTGAGGAGTTGTTTGGAGACGGGGTTGATGGCGACGGGCTCTTCTACCCCATTGGCATCAGGCAAAAAACCGGCGCGCGCTTCGCTATCGGGGACGAGCGTGACGTCCGTGAGTCCGAGGTTCTGGCGGTAGCCGTTGTAATTGGCGAAGAGGAAGAGCTTGCTCTTCCAGAGCGGGACACCCAGGGAGCCGCCGAAATCGTTGCGCTGGAGGTTGGGAATACGGGCGGAATCGAAGTAGTTGCGCGCGTCGAAGATGCTGTTACCCAAATACTCGAAGACGTCTCCGTGGAGCTGATTGGGGCCGGAACTGGTGACGACGCCGATCTGCGCGCCAGCGCGCTTGCCGTAGTAGGCGGAATAGGTGTTGGTTGCGAGGTTGAACTCGCGGGCGGAGTCGATGCCAAGGAGCTGGCCGTTATAGTTGACCTCCGGGGGATTGAGGAGGATGAACTGGTCGTAGATGCGGCCGTTGAGGGGGAGCTTCTTGACCTGGCGCGAGCCAACGTAATCTGGGGTCGACTCGGAGGAGAGATTGGCGGGAGGCCTCCTGTTGGCGGCGCCGGAGATGCTACCGCCGACAATCTGGGCAGCGGCTGTCAGAGGGACAATCGCGACCGAGATGGAGAGGCCCAAAAGCATCAAACGAGAGCGGAAAAATGCGACCGACTGCATGGTTATCATTGAGGTATACGTAGGTTGCGCCTGATGCGAAGGTTGTTGGTTGCGCTCGCAGTCTCTATGGAGACACCTTGCTCTGCGAGGTTCATTGGAGTGTCGTCAAAGACGACGGAACCGAGGAAGGCGGAGCTGTCGATCTTGGCGAGACGGCGAAGCATGCGGTAGTAGTTCCTTCTATCGACTTGAAGCAGATGTTTATGTAGGCGTTACTCCGAAATTGACGAGCAATGTTACGGCGAGCAACAATCGCACCTTTTTACGAGGCGAAAAAGTCTGGCTCATGCAGTTGCTATGGAGATATCTCCCCTGCTCTGCGCAGGTCCATTGAAGCGCGTCGCCAAAGACGACGAAGGCCGAGTTGTCGATCTTGGCGAGACGGCGAAGCATGCGGTAGTACTTCCTTCTGTGAAGTATGCCGGCAGTGGTCGGCTCGGCGACCCTCCCCCCAGTTAGTCCGCGCTAGTTATCGCAGGACTGCTCGGCCACATGAAGGAAGTAGCCGCTGAAGGAATACATAAAGGTGCAACCTCACGCAGGCTCAATCTGATCTTTTCGATGAAGCTGTAGCGCGGCATTATCGAGATAACTTCGACGCAACAAATTTAGACTGCGCCAAATAAGCTTGTCCAACAATATGTTCAGATAACATTTATCGGAAGTATAGATGAAAGAAATGTTTGGAAACTGACCCGCTCTTAGAGAGCTCAACAAGCGGTAATTGAGATTCCTAGAGGTTGACGAAAGCTGATCTGAATAACATCCGGCGGTGAAGAGGGGACGATTCACCAAGAGCAGATCATCAGGGTACTCAAGCAGCATGAGACAGACCGCGCGGTCACCGAACCGGTCCGGGAGAGCGGGGTCAGCGAGGCGACGATCTAAACCTTGAAGGTCCTGGTACAGCCGGCATGAAATCAGCGAGACGCAGCGTCTGAAGAGTCTGGACGATGAGAACCGGCGACAGAAACAGCTGGTGGTCGATCTGGGTCAGGACAAGGAAGTGCTCAAGGCGATTGTGCGAAAAATTGAATTCCTAAGTTACTCACGCATGAGGAAACCGAAGCAGGTCAGAGCCAGAAGAACTTCTTCGTCGTCGAGGAGAAGACTTCTTCAAAGCATCAAGGAAGACATTCACAGTTCTCGGAGGACCCTCATTTTTTCCCCTTGCCCGCGTAACGATCCCGAGACGCCATGTCGCTAGCGGTGGCTGGCGATCGCTAATCGTTAGCACATTGAGGCTAGGTGATTCAGGGTAAGCGCGAGCGAGCACGGAGGGGACTATCGCCACACCGAGTCCTCTCGAGACGAACTGGACCTCCGTTTGTGCGTCACCGACCTCAATCACGGTTCTCCGGTGCAAATCCCTAATCGAAAATTCTCGGTCTACCAGCTTTCGCGTTGCGCGTCCTGGAATGAGGTCAACGAAATTCTCTTTCGCGAGCGCCTCGATCGACACCCGTCCTTTAGCCCCGAGAGCATAATCTCGAGCACAGATTGCAACGAGTGTATCCTGAATAAATGGCAGCACCTGCAATCCAGGGATCATCGCATTTCCGAGAAGAGCGTGGAAGCTCAGATCAAGCTCGCCGGACCTCACCATCTCTGGCACTGCTTCGGCAGTAGTGGTGCGCACTTCGATTTCCATCTGGGGGTGATCACGGCGTATGTTCTTCAAGACGAGCGGCATATCAAGGTAAGGATTGAGACTCTGTAGAACGCCAATCCGCAACCTCCCACGCACGATACCGTCCTGTTCGCGAACCGCTTGAATTCCCCCCTCAATTGCGGCCACGCTAGCTCTGGCATGCTCCAGAAACACTTTTCCCGCGTCAGTGAGCGCGACCCGTCGTGTAGTTCGCTCAACGAGCCTGACCCCAACTTCCTCTTCCAGTTCCTTAATTGAGGCTGAGATCCCGGATTGGACAATATGGACGCGACGCGCAGCTCTTGTGAAGCTGCCCTCGTCTGCGACTGCAATCAGATGGTGTAGGTGACGGAGTTCCAAGGGGGTGCTCCTGACGATTCACTTATTTTATATGCCGCTGAATCATATCGGTAATAGTTTTCCTACAGAACAGTAAACTGCCTTGAGCTTCATTTGAGACGTCTGCCCAACTCTCCCGGGCCTGAAGACGCCCTGCATAAACCCTCTGGTGAGGGACGGCGGTCCATTGCCCAGCAGGAGCCGTATTGGTGGCCGTTCAGCATCTACGACATTGAGGATCGCAGGGGCGATCGCGCGAGAATCACCAGACATCTCCGGTCGAAACTTACGCCAGCACAGACTTATTCCACGGCTTCGCACTCCACCATCCCTGGCGCTATTTTCAGAGAGGACCTGAAGCCGGTGTAGAGGGTTCCCAGCTCAATGATTGTGACCTTGATCCCCAAAGCTGGCCACCTCGCCTGCAAGCGCTTCGCTCAGAGCTTCGGCGGCCAACTTTGTTGCCGTGTCACCTCCTCCGGTGGGGAAGGCGACAACACTGCAAATGCAAGAGATTTGGCAGAAATCTCCACGAATTCCTCCTGCGATTCCTCGCGGGCATAATCCGCTTGCAAACTATCAGCGTCATGTGGTGATGAAGCTCATCTGATGAGTGCATGCAGAGATTCGTCCCTGCAAGCTTTAGAGTTTCTGGAGGGCGGCGACCGTGGGCGGTCTGTCCATGGCCGAGCTTTCCTGAGAGGAGAATACCCATGACGACGCAGACGACTCATCAACAAACCCCAGTCGTCACGATGACGCCCGTATCGAAGAATAGCGTCACCATTGCAGGAGAACCGGAGCTCTATCTCAGCACACCGGAGCCGGAGGCAACGTGTCAGCCGTCTTCACGTTTCCTGCCGGGTCGGTCCGCAATGGATGACGCATCCTTATCCGGCTTATGTCTACGTGCTTGAGGGAACGCTAGCGGTCAAATTTGAGGACGGATCGACACAGTCGTTTCATGCAGGGCGAGCGTTCCTTCAGTGCCGATCGGCGTGGCATCGCGGACGATCTTCCGGTCCCTATGCCCTCCACTCTGGCTACCTCACAAACTCGTCCGGATCTGCGTTGCTTCTCTCTCCCCAAGGGCATAGCCAACCCAGCTCTGAGGCGTGTGCAAAGCACTGCTGCACGCTTACAGCCTGTTCCTCGGGTGTCAATCTGGTCGTTTCGAAGGCTTGCTCCAACGCCTCGGCGATAGAAGCGCCATCGCGCAATACTTCCAAAAGCAGGAACATCTCACGTTCAATCGGACGGTAGTACACGGAATCATCAAATCGATGCACCGCAAGGTACAGCTTGCTCCGCCTCATCGAAGGAAGCTTTATCCTTGTCCGCGACCCGCGCTCCGCGACGGCACTGCTCACAATCTCGCTCTCGGGAGTCTCTTTGCGCACGGCCAGTACAAGTTCATCGACGGGATAGCTCAGAGCGAGCAGCCGCAAATGTGGCTGAAGGGACAGTCTTGAATCTGGGCCTACGGCCTGCAGGTCGTCCGATGTGAGGGGGGTGAGGCACTTGCCATCATAGGCCTCGACGTAGGCCCACTCCAAATGCGCGACATCCACCGCCAGGCGATGCCGCCTGCCGCCGAACTCGGGATGGCCTTCAAGGAAGGCAGGCAGCTTCGCGCCCAGGTCGCGTAGCGTCCACGAGGTCGAGGGGTTTTCTTTGAGGTAAGACAGGATCAGGGCATCGAACCGTTTCGCTCCGAGCACCGCATTGAGAGCAGGAAAATCTTCCGAGACGGCCCCAATGACGCGAAACCAGTACTGCCGGTTGTAAATCTCCAAACGCTCAAACGACCTTAGCTGTGCGTTGGGCGTAATGTAGCTTGCGGCGAGATCCTCGGTGGAGGAGCCGTCCTCAGTAACGCGCTGCATCCCGTACTCTGGCGTCAGCGGCCGTCGCACATCCTCCGCCATCCGACGCTGCAATTCCAGAAGGCTCATACACGCTCCTCTTCGAGCGTCTCTACTTCAGGAAGAACTGAGTTCAGGGAAGGCTCCAATTGCAAATAACGGTTGGCCTTGAGTGCTTCAGCATGAACTTCTTCAAAGGACGGGATGCTGTCATCCCATTCCAACAAGGTCGCCGTGGGGCCGCACCGCTCAATGGCGCGTGCGTACATCTTCCATACGGGATCGAGCACCGGATGGTCGTGCGTATCGAGCGTGTACTTCTCAAACTTGGAATGGCCAGCGATATGAATCTGCGCCACGCGATCCACAGGAATGCTGTTGACGTACTCGATCGGATCGAAGCCATGGTTCTGCGAGGAAACGTAGATATTGTTGACGTCGAGCAGGATGCCGCAGTCGGCTGCGTGAACCACCTCATTCAGAAACTCCCATTCGGTCATCTGCGATTCGTGGAACTCGGCATAGCTGCTCACGTTTTCGACCGCAATCGGAATTTCCAGGAAGTCCTGTACCTGCCGGACGCGCTCGGCCGTATTCCGCACCGCTTCGAAGGTGTAAGGCAGCGGCAAGAGATCATGGGTAAAGCGCCCGTCCACACTCCCCCAGCAAAGATGGTCCGAAAGCCAAGGCGTGTTGGTCCGCTTCGTCAGTTCCTTTATCCGTTTGAGGTGGGAGCGGTTCAGCGGCTGCGCGCTGCCGAAATACATGGACACGCCATGCTGCACCACGCGGTACTGATCGAGGATCTGATCAAGCATCTTGAGCGGGCGGCCGCCATCGACCATGTAGTTTTCCGAGATGATCTCGAACCAATCCACGATCGGCTTCTTCGACAAAATATGATCGTAATGGGGTACTCGCAGGCCAATGCCGACGCCATAGTCGGTATATCCGTTGAATTGATTGCCAGGCATGTGAACTCCGATTCTGATTTCCAGAGGGTGTGCAGGAGGCTCGAATCTTTCAAGCCCCCCGCATGGTTGGAGGCTAGGCCTTCGGAGGCGTGGAACCGTCGGTGGCGCAAGCGCCCTTACCCTTGCAGGAGTTCTTGCCGGCATGCTTCGCGTCGCCGCCACCCTGTCCCTTACAGTCGTTTTTACCCTTGCAGGAGTGCTTGGGCAAGTCCGGCGTGTTCTGCGCGACCATGACTCCGGCATTTGCGGCTGTGCTCGCGGGCGCGGCCGTGCGGCCGGGGATCGGCTGAGCGTTGAGGCGAGCGGTGGTGCCGCCGAGAAGGCCTGCGAATGCCGCGGCCAGCGCGAAAGTGCTTGCGGTGTTGTTCTTCATGAAGAGTTCCTTTCTTCGGTTGGGCCAGGCGCTATGCCTGGAGGTTGGGGTCATGACACGAGCGGGCCGGGAAGAGCCGTCTTCTATGACCTGGGAGACTGCTCTCTCCATGCCGGCTGTTTGAAGGATGAACTCCCGGTTGGTTACAGCCCCGTAGACATTTTCTGAGAGAGAGTGGCACCCACACGCGTTTCCGTCAAATCGGTGTGGTGGCAGCGCCGACAATCGCGCCTTGATGCGATTCCTGTGCAAACAAAATCAGATGATGCGTGGCCCACCTCCGTGCTCGCCCCACGATGAGCTGACCAGAATCGGTCTGTTTGAGATAAAGCTGCTGCAGAAGCGCGTCGGCCGGAGGGCAACCGGAACATCCCTTGGAGGTAAATAATTCCACTATGCGACGAAAGTCGGCTGTTCCGCTTGATTCGTCTGCCGGATCTGCCGCTCGTAGAATGCGGTTGAGCACCCAGAAGTGTAAGAGACACCGTGAACAGAAAGCGAAATCGCATGAGAATACCTCCAGCCGAGTGGCTCTCATCTGACTGCGTCCCGGGAGAAGGGTTACAGTCTTCGAAAGATCGGCTGTAACCTAATTCGTTCCGGGGACTCTTACGAGGCAAAAGGTATTTCTGCCAATGTCGTAGAGGCAGTTCGACGAACGAGGACTACCATGAAACCACTTCTCCGTATGTATCGCCGTGCTGTGGCCGCACTCGCCCTCCTGCAATCGCCGATGTTGCTGGCAGTGCGGCTCTATTGGGGATTCCAGTTCGCCCAGACCGGATGGGGAAAACTCCATAATCTTGCGAGGATTACAGGCTTCTTCGCGAGCCTCGATATCCCGTTCCCGGCCTTCAATGCGCACTTCGTCTCCGGTCTAGAGTTCGTTGGCGGTATCCTGTTAATGCTTGGTCTGTTCTCTCGCCCGATAGCGCTGCTCCTTGCAGGCAATATGCTCGTCGCGTACTGGACGGCGGATCGCGAGGCGCTGACGTCGATCTTCTCCGACCCCGGAAAATTCTACGTGGCCGACCCCTATACGTTTCTGTTTGCTTCCCTCATGGTGCTCATTTTTGGCGCAGGCTTCTTTGCCCTCGAGAATCTCGCGGTTAAACAACTCAAGGTGGCAGAGTAACAATGGAGCCGCACGCCCAAACTCTCGCGGAAGCTGAGATGATCGCATCGATTCTAGGCGGCGATACGCAGCTTTACCATGAGCTGATTCGTCCCCATGAGCGCAGCGTGTACATGATGGCTCTCTCATTCATGAAGAACGAAGCCGACGCCGAGGATGTCGCGCAGGAAGCCTTCCTCAAGGCGTTTCGGAATCTTTCCACGTTCCGTGCCGAAGCGAAGTTCAGCACCTGGCTCATCAGCATCACATTGAATGAAGCGAGGAGCCGGTTGCGCCGCCAGGCGACAATCCGGATGGAATCGTTGGATGAACCGCCGGATGAAAACGGGACGGTTTCTCCGGCCCTGTTACGTGACTGGCGAGAGATACCTTCTGAGACCCTGGAACGTGAGGCGATCCGAAAACTGCTGCAGGAGGCGGTTGAGGCGCTCCCGGAGATCTACCGGCAGGTGTTCCTTCTGCGCGACGTGGAAGAGCTCAACACCAACGAAACCGCGCTAGCTTTAGATATCAGCGTTACCTCCGTGAAAGTCCGCCTGCACCGGGCGCGAATGATGCTACAAAGGCAATTAGCCCCGCAACTGAGATCGGTCACCCAGGCGCCAAAAAGGAGGTGGTTCCAATGGTCATAGAGTGCAAACACGTTTGGAACTACATCTCCGAGTATCTTGACGGAACCTTGTCCAGCGAGACCCAGGAGCTTGTGCAGAAGCATCTGGATCACTGCGAGATCTGCTCAGCGATCCTCGATTCCACACGCAATATCATCATTCTTACGGCCGATGATCGTGTCTTCGAACTACCGGTAGGCTTCAGCGCGCGCCTGCACGCACGCCTTGACCTGGAGTTGCTCGCAGACTGATCCCGAAAAGGGAGGGCCGGGGTCAACTCGAATCCAACGCCGCACGCGGATCGATCAGGACGCCCGATTTCCGTTCACATGCAGTGCGAGAATATACGTTACCGGTCACCTACAAGGTGAGAGCAGGCCCCCATTTGCTGACCGTACTTGGCAACGCCTCCACTGAGCTATGGAAGTTCAAGTCGGTTACCTTCACGGACTGCTAGAACATTGAGCTGAAGAAGTCCTGGCACTTGCCCATGAACCTGCAGTGCTGACAAGCGACAGCAACGGAGCTAAAGCAACTTCGCGCACGAGTAGGCTTCCCGCCCGCACTCCCGTCACACATTGTGAACGATACGATGCGTGATCCATTCGGCAACGACAAGGAGCAGGGTGAAGATGGCAAGCGCGATCTGAAATTGCTCCGATCGGATCTGTCGGTTGGTCGGTGTCGTCATCCGCCACTGCGCAGCGGGACGGCTTCGCAACGAACGGATTCGCCAGATCACGTAGAGACTGATGACCGAACCCAACACAGCGATCACCATCATGGGAATGCGAATCGCATCTCTGTGGAAGCCCTCCGCCGGACGACCCAACCCCGATGCGGCGGCCAACGCGCCCAGTCCGATAACAACCCTGACGCCACTGATCGCCATCACGGCCGTGCAGGCGCTCTGCAAGAGGATGAAGAGTAGACTTGTCACACTGACGAGCCAGCGCGCCTTTCTGGCCTTTTTCAATGTCGGCACGTTCGGTTCCAAACCGCGATCCTCCTCCTTCATCGTACCTTCTCCTGGAGCGCAGAAATGTTTAAAACCCCTGTAACCTTTTGCACGCTCGCGCTTCCAACGACCGGACTCCGTTTTTGAACGGCTTTCGCACCTTGGTGTATCTCGATATGAGGATCGGCCTCCACGAGATACCACCAGTATGGAGAGCGCACCCCGCTACATCGCGTGGCCGCGGAGTCGTGCGGCGTGATTGTGGTCGTCCTTATCTTTGCTGCTCATCATCTTGAACATTTGAGGGCCGCCAGTGCGGAAGAAGCGAATCACCAGAGCGGCTGCGAGCGCAAGAAAAACGATATTGAGAATCGTCGTATAGTTCCAGCGAATGGACTCTTCAACGATCTGCGCTTTTCTCTGCTGGGGGATTAGATGGAGTGCCCCGAAGATGAATTCCACTGCAAGCGCTGCCAGCGACATCGAAGCATAGAAGATAGCAAGGAGAAAGGCACTGATCTTCAGCCCATAGTATTTCCGATAGATATCGAGAATAGGCAAGACGATGAGATCGGCGAAAAGAAAGGCGACGACCCCGCCGAAGCCGATCCCTCCATTCCATAAAACCGCGGCAAGGGGAACGTTCCCCACCGAACAGACAAAGGAGAGGATCGCTACCACCGGTCCGACAATAGGCCCCCACAGCTTCGCCAGGATCGGATGTCCCTGCAAAAAGAAAGCCTGCCAGAAGGTCTTCGGAACCCAGGCCGCCAGCGCTCCGGCAATCAACAATCCAGCTCCGATGTCGATCCAGAGAGAAACCCAGTCCATGACGAAAAAATGGCTGATGGCAGTGCGTCCTTTGTTCGAAGTCATGCGCTGCGAGATTGTCCCTTCATGGATCGACATATCCATCCCGGCATGGCCCTCCATCCGCCCCTGAAGCCCCCTGTCCGCTTGTTGCCTAGCCGCTTCAACGATCTTTGGCGTCAGGAATACCTTGAAGAGCAGCACCATAACGGTGATCATCAGCGGGCCACCAACAAATTCGGCCAGAGTGAACTGCCAGCCCATCAGCACGCCGAGGAGAATGCCAAGCTCCAGAACCACATTGGTGGAAGCGAACTGGAAAGCCATTGCTGCTGTAAGGTTCGCTCCTTTGCGGAACATGGAACGTGCGAGGGCGACAGCAGCGTAAGAGCAAGAGGAACTCGCCGCACCAAGGCCACATGCTTTGATGACCGTGCGTGGCCGATCATCAGGAAGGAGGCGCGACATTTCCTCCTTCGAGACAACGGCCTGGATGACAGCCGAGAGGCTGAATCCCAGTATCAGAGCCCAAAGAATCTCCCAGGCCATCGTGAACGACATTATCAGAGCGTGGCCAATCGCAGGCATCCAGAACTCCTCTCGTGTTATCTATGACTTCGATGCCTTGCCAGGGGCTGCCGATACCCGAGCAATGAGTGTTTCCGCCCATAAGCGCCCGCTCTTCCATAATGCCGAAGAGCCGGGCACCAGGATCAGGACGTGAATGGTCGTGGTCATTTCCAAGACGCTTTAAGATTGCTCGTTGATGGGGCAGCCCAAGTAGCACTGCCGAATGAAAAGTTGATCTGGAGGAACTGGAAGGTCAACACAACGGCTTGAAGAGCCGACTAAGATCGAGCAATGGCAGCGAACCGCGTCCGTGGGTGGAGAAGAGCCGCCCCGAACCATCGTGAGCCCAAGGAGACAGTCGGACCCGCAGCATATGTTTAGTGCATACATTGGGATCGTCCCCGGGAAACTTCCCATCAGCCAACGAATCTCCCCAATAGCGCAATGACTGTTCGCGGATGTAAAGTATTGGCATCGAACCTTGACGGTGATTCGTAGCCGGCCGCTTACTCAAATCAGTCGAACCTCCGAAAGGCTGTTCCTATGGCAGACGCTCCGAAGATTCAGTTCTCCCGCCGTGGATTTCTGAAGAGTGCTGGCGTGACGGCCGCCACGGCCGTCATTGAGTCCGCGAATGCGCTGGCCCGCGAAACAAAAGATGCTCTACATCCCGATCGGGCAGTCGGGCCTGACGCCCTTTCCGTAAAGCTGTACGTCAACGGACAGGAGCATTCGGTTACCATCGAGCCTCGCTACACCCTGGCCGAGACACTGCGCGACAACCTCGGGCTGACTGGCACTAAGGTCGTCTGCGACCGGGGCTCGTGTTCCGCGTGTACGGTATGGATCGACAAAACCCCGGCATTGGCATGTATGACGCTTGCCATCGACACGATAGGACGCCAGATCACAACCATTGAGGGGCTCTCCCACGGCGACACGATGCATCAAGTGCAGGCTGCTTTTGTGAAGCACGACGCCATGCAATGCGGTTTCTGCACTCCCGGCATGGTGATGAGTTGCGCGGCACTCCTGGAGCGCAATCCAAATCCAAATCTGGACGACGTGAAACATGCTGTAAGCGGTAATCTCTGCCGTTGCGGAACTTACCCGAAGGTCTTCGCCGCGACGCTCGACGTCGCACAGCATCGCAACCAAGCCGCTGCGTTGGTCACGCTCGGCGCGGGAAGGGAGGCCTAAGATGCCAGTCGATTCAACCCAAGAGACGCCCGACGCTCCAACCCGCACAGAGAGTTTCGTCTGGGGCATCCCACAGGATGGCCTCCAGCAGAAAGAGCGCGAAGTTCGCCAGGACGAACCACCACCCCTACCCGCAAATGCGGAACTCACTTACATAGGCAAGCCCACGGAAAGGTACGACGGGCCAGCGAAGGCGATGGGCACGGGCAAGTACACCGCCGACGTACATCTCCCCGGTATGCTTTACGCACGCATGATCGATGCGACAGTTCCCCACGGACGCATCTTATCAATCGACACAACCGCAGCCGAAAAGCTGTCAGGTGTCCGCGCTGTGCATGTTATTGAGCATGTTTACGGCGTTGCCGAACTTCGTGATCCTAAGCTGGAGACTCCTTCGCGGTATCCGGTTATCCGCTACGCGGGCCAACCGATTGGCGGCGTCGCTGCTGTTTCCCAACAGATTGCGAACGACGCCGCGAAGTTGGTGAAGGTTCAGTACGACACGATGCCATTTGTCGTCGATCGCTCAGAAGCCCGCGCCGATGATGCTCCCGTAGTCTTTCCCGGCCCAGCCGATGCTGCCGGTAGCGCAGGTGGGGGTGGCGGTCCGGCAGGAGTTCCCCAGAAAGGCAATGTTCACGGCCCTCAGCGCAAGACCATCGGCGATATCCAGAAGGGTTTTGCCGAGGCGGACGTGACTGTGGAAGGGGAGTACTTCACTCAGGTACAAACGCACTCAGCCCTTGAAACCCACGGCTTTGTCGTCGACTGGAAGCCCGAAGAAGTGACGGTCTATGCCTCAACTCAAGGCACATCGAGCGTTCGCAGTGAATTTGCCGATGTCTTCAAACTCCCGAAGAGCAAGGTCCGAGTCATTACCGAGTACATGGGCGGCGGATTCGGAGCGAAGTTTGGTGCGGGAAACGAGGGAGTGGTCGCGGCTAATCTTTCGCGAAAGGCGAATGCCCCGGTCAAATTAATGCTCGACCGCCGTCAGGAACATATTGTCTGCAATCGACCGGACTCTCATCAGAAGCTGAGGATTGGTGCCAAGCATGACGGTACGCTTACCGCGATTGAGTTGATAAGTTATGGGACCGCCGGTGTCGGGACGGGAGCGGGTACCGCTGGTCCCGCGACCAACTTGTACAAGTGCCCGAATCTTCTGACTGAGGAATACGACGTCTTTATCAACGCCGGACCGGGCGCAGCATTCCGCGCACCTGGCCATCCACCGGGGTGCTTTGCTTTCGAGCAGATGATCGACAATCTCGCCGTCAAGCTCAACATGGACCCTCTCGCTCTCCGCGAGAAAATCGATGACAATCCAGCCCGCAAAGCCGAACGGCAGGTCATCCTTGAGCGCACCAACTGGCGTAATCGCAGACCCGCAGGCTCTGACGCAGGACCAATCAAGCGAGGCATGGGCATTGCACAATCGGTTTGGTACCGGTTCGTCAGCATGAACTCGTCGTGCGAAGTGCGCGTCTCGCGCGACGGCTCCGTGGAACTGATGTCCGCGGTTCAGGATCTGGGGACCGGAACGAAGACCATGCTTGCTGTGGTCGTCGCCGAGGAGTTTGGTATTCCTCCTTCGAGCGTCGTCATTCGCATTGGGGATACGCGCTACCCTATCGGACCAGATTCCGGAGGCAGCGTCACTACTGGTTCCATCTCGCCTGCGGCCCGCAACGCAGCCTATCAGGCGAAGCAGAAGCTCTTCGCCGCGGTAGCTTCGAAACTTGGCACAACTCCTGACAATCTAGCCGTGCAGAACGGACGCGTCATTTTCAGAAATGATGCGTCCCGTTCCTTTACGTTGAAGCAGGTTACGGCGAAACTGCCCACCGATGAGATCTCGGCCCAGGCAACGCGCGTAGCAGAATACTCGAAAGAACGCATCACCTACGGCGGGGTCGACTACGTCGAACTTGCGGTTGATACCGAGACCGGCCGGGTGCATATCGAGAAAGTCTTCGGCGCACACGACTGCGGGCGTCCCATCAATCCGACAGGCGTCATCAGCCAGATTAATGGCGGCATTCTCCAGGGCATCTCCTATGCTCTCTTCGAGCAGCGGATCATGGACCGCAATGCCGGTTACATGCTGAACGCGAATCTCGAAAACTACAAGATTCTCGGTGCCCGCGAGGTCCCCGAGATCGAAATAGCTCTCGTCGAGAACTACATCGCGCAAAGCTCAACCGATGCAGCAGGCATCGGCGAATCCGCCGGGATCATCACCCTGGCGGCGGCCATCGGCAATGCCTTCTATAACGCAACAGGCGTTCGGATGCGGAAGATCCCGATGACTCCCGCAAACGTACTCACCGCGCTCGGCAAAGTGCAGGAGATGCAGGCATGAACAAGTTTACGTTCGTTGATTGCGTGACGGTAGACGAAGCTCTCCGCCAACTGAGCGACGGCGCCGCCATCAAGGCAGGCGGGATCGATCTGCTCGACCTGATGAAAGAAGACATCGTCGCGCCGCCCAAGCTCGTCAATATCCGCAACATTGGCGACCTCGGCGGCATCACCACTGACAAGGATGGCTTGCGCCTGGGGCCACTTTCTACACTGAGCGAAATTGCGGCACATCCGGAGATCCAGAAAAGCTATACCGCGTTGGCCGATGCCGCCGGTCATGCGGCTACTCCGCAAGTGCGAAACATGGCGACACTGGGCGGGAATATCATGCAGCGCCCCCGCTGCTGGTACTTCCGTTCGAGCGACTTCGACTGCAGGAAGAAAAGTGGCTCCAGCGACGACTGTCACGCACACACAGGCGAAAACCAGTATCACGCCGTTATGAACAACAGTACCTGTGCGATGGTGCATCCCTCCTCAACCGCTGTGCCCCTGCTCGCGATGAATGCGCAGGTGGAACTGACGTCCAAGCGAGACAAACGCACGGTAGCCATGAGCGAGTTCTATGTGCCTCCCGAGAAGAGTCTTATCAACGAGACCGTTGTCCAACCGGGCGAGATTATCACCGCTGTGTTTGTACCTGTGCCTGAGTCAGGCACGCGATCGGCTTATCAAAAATATGGCGAAAAGGAGAGTTTCGATTGGCCGCTCGCGGATGCCGGTGTGGTTCTAGTGATGGACGGCGCACGTTGCCGAAAGGCATCTATCGTTCTCGGTGTTGCCGCGCCAACGCCGATCCGTTCCACTGCCGCCGAGGCCATCCTGACCGGCAAGCCAATCGATGAAGCGATCGCTCGAGCTGCCGCCAGTGCTGCCATGCAAGGCGCCACGCCGCTTTCCCAGAACGGATTCAAGACGCAGCTCTTCCAGACCGCGATCTACCGCACGGTGTTGCTCGCTGCCGGGCAGATGCAGCGCGATCCAAGTTCCATTGGCTAAGGAGATCCGGTATGTCGACGACGCTCGTACAACTTCATTGCGCCTCGCTTCGTAGCAAGTCGTCCTACGCTGCTTTCGGCGATTTCCGTGAGGAGCACGCCGAGCTATTGGGATCGACCACCACCTACTGGTGCCTCAAGACTATGGGCAAAGCTGGTCCGGATGACCATTACGTCCATCGCTCGATCTGCCAGGAAGGACGATCCTGTTGGGAAAGTTGTGACAATGAAGCGGAAAGTTAGAGATGCTGGTCGACCAGATCAGCCAATTCAGAGTTGCAACACATGCTGCTAGTGTAGTGCGTCATGCAGATAGCCGATTGTGGAGGGCAGAGGCGTTCGCCCGTGCCGCCGCGGCTAGGCAGGAGACTACATGTCAGATATCAGACAGGCTCGAAAAGCGCTGGTGGGGCGAATCCTGGAAGGAGCCGGCAAGGCGTCACCTTCCGAGCGTCGGGCCGCGTTCAACAACAGCGGCCTCGCCGAACCACTAGGTGCGCTAGTCGACAAGGTTGCCAGGCATGCCTATTGGGTCACCGACGAGGACATCACCGCCGCGAGAGTATTGGGCCTCAGTGAAGACCAGGTCTTCGAGATCCTGGTGTGCGCCGCGATCGGGCAAGCCACTCGGCAGTACGACACGGCACTTGCGGCACTTGAGGCCGCGACCGGGAAGGGGTGAGCATGCGGCTTCGAATCCTCGATAGCGGCCACGGTTTCGGCACCAAGTTCCTTTTCGCGCTCATTCGAACGGTTTCGCGCCAGCCGGTGCTCGACGTCATCAAGCTGGTCAAATACCGGGCTGAATTCTACGGCGGCCCAATGCAGGAAGTGACCCATGAGGCGATGCGCGGACCCTCCACCTGGTCTGTCGGTGATCGCGAGTTGATGGCCGCGTTCGTCGCGAAGACCAACCAGTGCGAGTTCTGCACGAAGGCGCATGCGGCGGTCGCGCAAGCGGCATATCATCGCGACGGGAAAATGGTCTCTGACTCGTTGTCCGATCTCGACACCGCGGCCATCGAGGAACCATTGCGGGCGACGCTGCTCATGCTGGGCAAGTTGACGCGCGAGCACGCGGTGGATGCGGATGACATGCGAGCAGTCCTCGCTGCGGGTGCCTCGCGCCAACAGATCGAGGATGCGCTCGCGGTCTGTTTCTCTTTCAATGTGATCGGTCGGTTGGCCGATGCCTTCGGGTTCTACGTGCCTGGTCCCGAGGCCTTCGAGGCTGGCGCGAAATACCTGCTCGCGCGTGGCTACCGCTGAGCACGTACAGTGGCCAGCTGGCGTGGCTCTTTCGTGTGAAGCTCAACGCGGCAAAACTTTCTTCTGCAATCGGAAGGCGAGCAAAAGATTTTCTTTGCGGCAGTCGCAGTATTGGCTCTCGTAGCGTTTGTCTTCCCGAACTTTGCTCACCTCTTCTGCTAGAAATTGGTATCGCTGAAAGGATTGCTTATGAAGCGAATACATGGCGTCACCGCTTCTGTCCTGGTTACAGTCGGTTCCGCCACGTGGGCTGCGCCCGAATCAGTGAGCCTGGACGTGCCGGGAATGAACTGCCCGACCTGCCCACTCACGATCAAGAAAGCCCTGCTGAAACAGCCAAGCGTCACCGCTGTGATCGTGCGCTACGAGAAGAAGCAGCTTGAGATGGCCTTCGATGGCGTCAAGACAAACCCAACTGCCATTATGAAATCAACGGCTTCTGTGGGTTTTCCGTCTTAGTCTGCCAAGTGAGCGTACGTTCTGGCAATGGAGGCCGACATCGGTCTTAACGGCGTATCTTCAACCGGATGCACCTCGAACTTTGCTGCCCGCAGCGGCGATAGTGCTTGCTCTCATTACCAAGTAGGACGTAGTCTTATTCTACGAATGCGTATTCTCCGCCAATTCGGTGTGCTGGTCTTGCTGCTGGTGTCGTGTCTGGCCCCGGCGATGGCTTGCATGGTTCCCGATGCGCAGATGAACACCGAAGAGCGTGCCTGCTGCCGCACGATGAAGGATCAGTGCGGGCAGATGGAGATGCCGGCGTCGCACGGTTGCTGCCAGAAGACTCCGGCGAGCGTTCACGGTAACGCTCTGGATACGAAAGCAGTCGTATTCCACCCGGTTGTAGCTCCCGTTATCTGGCTCGCCGCATTTGAGCTGGTGAATCCGACCGCTCCTGTCACCGGATGGGCGGAACGCCCCGACTACTCGCCTCCAAAGTCTCCACCTTCGACCATTTCCATCCTAAGAATCTAGTCAGCTCCTCTCTCGCACTCTACTTTTGCCGAGCGCGCACGCCTATCTGCGTGTGTTTCGGCGAATGTCTTGAACTGCATTTGAGATTGGAGCTTCCGTATGAGTATGGTCTCTTTGGCCACCACGCTCGCGCTGGCCACCGCATTTTCTGCCTTCGGGCAGACTCCGGTGGAGAGCACTCCCACGCCCTTGGCCCAGCTTCTAGCTGAGGCCGGGACAAGCAACCCACAAATTTCCGCAGCTGATCACGGCGCACGAGCCGCAAGGCAAGTCGCACCGCAGATGACTACGTTGCCGGACCCGAAATTCACCTACCAGCAGTTGAGCGTGGGTAGCCCGAAGCCGTTTGCGGGATATACCAACAGCGACTTTGCATACATCGGCGTCGGAGTGTCACAGGAACTTCCCTATCCAGGGAAATTGCGACTGCGCGGCGAAGTAGCCGAACGCGATGCCGACACCAAACAATCCGAAGTTGAAGTTACGAAAACCAGCATTGCCGATGCGGTAAAAGCCGATTATCTCCAACTGGCCTATCTGCAGCAGACGCTCGGCATCCTGCGGCAAAACGAAGCTGTGCTTGACCAGCTCATTCAGGATGCAACGGCCCACTATCAGGTCGGCCAGGGGATGCAGCAGGATGTTTTGCAAGCCCAGGTAAACCGAACCAAAATTGTGAAAGAGATCACGATGCACCATCAACTGATGGGGCAGACGCAGGCGCACCTCAAGGGTTTGCTCAGTCGGGACCAGGAATCGCCGGACATTGTTACGGAAGACCTGATCGCTACTCCGCTCCGACGGACCTCCCGTGAGCTTCTTGCGATGGTCCGGCAGAACAACCCTCAGATCCAGGTCGATGCCAGTTCCGTCCGGAAGGAGGACGCGCAAGTGGCATCTGCGAAGCGCGAGGGGAAGCCAGATTTTGAAGTTGGCTATCTCTACCAAAACACCGACCGGAAGTATCGGGACTACTACATGTTCACCCTCGATGTGCGCTTCCCTCGCAAGGCGAGAGTGAATGCAGAAATCGCAGAGGCCACAGAGAAGCGCTCCGAGTCGCAACAGACGCTCAATGCACATCTGCAACAGCAACTCGCAGAGCTGCAGGAGGGGTATGTCAAAGTGGCGAGCGATGAAGAGCTATTGAAGGAATATCGGGAAGGTCTTATCCCGCAATCCGATGCGGCGTACCGCGCAACATTGAGCGCCTATGCGTCGAATCGCGAGCAGTTCATCCATGTTCTTTCTTATTTCACAGACACGCTGAACCTGAGGCTCGAATACGCACAGACCCTCGCGAATCACGAAGCTGCTTTGGCCCATCTCGAATCTCTGACGGGAGCGACGCTGCGATGAACAAATATGTCTTAAGAACATCACTCGTCTGGATCGCTATCTTGGCAGTTATTGTAGGGATATGGGCCTATCGCACTCATGCGACCAAACAGCTAACGGCAATGACAACAACGATTTCCGGGGAGATACAGCCTGTGGCCTCTGGTCCGCCTGTTACTGCGGATGAACCAAAGAAATCCAAGTCAGATATGCCAGAGATGAAGATGGATGCTCCGCTCGCTCCGGTCCAACTCACGCCCGAGAGGATGCAGAGCATCGGCGTGCAGACTGGCACGGTCGAATACAAGCAACTCAGTGACGACATACGCGCGACCGGCACGGTGGACATCAATGAGCGTCTTCTCTCTTACGTGCAGGTGCGTTTTCCCGGCTACATCCGCAAAGTGTTCGCCGATGCCACCTATCAATACGTGCGCAAGGGAGAGCCACTCTTCACCATTTACAGTCCGGATCTCGTGGCTACCCAGCAGGAGTATCTGCTGGCACGACAGAACCAGAAGACTATGAGCACAAGCACTATCGATGGCGTTGCGGATGGTGCGGCCACTCTTTCGAGTGCGGCGGAACAGAGGCTACAGCAGTGGGATATCCCCGAGACTGAAATCTCCAAGCTGAAGGAAGCCGGCAAGCCAGTCACCGACCTCACCATCAACTCGCCAGTTGAGGGATACATCACCGAGCGGAATGCTCTGCCCAATATGTATGTCGAGCCTTCGACCAAACTCTATACCGTCGCCGATCTATCCCGCGTGTGGGTGTATGCCCAGGTTTTCCAGGACGACATAGGCCGCATAAGACCCGGCGATATGGCGCAGATCACTGTCGACTCCTATCCGGGCCGCATCTTCTCCGGCCAGATCGAAGAGATCTTGCCGCAGGTGGATATGGCGACGCGGGCGGTTCGTGTACGACTGGCAATAGCGAATCCGGGGCTGAAGCTGAAGCCTGGTATGTTCGTGAACGTCGATCTCAAGACCAGTCTGGGACGCCAGCTCGTTGTTCCTGCGTCTGCGGTCTTCCAATCCGGCACCCGGCAACTGGTGTTCCTCAATCATGGCAACGGCAGTCTTGAACCAAAAGAGATCGCAATTGGTCCCCGCGTTGGCGATGATTTCATCGTTTTCAAAGGATTGACAGCACACGAATCCATCGTGACATCGGCCAGCTTCCTCATCGACTCAGAAAGTCAGCTACAGGCCGCAGCAGGTTCCTTCGTGCCACCTGCGCCGGGTGCGGGGGGAAGTTCTTCAACAGCGAATGCACCCGCTGCTGCACAGGCAAATATCGACTTCGCCACTGATCCCAATCCACCGCAAAAAGGCAGCAACGTCTTTCGGGTGAAGCTTACAAGTGCAGATGGAACTCCTACCACCGGAGCTGAGATCACGGTCACGTTCTACATGGCTGGGATGCCGGCAATGGGAATGGCGGCAATGAACACAACCACCAAACTCATCGACAAAGGCAACGGCATGTATGAAGGAGGCGATTCGCTAAGTTCCGGGGGGACATGGCAGGCGACGATTTCCGCTCAGAAGAGCGGTCAAACGATCGCAACCAAGCAATTGCACGTAAACGTTACGGGAGGCATGTAATGCTTTCAAGGATTGTTGACGTTTGCGCCCGCAATCGCTTCATCGTCTTCACCGGAGTGTTGCTGCTCACGCTTGCCGGAATCTGGTCGCTGCAGCATGTACCACTAGACGCACTGCCGGACATCTCGGACGTGCAGGTGATCGTTCATACGGGTTGGGCAGGCGAGCCGCCCGATGTCATCGAAGACCAGGTAACCTACCCAATCGTCACCAGCTTGCTGGCCGCCCCGCATGTGAAGGCCGTCCGCGCGCAGACCATGCTTGGCGATTCCTACGTCTATGTAGTTTTTGAAGACGGCACGGACCTCTACTGGGCGCGCTCGCGTGTCATCGAATACCTGCAACAGATAACCGGGCGTTTGCCCGCGAACGTGCACCCTTCGATTGGCCCCGATGCAACAGGCGCAGGCTGGGTC